>Ga0316607_1000089_pt1 | contig 36002 bp, 32 predicted proteins | sample MIS2016062E_MG_FD_207674 | JGI IMG/M metagenome (GOLD analysis project Ga0316607, IMG submission 207674) | Microbial mat bacterial communities from Middle Island sinkhole, Lake Huron, Michigan, United States - MIS.2016.062E | ecosystem: Environmental > Aquatic > Freshwater > Lake > Sediment...
TCACCGGTTCGTCAAAAAAGCACTCCCATCGCATCTGGGGAAACAGCAGCGCCGCGTTGCTAGCGGTGTAAGCTGTGACAGCGCCTAAAGCTACGAGAGTATTCATATTCGGTGCATTTCGCCACAAACTGCGGCACCCGTCAACGATAATTGGGCGGCCAGGTAGCAGCAAAGCTAGGGTGGCGAGTCCCCAGTGAAACCAAATATTACTTAAAATTGGGGCTTCCCGGCCCAATATGTGACCTAAACCGGAGAGAATAATTAGGATTAGGGCGATCGTCAATTGTCTTATTTGCTGTCGAATTTCTTGCTGTCGCCTCTCAATTGCGGCCGCCTCTAATTCTCGTTGATTTCCACCACAGCGAGACTGACTGGGAAATCCATTATCAGTCAATTTTTTTGCTAAAGCTTCAGCATCGACGGCCCCCGGTTCGCACTCAACCGTTGCTACTTCCACAGCTAAGTTAACGCAAGCTGAAATTACCCCTGAGTATTGCATTAGCTGGCGTTCAACTGCTTTGGCGCAGCCTGCACATTTCATGCCGCCGACATCGAAAGTCACAATTTCAGGCGGCGGGGATTCTGTGACTGGTATGATTATTTCTGATTGAATTTCGGGGATTGTTTTGGGAATAAATTGCATGGGGATTTTTCAGAATTGATTACATCTCGGAATTTGTGAAAGTGTTTAATGCACAAAACAAATGTCTCTATTTTGAGAATAAATAAAATTTTTGCCATCTCCCGAAAGTGTGAGCTTTTTTTAAGCCTTGGCACTTTTGAGTGGGGAAGTAGAGATTACCTAAGATTTCACAAATTATACCTTAATAGAAGGTTTCAAACTATTTTTATTAAGGGCCTGCTCTTGCACTGAATCGCAATTTTTTAATAGCGACAATCCGCAGAAAATTCGCAAACCCCAAATTTCAAACCAAGGCAAACCCCATCCCAATTTCATCTTGAGGATAAAATACTTTTCAAATGCTGCTTTTGCCCAGTTTACCCAGCGTCCTTGCAAAGCATAAGAGTAACGCCGTTTACCTGTTTTTGGATCTGGTAAAACGGGGGCGGCAACATAGACAATGCCCGTATCGCCAAATTCAGCAAAACAAATTGCTTCCAAAGTTGGTGTTTTCAAACTATCTTTAATTGCACCTAATTTTACACCTATATTATGAGTTACTGCTAATCCCATTGCTTCGGTCATTTGTCCGGTTTTGGGTAATCCCAGCCCAGAGATTGCTTTGTTGTCGGGCAATTCTACGCTGACACCAAGGGCATAAACTGAGGAAAATTGAGGATGTTCGTAGGTAGGTAATATGGGAATAAACCCTTCTTCATTTCCCAATCCAGGTACTTTTTGAATAAAATCTACTCCGCGAAAAGCTGGCAGAATCATGGCATATTCAAAGGGAAGTTTGCGCCCATCATCCAGCGCGATATTTTCGGCATCAACTGAGGTAATTTGAGCGTTAGTTATTGCCTCAATTCCTCTTTTTTTCATCAGGTTTTCCGTTAATTTTTGAGAGTTACTTAATCCATCTAAACCTAAATGTCCCAGATAAGGTTCTGGTGTCACAAAAGTAATTGATACTTGCTCTCGCAAACCTCTGCGCCGCAACTCCCACTCTGCCATAAATAAAAACTCATAAGCTGGCCCAAAACAACTCACTCCTGCCATTGCTCCTACCACTAAATGACGGGGATTGTCTAAGAATTTTAGCCATGCTGTTCGCGCGTCTAAAGCATGATGGGGCGAGCAAACTGAGTGCGTATAACCCCCCTCTGGCCCAAGTCCAGCCACGGCATCAAAGGCAAAAGAAGCACCTGTGGCGATCGCCACATAATCATAATCAATCCGATTTTCTGCAACAGTGATGCGTTTAGTTTCAGGGTCAAAATCTGTTATTTTTCCTAGTATCCATTCAATCCCGTGCCGCTGAGTTAATTCAGGTACGTCTAATTGAATGTCTTCTAGGGGGTTAAGATTCAGCGCTACCCGAACTAACCCAGGAATAAAAGTAAATTCAGGGCGATCGGAAATTAACGTTACCTGATGTTCCTTCGGCAGCAGATGTCGCAGTTCGTAAGCAGTGGGAAGTCCCCCCAATCCCGCGCCAATTATAACCACTTTTGCCATTTTTTTGATTTCCTTTTTCTGTGCAATGGCAAGCGTCGCAGCTTGCGGATTTTTGTAAAGGTAGTATTCCTTTTTTTGCTTTACTTCATATAATTATGACCTACAAAACGCACATTAAACATAAATATGTTGTTGTGCTTTAGCGCTCTAAGGTATTGAGTATTTTTACTCAGTTCACCCCTAAAAATTAATTTTAAAAATTGCTTGACAATATGACCATGTGGTTATATGATAAATAAATAGGCAACGGGCCTAACCTCAAGTAGCTCAAATAGGGGATATACATAATGGGCAAGCTATTTAACGAGCTTAAACAAGACATTTTGTACCAGCACGGCATGAATGCCTGCCTGAATTGTGGCATATGCACAGCGGTTTGTCCAGCGGCAGAGTTTTATGACTACTCTCCCAGAGAGGTGATGAACATTTGCCAATCAGAAGCTGACGATCTGATTGAAGAGTTACTTAAGTCAGACAAAATCTGGTATTGCGGGCAATGTTTTTCCTGCAAAACGCGCTGTCCAAGAGGTAATAATACCGCCAGTGTTATTCTGGCATTGCGCCGCCTTTCCGTTCGTCACGGTTACTTTGCCGAGTCAGAAAAAGGCAGACAGCAATTATTCGCTAAGCGAGTATTTGGGGAAAATATGCTGAAACGAGGTTATACCTTGCTGGCAGAAAATATCACCCCTGCCCACTTCCCAGAACTCGGAGAAAACTGGGAATACTATTACGAACACATGGCGGAAATGCGGGAATGGTGGGGTGTACCAATGGATTTGGAAAATAGCCCTGGTTCCCACCGAGTTATTCCTGAAAAAGACATGGAAGAATTGCGGGCAATTTATCAAGCAACGGGTGCGATCGAGTTAATGGATGCCGTAGAAAAAGGCATGGAAAAGAAACTCGGAAGCAAAGAAGAAGTCGAAAAATACTGGGAAAACTGGGTAGAAACTGCTGACAGCAGAAACTACGAAATGGACGAAGATAAATAAGGAGAAAAATAATGCAGACAGTCAATAGCCTTAGCAATGTAAATAGCAGTCTTGATGCCACAGAAACGGCAGGACTCATCTATATGCGCGAAGAAGAAAAACTAGCGCATGATGTGTATGTCACCCTGTATCAGCAGTGGGGATTGTCTACTTTTAACAACATCGCAAATAGCGAAGATCGTCACGAAAATAAAATTGAAACACTGCTGAATAGCTATCAGATTGCAGATTCAGTAGGCGATAATCCGGTTGGTGTTTTTGTCAATCCAGATTTACAACAATTGTACAACGATCTGGTAGCGCAAGGGAGTCAATCGCTGACTGAAGCTCTGAAAGTAGGCGTTTTAATTGAGGAGACTGACATTGCCGATTTACAAACGCGAATTGCCCAAACAGATAACGCCGACATTCAACAAGTCTATCAACAGCTTTTGAGTGGCTCGAATAATCATCTGAGTGCATTTACTTCAAGCTTGACTGGCGAAACGGTTAATACCAACTCGTCTAGTTATCCAACAAATCAGACTCAGGGAACAACAACAGATGACACTCTAACTGGCGGGAGAGGTAATCAAAGGTTAGTTGGGAATCGTGGAGGCGATCGCCTGACAGGAGAATCAGGAAATAATTACGTTGTTCGCGGTAATGCTAACTCAGGATATAGCACAGATTTTTTGTTAAATTCGCCGAGTCAAATTAACAACTATCAAGGACAGGGATCTGAGCAGAGTTATCTGAATTTTGGGAATAATTTTGCTGCTCAAAACCAGCCCATTGGCTCATGCAATCCAGAGGGTGTCAGTAACTTATCTGCGAACAAATTAGGGACAGGCTTTTCTGCCAATCAAAACCAGATTGGTAATCTGACTATGATGCCGACCAATGATTGTAATGCCCAAGGGTTAATTTGCGTCAATTCCTGAATTACAATCAACAGAAACCACGAATTAAAAGACAATAAATAAGGAGACAAATAATGAAAGTAACAAGACAAAATCTAGTTTGGGAAAAACACCAAAAACAGGTTCCAACAGTAGATGATGAAGGCGGCAAATTGTGGGGATGCTTCCGCAGTTGCTTTCTCCAAAGTGCTGCACCATACACCGAAGGGATTGCTTATAAAATCTTAAAAAACGATTTGGGCATGGACTTGCGGGAAGCACCCGGACATACTTCTTGTGGCGCAATTGGCTATCACGGAGATGTGTCAAACCTCGAAACTCAAATGGTAGTTGCGGCCAGAAACTTTTCCATTGCCCATCACGAATTGGGTGTCGATAATCTCTTCTCATTCTGTGTCACTTCTTTTGCTAATTACACCGAAGTAATTAAACTATGGGAAGAAGAACCAGAGTTGCGAGAATACACCGAAAAAACCTTAAAAGAAACCACAGGTCGTGATTTTTGGGTTCCCCATGTTTCCGGGGGAAGACCATCTGTTGTTCATGCTTCCGATGTTTTCTATGCCAATCGGCATAAATTAGCAGCCAAAGCTAAGTATAGCCTGAAGGGAATTAAAGCAGTCGATCACATCGGATGTCACTACGGAAAAATCTTTCCGGGTGAAGCAATGGGTGGGGTGGAATTTCCCCAAGTTTTAGTAGGATTACTGGCAGCTTTTGGTGCAGAAATTGTTGACTATCCAGAAAGAAGACATTGCTGCGGAATGGGTTTTCGCCAGTGTGCTTTTCCAGAAAACAGAGACTACACCGCAAGTAACGTCTACAAGAAAATGAAAGGTCTCAAAGAAGCGCACCCAGACTGCAACTTAATGCTTACCAATTGTCCCGGATGTACGGTATTTTTGGATGCCGAACAAGGAACGATTAAAGAAGTTTTGGAAGAAGAGTTTAATGTCAGCGTTCTGGATTACGCACAATTGACCGGGTTAATGTTAGGCTATGACCCATTTAAAGATTGCGGACTGAATGCCAAGGCGGTTGAAGTCGAACCTTTGCTGGATAAAATCGGCATTCCTTATGACAAATCTAAGACTGCTGAACAACGTCGAAGACCATTTTAAGAGGTGAGAAACCGGGTTTCTTCCTTGAAACAAAGTTTTCTGGTAAAACCCAACCAGAAACCCGGTTTCTTTTCAACCAATCAAATAAACCCGGTTTCTTTTTAATTAACTAAAAAGGTAAAAAACATGAACAAACAAGTGGTCGTAATTGGTGGCGGTCCTGCTGGTCTAGCAGCAGCTGGAAAACTGCAAGACTTTGGCTATGATGTAGTTTTGATTGAGAAACAAGCCGAAGTTGGGGGACATTTAAACAAGTGGTATAAAGTTTTTCCTGACTTTACCGACGCTTCAGAAATTACCGCCAATCTCAAGGCTGGTTTGGGTCAAACCAGAATTCTAAATAATGCTACGGTAACTCGAATTGAAGGGTCAGCCCCTAACTTTAAAGTGACTGTATCAACGGGTGAAGAAATTGAGGCGGCCGCGATTCTGGTTTCGACTGGATATAAGCACTTTGATGCTACCTTAAAAGAAGAATACGGCTACGGAATTTATGATAATTGCATCAATTCTGTAGAACTGGATGCCATGCTGAAGGCAAAAAGTGTGAAAACCAGAGATGGGAAATTGCCGAAGAAAGTGGGGATGATTCATTGCGTGGGTTCTCGCGATGAAAAGGTGAATAATAATTACTGTTCGCGAGTCTGCTGCACGAATGCGATTAAGGTCGCAATTGAGGTTAAAGAGTTGATTCCCGATTGTGAAATTTATTGCCTTTATATGGATATTCGGGTGTTTGGTCGCGGTTATGAGGAACTGTACCGCACCTCTCAACAAGACTTTGGAGTGCAGTTTCTTCGGGGTCGGCTTTCTGAAGCGGGTGAGAAAAATGATGGCAGTTTATTGTTGCGATTAGAAGATACTTTAACCGCCAAACCGATGCGGTTGACAGTCGATCTTTTGGTTTTGATGGTGGGAATGGAAGGCAATTCTGAGTTAGCAGAGGTGGCTGGTTTAACCTTGGGTTGCGATCGCTTCTATGCCACTGCCCATCTGCAATATTCTAACAATCATTCTGCTCGATCGGGTATTTTTCTCGCCGGTGCAGCAACGGGGCCAAAAGCAATTATGGAATCAATTACCGATGGCCGATCGGCGGCGGCAGAAATTGCCAGTTTTGTAGCGAGTAATCAAGCAAATTTGGCATCCAACCTGAATGGACAATCAGTAACAAAAATGACAGCATCTCTGAAGTGAGGTAAAAACAATGACAACAAAAGCAAAAAAAGCAACAAAAGCGAAAAAATTTGTCTTTGGACTCAAAACCGATCGCCAACTTGACGGCGATAAAATGAATCGGGAATTTCTCGATAAAGTGATAGCTGAAGGTGGAAAAGGTGCGGCGATCGCAGCTTGTATGCAGTGCGGTACTTGTAGCGGTGGCTGTACCAATATTGACCTGATGGATATGTCCCCCCGAACCCTAATTTTAATGGTGCAAAGAGGGGAATGGGAAAAGGTTCTCAAAAGTAACGCTTTGTGGATGTGTAGCTCCTGCTACATTTGTACATCCAGATGTCCCCGTGGGGTGCGTCCTTCTGATGTGATTGAAGCGGTAAAGGCGATCGCGATTCGCCAAGGAATCGAGAACGATTCTACCCGATTCAATCAGATATTTGTCGAGTTAGTTCAGAAACGAGGCATTTTGTTTGAACCGGAATTAATGCACAAATATGGCGGTTTACCAGCCATGATCGAACAAGCGGAATTAGGCATTAAATTAGCTCTCAAAGGCAAAATGTCGCCATTCCCAGAAAAAATAAAAGACCCTCAAAAATTTAACGCAGCATTAGAAAAGGCGAAACAACCATGAAATCAACCACGAAATATTCTTACTATCCAGGATGCAGTCTGCATACCACTGCTAAAGAGTTTGATATCTCAACCAGAGTGGTAATGGAGGAATTAGGAATTGAACTAGAAGACTTGAAAGACTGGTCTTGTTGTGGCGGTTCAATAGCGGCGAGTGTTTCTCACGATGTTGGCATGGCGATGGCGGCTAGAAATGTCGCTTTAGCCCAAAAACAAAATCTCGATTTGTTAGCATCTTGTTCGGGGTGTTATAATAAGTCTGCACGGGCACTTAAGGCCTTAAAAGAACCAACCGAAAAAGATAGAATCATGGCTATTATGTCGGAAATGGGGATCGATGTTGCTGACTATAACATCCGCGTCAGAAATGTGGTAGATGTGTTAGTTAATGATGTCGATCTTGCTCCCCGAATTAAAAAGCCATTAACAGGTTTAAAAGTTGCCTGTTATTATGGATGTCTGTTAACTAGACCGGCAGATATCACGGGTTGGGATTCGCCGATGTTCCCGACATCAATGGATAGATTATCTGAAATTTGTGGGGCGGAAGTAGTAGATTTTCGATCTAAAACTAAGTGCTGCGGTGGCCCGATTCTGGTATCCAAACAAGAGGTCGCGTTTGACCTTACGAAGAAACTCTTGGATGAGGCCCAATCTCTGGGTGCAGATTGTATTGTTTTGGCTTGTCCGTTGTGCGACACTAACCTAGAACTGCGCCAGTCGGATATCGAGAAAAAATACAACGTTTCTTACAATTTGCCAATTCTCTATATCACCGAAATCATCGGATTGGCTTTAGGAATGAAACCGAGTAAATTGGGGATGAACAAGCACATTGTTTCAGCACAACCCGTCCTCAAAAAATTGGGCTTATAAACCATAAAAATGAAACGTAAACAGCCAATAAATTTAACGATTTATCTTCGAGCAACTGTAACTTTAGGACTTTTAAGTGCTTGGAGTTTAGTCACATTCACCGGATTTCTGCTGTGGTTGATTCCCCGGGGTCAAAAGGTAGGTCATGGCTTTCTATTTTGGGGATTAACAAGACATGGATGGGGTGATATTCATTTCATCATTAGCTTAGTTGCCTTCGGTTTGACCGTGATTCATATTATCCTGTATTGGCGAGCTTTAAGCAAATTAGTTCGATATTTAATCACGGTTCATACTTCTCTCTAACTTCGAGCTTGACATTATGAACAACTACAAACTCCAGAGAAACAATCATAGTACAGTTGTGAAGTGGGTTATAGCAGGAATTATAATCATCAGTAATGGCATCGTTTTTTCCTGTTTTTCCCCTTTAAAAGCACTGTCTCAAACTTCCTTAGACGCGAAGACGCAACAGGCAATGATTGACGCGATTAATGATGAGTATCGCTCCAGAGCATTGTATAACGCTGTCCTGCAAAAATTTGGGTCAGTTCGCCCTTTTAGCAACATTGTCCAAGCGGAAAATAACCATGTTAATCTTTGGATGAATTTATTTGCTAAGTATGGAATTGCTGTCCCGACGGATTCTTTTGCGGGTAATATCAAAGTTCCTGATACCTTAAAAGCAGCCTGTCAAATGGGAGTAAAAGCAGAAATTGATAACGTTGAAATGTACGATCGCTTTTTGGGTTTTGTTACCCAACCCGATTTAAAAGCTGCTTTTACCCAACTGCGTCAAGTCTCTCAGGAAAGGCATTTAACCGCGTTCCAGCGTTGTCAAAATCGACCTGGTGTCGGTCAAGGTCGCAATTTTTAGCGATGACATGATTGTTCAAAACCGACTCAAATTTTAGCTTTTGATCAATCCGAAAAAATCTCTGTTCATTTAAACCAGGAATCCAAAAATGTTTAGCAATGTGGGAAGCCCAGATCGAATTGTTCGCTTTTTGTTAGCAGCAGTTCTGCTCTACAGGGGTTTGAATGTTTACCAAGGTACTGCCTTGGGAATTGGATTAGATATTGCCTCAGCTTTGCTGGCTTTCAGTGCTTTGTTTGGCTTTTGTGGCATCTATCGCTTGCTGGGGATTAGCACTTGCAAATCTCCCAACTGACTTGTGTAATTTTCCGTTAAATTCCGACAACTATCAACACTCTAAAAAACAATAATGGATAATAGTTTTCCTCTCGAAAGTCCTTCCATGTCTCGCCGACAGTTGCTCAATTTTCTAACTGGTACTGTCGTTGCATCTACTGTTAGTGTCGCACTTTATCCAGTCGTGAAATATTTTATCCCCCCATCAGAAAGTAGCGAAGGAGGAGCTATTATCGCCAAAGATATCTTAGGCAATCCCATTCCCGCCAGCCAAATTTTAGCCGAACCTGTGGGAACTCGCGCTTTAGTGGCGGGGTTAGCTGGCGAACCGACTTACTTAATTGTTCAAAAAGATGGTATGATTGATCCGGTGGGAATTGTTGATAATTGCACGCATTTAGGCTGTACTTTTCCTTGGAATGGAACTGACCAAGAATTTCAATGTCCCTGTCATGGTTCTCGCTACAGTGCTGATGGTTCTGTATTACGGGGCCCGGCTCCTCTGCCTCTGAAATTAGTTAATGTTGCCGTCAAAGAAAATGCGATTTTGATTTCTCCTTGGACAGAAATTGACCCTCGCACTGGCGAAACTCCTTGGTGGGTTTAAATCCAGGAATTGACCAGGAAATTAAATCATCAACAACCGGAAAAAATAGATGTTTCAAAGCGCAACTGAATCCCTAGCCATTGGTAATATTACCTCATCGGAAGAACTGAGCGAAATTTACCAAAAAGGCTACCGCACAGTTATTGATTTATGTACCGCGGCGGAAGGAAACCTCCTCAATGCAGAGGAAGTTAAACAACTAGGGTTTGACTATATCAGCGTACCCGTTGATAGACAAAACCTAAAACCAGAAACTCTGCAAGGATTTATGCAGGCTGTTGATTCCACTAACCAGCCAATTTATACCCGCTGTGCATCAGGTTTGCGAGCGGGAGTAATGACGCTATTAACTTTAGCAAATCGGGAAGGTTGGACGGAACAACAGTATTTAGAACGGCGGCAAGCTTTGGGAATAGAACACAAGCCTAATTGTCCTTTAGAAGCGTTTGCTCGTGAGTATTTTATCAACGGACAAAATCAAGTTTAATCTTAGGAGGATTTGTCATGAAAATCGCTGTAGCTAGTCAAAATAAAACAGCTATCACGGAACACGCCGGACATTGCCGTAAGTTTTGGATTTACGAAACCAACGAAACAGAAATTCTGGAAAAGCAACTTTTGGAATTATCTCCAGAACAGTCTTTTCATAACAGTTCTGGCGACGAACCCCATCCTTTAGATGATGTGCAGGTTTTGATTTCTGGAGGTATGGGACGCGGTTTGGTGCGACGAATGGAACGAAAAGGAATTGAAGCCGTTATCACCAAAGAAACCGATTTAGACAAAGCGGTGAGTGCCTATCTTGATGGTTCTTTAGTTAAGGGAGAACCGGAATGTCACGAACATGAAGGTGAACAAAAGCATGAAGGTGAACACAAGCATGAACACAAGCATGAACACAAGCATGAAGGTGAACACAAGCATGAAGGTGAACACAAGCATGAAGGTGAACACAAACATGAACAAAAACATCAACATCGCGATCAACACGGCGATCAAGGTGAATCTAAGAGTGCCATGTAATTCCCGTTATTACTGCTAGTTGGGTAGGATGCGTGGCAACCACGCACCCTACGATTAATGTTCATCTACTAATACAATTATGTGGGCAAGTTCAATTACTGCTTATTTCCATTACTTAGGCTTCATGTTAGCTTTTGCGGCTCTCACGGTAGAGATTTTAAACTTAAAAAAAGAAATGACCCTTGATGAAGCTAAAAGAGTAGCTTTTGCCGATGCTGCTTATGGTATAGCTGCTTTGGTAATTGTAGTGACAGGGGTGTTGAGAGTTCTCTATTTTGGCAAGGGAACGGATTACTATCTAAATAATCCATTTTTCTATGCTAAAATGGGTGTGTTTATCCTCGTCAGTTTATTTTCCCTGTATCCAACATTTACCTTTATCTTGTGGTTTAAAGACTTACAAAGTGGTAAAACGCCAAGCTTAGAAGTTGCCCAAGTCAACCGACTATCTTGGCTGATTAAAGGGGAATTATTCTGTTTTACTTTATTGCCACTGCTCGCAGCAGTTATGGCGAGAATTCGCGGGTGGAGTTAACGGAGAAAACTTATGCAGCTTTCCAAACATAATCTACAAGAAAAACAAAACCAAATCTACGACGCGATCGTGATTGGTGGGGGTGCGGGAGGACTTTCGGCTGGTATTTACTTGCAGCGATATCGTCTTTCTAGCTTAATTATTGATAAAGGCAAAGCCCGGTCTTTTTGGATGCAAGAATTACACAATTATTTAGGTTTGCCTCCTGACACTCCGGGGCGAGTTTTGTTACAACGGGGAAAGGAACATTACGACAGTTTGAATGGAGATTTTCTCAATGGCTTTGTTGAGGAAGTAGTCGATGAGGGAGAAACGTTTGCTGTGCGGGTTAAAGTGGGCAAGCAAAATAGTATTGAGGCGATTTTTCGGTCAAAATACTTAATAGCTGCCAGCGGAATTATCGACCATTTACCGCCGTTAGATGATCTGCGGAATGTTTTCGACTATGCGGGTTATAACTTGCACGTTTGTATGGTATGCGACGGGTATGAAATGATTGATAAAAAATGCGGTTTCTTGGCGGGTAGCGAAGCGGCTATTGAGGAAATGGTGTTTAATTTAAGTTGGTTTACGCCCTATATTACTATCTTTACTCATGGAGTGTTTACTGTCAGCGAACCCCTGAAAGCTAAACTGCGAGAACATGGTTATCCCCTTGTAGAAACACCGATTAAACAATTTCTCGGTCAAAATCACCAAATGACAGGAGTTGAGTTAGCAGATGGAGCAATAATAGAGTTAGAAACTGGCTTAATTTCAATGGGTTCTCATTATCACAATACCTATCTCAAAGGGATTAACTTAGAACTCAAAGGGGGCAATTTAGTCACTGATAAAATGTGTCGGACTTCTCATCCCAGAATTTTTGCGATCGGCGATTTAAAAGTAGGGTTAAATCAAGTTATTATAGCAGCAGGTGATGGCGCTTTAGCTGCTACGGCAATTTGGCGAGAAATTCGTCGCGCAGCAGGAGCTAAACCTTGGGTAGAAAATCTGCCTGCTGTAAGCAATGGATAATATTATGGCTGAAGATATTCGCGATCGCAAAATCACTGAAATCCCCCTTGCGGAAGCTACCAAGCAACTACAAAGAGAAATTCAACAACGGGAAAAAGCCGAAGCACAACTGAAACAACAAGAGCAAAAGTTATCACTTTTGTTCAATCAAACTGCTTTAGCCGCCATTGAATGGAATGCCGATTTAGAAGTTATAGCTTGGAATTCCGCCGCCGAAAAGGTGTTCGGTTGGAGTGTCACCGAAACGCTAAGTCTTCATGCCTCCGATTTAATCTTACCCCAAAAAGTCAAACCGCGAGAAATTCCAATTATTAAAGAGCCACTGACATCAATGGGAGGTACTCACAATATTAATGAAAATGTCACAAAAGATGGCAAATTGATTATTTGTGAGTGGCACAATACACCGTTAGTCGATGAAGAAGGAAATATTATCGGTATTTTTTCCTTGGTGAATGACATTACGGAACGCTGGAAAATAAGAGAAGCGTTGCGGGAAAAAGAGGAGTTTTTACGCAGTATCTACGAAGGGGTAGATTATCCGATTTTCGTGATAGATGTCAATCCTGACGGAACTTACCTTTGGGCGGATATTAATCCAGTAGCCCAACATATTTTAGGTATAAATTTAGACGAAACATCAGGAGCTTTCAGCCCCAAATTATTGCTCCAGAAACTAGCCAAAGGCTGTCTAGGGAAAGCTGAGGAATGCGTGAAAACCGGAAGGACAATTCACTACGAACAAGTCTTGAATATAGAGGAAAAGCCGACTTTTTGGCTAACTGTAATAACACCTCTCAAGGATACTGATGGACGCATTTATAGGTTAGTCGGAACTTGTACTGATATTACACAACGCAAACAATTCGAGTCAGCTTTACAACAGTCGGAAACCAGATATCGACAACTGGCACAACGAGAATCTCTGCTCAATTGTATTGCCAGTCAAATTCGCGCTTCCCTTGATTTTAATACGGTTGTAGAAACGGCGGTACAAGAACTTTATCAAGTGTTGGAGTTGGAAAGATGTGCCTTCAGATTGTATTTACCAGAAGCTATTCCCCCAGTCGCGGAAGTGATCGCGGAAGCGAAACAAACTGACTTACCTTCCTTAAAAGGAAATCGGGTTGCCGCCGCGGAAATTGCCCCGTTAATTGCCAAAATTACGCGCAAAGAAGTTACCCGTATCGAAGATACTCTAACTCTAGAAGATCCCGTAGAAAGACAATTTTTTCTGGAGACTTTAGACTATCGTGCTGTCGTGTTTGTACCCCTTCACACTCAGTCAGGTAAAATGGGTGCAATTAGTTGCAGTCATAGTAGTAAAACCCGATGTTGGAGCGATAGTGAAGTACAACTATTAGAAAGGGTTGCGGATCAACTCGCGATCGCTTTAACTCAAGCAGAATTATACGAACAAAGTCGAGCGATCGCGGATTCTGAAGCCAAGAAAGCCTTAGAATTGCAAGAGGCTTTGCTGAAATTGCAACACACCCAAACTCAACTGATCCAACAGGAAAAAATGTCCAGTTTGGGACAACTGGTAGCGGGAGTCGCCCATGAAATTAATAACCCAGTTAGCTTTATTTACGGCAATATTACCCCCGCGAAAACTTATATGGAAGATTTGCTTAATCTCGTGCAGCTTTATCAGGAATCCTATCCTAATCCCACCCCTGAGATTCAAGCAGAATTAGCCGAAATTGATTGGGAGTTTATTCACAAAGATTTTCCCAGTCTGCTCGATTCTATGAAAACTGGTGCGGATCGGATTCGGCAAATAGTTCAATCTTTACGGAACTTTTCTCGACTCGATGAAGCCGAGATAAAAATTGTTGATTTACATGAAAGTATAGACAATGTTCTCTTAATTCTGGATAATCGCTTAAAAGCTAATATCAAACGTCCCGCGATCCAGGTAGTTAAAAAATATGGCAACCTGCCTTTAGTTGAGTGCTATGCCCTCGAAATCAATCAAGTTTTTATGAATCTGCTGCTCAACGCTATTGATGCTTTAGAAGAAGTGCCGTTGAAGCAGCCCAGGATTCGGATTGTTACTGAAGTATGGGAAACTGAAGAATTCACGATTCGCCTTATTGATAATGGAGTGGGCATTCCAGAAGAAATAACAATGCGAATTTTTGAACCATTTTTTACCACAAAACCTGTGGGAAAAGGAACCGGTTTGGGATTGTCGGTTGTGTACAAAATTATCGAAAAACATGGAGGAACTATAGAATGTATTTCCGCCGAGGAAAAAGGAACGGAGTTTGCGATCAAAATTCCCCAATTCCTCAAGAAATCACGCTGAATACACCCTTTTACTAATGCTATGAAAACATCGTTTATCCTCACTGTTTTAGTGGAAAATACCTCTGCCGGTAGAGGATTATTGGGAGAACATGGACTATCTTATCTAATAGAAGCCGGTGAGTACCGAATTTTATTCGATACAGGTCAAGGATTGGTATTAAAACACAATGCTAAACAGTTGGGAATTTCTTTACAAAATTTAGATGCTGTTGTCCTCAGTCACGGTCATTACGATCATGCGGGTGGTTTAATGATAGTATTAGATGAATGTAATCTCACTAAATTATTCCTGCATCCATCGGCACTCCAACCCAAATTTAGCAACCGAGGTGAGATTGGTTCTCCTATCCAAGATCGAGAAACTCTCGAAAAGAAATTTAGCCAGTTAATTTGGACAGATAAACCAACAGAAATTATCCCTGGAGTTTATGTAACTGGTACTATTCCTCGACTTCATCCTTTGGAGGATACGGGAGGTTATTTTTGGCAAGATTCCCAGCATGATCAAGTTGATTTACTCTTAGATGATCAAGCATTATTTATTGATGCACCGGAAGGTTTAGTGGTGGTTTTAGGGTGCGCTCATGCGGGAGTAATTAACACTCTAAATTACATTGCAAAAATTACTGGAAAAGACAAGTTTTATGCTATAATTGGGGGAATGCACCTTTTGAATGCCAGTCGCGATCGCCTGCAAGCAACGGCAGAAACCTTGACCAAATATGACTTGCAAATAATAGGTGCTAATCACTGCACGGGAATCGCCGCCATAGCTTTTTTGTGGCATGAGTTGGCGGGAAAGTGTAGAAGTTGCTCCGTTGGTACGCGCTTAAGTTTTGGCATTTAAACGCGGGTAATTTGACGAGTTTATTAAGCTTTGAGGACAAAGATATGCGAAAAAATTTTCTCAAATTATTGCTGGGGATGTTATTATCTATTGGGATTTTGGCGATCGCGCCCATGCCAGTCATAGCCGCAGGTTCGATGCCCCAAGCGCTATCAGACGCGATCGATAATTTTTTGACTTCTCTTCCAGGCGATTATTACACGATTACAAATACAGAAGCTCTCAAAAGTATTGTCAAAACTGATAATCCTCTATTAATTGATGTCAGACAGCCTGCTGAATACGCCTCTGGGCACATTCCAAATGCCATTAATATCCCCTTGCAAACCTTAGCCGAAAATCTCGATCAAATTCCCAAAGATCGCCCTGTAGTTCTCTATTGCACAAGCGGCTATCGAACGGGAATGGGAGTTATGACTTTGGAAATGTTAGGATATACTAACGTGCAGGCTTTTCCTCCTAGCATTCAAGGTTGGAAAGCGGCGGGTGAACCTTTAGAAAAGTAGGTATAGGACTAAGGCTAACTGTCACACTCAAATCGACTTGTAGGGTGCGTCAGACGAAATTCTACAACGATTATCGAGGGTTTCAGCTTCTGACGCACCCTACTTCCTGTCACACTCAATCAGATTAATAAAAAAGAGGAATACTTATGCTCGGATGTCGTGTCAGACAATTTTTTTCCCGGTTACTATTGCTAGGAGCCTTAGTATTAAGTGTATTCCTGGGGTTAGGAATAGTCACTACTCCCCAGGCATCGGCCACAATTCGACAACTAGAAGAAGCACCGGGGCAAGTGGTTTATCAATCCCGAGAAACCCTCAAAGATCAACAGGAAAATACCTGGCAGGCGATCGCTTTTAAACGCATTCTTCCCAATGGCAAAACGAGTTTAGAACTGCGTTTAGTCGGTTTCCCTGGCATGGTAGAAATCGACCACACTCAACCCTTATTATTGACTAATTCAATGGGTAAAACGCTGACAGCTGCCGATATTTCCAGCCGGATTTTTACCGATCCAACCAATTCGGAATCTAATGTAGCACAGTACGATCTTCAGCCGTTGTTAACACAGTTGCAGGTAGAAATTCCCCTAAAGTTGACGCTACCAACGCGAGGCGGTGAAGCGATTAATCTATCAGTTCCACCATCTTTTGTACAAGAGTGGCAAACTCTTTTTTCTTCAAAAGATTAACAGCTTTGCAAGCCTATAAACAGCCTATAAACCGGGTTTCTTCAAGAAACCCGGTTTCTGTGTACCTCACTCATTTCCAAAGCGCTGTATGGTTCAAAAGTGGCGGGAGAACCTACAGTTGAACTAACTCTGCCATCAACTCGGCAACGGGCATGATGCGATCGGCTCTTCCCGCATTGCTGCCTGAAAAAACCAGCCCATTTTCCACATCACCCCGCGCTGCTTTGTCCAAGGCCCGAACAATGCAGTAAGATTCTCCGGTATCTCGAAAACGGCAAACATGTAGGCAGTTTAACAAACACCCTTTTTCTAAAGGGGCAGAACCCGACATCGCCTTTTCCACAAACGGGTTTCGCAGAGCTCGTCCCGGCAGTCCCACTGGGCTTTTAATCACCACTACATCTTCGGGTTGAGCGTGCAGGTGAAATTCTTTGTAACGGGGGTCGGCATCACATTCGTCTGTAGTGATAAAGCGAGTGCCGATTTGCACCCCACTTGCCCCTAACTCTAGCATCCTCACGATATCTGCGTGATCCCAAACACCGCCTGCGGCAATCACTGGAATCGGTTGACCGAGTTCGTGATGCAAATAATTTACCAGTTCGGGAATCACCTGTTCTGGCTCTAATGCTACATCATCTAGTTCCTCGTACTTAGCACCTAAATGTCCACCTGCGGTATTGGGATTTTCCACCACAAAGGCATCCGGTAGCCGTTTATACTGGCGTTCCCATTTGCGACACATAATCTTAGCCGCACGAGTAGTGGAAACGATCGGCACTAGAGCCACTTCTGGATACTCTGCGGTGTATTCCGGCAACTGAAGAGGCAAACCTGCACCGGAGATAATTAAGTTTACGCCCTGTTCAGCGGCAGTGCGAACCAGAGTTTCATAATCTTTTGCCGCTACCATCACATTCACGCCGATGATCCCATTAGGACTGAGTTCACGGGCTTTGTTGATTTCGTCAATGAGTGCCAGCCGATTGGCTGCAAAAAACTCTTCTCGTCTGAGCCTCGCGTTGGGCTGGGTGATGTCGAAGTAGGGCGAGTTGATCCCTAATCCAACGGCGGAGATGATCCCGATCCCTCCTGCATTGGCAACGGCGGCGGCGAGATTAGCTCCAGAAATGCGGATACCCATCCCTCCCTGGATGATCGGGTAACGGGCGATGTGTTGACCAATTTGTAATGAAGGCAATGTTTGCATAGGTTCCTGGTTTTGGGAATATCTTGCTGATTCTGGCAGTAAATATTTCTGATGGCTGATGAAGCAGTCACTTTCGCCGATCTAGCTTGAGTATAAATATTTTTTGTTGATTTGACAACTAATTAAGAATATTAGGTATATAATGATTTAGTAGAAGAAAGCGGTAATCCATCCTGTGGAGGTTGATTAACAGTAAGACTTTTTCTGACATTTGCTAACAATCACTTACATTGGCCAGAGGTCTTTATGTCATGTAGAATGAATTTAGCCGCTCGGATTTAGGTGAAAAACCTTGGTAGTAAGCAACCTCTATCTAAATAAGTTGCCTCTACAGTATCAAAGCAAATAAAATCAAGATTGGCTAAATGCGGTCACGCGAAAACTAAGCTGAACGCTCAAAGTAGAAGTGCTTGTAGAGATTTCTACGGGCATTGGTTGATACTGGTTGAGAACTGATCTCAACTTATGTATTTGTTAGCAAACGTTAGCAAAAAAGTATCGGTTAGCCATTATTCACTACCACTAGCAACTTGGGTGTTTTCATAACCTCTGTGCGATCGCCTTCATCACCTAATAGTTGTTTTGAATTGACCGGATGGGAGGAGTTACGAAAGGCTGAAGGCTTGATGGGATTACCCCGCTTTAAACCGCAGTTTGGGAGCGTTCAATTCAGCTTCCACAACGAAATATCTTCTTTTTCCTAGCATTAGGAGTCTTGTCCTATGAGTACCGTTTTACAACCCCGACGTGAACTTGATATCGGTGGATTGTGGTCATATTTTGCTGAGTGGATTACCAGTACCCAAAACCGAATTTACATTGGTTGGTTTGGTGTATTGATGATCCCTACATTTCTGGTGGCTGCTACTACTTTTGCGATCGCATTTATCGCAGCCCCTCCCGTAGATATGGAAGGAATTCGGGAACCTATCTTTGGCTCAATTCTGGGTCATCAAAATCTGATCGCCGCCGCAGTAGTGCCAACCTCGGCCGCGATCGGTTTACATTTCTATCCAATTTGGGAAGCCAGTTCGATGGATGAGTGGCTCTATAACGGAGGCCCTTATCAACTGATCGTTCTGCATTTTTTAATCGCAATTTGGTCTTATCTGGGACGGTTGTGGGAGTTAAGCTATCGCCTGGGAATGCGCCCCTGGATTGCAGTTGCTTTTTCCGCACCCGCATCCGCAGCCACCGCCGTATTGCTGATTTATCCGATCGGACAAGGTAGCTTTTCTGAAGGAATGCCCTTGGGAATTTCTGGTACTTTCTATTTCATGCTTTCCCTACAAGCACAGCATAATGTGTTGATGCACCCCTTACACATGATCGGAGTTGCCGGAGTTTTTGGCGGTGCTTTGTTGAGTGCCTTGCATGGGTCATTAGTCACCAGCAGTTTGATTCGAGAAACCAGCGAGCTAGAATCCGCAAATGCGGGGTATAAGTTTGGGCAGCAAGAAGGAACCTATAATTTGCTGGCAGGACATACAGGCTTTTTGGGACGGTTGTTGATTCCGGGAGTGGGAATCCGCAATAGTCGCTCTGTCCATTTTCTCATGGGTGCTTTGCCTACAATTGGAATTTGGTTTGCCACTCTGGGAATTGGCGTGATGGCATTCAATCTGAATGGGTTTAACTTCAACCACTCGGTTCTGGATACGACAGGGAAAGTCATTCCCACCGATGCCGATCTGATCAATCGTGCCATGCTGGGTATTCAGGCGATGCACGCTCCGAATACGCATCATTTCCCTAATCTAATTGCAGGCGGTGAGGCAATTCCGGTTAGTCTGAAGACGGCTCCTACTATTAGCTAATTACAGTTAGTTTCCGTCTCAATAACGCAGCGACTTATGTCTTCTCTACTAAGTCGCTGCGTTAGTTATAGGCTGGAAGTAGGCGAGGAAAAAGAATCTCTCCAAATTCTACCTTAATAGAAGGTTTCAAACTTTTTTGATTTCCTCCTTCTGTGCGACGGCCGTCGCTGCTTGCTGCCGGTAAACCTAGTATTCCTTTTTTTCTCTACTTCATATAATTATCACCTACACAACGCACATTCAACATAAATATGTTGTTGTGCTTTAGCGCTCTAAGGTATTGAGTATTTTTGTTTAGTTTCCCTAAAAATGAATTTAGGGAAAATTTACCATTGACACTATGACTATCTGGCTAGTTAATTTATAGACAAGAGGCATAACCTCAGCGACTCAAAAAAGGGGGTTAATTTATGGGCCAACTATTTAACGAGCTTAAACAAGACATTTTGTACCAGCATGGCATTCATGCCTGGAACTGCGGCCTATCCACAGCAGTCTGGCGGCAGAGTTTAATGACTACTCTCCCAGAGAGGTGATTTAGTATTAGTTGTTAGATCGAGTCCGGTTAATTAGACATAATATCAAATCTAGGTTGATGCTCTTGTTCCTCTTCTTCCTCTTCTTTATAGCGGTTTTCAACCGCATGAGGTACAAGCCGATCGATGCCCTATGCCCTATGCCCTATGCCCTATGCCCTATCCCCAAGGGTACCTCATTGAACAGAGAAGGGCTATATTCATGTCTTTGTGTCTTTGTGTTTCCCTAAAAAAGGGGTAATGGTAGGGATTTGGTATGATTCCCTCCGGGGCTGGTTCGCCAACTGCAAGTGCGATCGCTCCAGAAAACCCGCCCCGGAGCAATACTATAATTAATTAACCCGACTCGATCTTAGTTCTTGGTGGTTGGGAGTTGGTTGTTAGTAGGAAGACATAATTAAACGGAGAGTTGTATAATGGAAGCAGGATTGATATTTTCAAATCCCAATTGGAGCAAAACTATGTCATCGACTACAACATCTAAATTTTCCTCAGTTTACGGTCCAGTCAAGTCTTGGCGCTACGGGCGATCGCTGGGTATTGACCCCATCGGGCCAGTTTCTATCTGTTCCTTTAACTGCGTTTATTGTCAACTGGGAGAGATAGAAGTTAAAACACGCGATCGTGCCATTTTTATCCCTACTAACCAAATCTTACAAGACTTGCAATCCTTCGCGCCTTGGGATGTAGACATCATCACCCTCAGCGGTAGTGGCGAGCCCACTCAAGCATTGAATTTAGGCGAAATTATCACCTCTGTCAAAGAATGCACCAAAAGAGCGATCGCAGTATTAACTAATGCTACATTACTCAATGACCCACAAGTGCGTTTAGAATTAGCCGCTGCCGACAAAGTATCAGCAAAATTAGATGCAGTTAGTAGCGATCGCCTCCAGCGCGTCAACCGTCCCGTCGCCGGCATAGACTTACAAAGTATAGAGACAGGTTTGCAGCAATTTCGACAAGAATATAGCGGGGAATTTGGCATTCAAACAATGATTTTATCACCTTGGGATGCCGCCACTAAAACAGAATATATCCGCTGGATTAAAATATTATCACCAGCCGAAATTCAACTCAATACCCCCACCAGGCCCAAACCTTTAACTCGCCAGTTAGACGGGCGGGGAAATCACAGCCCTGAAGATCGCCCTTACCCCGTGCAAATGTTCAAATGCTTGAGTTCTAGTGAATTAGGAGCGATCGCCACCCAGATTCAGCAGGAAACTAATATTCCCGTGCGTTTTGCGCCCACAGATGGCCATACCTAGTACCCTTTAAAGATATAATCACTAAGAAGACTTAGGCAGAAGAGAACCCCCAACTCTGTTAAAAAGAGGGCTATTGAGATTAGAGTCCAGGAAGGAACAAACACAGATGAGCGTACAATTAATTAAAGGTGGCAGATTCAATCTTTCTCAAGAAGTGCCTCACTTAAAAAGACTAGCGATCGGCTTGGGTTGGCAAGTCAATTCAATAGGCAAAAACTGTGACATTGATGCTTCAGCATTTATGTTAGGCACTGATGGCAGAATCCCCCAGGAAGACTACTTAGTATTTTATAATAATACTAAATCCCTTGACGGTTCTGTGAAACAATCCGGCACTGATAAATCTTCGCCCATAAAAGGATACATTAACACGCTCTACAGCGTTGATTTCTCTCTGATGGATGCCACCATTGAACAGATTGTGCTGATTGTAACTATCCACGATGCTGAATCAGTAGGATTAAATTTTAGCCAAATTCAGAACGCTTTTATCAGTCTATACGATCGCGATCGCAAAACTGAACTGACTCGGTACGAATTAAAAGAGAATTTTACATTAGAGACAGCTTTGGAATTTGGACGTTTGTATAAAAAGAGCGGAGACTGGAGGTTTCAGGCAGTAGGACAAGGATATAAATCAGGATTGCGAAGTTTTGTTGAAAAATATTATGTAGAAAAGTAAACAGGAGAATTGGTAATTGCGATCGGGATGTACAGCATTAAAGCCTGAACAGTTTGTAACGCCGCCTTCTATGCGGTGCCATAACCGCCCGAAGGCGGCGTTACAAACTGTTTTGCCTAAGTCCTAAATAGCCGTCGCACTCGATTTAAGAAATCCTCAACATCTAAAAAAACTGGTCAATTTATTTTTTCCACTGGATCAACTTGATGTAATCTCCTTCAAACCGCTCTCCTTTCAGCATCCGATTCCAATAAATCCAAGGCAAAGCAGTAGTTTTCATCTGCCACATAATCCAGCTTTCTTTCACAGGATTGAGCGGAAAACTAGAAAGCACAGTACCACTATAACCATCAAATTCGGCCATGATTGTCTTGCCATAACCAGTGATTAAAGGACAGCAAGTATAGCCGTCATACTTATGTAATAATGGTTTGGAGTCTATTAAAGCTAGTAAATTTTCGGCTACGATCGGTGCTTGTTTGCGAGCTGCTGCTGCTGTCTTAGAAGTTGGCAGCGAAGAAGCATCTCCTAAACTAAATACGTTGGGATATCGATTGTGCTGGAGCGTGTATTTATCTACATCTACCCAACCATACACACTACCGGGAACTGCCAAAGGGCTTTGTTTAATAAAGTCAGGAGCGCTTTGCGGCGGTGTGACGTGAATCATTTCGTACTTGTGTGTGACCTCATCGACAACAGCACCGTTATCATCGAAAACATCAAAAACTGCTTCTTTGGTTTCAGGTTTAATTTCCTTCAAATTGTGCCGGAACTTAACATCAATTTCCCGTTGTTGGACGACTTTATCTAATAGTGCTGAATACTCCGGTACGGAAAACATTTTGGTTGCTGGTGTGAGAAACATCACGTTAGTGCGCTGACGGACTCCCAATTTACTGCGGAAGGTATCATCTGCCATGTACATGACTTTTTGTGGCGCACCACCACATTTAACCGGAGTGTTGGGAAAGGTAAATAGAGCATTTCCACCTTGGAAATTTTTGATTAGTTCCCAGGTATAAGGTGCGTAATTAGGAGCATAATTGCTAGTAACACCATCTTTTCCGAGCGCTTCTCTCAGTCCTTTAATTAAATGCCAGTCCAACTGAATGCCGGGACTGACAATTAAGTAATCATACTCAACCAGGATGCCTTCTTTGGTGAGGACGGCATTGTTTTCTGGGTCTAATTTAACCACTCGGTCTGCGATCCAAGTCGCTTGTCGAGGAATGAAATCTTTTTTATCCCTCACTGTATCCTCAATTTGGAATACTCCTCCGCCTGTCAGCGTCCAACCCGGTTGGTAATACTGCTTCTTCGATGGCTCGATGATGGCAATATCTAGGGATTTGTTTTTTTTCAATAACATAGAGGCGGTGGGAAGTCCGGCAGAGCCACCACCGATGAAAACGATTTGGTGGTGCAGTGTCTTGGTAATGGCGGGGGTTGCGGACGCTGGAGTCTGGGACTGCTGGGAATTTGAGGTGATCATAAGTAGTTTTTTTCTTTGAGAATAGGTTGACCGATCGCTTCCTTAGTCAATAAGGTTCTAGCAGGTTGAGCAGGACTTACGCACGCGGGGCCAAAAACCCGGTTTCTGCGTCAATATCTCTCGAAAAAAGCGATGATTTTTCAAAGAAACCGGGTTTTTTTGCGTAAGTCCTGTTGAGTAAATCTACTTACCCCCGCTGCTAACTTTTTTGTTGCTATTGTCAAATTGTACAACTTAGTTTACTATATGGCAATATAGGCAATCAATAAATATGCACTATATTTGAAAGCTAAGGAGGCTCTGCCTTCTTTCCGAGTTCCCTGGCTGCTCCTGGGAACTAGATCGCGATCGCCAGACATTCCATTCAGCAGGTAAAAACTTTACAAGGAGCCAGAAATATGCTATTTCGCCAAATGTACGACAACGAAACCAGCACTTATACTTATTTAATTGCTGACGAAAACACCAAAGAAGCGGCTTTAGTCGATCCGGTGATCGAGCAAGTCGATCGTGATTTAAAGCTAATTCAAGAATTAGGACTAACTTTGCGCTATTGTTTGGAAACGCACATTCACGCCGATCACATTACGGGAACCAGTAAGTTACGAGAAATCACAAATTGTGATGGCATAGTGCCAGAAAATGCCCAAGTTGCTTGTGCTAACCGCTTGATTAAAGATGGGGAAATATTACAGCTAGGCGAGGTTGAAATTAAAACGATCGCCACTTTAGGACATACCGACAGTCATAACTCTTACCTAGTCAATCAAAACCTATTGTTGACTGGAGATTCTTTGTTGATTCGCGGTTGCGGACGGACTGATTTCCAAGGCGGTAATCCGGGTTTAATGTACGACCATGTTACGCAAAAATTATTTACCTTACCAGATGAAACCTTAGTTTATCCCGGTCACGATTACAGAGGAAATCAGGTTTCTACAATTGGCGAGGAAAAGCAATATAATCCCCGGTTTGTTGGCAAAGATCGGGCGAGTTTTATCGAACAAATGAATAACCTGAATCTGCCCAATCCGAAAAAGATTGCGGAAGCAGTACCCGCGAATCAACAATGTGGGAAAATACCTGTGATAGCAGAAGTTTGAGGATTTAGATCTTGGCAAATGTGAACTGGGTAACAGCTTTAATTGGTGGCGTCTTAATTGGGTTAAGTGCCACCCTCTTACTGGCATTTAATGGTCGAATTGCTGGTATTAGTGGAATTGTCAATGGTGCGATCGCCTTTTCCAAACAAGAAGTCTGGCGGTGGATATTCATCCTGGGTATGTTGCTAGGTGGCATATTATACGAATATGGACTAGCATCTCAACCAACTCCCACCGCGACATTGACTCCTTGGGCAATGATTATCGGCGGTTTTCTGGTGGGTTTTGGCACTAGAATGGGTAGCGGTTGCACTAGCGGTCATGGAGTTTGTGGGTTAGGCCGATTATCTATGCGATCGCTAGTGGCAGTTATCACCTTTATGATGACCGCCATTCTGACAGTTTTTGTTGTCCGTCACCTATTGCAGTTGAGTATATGAAAGAGAAGCTAATAGCGTTATTGTCAGGATTGTTATTTGGTCTGGGACTGGGGTTTTCGCAGATGATCGATCGCCAGCGGGTACTAGGCTTTTTGGATGTCGCCGGTGCTTGGGATTCAACATTATTATTTGTGTTGGGTGGCGCGGTTACGGTGACAGTAATTGCCTTCCGATTTGTGCTGCGTCTTCCTCACCCAATCTTTGCTGACAAATTTAATTTACCAACTAAGAAAGACATCGACAAACCTTTAGTAATTGGGGCAGCTATTTTCGGCATCGGTTGGGGAATTTGTGGATACTGTCCAGGGCCGGGGATCACTGCTTTAGTGTTGCGTAATTGGAATCCGATTTTGTTTGTGGTGGCGTTTGTTGCCGGTTCGCTGACCTATAAAAACTTATCGGAAAAGTAATTTTTATAGGAGTAGGGGTAGGGACCAGGCAATGCCTGGTCCCTTTACGCAAAAAAACCCGGTTTCTTTGAACACTTCGACTACAGTGACCGGGTGCATCAAGCCGAGAAATCTTGACGCAGAAACCGGGTTTTTGGCCCCGCGTGCGTAAGTCCTGAAATACAGATGTGAACATCGTTTCATGCCCGGTACAGAAATATTAACTAATTCATAGTTTGATTGACTGAAATGTTTGATAAAAAGACAATGGTTGAGCGATCGCACAAGCAAAAATGGTTGGATCAATGGAGTAGTTTTCTTCCGATTTTGGATTGGGGTTTACACTATCGACGGGACTATTTGGTAGGAGATATCACTGCCGGAATTGTTGTTGGCACTGTGCTGATTCCCCAAGCAATGGCCTATGCTTTGTTAGCAGGTTTACCTCCCCAAATCGGGCTATATGCTAGTATTTTGCCCCTAGTGGTTTATGCGTTCCTCGGCACCAGTCGTCTGATTTCGGTTGCCCCGGTAGCATTGGATTCGCTGATGGTTGCGGCGGCAATTGCTCCTCTAGCGGCTGAAAATACACCGGAATATTTAGGATTGGCATTGTTGCTGGCACTAATGATTGGGGTGATTGACATTTTAATGGGTGTCTTTCGGTTAGGGTTTTTGGTGAATTTTCTTAGCCAAGCGGTGATTTCTGGCTTTATCAGTGCGGCTGCAATTGTAATTGGTTTTAGTCAGGTTAAACATTTGTTAGGCTTGAAGATTCCACAAACAGAATCTTTTCTTCAGTTACTAACTTATCTGGCAAAAGGAATTAGTGCAATTAATTGGCTTACTCTATCCTTGGGTTTAGTCAGCATTCTGCTGTTAGTCTATTTCCCAAACTGGTTGGGAAAACAACTCAAGAAACGCGGATTTCAAGAGTTGACAATTATGCCACTTACTAAAAGTGCGCCTCTCCTCATCGTAATTGGCAGTTCGTTGCTAGTCTGGTGCTTTCACCTCGATCGAGTTGCGGGAGTAAAAGTCGTTGGTGATATCCCCAAAGGCTTACCTTCTCTCTCTTTTCCTGCCCTTGATGGCAATACGATTACTACATTATTACCGGCGGCTTTGGCGATTAGTTTTGTAGGTTTCATGGAAGCCTATTCAGTTGGTAAGTTTTTGGCTAGTAAGCGACGACAAAAAGTTGATGCCAACCAGGAATTTATTGCTTTGGGAGCAGCAAATATTAGTGCAGCTTTGACTGGAGGGTATCCGGTTACAGGAGGCGTAAGTCGATCGGGTGTGAACTTTTCTGCTAATGCTAATACTCCTTTAGCCTCGATAATTACGGCATTAATTGTGGCGCTTACTGTCATGTTTTTAACGCCGTTGTTTTACTGTTTACCACAAGCTTGTTTGGCGGCAATTATCGTGATGGCTGTTAGCAGTCTTTTAGACTTTGCAACACTGAAACGTTTATGGATATATAATCGAGCGGATGCGCTAGCCTGGATATCTGCATTTCTTGCTGTCTTAATCACCAGTGTGGAAAAAGGTATTTTGTTCGGTGCTGCTGTATCAATTCTATTACATTTATGGCGTACTAGCAAGCCGCATATCGCGGTGGTTGGTAGAGTTGGAAACAGCGAACATTTTCGCAATTTTTTGCGACACGAAGTTAAAACTTGTCCTCACGTTTTGGCAGTTCGGGTTGATGCTAGTCTTTACTTTGTGAATACTAAATATTTGGAGGATTACCTGCTCAAAGCGTTGAACGATCGCCCAGAGGTAAAATATTTATTACTGGTATGTAGTGCTGTGAATTCCATTGATGGTAGTGCTTTGGAAACGCTCAAAAGTTTGATTCTTGACTTAAATAATCGGGGAATTGAATTCTATATGTCTGAAGTCAAGGGGCCAGTGATGGATGGATTACTCAAAATTGGGTTTGTCGAGGAGTTAGGAAAAGACCATATTTTCCTAACTACTGACCAAGCAATGCGTTTTTTGGAGTGCGGGAATTAAGTAATATCAATTCCGGTAACACCGGAATGGTTGACTGTTGATTGTGATACCGTTTAGGGTTTTTTCGGAATGATTTAACTCTTCTAGGGCACAGAGTCCGCAGAGTTCGAGAAGAGAGAGATGAATAATTCTGATGCCAAGGAATTTGATCTAATATCGTTTCCGGTTGCATCGGAATGATACCGAGGACACGGCACTGCCGTGTCCTCTTAGATAATTTTTGTGTCGCTGACAGCTACTTAGGCTTGGGCTGTGCAGCGTTCGCTTTAGGTGGCGCAGCATTCGGTTTCGACTCGGCCTTCTGATTCCCTGTTTTACCAGTAACTTTGTTTGTCAAAACCTCCAAAGCTTTCGCGTACTGCGGATCTGCTGTCGTACCAATTTTAGCTCGATCGCGCCTCAATTCCTCTTTTTGAGCATCAGTCAGTTCAACCTTAAAATCCGGTTCAATACCCAAGTGATTGATATCCCGTCCGCTAGGAGTAAAATATTTAGCGATCGTCACAGCTAAACCGGCGCCGTTACCAACACCGCGTACCGACTGCACCAAACCTTTACCAAAGGTCTTTGTTCCCACCAAAACCGCACGCTTGTTGTCTTGTAAAGCACCGGAAAGAATCTCGCTAGCACTTGCAGAACCGCCGTCTACCAGTATCACTAACGGTTTGTCAGTGAGCGCTTTTTGATTTGCTATTTGTCGATCGGTCTCACCAGCTCGATCGACCGTCGAGACGATCGTACCTTGTTTGAGCCACATCCGAGCAATCTCAATACTCCCGTACAGCAAGCCGCCCGGATTGGAACGCAGGTCTAAAATATAACCTGTCACCTTTTTCTTTTCCAAATCCTGCATAGACGATCGCATTTCCGATGCAGCATTTGCACTAAACTGATTTAGGCGAATATAGCCGATTTCCCCGATCGGACTTTTCTGCACCGAATGCCGCACGGGATGAATTTCTATCTTAGCCCGTTTCAGCTTAAATTCTATTTCCTTATTGTTGCGGACAATAGTCAGCGTCACCTCAGTATTAACCGGGCCGCGAATCAAATTTACAGCTTGATTCGTATCCATACCATCGGTACTCTTGCCATCTATTTTAGTAATAATATCTTTTGATTGAATGCCAGCCTTAAAAGCAGGAGTATCTTCGATCGGCGAAATCACCACCAACTTCTTAGTTTTCTCATCTTGAGTCAACTGAAGCCCCACTCCTGTCAATTCTCCAGAAGTGTCAACCTGCATATTTTTGAACTCTTCCGGGTTCATGAACCGCGTATAAGGATCATCCAGCTTCTTCAGCATTTCCCGAACAGCCTTATAAGCTTGCTCATCGCTAGTATAAGTCCGGTTCAAATAATCATTCCGCACCGCTTTCCAGTCAACCTGGTTAAAAGTGCCATCTACATAACTTTTGTCAATAATCTGCCAAACTTCATCAACCAACTCTTTAGGACTTCCCCTAAAAGAAGCCAGAGATTTAGAACTGCATCCAGTGTTAGCAAGAGTTACAGCAGTAAGTACCACCGCTGCTGCACTTAGAACAAGCCCTCGTTTTGTTATAACCATTTGTCTGACGCGCCGGAGGAAAAGAATTGAAAATAGTTACGCTCAATCTAACACAAGCAAGGCCCGGTCGCAGTTGGCGTACATATATTATTTAATTTTGTTGGGTTCTGCGGTATCAACTTAAGAGTGAAACCCTCTGTCTTTCTCGTTTGTATCGCAGTCTAGATCCCCCTAAATCCCCCTTAAGAAGGGGGACTTTAACCCCACCTGTCCCCCCTTAACCAGGACTTTGAGCGCTCTTGTCTCACCCCCTACTCCCCGAACTCGCGGGGGGTTAGGGGGGATCTCCGGGTTTAAAAACACCCATTAGGGGCGATCGAGAGGAATTAAGGCTCAACCCAGCGATCGTCCGATTTAATCAAATCAATCAATGCTGCCACCCCTTGGTCTTCCGGCACCTTCTTAATTTCATCCCGGCCCCGGTACAGCGAGATATAACCCGGTTGCTTCCCGACATAACCGTAGTCAGCATCCGCCATTTCTCCCGGCCCATTGACAATACAGCCCATTACTGCTATGTCCAAACCCGTGAGATGCTTCGTCGCCTCTCTCACTTTGTGTAACACTTCCTCTAAATTAAACAAAGTGCGACCGCAGGAAGGACAAGCGACATACTCAACCATCGTTTTCCGCAGTCCCAAGGCTTGCAGAATGCTGTAGCAGACAGGAATCTCCTTTTCTGGGGCCTCTGTAAGTGAGACGCGGATGGTGTCGCCGATGCCATCAACTAACAAAGGTGCAAGGCCAGCGGTGGATTTGATGCGGCCGTATTCGCCGTCGCCAGCTTCCGTGACGCCCAAATGCAGCGGGTAATCCATGCCCAAATCATCCATCCGCTTGACCATCAAGCGGTAGGCGGCAATCATCACCGGAGCCCGCGAGGCTTTCAGGGAAAGTACGATATTGCGGAAGTCGAGGGATTCGCAAATTTTGATGAATTCCAAGGCAGACTCTACCATGCCTTGGGGCGTGTCGCCGTAGGTAAACAGCATCCGTTCGGCGAGGGAACCGTGATTGACGCCGATTCGCAAAGCTTTGCCTTGGTCGCGCAGGGAAATCACCAGAGGTTCCAGGGTTTCGCGGATTTTGTCGCCAATTTCCCCGAATTCGGCTGGTGTGTATTCGGTTCTGTCAGTTGTGGGTTTCTCGAACACGTACAAACCCGGATTGATTCTCACTTTGTCTACGTGTTTGGCCACTTCGAGGGCAATTTTCATGCCGTTGTGGTGGACATCGGCCACGAGGGGCACTGGTTGGTAGGTGGCGTGCAGTTTTTGCTTGATTTCGGCTAATGCTTTGGCGTGGGCCATGCTGGGCACGGTGACGCGGACGATTTCGCAGCCAATTTCGTGTAAGCGCCGAATTCCGGCGACTGAACCGTCGATGTCGAGGGTGTCTTCGTTGATCATCGACTGAACTACGACGGGATAGCCGCCGCCGATGGTAACACTCCCGACTTTGACTGGCCGGGTTTTGCGGCGTTTGATGCTGGTGTCGAATGCGGGTTCGGCGGAGGGGGTTTTAGTGGGATTGGGCAGAGTTTGCATAGTTGGTTGGTAGATTTCTGTTACCAAAAGTTTATAAAATTGTGTCGCCTGTTTTTTAGGTTTGCACAAAAAGGGTCATCCAATTTGAGATTTTAGATTTTAGATTTTAGATTGAACCCCCGGATTCGTCCGGGGGCTTGTTTAACAGTTGATCAATTTTAGGTACAATTTAAGATTCTTGTGGGCGATCGCATCTAGCAAAATTATCTAGATGGTTTGGAGTCTTAAGCATTTATGCCGGGTCGTCGGATATTCTGAAGCGCGATCGCACTTGTTAACTCATCAATTCATGCAAGTGCAGACTCCAACCAAGCTATTACATCCTCTTGAGTCGTAAAATCTAATAAAGCTTCTCCTAAATCATCTAACTGTTCACCAGATAACTGCTGGATATTAGCTTCAATTTCCGGTGCAACCTCGCCCACACGTCGCACAATCTGACGCAGAATTAATGCTATTTGTCCTGCAATTTTCCCCCTTTCTATCCCCTGTTCAATGCCTTGTTGCAGTCCGATTTCTATCCCTTTCATCACCGAGCCGAGCTGATCTTGGATGAACATTTCTCGCTTGTCCAAATCTTCCGCTTCTTTGACTGTCAAATTTGCTCGATCGGCAATTATCAGCGCGCTATTAATCTCTGGTACTGAACCCAGTGTAGCTGGTACTGCATCCAAACTAGGACTGTTTTTCAGGAAGTAAATCCACTTTTCCGCTAGAGTTTCGAGTTCGTTCAATTCTTTTTTGAACTTCGGCAACTCAACAAACACTAACTTTAACTCACAATTTGGATAGGCAAATTTCTCTTCTGTTTCTGTGAAAACAAAGTGAGAAATCAGTTTTTCGGTATTTTCAAATAAGATAAAATCGGTGATGGTTAAAGCAATCACTGGATTTAATTTTAAGTAGCCTTCTCCAGCTTTGAGTTGAGTTGAATAGGTTTTAGCTGCATTGTAAACTACTCTTTTTTCAAAAGCGGCGACGTTGAGTACCTGCATTTCCACAATCACTGTTTTGTTGCCGGTGATTTTAGCTTTGACATCCAGGTAAGTGTCTTTCAATCCTGTAACGCTGGCTGCTGAATAAGGGTCAATGATTTCTAGGTCTTGAATTGTGGGTTCTCCGTCATAGAGCATTGCATTCAAGAAGCTAATCAAAATTTCTGGATGTTCGGAAGAGCCGAATATCCTTTTGAAGGCAAAATCTGTTTTGGGACTGATAAAACGCATATATAGAAAGATGAAGGAAGTTCGGCAACGGATTCTGTAACGGATGTAACGGATGTCAGTCAGAAAGAAGAAGGAAGAAGTCGATGTGAAAATGCAATACTTGAGCGATTTTTAGGTTTGTAGTTGCGCTGAGCGCGAGTCAACGCGCAACTACAAAGCTTTTTTCAATGTGACACTTGGCCTTACTCCTGTATGTAAATGGAGCTATCAGCCGGTAGCTCGATCGGCATTTGCAGCAGACATCACTAGCTTTCCAGCTATGTCCATCGTCGCCAGCTTCAGCACTTCATTAAAAGCTAAACCCCGAATTTTTAGCTCCCATCGAATGCCTTTTGCTTTCATCCGCTTGGCTTTCCGCATATCGACATCAGCAGCTTTTTGATTCAAGAGTAAATATTTCATTGCTGCTGTGGCTTCATCTTTTTTGGGATATCCAATATACGCAATAAATCCGCCGTTCCAGTGATTGGCGTTGCGGATGCTGCTGATAGTAGCAACTCTCGGACTAAAGCGGTTCCAATAAAAGTCGCTGTATCCGATCCACTGAGTTTTAACTTGGAGTTTGTTTGCCATTTGACTTAACTCCTATAATTTTTTGTGCGGGGTTAACATTACCTTTTGGGTTTTGCTATTTATATTATAGCAAATTGTTCGAGAATGGGGAATGGGGAATTGGGGAATTGGGAATTGGGAATGGGGAATGGGGAATGGGGAATGGGGAATTGGGAATTGGGAATTGGGAATTGGGAATTGGAGGTAGAGCCTCCGGGTATGTATTCCCAGGCTCTGACTGGGAACCAGGAATGACTAATGACTAAAATCTCAATTCGTATTCGACTGTTCCGCGATTTTCTCCTTGAAAATCGGTGGAACCACGCAACAAGATTTTGTCGCTTAAACGATACCTTACATTAAATTCAGTCGGCTGATTTGCTGACAAAATCCGAATTATTGATGCCGAAATATTGCGCGTAATGTCAACTCCAACTTCTAAACCTAAACCAAGAGAACCCGCACCAGATGCAGAACTAGAACTCACAGTTCCCCCTTCGTTGCTTTTGATTCGAGTGGGAAATAGGCGAAATTCACTCAATCCTGTGACATTAGTAATCGCAGATTGAAGGTTGTTAAATAAACCGGCACCAGCTAAATTTGCGATCGCCAATGTACTGTCTCCTTGTCCCAAAGTCTGCACGAAACTGCCACCCAATAAAGCTACAATCTCTGTTTCCGATCGACTCGGAGAACTCCTCAAGTCCAGACTCTGGGCCAACTGAGAAGCCTTTCCCCGAACCGAGGCTTGAATCCGTACACTCCGCACATTGCCAAAAGTTATCGGTTCGTCTGCTATTTCGGATGCTACAGATGTTCCGGGTGTCCGAAACCGCGTTACTTCCTGTACCGAAGTTGCTAATCTCACATCCAGCGTCGGATCGAGTCTTTGTGCTGGTACAAAGGTAGCAGTTTGCGAGTACCCTCGATCGAGTCTAAACTGTGTCGTAAACAAATTCACCGAACCCGAAGTCAGGCGAATCGTACCAGCAGGGCGAATATCGTCTAGGGTGCCGTTTACTGTCAAACCCCCAGTCGCCTGAAAATCCAGTATCGGTGCACTCGTTACTCGAACTCCTTTTCCCAAATTCAGCCGCAAATCATTCAAACCAATTTCAAACTGGGAAGGGATAGAAGCAGGGGAAGGGGAAGAGCTCGGAGTGGAAGCAGAATCGGGAGAAGCAGGGGAAGAATCGGGAGAAGAAGCTAACTGAGTTGTTCCGCCGGCGCTGGGTAAAAATACTTCGCCGTTATACAATTCAATATTGCCGCTCAACTGCGGGCGCAAAGCTGTACCCGTTGCTTGCACGCTTCCGACTACGCCACCACGGTACAATCCTCTGAGATTGATGGCTAACTTGTCAAGATTTACGGCCAAGGGAGTAGCCGCATCGACATCGCCCTCAGCAAAAGGCACCGACAGCGGAATCACACCAGCGGCCACAACTTGTCCTTCACTCAATTGTCCCTGAATTCCTTCTACCCGAATGCGATCGCCCTCAAAGCGCACCGCCCCAGTCAGCCCTGTCAGCGGTTCTGGGAAGGCCCTCGCCCGGACGGTTGCATTTTCAAAATTGGCAATTCCTTCAGCTACAGGCTCTTGCAGCGTCCCGGAGACGCGAATTTGCACCTGTCCCTTGCCACTAATCCAAGCAATTTGTGGAGTCAGCACATTAATAATTGCTAATCCTTCATTTTGCAAATTTGCCCTCAAATCAATTAGATTGTTGTCGGCTTTTACCGTGGCAAAAGGCAACTCAAAAGGCAAACTTCCGATGACATCAATCGGTTCAGTTTGAGTTACCAAAGCGCTGCCGCCAAAATTCAGGCGGGCGTTGCTGTAACTGAAACTGCCATCGGCTTTTTTAATCGGTTCTCTGTTTAGCGTACCGTCAAGCAAACTCAATTCCCCAGCTAGTTGCGGATTGGCTAAATTGCCGGCCAAATTCGCCCGCAAATTCAAATTGCCGGTGACATCCACAAAGGGCAATTCCACCAGTTTTGCTAACTCTTCGACTGGGACATTTTCTACTCGCAACTGACCGGATTGAGCTTTTTGGCCGAGTTGTCCAGAAAAGCCGATCGCACTTTTTCCCGATCGAATTTCCAGAGGCAAAACAGTTAAAATCCCGTCCTGAAAACCGCCTTCAATGCTGAACTGTTCGGCGACATATTTGCCCCACTGCCAGTTATCGCCCTTAACCTTAAATTGAGCTTGCACTCCCGTTTGCAAAGAAGCAGCTACGGCAATTTCCCCGCCAAAATTGCCTTGCAATTGATCCAACGGAGGCAATTTTTCCGATGATTTAATGGCTTGCTGCTGTTTTAAAATTTCTTCAATTTCTGCCAAGCGCTGCAACTGTTCGATTAACGGGGCTTCCGGCACGCCCACAGCCACTGTTTGGACGTCTGCCGCCGTACCATAAACGGGTGATTTTAAGCCTCTGGTCAAGTCGCCTAAATTAAAATATTGCAAGGCGGCTAAAACTTGTTGCAGATTTCCCTGCTGGATGTTAACTTTCCCGGCAAATTCGGGGTTTGTGCCTGCTTTCACATTGCCAGAAATTAAGTATTGACCGGTGTCTTGGCGGAATATGCCGTTGTTGAGAGTGGCGCTACCGTTAGCGTAGCTAAATTCGGCTTGGAAACTGTCACCTTTAATATAGCCGATCGCCGGTTGGGCGATCGCAATTTGTCCAGTTGCTTGCAAAGTTGCTGGATTCAAAGGCATTTTCCAACCGGGTACATTCACTTGTCCCGAAACAGTACCAGTTATCGACTCCAAACCGGCATCTTTACCCGGTGATAGATTCAAAGCTGCGAGGGAGAAATCGCTTAAATTGACTCGCAGAGTTTCGCCCTCAGTTTGGCCGCTAGCCACAGATTCCCCGCGTTTGACTAAGAAAGATGTCGGGAGGAAAGATTGATTTAAAGCGATTTCGATTTTGTCGCTGGCGCCGGCTAGACGCAAATCTACGCTTTTACCAGAACTTGCATTCACAGTACCCGCCAGTATGGGGTCAAAAGCGACCTGATTTACGGCTAAATCTCGCACTTCGACATCGCCAACTAAGTTGATTGCGGCCAGAGTTCCCGTGAGGCGGCCGACAAAATCTACATTGCCGCGCAGGGGAGGATTATTCTCTGAAGACTTTTTGACACCAATTGGTGTCAAAAATCTGAGTTGTTCTGCCGGTAAGGCTTCCAGGTTAAAGTTGGAGAGTTTGACATTCAAATCTAGATTAGAAATCGAAGGCAATCCTTTACCTGCGAGTTCGACATTTACAAAGCCATTTGCTGTCAAACCAGGAGTTGTAGCGTTTTCAACTTCCACCCGTTGGCCATCCCAATTAAATATGGCCTCAAGAGGTTGTTTGAGAAATGGCAATTCCGAGATGCGAAAACTGCCGCCGGCGCGAACATCCTGTAGGGGCGGTGCCCCCGTGCCCGCCCGTGCCCCCGTGCCCGCCGCGATCGGGCCAGACAAATTTAGATTACCGTTAAATAGTCCTCGGAGTAGGGGCAAACTTTGGGCCCCTGAGACTAAACCTTGGGCTTGCAAGCTTGGGCGCTGGGCTTCAAAGGCTTGCTGGAAGCGATTTATAG
>Ga0316607_1000094_pt1 | contig 34801 bp, 45 predicted proteins | sample MIS2016062E_MG_FD_207674 | JGI IMG/M metagenome (GOLD analysis project Ga0316607, IMG submission 207674) | Microbial mat bacterial communities from Middle Island sinkhole, Lake Huron, Michigan, United States - MIS.2016.062E | ecosystem: Environmental > Aquatic > Freshwater > Lake > Sediment...
AACACTAAAAAAGAATTTCAAGAAAATTATATGACTTTTTTAAAAAAAAGAGATTAAATTAAAAGAATAAATGATTCTAATATCGTTTATTTCTTAAAATAGTGAGTTTTCTTTCTGACACTAATTACAAAATTGAGAAAAAATATGAAAAATTCTTTAATGGATACGAAAGATAAGATAATGTTAAGAAAAAGAGCTTTAGTAGAAACAGTTAATGATGAATTGAAAAATATTTGTCAGATAGAGCACACTCGACACAGAAGTTTTAATAATTTTCTTGTAAATCTTATCAGTGGTTTAATTGCTTATCAATTTTTGCCAAAGAAACCTTCAATTCAATGCGATGTTATTGATAGAAATAAACTCGTTCCTGTTTGTTAATTTTTCTTATATCGAACTCACGTTAATTATTTAATTATTGAAGCGGAAAATGGTTTAGAAGGAATCAATAAGGCAAAAGAATTATTACCCGACATCATCATTTCAGATATCAACATGCCTGGATCTGATGGATTGGAATTAACCAAAACCTTGAAATCCCATATAGCCACAAGTCACATTCCAATCATTCTGCTTACGGCACAGGTCGGAATACCCAACAACATAGCAGGATTAGAAGCAGGCGCAGATGCCTATTTAAACAAACCCATTCTTTCTGATTTACTCATGGCTGCAGTAATAAATCAAATTGAAAATCGTGAAAAACTAAGAAAAGCTTTTTCCCGTATAATCACTGCTGAACCTTCAAAAAATGAATTTATTACATCAGATGAAAAATTCATCATACAATGTATTCAAAAAATAGAAGAAAACATTTCGGACACTGAATTTCAATTAAATTCTTTAGTAAAAGAAATGGCCATGAGCTATGGTCAGCTATATGGAAAAATAAAATTTTTAACAAATCTTTCTGTTGCGGGTTTTATCCGCAATATCCGATTGAAGAAGGCAAAACAAATCCTTGATAAAGAAAAATTGTCATTGAAAGAAATCATTTTAAGGGTAGGTTTTGAAAATACAAGAACCTTTCAAAGGTCATTTGAAAGAGAATTTGGCATAACCCCGGCAGAATATATCAAAAAGGTTCACTCCTAAATTGAAACACAAGGATAGAAACGATATAAATCCAGGAATAAATATTTCTTAGCCTCACTATCCAAAACAAAAAAACCTACCCAATCATAACGATAAGGTAGGTCAACAAATTCGTAACTATAAAATTTATTCTGTAGTTTCTTTTGTCTCTTTGTTCTCAGAAACAGGTACATTACTTTGTTCCTCTTTCTTTTTTGCACCTCTTCGTGAACGACGTGTAACCGCTTTTTTAGCCTCAGCCGTTTTGTCAACCAACATATTTTTGTTATAATCGACCAACTCAATAAAGCAAAGTTCGGCATTGTCACCCAATCTGTTTCCAACCTTTAAGATTCGGGTGTATCCGCCCGGTCTGGTTGCAATTTGCAGAGCAACATCTCTGAACAATTCGCTCACTGCTTCTTTATCTTGCAAGTAACTGAAAACAATACGACGATTATGTGTCGAGTCTTCTTTTGAACGTGTCAAAAGCGGATCAACAAATTTCCTTAAAGCCTTTGCCTTAGCCAAAGTTGTTTTGATCCTTTTGTGAAGTATCAGAGATGAAGCCATATTCGACAGCATTGCTTTTCTATGAGGGCTCTTCCTGCTTAAATGATTTATTTTTCTACCGTGTCTCATTTCTCTGTAAATAATTTTGCCAAAATACGGCGTTTTTCTTAGTCTTTGTCTAATTTGTATTTAGAAATATCCATACCAAACTGAAGATTCATGCTTTCGAGCAGTTCATCGAGTTCAGTTAAAGATTTTTTACCGAAGTTTCTGAATTTTAATAGATCACTTTTATTGAAAACAACTAAATCCGCAAGAGTTTCGACATCGGCAGCTTTCAGACAATTTAGGGCTCTAACAGAAAGGTCAAGATCAACCAGTTTTGTTTTGAGCAATTGTCTCATGTGCAATACTTCTTCGTCAAATTCTTCGTTTTCAGCTTTTTCATCAGAATCGAGAGTTATCTTTTCATCTGAGAAGAGCATAAAGTGATAAATAAGGATTTTTGCAGCTTCTTTTAAAGCCTCCTTGGGGTGAACCGAGCCATCAGAAGCGATTTCTATGACCAGTTTTTCGTAGTCGGTCTTTTGTTCAACCCGGAAATTTTCGATAGCATATTTTACATTCCTGATTGGGGTGTATATAGCATCAATTGGTATTACTCCGAATTCACCATTGGTCGGTTTGTTTTCTTCAGCGGGCACATAACCTCTACCTTTGTTGATAAAGAGTTCCATCTGAAATTTAACCGAAGTTTCCATGTGACAGATAACCATATCAGGATTTAGAACTTTAAATCCCGATAGGAACTTGCCAATATCACCAGCTTTAAATTCTTCTTTTCCTGTGAGGGAGATACTGACTTTTTCGCTGTCCACGCCTTCGACGATTTGTTTGAACCGAATTTGTTTTAACCTCAAAACAATTTCGGTAACATCTTCGATTACACCTTTGACGGTAGAAAACTCATGTTCCACCCCTTCAATTTTTACAGTTGCAATCGCGTACCCTTCTAAAGAAGAAAGAAGAATCCTCCTGAGAGCATTACCGACAGTAATGCCGTAACCTGGCTCTAAAGGCCTGAACTCGAATTTACCAAAGGTATCGGTGCCTTCGAGCATGATTACTTTGTCGGGCTTTTGAAAAGCTAATATAGCCATAAGATTGTTTTACTTAGAATACAATTCAACGATTAATTGTTCTTTGATATTTTCAGGAATCTCAGTTCTTTGCGGAGCGTTGAGAAACTTTCCTGCCAAATGTTCTTGATCCCATTCCAACCAGGCAAACTTGGATCTGGTTTGAGTTCCAATTGCAATTTGGATTACTTCCATGCTTTTAGATTTTTCACGAACACCAACCAATTCTCCTCCTTTCACAATGTAAGAAGGAATATTTAATACCTCTCCATTGACGGTGATATGACGGTGGGTTACTAACTGACGGGCAGCAGCACGCGTGGGCGCTATGCCTAATCTATACACAACATTATCCAATCTTGATTCAAGAAGTTGCAAAAGGACTTCACCTGTTACACCTTTGCTTCTGGATGCTTTACTAAAAAGGTTTGCAAATTGTTTTTCCAATACACCATAGATGTATTTAACTTTTTGCTTTTCTTTCAACTGCGTTCCATATTCAGATGATTTTTTTCTTTTTTTTGCCAAACCGTGTTGTCCGGGAGGGTATTTCTTTTTTTCGAATGTTTTATCGAATCCATAAAGGGGTTCGTCGAATTTACGCGAAATTTTCGTTTTCGGTCCGATATATCTTGCCATCTATACAAAAATTAAAAAATTTTTCAAATTCATTATACTCTTCTTCTTTTTGGAGGTCTGCAACCATTGTGAGGAAGCGGAGTAACATCTACAATTTCGGTAACCTCAATACCTGATCCGTTAATAGACCTTATTGCGGACTCACGTCCATTTCCCGGTCCTTTTACATACAGTTTCACTTTGCGCAATCCAAGATCAAAAGCAACTTTAGAACAATCATTTGCAGCAACCTGAGCAGCATAAGGGGTGTTTTTCTTCGATCCTCTGAAACCCATTTTTCCTGCCGATGACCAGGAAATCACCTGACCCGTAGCATTTGTAAGTGAAATAATAATGTTGTTAAATGATGAGTGAATATGTGCCTGACCAAGTGCCTCTACTTTTACAATTCTCTTCTTGGCCGCAACCGGTTTTTTCTTTGCCATATCTCTTAATTATTTTTTAGTCGCTGTCTTTTTGTTTGCTACAGTTTTTCTCTTTCCTTTACGGGTACGTGCATTGTTCTTTGTACTTTGCCCACGAAGTGGTAAACCATTTCTGTGTCGGATTCCTCGGTAACATCCTATGTCCATAAGCCTTTTAATGCTTAATTGTACTTCGGAACGTAACTCTCCTTCTACTTTAAAACTCTCGCTAATGAGAGTACGAATTCTTGAGGCTTGTTCATCGGTCCAGTCTTTGACCTTGATGTCTCTGTCAACTTCGCACTCTACGAGTATTTTATTGGCGCTATTCCGACCAATTCCATAAATGTAGGTTAAGCCTATTTCGCCTCTTTTATTTTTCGGCAAATCTACTCCAGCAATTCTAGCCATAATTCTAACTCAGTTTATATTTTTAACCCTGACGTTGTTTGTATTTGGGGTTCTTTTTGTTGATCACATATAACCGACCTTTTCTGCGAATCAATTTGCAATCATCGGTTCTTTTCTTTATAGATACACGTACCTTCATGTTTTTATATTTATTTAATTTTTATATCTGAATGTTATACGCCCTTTTGTCAAATCGTATGGCGACATTTCCACCTTTACTTTATCTCCTGGCAAGATACGGATATAATGCATTCGCATTTTGCCTGAAATATGTGCGGTAATGATATGACCATTTTCAAGTTCTACGCGAAACATAGCATTTGATAATGCTTCTATTATAGTTCCATCCAGTTCAATACAGGCTTGTTTGGCCATAATGAATTTTTACTTTAAATTGTTTTCAATATACTCGAAACTTGTGAGTATTTGTGCAACATTTTGATCCACAGCAACTGTATGTTCAAAATGCGCCGATGGTTTTCCGTCTATAGTTACAACTGTCCATCCATCACTCAATTGCTTCACTTCTTTTTTTCCCATGTTAATCATAGGTTCTATGGCGATGACCATTCCTTTTTTAAGCAGAACGCCTTGCCCTTTTTTGCCATAATTAGGAACCTGAGGATCTTCATGTAATTGACGACCGACACCATGACCGACCATTTCCCTCACAACTCCGTATCCCAAAGATTCAACATAAGTCTGAATTGTCCAGCCAATATCTCCTACCCTATTTCCATGTATCGCTTTGGCGATACCTTTGTAAAGCGAATCTTTGGTAGCCTTCATCAAAAGAACAGTTTTCTCATCAACATCACCTATTTGAAAAGTGTAGGCCATATCACCGTAGAAACCATTAAGCAGAACACCACAATCAACCGAAACTATATCACCAGCCTTTATAACTCGGTCGGAAGGTATTCCATGAACAACTTCAGAATTAATTGAAATACACAAAGAACGTGGAAATCCATTGTAGTTCAGAAATGCAGGAACTCCTCCATGATCTCTGATGAATTCTTCTGCAATTTTGTCAATTTCAATGGTTCTTTTGCCTTCACCGATGTGAGTGGCAACTTCTCCCATTGTTTTGCTCGCCAAAACGCAGCTTTCTTTTATCAGAGCAATTTCATCACCCGTTTTAATTATTACAGCCATGCAGATTTTATTTCTTACATGGATGGAGCGGGATATGCATTCCGTCCCTTTATTCGGCCGGATTTCATAAGCCCATCGTAATGTCTCATAAGTAGATGACTTTCAATTTGTTGAAGTGTATCCAAAACCACACCAACAAGAATTAATATCGTAGTGCCTCCAAAGAAAGAAGCAAATTGACTATTAATATTCAAGATCATTGCAAAAGCAGGCATAATTGCTACAAATGCGAGGAACACAGAACCTGGGAAAGTAATTCTGGACATGACACTATCTAGAAATTCTACGGTCTTCTTGCCAGGTTTTATACCCGGAATGAAACCACCGTTCTTTTTCATATCATCGGCCATTTGCGTTGGATTTATCGTAATAGCTGTGTAGAAATAGGTAAATAAAATAACCAAAATTCCAAACACCAGATTATACCAAAATCCTGTTTGATCAGAAAACGCAGCGGCTATACCTGTAGTTGTTTCCGTATTAAAGCCAACCAACATAGCAGGAAGAAACATTAATGCCTGTGCAAAAATAATCGGCATAACACCGGCAGCATTAATCTTTAAAGGTATGTATTGACGAACCCCACCATATTGTTTGTTTCCAACAATTTTCTTTGCATATTGAACAGGAATTCTTCTTGTACCTTGTATCAGTAAAATGACCAGGACAAACACAATAAACAATGCTGCTATTTCAATGATAAAAGCAAATAGACCACCGCCTTGTTCTTCTAACCTGGAACCAAATTCGGCGATAATAGCAAAAGGCAATCTGGCAACAATTCCCACCATGATAATGAGTGAAATTCCGTTTCCTAAGCCTTTGTCAGTAATTCTCTCACCAATCCACATAACAAATTGAGTACCAGCTATAAGTATAAGTATAGACATAATCCAAAAGAAGGTACCGTCCATAACAAAGGCCGATTCGGGCAATTGTGCATGCAGGTTAGCAATATAACCGGGAGCTTGACCGAATGTCACCAAAACAGTAAGATATCTTGTCATTTGGTTTATTTTCTTTCTCCCGCTTTCACCTTCTCGCTGTAAACGATGAAAATAAGGCACAGCCATACCCAACAATTGCATAACAATCGAAGCAGAAATATAAGGCATGATACCCAATGCAAAAATGGATGCGTTGGAGAAAGCCCCACCAGAAAAAATATTAATCAAAGCCATGAGTCCTTCTTTTGACTGATCACTAAGGTTTTCGATCTGATTGGGATCGATACCCGGGATAACAATGTAAGAACCAAGACGGTAGATTAGAATAAATCCTAATGTAATAAGAATCCTCTGGCGAAGTTCTTCAATTTTGTAGATGTTCTTGAGTGTTTCAATTAAGCCTTTCATTTGTATTATATATTAACGATGGTACCACCAACTGCCTCAATCGACTTAATAGCCGTTTGAGAAAACGCATGAGCTTTAACTTCAAGTTTTGCTTTTAACTCACCTTGTCCAAGAATTTTAACTTTTTTGCCTTTTGAAGTAAGGCCATTTTCGATTAAAATATTCAAATCAATCGAAGTGATATTTTTTTCTTCTGCTAATTTTTGTAAATCATCAAGATTTACAGGTCTGAATTCAACTCTATTGATATTTTTGAATCCAAATTTAGGTACTCTACGCGCCAAGGGCATTTGTCCCCCTTCAAAATTCCGTTTGGTTTTATTACCTGAACGAGATTTTGCTCCTTTGTGTCCACGAGAAGAAGTTCCGCCTTTTCCAGATGCAGGCCCCCTACCGTAGCGAATGTTTTTCTTTATCGATCCCTCTGCGGGTTTTAAAGTATGAAGTTCCATAGTAAATTCCTATTCTTTTAGATGTTTTCGACCACAACCAAGTGATTGATCTTTTCAATCATGCCGAGAATTTGAGGATTAGCCTCGTGTTCTACTACCGCTCTAATTTTTCTGAGACCCAAAGCGTGCAATGTTCTTTTTTGACGTTCACTGCTACCTATTTTGCTTCTAATCTGGGTAATTCTAACCTTTGCCATATTATATTTTATAAATCGTTTGTAAGCAGGTTAACCATTAAAAACCTTACTCAATGCTACACCTCTGTGTTGTGCAATCGTACCTGGATCGCGTAGTTCAAGTAAAGCGTTAATTGTAGCTTTTACGAGATTGTGAGGATTCGATGAACCTTTAGATTTTGCCAATACATCGGTAACACCAACTCCTTCCAGAACCGCGCGCATAGCACCCCCAGCTTTCACACCTGTACCATGACCGGCAGGTTTGATAAAAACTCTGGCTCCACCATATTTAGCGGTTTGTTCGTGCGGAATTGTTCCATTGAAAATAGGAACTTTGACAAGGTTTTTCTTTGCATCTTCAATCCCTTTAGAAATAGCAGTTGTTACTTCGTTTGCTTTTCCTAATCCAAATCCTACGATACCTTTTTCATCACCAACAACTACAATGGCTGAGAAACTGAATGTTCTACCCCCTTTAGTAACTTTTGTAACCCTGTTTATAGCGACCAATCTATCTTTTAATTCAAGATCAGTAGTTTTTACTTTTCTAATACTCGTTGCAGACATATTCTGTTTTAAAATTTAAGTCCATTACTTCTTGCAGCATCAGCCAATGATTTTACACGACCGTGATAAAGATAACCGTTTCTATCGAATACAACAGCAGAAACACCTGTTTTAATTGCTTTTTCTGCAATGATTTTTCCAACTTGCACGGCCATATCGCATTTTGTTCCGTTTGCCTCAGCAAGCTCTTTGTCTAAGGACGATGCAGCCACGATTGTTTTCGAATTCAAATCATCGATGATTTGAACTGAAATCTGTTTATTGCTACGATAAACAGACATTCTTGGTCTTTCTGGAGTACCAAATATTCTCTTTCTGATTCTTCTTTTGATCCGAACCCTTCTCTCCGACTTTGTAAGTGACATACCCTCAAAATGTTTTTAATTATTTCGAACTGGAAGCTTGTTTACCAGCTTTTCTACGTAAAACTTCTCCGACAAACTTAATACCTTTTCCTTTGTAGGGTTCTGGTGGTCTGAATGATCGAATTTTGGCAGCAATTTGACCAATCAATTGTTTGTCAATGCTTTTCAAAGAAATAAAAGGATTCCCTCTTTTTTCTGTAATACATTCCACTTTAATTTCGGCAGGCATCTCAAAATGAATACTATGAGAGTATCCAAGAACAAGTTCTAACATTTGTCCGGTAGAAGTGGCTCTATATCCCACCCCTACAAGTTCTTGCTTAATTTCATATCCATCCGAAACACCAACCACCATGTTGTTGATCAAAGTTCTGGTTAATCCGTGTAATGATTTGTGCCTTTTTTGTTCAGTAGGTCTAATTACTGAAAGGGTTTGTCCTTCAATTTTTACTTGAATATCGGGATCCACCTTGTGTTTTAATTCCCCTAATTTACCTTTCACAGTAACCGTGTTGTCATTAGCAACGTTGATGGTTACGCCAGCGGGTATTATTATGGGCAGTTTGCCTATCCGTGACATTATTAATCTCTTTAAAATATTAATATACAAAACAAATCACTTCGCCACCTACGCCTAATTGACGGGCTTCCTTGTCGGTCATAAGACCTCTTGAGGTTGAAATTATTGAGATGCCTAGACCATTAATAACACGTGGCAAATTGGCAGCACTACAATACTTTCTTAAACCTGGTTTACTTACTCTTGTAAGATTTTTAATCGCAGGAGCTTTGCTCTCTGGATGAAACTTCAGTGCAATTTTAATTACACTATGTGTGGCACTTTCTTCAACAAATTTGTAGCTAAGAACATATCCTTTGTCGTAAAGAATTTTAGTTATTTCCTTTTTCATTTTTGAAGAAGGAATTTCAACTACACGATGCTTTGCTTTTATAGCATTCCTTAACCTGGTTAAGTAATCTGCAATGGGATCAGTCATTATTATAGACTTTTATAAATTACCAACTCGCTTTTCTTACACCTGGAATTAATCCAATCGATGCCATTTCTCTAAATTGAATCCTACTGATTCCAAAAATTCTGATGTATCCTTTTGGACGCCCAGTCAGTTTGCATCTATTGTGCTTACGAACCGGAGAAGAATTTTTGGGTAACAATTGGATCAAGTCCCATCTGCCGGCTTTTTTGAGCTCCTCTCGTTTGGCAGCGTATTTTTCGCATAATTTTGCTCGTTTTACTTCACGAGCTTTCATTGATTCTTTTGCCATTTCTGGGAAGTTTTATTTCTTTTTTGATTTAAAAGGAATACCGAACTCTTTAAGTAGCGCAAAGCCCTCTTCGTCACTTTGTGCAGATGTAACAAAAGTTATGTTCATTCCCATCATACGATTCACTTTATCAATATCAATCTCAGGGAAAATGATTTGTTCAGTAACACCTAACGTGTAGTTCCCTCTTCCATCAAATTTTGAAGGAATCCCTTTGAAGTCACGAATACGTGGAAGAGCAACGGAAATAATACGTTCTAAAAACTCATACATTTTTTCTCTTCTGAGGGTAACCATAGCACCGATAGGCATGTCTTTTCTCAATTTGAAATTAGAAATATCTTTCTTAGAATGAGTAATCAGTGCCTTCTGTCCTGTAATCGTGGTCATTTCGGTAGCGCCTATATCAATAAGTTTTTTATCGGCAATACCTATACCAAGTCCCTGATTAACAACTATTTTCAACAAGCGAGGTACTTGCATAGTGCTTTTATAGTTGAACTCCTTCATCAATGCAGGAACAACTTCCTCTTTATATTTTGTCTTAAGATTTGGAATATAACCACTCATTACTTAATTTCCTCACCCGATTTTTTAGAAAAACGAACTAATTTATTTTTATCATTCAGTCTGCGACCAGTTCTGGTGCGCTTACCTGTTTTAGGATCAATGAGCATAAGATTAGAAATATGCACGGGAGCTTCTTTTTTTACAATACCACCTTGAGTATTTTTAGCGTTAGGTTTAGTGTGTTTCGATACTAAATTCACACCTTCTACTAATGCTCTGAGTTTTTCAGGAAAAACCTCGAGGACACGTCCTTTTGTGCCTTTATTATCGCCAGAGATAACTTCAACGTTATCGCCTTTTTTTATGTGTAACTTCTTTTGCATGACTCAATCTATAATACTTCTGGTGCAAGTGATACAATTTTCATATAATTATCACGTAACTCTCTGGCAACTGGGCCAAAAATACGAGTTCCGCGTATTTCATCTGCAGCATTCAGAAGAACACATGCATTATCATCAAAACGGATGTAAGAACCATCCGGGCGTCTAATTTCCTTGCTTGTCCGAACGACTACTGCTTTCGTAACACTGCCTTTCTTTACATCACTTGTAGGCATAGCACTTTTAATACTTACCACAATTTTATCGCCAATACTTGCGTATCTCTTCGCAGTTCCTCCCAGAACCCGAATACAAAGAACTTCTTTCGCTCCTGAGTTATCGGCTACATTTAAACGGCTTTCCTGTTGAATCATGACTATTTAGCTCTTTCTATTATTTCTACTAATCTCCAACATTTATTTTTACTCAGCGGACGAATTTCCATAATTTTTACAGTATCGCCAATACCGCATTCTTCTTTCTCGTCATGAGCCATGAGTTTGGTTGTTCTGTTGATGAACTTACCATATTTTCCGTGTTTGAGTTTTCTTTTAACTGCAACAACAATTGATTTGTTCATTTTATCGCTAACCACTACACCTACACGTTCTTTTCTTAATGCTCTCGTTTCCATTTTCAATTTAGATATTATTCGTTATCCCTACGACCTAATTCAGTAAATAACCTTGCGATAAATCGTCTTGCATGACGAATCTTGAGCGGATTTTCAAGAGGAGATACTGCGTGGTTTAGCTTCATTTTCGATAAAGAAAATTTCTCTTCGTCGATTTTTTCTTCGAGTTCTTTCGTTGTCAATTGTCTGATGTCTTCGTTCTTCATCTCTACCTAATTTATAAAATATTTTCAGAATAATCTGGACGAACGATGTATTTTGTATGGATAGGTAACTTTTGTGAACCTAATCTTAAAGCTTCATTAGCGAGCTGTTCCGATACTCCCTCGACTTCAAAAAGAATTCTACCGGGTAATACGACTGCAACAAAATACTCGGGATTTCCTTTACCTTTACCCATACGAACCTCAGCAGGTTTTTTGGTTACAGGTTTGTCGGGAAATATTCGAATCCAAACTTGTCCTTCACGTTTCAAATGACGTGTGATAGCCTGACGGGCAGCTTCAATTTGACGACCAGTGATCCAAGCTTGCTCAAGCGCTTTGATACCAAAAGATCCGAATGCTAAAGTTGAACCCTTAATTGCTGTACCTTTCATCCGCCCTTTTTGCCATCTACGGAATTTTGATTTCTTCGGCTGTAACATTGTTAAATATTTTTAACTTTAAAACTTACTGTGTTCGTTTATTTTTTATTACTACGGGTTTTCTTGAAACTTTTTTGCTTTTGTTGTTTCAATCCCACGTTTGGAGAAAGATCACGTTTTCCGTAAACCTCGCCTTTGCAGATCCAGACTTTTACACCTAAACGACCTACTTTTGTATGAGCTTCGGCGATGTGATAATCGATGTCGGCTCTGAAAGTGTGTAAGGGTGTTCTTCCTTCTTTGTACATTTCTGAACGAGCCATTTCAGCACCATTCAATCGACCGGAAATCATAATCTTGATACCTTCAGCACCCATACGGATGGTTGAAGCTATGGCAGTTTTTATGGCTCTACGGTATGCAATTTTTCCTTCAATTTGTCTGGCCACATTATTAGCAACGATGACAGCATCGAGTTCAGGTCTTTTGATTTCAAAAATATTAATTTGAACTTCTTTACCTGTGATTCCTTTCAATTCTTCTTTAAGCTTATCAACTTCCTGTCCGCCTTTTCCGATAATAATACCAGGACGAGCAGTATTTACAGTTACAGTGATAAGTTTCAATGTTCTTTCAATAACAATTCTTGAAATACTGGCTTTTGCAAGACGTTCACTTAGATAAACTCTGATTTTATTATCTTCAACGATTTTATCTCCATAATTTCTTCCGCCGTACCAGTTCGAGTCCCATCCCCGAATGATACCGAGGCGATTGCTTATTGGATTAACTTTCTGTCCCATTTATCAAACTATTTATCTTGTTCTACCATTACTTCTTTCTTCATATTTTCTAAAACCCGGCTTCCGAGAATTAAAGTAACATGATTTGAACGTTTGTGAATTCTATGTGCTCTACCTTGTGGAGCTGGTTGTATTCTTTTCAGAATAGTACCAGAATCAACGAATACTTCTTTTACAAACAATTCGCTATCTTCTATTCTAACGCCTTCGTTTTTGTTTTGCCAGTTTGCAATAGCAGATAAAAGTAGTTTTTCAACTCTGCCGGCTGCTTCTTTGCGTGCAAAACGCAACAAATCTAAGGCTCTATTGACATCTTTTCCTCTGATCAAATCAGCTACTAAGCGCATCTTTCGTGGCGAAGTTGGAACGTTCTTCAGAATCGCAAAAAATTTTTTCTTACGTTCTTCTTTTCTTTCTTCGGCTTTCAGTTTTTTTCTTGAACCCATTTCAAATAATCTTTAACAAAATTTGGTCAGCAAACCTTCCAAACAATATAATCTCTTTATCAATTATTATTTCTTTTTACCACCGTGACCGCGGAATGTGCGTGTCGGTGAAAATTCGCCTAATTTATGACCAACCATGTTTTCGGTTACATAAACGGGAATGAATTTATTTCCATTATGGACTGCTATTGTGTGACCAACAAACTCAGGAATAATCATGCTTGCTCTTGCCCAGGTTTTCACCAAAACTTTTTTGTTTGAAACGTTAAGCGCAACAACCTTCTTCTCTAGTTTGTAATTTACAAAAGGTCCTTTTTTTAATGAACGGCTCATATGCTACGATGATCTATTATTTTTTCCTACTTTCTACAATATACTTAGAAGATTGCTTTTTAGGATCACGAGTTTTGAATCCTTTAGCGTATATACCATTTCTGGATCTTGGATGTCCTCCAGATGCGCGTCCTTCACCTCCTCCCATTGGGTGATCGACGGGGTTCATTGAAACACCACGGTTTCTGGGTCTGCGTCCGTGCCATCTGCGGCGTCCGGCTTTCCCGTCTTTTTCCAATGCATGATCTGAATTGGATACAGAACCAATGGTTGCTCTACATGTAATAAGAATCATTCTTGATTCGCCAGAGGGTAATTTTATGATTGCATATTTACCATCGCGAGAAGTAAGTTGTGCGAATGAGCCGGCACTTCTTGCTAATTTTGCACCTTGCTTGGGTTTTAGTTCAATGTTGTGAATAATTGTACCCAAAGGTATTTCGGAAAGATACAGCGTATTGCCAACTTCGGGAGCCACTCCGTTTCCGGAATTCAGCGTTTGACCCACAGTTATTCCGTTAGGAGCAATAATATATCTTTTTTCACCGTCTGCATAAATCAAAAGTGCTATTCTCGCAGTACGGTTTGGGTCATATTCGATAGATGCAACTTTTGCAGGAACTCCTTCTTTGTCTCTTTTAAAATCGACAATTCTGTATCTTTGTTTATGTCCACCGCCTAAGTAGCGCATGGTCATTTTTCCTGTGTTATTTCTACCACCACTTTTTTTATTGGGTCCAATTAGCGATTTCTCTGGTACTTTCGTAGTTATATCTTTGAAAGACGCTGCTATTTTCCCTCTCTGCCCCGGTGTTACCGGCTTAATAATTCTAACGGCCATCGCTTAATTAAATATTGCTATAAAAATCGATTGTTTCTCCTAGCGCTAATGTAACAATTGCTTTTTTAATCGCCGGGGTTCTACCAAGAGAACGCCCTTTTTTTGTTTGACGAGTTTTTAATTTTCCAGAGTAATTCATTGTGTTGATTGCTACAACATTCACGTTGTACATTGCTTCAACTGCTTTCTTTATCTCTATTTTATTAGCACGTCTGTCTGTGATAAAACCATATCGATGAATCTTCTCTGTGAGAGCGTTCATCTTTTCGGTCAAAATCGGTTTAATTAAAATATCCATCACCCACGCAGATTTAACTAATTGAATAAACTTTGAATCTTTTCAATCGAACTCTCAACTACGACAATTTTCACTGCATTCATGATATCGTAAGTGTTTAAATCCGAAGCTTTTACCACTTTGGTATCCCTTAAATTTCGGGACGACAAATATATGTTTTTATTTTTATCTGATAAAATTATCAGAGACTTTTTATTTAATAAATTTAAATTTTCTTTCAAAGCAACAATGTTTTTTGTCTTAGGTGCCTCAAAATTAAAGTCTTCCAAAATGATAATATTTCCAGCAGTTGCTTTCAATGAAAGCGCAGATTTTCTAGCTACTTTTTTAAGCTTTTTGTTCAATTTAAAAGAGTAATCACGGGGACGTGGGCCAAATGTCCGGCCACCACCTCTGAAAAGTGGGTTTTTTATGTCACCGGCACGTGCAGAACCCGTACCTTTTTGCTTTTTAACTTTACGGGTACTTCCAGTAACCGCATTTCTTTCCTTCGCCTTGTGTGTTCCTTGCCTTTGATTTGCAAGATATTGCTTTACATCTAAATATATTGCATGTTCATTTGGCTCAATTTTGAAAACCTCGTCAGGTAGATTCGCTACCTTGCCAGTTTCTTTTCCGTCGATATTAAAAATAGTTAGTTCCATTATTTTTCGATAATTAAATATGAACCTTTTGGACCGGGTACAGACCCTTTTACAATTAACAAATTCTTCTCAGCTACAACTTTGATCACCTTGATGTTCAAAACTTTCACTCTTCTTACGCCCATTCTTCCAGCCATTCTGGTTCCTGGAAAAACTCTCGAAGGAAATGACGATGCACCAATAGAACCGGGAGCTCTTAGTCTATTGTGCTGACCGTGGGTTTCACCCCCAACTCCGCTAAAACCATGTCTCCTGATGACACCTTGAAATCCTTTTCCTTTTGAAAAGCCTACGATACTAACTTTTTTATTTTCTTCTATAATATCGACTGTTACGAGATCTCCCAATTTTACATTTTCAAATCCATCAAATTCGACCAATTTTCTTTTGGGTAAAGAATTTGCTTTTTTAAAATGCCCTTTGAGGGGGGCGGGAGTGTTCTTTTCTTTTCTGTCGTCGAAAGCTAACTGAACTGCTTCGTAACCATCACCTTCTATGGTTTTTACATGGGTTACTACGCAAGGGCCAGCTTCGATAACGGTGCATGGAATATTTTTTCCATCAGCACTAAATACGGAGGTCATACCGACCTTCTTTCCAATAATTCCTGGCATTTTTGTAATAATTGAAGATTACATTAACATTTTCACACTAAACTCAGACCTTTATTTCTACTTCAACACCACTGGGCAGCTCTAATTTCATCAGAGCGTCAATGGTTTTGGGTGTAGAACTATAGATGTCAATGAGTCTCTTGAACGAGCAAAGTTGAAATTGCTCTCGAGATTTTTTATTGACGAATGTTGAACGGTTTACCGTAAAGATCTTTTTCATCGTTGGCAATGGAATCGGACCGCTTACAATTGCACCTGTTGCTTTAACAGTCTTTACAATTTTTTCGGCAGAATTGTCAACCAGATTGTGATCGTAAGACTTGAGTTTTATTCTTATTTTCTGGCTCATAATATATTACTTTTCAAAACTTTATTTGCCTTTTAAATTTTCTACCACAGATGTTGCAATATTGTGAGGAACTTCTTCGTAGTGAGAGAACTCCATAGTTGAAGTAGCTCTACCTTTGGTAAGATTCCTTAATACTGTAACGTAACCAAACATTTCGCTCAATGGAACTTTACATTTTATAACTCTCGATCCGGTTTTTTCTTCCATTCCAGTAATTTGGCCTCTTCTCTTATTCATGTCGCCGATTACTTCACCCATATATTCTTCGGGTGTAACAACCTCAACTTTCATAATAGGCTCAAGGAGAATGGGTTTTGCTTTTATTGCGGCGGCTTTGTATGCTTCACGCGCTGCAATTTCGAAAGATAGTGCGTCAGAATCCACAGGATGATAAGAACCATCCAATAATTCGACTTTTAGACTTACAAGATTGAAACCAGCCAATGGACCATTGACCATAGCAGCTTCGAATCCTTTTTGAACAGAAGGAATGTATTCTTTGGGTATATTTCCACCTTTTACTGAATTGACAAATTGTAATCCAATTTCACCTTCGTCTGCGGGTGAAATATTCACAACGATATCCGCAAATTTACCTCTACCACCCGATTGTTTTTTGAATACTTCGCGGTGATGTATTGATGCAGTAATGGCTTCTTTGTAAGTTACTTGGGGAGCGCCTTGGTTACATTCTACGCCAAATTCTCTTTTTAAACGATCGACCAGAATTTCAAGGTGCAATTCCCCCATACCGCTAATAACAAGTTGGCCGCTGGCATCATCTGTTTTAACAGTAAAGGTAGGATCTTCCTCTGAAAGTTTTCCTAAAGCTGTATCTAATTTCGTTACATCCGCTTGTGTTTTAGGTTCAATAGCGATACCAATAACGGGTATTGGGAAAACGATTGCTTCTAAAAGTACGGGATGATCAGGGTCACAAATTGTATCACCGGTTCTGATTTCTTTTATACCAACGGCTCCACAAATATCACCCGCTTCAATTTCTTCTTTTGGGTTTTGTTTGTTTGCGTGCATTTGATACAAACGTGAAATTCTTTCTTTTTTACCGGTACGTGTATTGTAAATATAGGAACCTGACTTTAAAACACCAGAATAGACCCGGATATAGACCAAACGACCTACGAAAGGATCTGTTGTGATTTTAAAAGCTAAAGCTGTGAGGGGTTCATTATTTACAGGGTGTCTTTCGACTTCTTCGTTTGTATTTGTATCGATTGCTTTGATACTTTGTATATTATTAGGACTTGGAAGATAGGCAATTACAGCATCAAGAAGAGGTTGAACACCGCGATTTTTAAATGCTGCACCACAAATCACAGGAACAATATTCATTGCAATTGTGGCTTTTCTGATTGCTGCTCTCATTTCATCGGGAGTAATCGATGCACCATCATCTTCAAAGAATTTTTCCATGAGAACTTCGTCGGTTTCGGCAACCACTTCGAGCAATTTTGCCCTTAGTTCATTTGCTTGTTCTACGTAGTCTGCGGGGATAGGAAGTATTTGAAATTTGGTTCCATTTGAACCGTCGTCTTCCCAGAGAACTAATTTTTGTTCAACTAAATCGATAATTCCTTTGAAAGTATCTTCGGCTCCATAAGGAATTTGAATCGCAACAGGATTTGCACCTAATCTGTCATGAATTTGGCTTATAACGCTGAGAAAATCAGCACCTGGCCTATCCATTTTATTGATAAATGCGATCCTAGGTACATTGTATTTATTGGCCTGTCTCCAAACTGTTTCTGATTGAGGCTCAACGCCACCAACTGCACAAAAAACAGCTACGGCGCCATCCAAGACTCTGAGTGATCTTTCTACTTCTACAGTAAAATCTACGTGGCCTGGTGTGTCAATAATATTAATTTGATAACTTTTGTCTTTGTAGTTCCAAAAAGTTGTTGTAGCAGCAGAGGTAATCGTAATTCCACGTTCCTGCTCCTGAACCATCCAGTCCATTGTAGCAGCTCCATCGTGAACTTCACCAATTTTGTGAGTTTTACCAGTATGAAATAAAATCCTTTCGGTTGCAGTGGTTTTTCCAGCATCGATATGGGCCATAATCCCAATATTTCTGGTAAAACTTAAATCTCGTGCCATTGTTTATCAAATTTGTTTATAATTGTTTATGTTTAGAAGCGGAAGTGGGCAAAAGCTTTATTGGCTTCAGCCATCTTATGCATATCTTCTTTTTTCTTGAATGCTCCACCTTCTTCATTGTAGGCAGACACAATTTCATTCGCTAACTTGTCAGCCATTGATTTTCCAGACCTCGTTCTTGCATAAAGAATCAGATTCTTCATACTCAAAGAGATTTTTCTCTCTGGACGAACTTCCATAGGTACCTGAAAAGTAGCTCCTCCGACTCTTCTACTTTTTACTTCTACTTGAGGAGTGATATTTTCAAGTGCTTTTTTCCATATTTCCAATGCAGGCTTTTCAAGTTTTTCGGTTCTTTTTTGAACCAAATCAAGCGCATCATAGAAAATGATATAGGAAGTACTTTTCTTGCCAGAATACATAAGATTATTGACAAAACGAGTTACCATGGGATCCTGGTATCTTGGATCGGGTAACAAAATCCTTTTTTTGGGTTTAGTTTTTCTCATTGTGAGTATCTTTTACAATAAGTTATTTTTTTCCTTTTACTGGACCTTTTGCTGAACCTTTAGCAGGTGCTTTTGCATCGCCGGCAGCTTTTTTCTTTGGTCTCTTTGTTCCGTATTTCGAGCGTCTTTGGTTTCTACCTTCAACTCCTGAAGCATCTAATGCTCCGCGCACCAAGTGATAACGTACACCTGGTAAATCCTTCACCCTACCTCCTCTTACAAGAACAATAGAGTGCTCTTGAAGATTATGACCTTCGCCCGGAATGTAGGCGTTCACTTCTTTCAAATTTGTTAGACGTACTCTCGCAACCTTGCGCATAGCCGAATTCGGCTTTTTGGGTGTTGTTGTGTAAACACGTAAACAAACACCTCTTCGTTGCGGGCATGCATTTAATGCAGGGGCCTTGCTTTTTCCTAGTACTGTTTTTCTACCTTTTCGTACTAATTGCTGTATTGTTGGCATAGAATGAAATATTATTCTAAATATCGATTTTTATTTGGGGCTGCAAAGATATAATTAGTTTTTTTTTGAACAATTATTTTGTTAAAAATATTTACTTTTTTTTTTATTGAGCAAATGTAAAAATAAGATTTGCTATGAAATTCCACAGGGTAGCCGCGCCAATGGCGATTAATTTAGAAAAGTAAAATCCCTTTTTTAATTTTGTATTGACCGACCAAAGAACAATGCTATTTATGACCAAACCCAGAATTGCTACAATAAAAAAATGTATGAACTCCTTTAATATATGAGGGTTTTGGCTGTTGAATGTCCAAGATCGGTTCAAAAAATAGTTTGTTGTTGCTGCTACGATAAATCCGCAGGCATTGGCGATATATTTATTGACTTTGAACTTTTCTTTCAATAGATAAGTTATACCAAAATCTACAGCTACACCAGTAAAACCAACCACACAGAATTTGACAAACTTTATTATTAATACCTTGTCGAATGTTAAGGCTTTAAGAATCGACAAAATCCTTGAATCAATCATCACTCCTATTTCTAAAACTGGTCGCAAACATAATTCAAATTTCCTATAATTCGAAAAATATTTTCTAATTTTTATTTATTATTTTTGGGAATTAAAAAAGCTGTCTGACTTCATTCCTGACATATTCAATGGCCGCAGACGTAGGACTGGATTCTACCTTGATGACTACTTCAAATATTCTCCTACTCAATTCGATTGCAGGAACTTCACCCGGTACAGAATCCGCAACACTATTGATGAATTTGACCATATTTTCTTTTGCAAGTTTTACCACCTGCCAAGTTTCACCACTAACATAAATTTGTTGAGAAAGATTGTAATCATACTCATTTCGAATTGTCATCAGTAACTCATAATGCAGTTGTTTTGAATTCATTGTAGTGCTCTGTATTCGAGGAAGAATGGCTTCAGGAGATATCCTTTCCAGAAACAAAGTAATGCGTTCATAGGCTTGCAATTTTAGAGGAGTAAGCAACTTACGGTTTTCGAAATTAAGTTCCATTTTTCTCTTCCATTGATCATTTTTTATGACTGTATTCAAAATATAATAGGACGTGACGAACACAATAATAGAAGGAATCGTGTATTTGAGAATTTCAAGAATTTCTTGCATATCATATAATGTATTTGACTTTTTCTAAAATAAATTATCAGAACAATTATCTTCGATTATTCGTATGCCTCCTCTGTCTGTTCCAAGCTGGAGGATTGGGATTACTGTAATTCCTGTTGTCCTCCACAAAATGACGACCTTCTATATCTATTTTTCCGTTAGAAAGTTCCTTCAAGGCATCGTGTATAATTCTATCCTCTGGGCTTTCTTTGTTCCACATCAAATAAGATTTTTTTAAATGACTAATAATCACTTTGATCATGGCGTACCTTTCTTCTCCTTCCGGCATTTCGACTGCACGTTGAACCAGTTTTTCTACAATTTTTCCAAAAAATTTGTAACGGATGTGATTTGTGTTGTAATCAACATTTCCAGGCTTTTCGGAAATTGATTCTGCTGTAGGTATGGGATAAGGCGAAGCTATGTCAATGTTAAAATCAGCCATAATAAATAGGTGATCCCATAACTTGTGTTTAAAATCATTGATATCTCGAAGATGGGGATGCATGTTTCCCATGACGGCGATTATTCCTTGAGCCAAACGGTTACGTTCCCGTTCATCCTCTATTTCCATAACATATTCGACCATCATTTGAACGTTTCTACCATACTCGGGCAAAATCAGACGGTTGCGACTTGTATTATACTCCATTTTGTAAATATTGAATAAAAAAAATTGAAAGCTTATTTGATAATTTTGATCTTTGCAAATTTTAGCAGTAGTTGTTTTTGGCCAGAATTATTAAAGTTGATTAATGCTTTTGCATCTGGACCTACGCCTTCAACGGTTACTACTTTTCCGTATCCAAATCGCTCATGATGTACTTGTACGCCTTGCTTCACATCTTCTATGTTGAAAACATGATCACCGACCTCAGGTACACTTGTGGAAGATGAACTATTGATTTTAATGAGTCTTTTATTTGCTGGCAATGGATCAAAAGACGGTTTCTTTGTTTTCATAATCGTATCGATTTTCCCTTGAAGGTTATCAAAGGTATTTTGTTGGGATTTCTTTGAATCCGAACCTCTTGTTCCATAATCAGAATAGGCATTATCAATATCATCGGAAAATTCTTCGTCAAAAATCCTGCCATTGTTCTGATTTTCAAAACGAATGAACTCGGCATCGATTTCATAAATGAAGCGACTGGGTGTGCAAAACACCAATTTTCCCCATCTATATCTGGATTTTGCAAAGCTAATAAATAATTCTGATTTTGCACGAGTTATTGCAACATAGAATAATCTTCTTTCTTCTTCTATATCATTTTGTGACATGACCGACATAGAGGACGGGAACAATCCTTCTTCCATACCAACCACAAAAACATGTGAAAACTCCAAGCCTTTTGCAGAATGGATCGTCATCATGGTAACTTTTTCTACTGCTTCATCATTCGATTTTTCTTCACCAGTAAGCAAAGCAACCTCTTGTAAATAGATGTCTAAAGTGCAAGGTTGGCCATTTTGCTCAAGGTAATCACTGGAGTATTCTTTTATACCATTGAGTATTTCCTGAACATTTTCGTATCGATTGATGTTTTCGGGCGTTTTGTCTGTATAAAGATCTTTTAGAATACCGGAATTTGCGGAAATTTGCAATGCAAGCTCGTAAACATCTGTATCAACGGCTTTTTGTTGAAAAGACTCTATAAGTTTGACAAATTCAGAAATTTTAGACACAACACCAGCATTGAGTCCACTCCGCAGTTGAGATGGGTTGTGAATTACTTGCCAGATAGATATTGAATTCTGATTTGCATAAGACTCAAGCTTATCTTGGGTTGTTTTTCCAATTCCCCTTGCAGGATAATTTAACACCCGCTTAAGAGCCTCATCATCGTTAGGGTTCACAACCAAACGAAAATAGGCCAAGAGATCTTTGATTTCCTTTCTTTGGTAAAAGGAAAGTCCGCCTACAATTTTATAGGGAATATTTCTTTTCCTAAGTGTTTCTTCAAAAATTCTTGACTGGGCATTGGTTCTGTATAAAATTGCAAAATCATCATAAGAAATATGATTCTGGAGATGCTTGGTAGCAATAGTGTTGCTTACAATGGTGCCTTCTTCATTATCAGATTGTGATTCTGATATTTGAATATAGGAACCCGGATCGTTTTCTGAAAAAACCAACTTTTGAATTTGATTTTTATTTTTTGCAATTAAGCTATTGGCTGCATTTACAATCGTTTGGGTTGAACGGTAGTTTTGCTCCAGCTTAAAAAGTTTGTAGTTAGGATAATCATGTTTGAAATTCAGGATATTTTCAATTTTTGCACCCCGGAACGAATAGATGCTTTGAGCATCATCGCCCACCACGCATATATTTTTATGCTGTTCTGCTAATTTCTTAATTATTAGGTACTGAGAAAAATTTGTGTCCTGATATTCATCCACCAAGACAAAATGAAATTTTTGCTGATATTTATCTAATATAGCAGGGTGATCGCGGAACAGAATATTTGTATTCAGCAGTAAGTCATCAAAATCCATGGATCCAGAGCGGAAGCACCTTTGCGAATAAATTTCGAAAATTCTTCCAATTTCGGGCTTTTTCTGACTCCGATCTGTTTCTCTGATTTGTGAATTGTTTAAGTATGTTTTTGCTGTGATCAAATTATTTTTTGCTGAAGAAATTCTTTGATATACATCTGATGCCTTATAAGTTTGAGGATCAAGCTGAAGCTCTTTGATAATGGAATTAATAAGACTTTTGGAGTCATCGCTATCGTAGATTGTAAAAGAGGAAGGAAATCCAATTGCCTCTGCTTCTATTCGAAGAATCTTTGCAAAAATAGAATGGAAAGTCCCCATCCAAAGATATTTAGCAAGATTTTCTCCCACAATCAGCGAGATTCTTTCTTTCATTTCCTTGGCAGCTTTGTTTGTAAATGTAAGCGCTAAAATTGAAGAAGGTTTCGTTGATTGAGCAAGCAAATGTGCTATTCTGAAAGTCAAAACGCGTGTTTTCCCTGAACCAGCACCCGCAATGATGAGTGATGGTCCCTCAATGGATACAACTGCTTCTTTTTGAGCATCATTTAAATTTTGAAGATATGAATGCACTGATTTTTAGTTTTAAAAATAAGGTAGAGGAAATTTTCCGGTCTGCAAAATTAGAAATTCAAAGCATTATTTCAGCATTGTTTATTGTTTTTTTGAATAAGTTTGATAACACCTTAAATCTGCAAGTGTTTTTTTCTTGCCAATGAATTACACAAATTACACGAATTTTAGTTCCTCAAAAAAGGGAAAATATATTTATGCAAACAATTGTTTATTATACGAATTGAAAAAATCCTGCGGATTTTGGTTTATATCCAATTGTTTTGTTATTTTTAGGAAAATTTGTTTGCAAATCTTTCGATCAATCGAAATTAATTGCTAAATTTGGGCAAACAAGCAGCAGTATTCGATTTCACTGCTTTTTCAACATGTTGAGTCAATTTATGCTATGGCCTCGATTACAGAATCTTCCTTCAATTCGGGTGAAAGTTTTGATTTGACCTTTCTTTTGGGTCAGGATTTGAACTTTGATGAATCCGATGTTTTAACTGAATACCACACTTGGATTTTGGATAAAAATCTTTCTGTGATCTACTCATCCTCTGTTTCAGAAAAAACAATCGGATATAGGTTCAATTCCAATGAAAAAATTGATTTGGAAATGCTCCTTTCACCAGATTCGATGGAAAGAATAGCAAAACTTTATTTGATTATTCTGCAACACCCTAGCAGATTCATCAATAAAACTTTCAATATCAGTACAAATCTAAAACATAAGAACGGTTTCATTGTGGCTATAAACTCAAAAATAAGTCTAATTGGCGACAAAGAGGGGAAAATAGCTGAAATCATTGGCATTTCGAGGTTGGCATCTAAATCCACTGACTTGGAGGGTATAAACCTAAAGTATAAAAGGTTATTTGAAAATTTACCGATAGGGATTTACCTGACGACCCCGGATGGTAAAATTATTTATTGCAATGAATACCTATATAAATTATTAGGATATGAATCATTTAAGGAAGTAAGTGACAGGGATTTAGAAGATGAGTATTTTGAACCTGTATATCCCCGTTCAGAATTCAAGAAAAAATTAGAGGAAGAAGGAAAAATATTGGGTTTTGAATCGCAATGGACTACAAAAAATGGTGGTGAATTATGGATGAGAGAAAATGTAAGAGTTTTAAAAAATTATGAGGGTAAAATAGTTTGTTATGAGGGAGTTGTTGAAAATATCACAGAAAAGAAAATCAATGATACGGAGCTTAAAAAAGCAAAGGAGTTATTAGAACTTTCGTACAGAGCCAAAAGTGATTTTCTATCCAATATGAGCCATGAAATTCGTACTCCTATGAATGCAATTTTAGGCTTTGCTGAAATACTAAAAGAGAAGCTTCAATTTCAGCCGGATGTTCTGGAATATACTACCTCTATTCAAACCAGTGGTGAGAATCTGCTTCATCTGTTGGATGATATTCTGGAACTGTCCAGAATGGAATCCAATAAAGCTGATCTAAAATACTTACCTGTAAATATTTACAAAATTTTAGACGAAATATACAAAGTTTATGCCTTCAAAAAAGTAAGAAAAAAAATTGAATTCTTTTTAAATATAGATAAATCCCTGCCCCGATATATTTATTCAGATGAAGTTAAAATCAGGCAGATACTAATGAATTTGACGGGCAATGCATTTAAGTTTACGGATCACGGCAATATTCAAATTTGTGCAAGTGCATCTAACTTCGGTGCAAACAAAGCAGATATCATTTTCGAAATTATTGATACAGGTATAGGAATCCCCAAAGATCAACAAACTCAAATATTTGAACCTTTTATACAATCATCGGGAAATAACAACGCTCATTTCGAAGGAGTTGGATTAGGATTATCCATAACAAAAAAATTGGTCGATCTGTTCAATGGAAAAATTGAACTTACGAGCGAATTTAACATGGGATCGACTTTCAAAGTAACCTTGCCACAAATAGAAATTAGTAAAGAAATTCTGAGCGAAGATTCTGAATCGAGAAATAAAGAAATCATTTTTGAGAAAGCAACCATACTATATGTGGACGACAATGATCAGAGTCGAAAAATATTCAAAGAATTCCTGGCACCTTTGAATATTATCGTTCTCGAAGCACCAAGTGGTTCTGGTGGTCTCGAATTATTGCAAACACAAAAACCCAATATCATTTTTATGGATTTGAAAATGCCCGGTATGAATGGATTTGAAGCTTGCAAAGAAATAAGGAAAATAAACGGAATGGCAAACACTCCGATAATCGCATTAACAGCAGCAGACTTGCTCGATACGTATCAAAACATTCATATTGCGTTTAATGGCTATTTATCAAAACCTATTTCGAAACAAAGAATCATCGAAGAAATAAAAAGATTTGTACCCTATAAATACAAAGGTGATAATATCTCCATTGATTTTAAAAGATTTGAATATTCAACAGAAGGTTTTGACCAGAACGAAAACTTAAATTCTTTGAAACTTTTGAATACCATACAGATCAAAGAGGAATTTATAAATACCCGGAAGAGTTCTTCGTTTAAAAACATTAAGCGATTTGCAGAAATCATAATTCATCTGGGAATTAAAAATTCAAATCCTTTCTTAAAAAACCTAGGCGATGAATTAAAAATGCAAGCCAATGTTTTTAACGCAGTGAAAATAGAACAAATGCTTTATGATCTTGAAAAATATTTCGAAAACTAAGGTACACTAATTATGGGTTCAGGATGGAATATAATGAAATAAAAAGCAAAGTGCTCATCGTTGATGATATCGCAGAGAATATACAACTGCTTGCAAACCTGCTTGATAGTGAAGATGTGGACGTTTCCTACGCCTATAATGGAGAACAGGCATTGAAAGTAATTGAATACAATGTACCTGACCTAGTTTTGCTTGATGTTGCCATGCCCCTGATGGACGGTTTCATGTTTTGTAAAGAAATCAAGAAAAATGAAAAGTTTTCGGATATTCCTGTTATTTTCCTGACAGCCAAAACACAAATAGAAGATATTGAAAGAGCATTTGATTCTGGCGCTGTGGATTATATCACAAAACCATTTAATACCCGAGAATTAATCGTTCGGATCAATACGCAATTGGAACTAAAAAAGTACCGCGATACTATTAAAGCACAAATAACCCACATACAAAAGCAAAATCAGCAAATACAAGATCAAAATGAGAAATTAAAAGAACTTAATGCTACGCGTGACAAATTCTTTTCTATTATTGCACACGATTTGAAAAGTCCGCTTACAAGCATTTCGGGGTTCATTGAACTTCTCAAAATGAACATCCGAAATTATAGTTTCGAGAAAATAGAAGAGTTCATCAGTATGATTGATGAATCATCGAACAAATCAATTAGTTTGATTGAAAACCTGTTACAATGGTCACGCAGCCAAACAGGCAAGCTTCGCCCGCATCCTACAAAGGTTGATATGATTAGCTTGATTAATAACACAATCGAATTTTTGGAAGTCGCATCATCAAGAAAAAACCTCATGCTTATTCGCAGCTATGACCATGAATCTTATGCATTTGCTGATGGTAATATGATTTCAACAGTGGTAAGAAATTTAATTTCAAATGCAATAAAGTTTTCTTTTGCCGGAAATGAGATCCATATTCAAACATGCGAAAGCAATAGTTTCATTACGATTTGCATTCAGGATTTTGGAACAGGAATAAAGGAAGAAGAAAAAGGCAAGATCTTTTTGATGGGATCGCATTTTACAACGCATGGTACCCAAAATGAAGAAGGAACAGGATTGGGATTAATACTCTGTAAAGAATTTATAGACAAGAGTATGGGAAAAATCTGGTTTGAATCAGAAATAAATAAAGGAACAAAGTTTTATTTTACCTTACCTAAATACAACGGACAGAATTGATCAATATAAAGAAATATTTAACGGAACTGAAAATGAACGAATTTGATTCGATTTACAAAGAATTCGAAAACGATTTGCAACTTTTACTCGATAAATCACAAGATGTCGAATTAAAAGAACGATTGCATAAAAATTTCGAAAAATTAAAACCTATACAGGCTCCCTACATTCTTGAAGAGAGGTATTTTTCAACGATTATCATTGACAAGCATTTCAATATGATCGATTTTAATGAAAAAACTCAGCAAATTTTTGGATTTGCAGCAGATTCGAATCTAAATATTTGCGACTGGGTAACCGATAGCTCAAAAATTCGTTTAAAAGAACATATTCAACAAGTTATAGATAATAACGATCAAGATAAGGTAGAAATTTGTGAGATTGTATTAAAAAACTCCAAAAACTCCCTTTTTAACTATAAGCTTCACAGTCAGGCAATACATTTACCCGAACATGGTATCGTATGCCGAAGCATCTTGATTGACATCACAGACTGTAAAAGTTTTGACAAATATCTTCAGGAAAGTGAGAGAAAATTCCGAAGAACAGTTGAAATGGCGGGCATAGGAATAGCACACATAACTTTAGACGGATATTTAATCACTTACAACCGAAAATTCAATGATTTTCATGACCATTCAATCGAATTCATTGCAAATTCGACCATTAAACAAATGCCGCTTTTTGAAGATAATCTTGTCGGTTATCATTGGATTGAAAATCTTGCTAAGCAAAACCAAAAATCGATCGTTTTTATTAAAAACCTAAAGGTCAAAAAAAATGATATTCTTTGGCTAAAACTGACGATCTCCTTGGTACAGGATCAATTTGACCAACCCGCATTTTTTATTGCCTATATTGAAGACATAACCAAAACGGTTCAGGCTGAGGAAACCCTCGAAAAATATGGCAATATTTTTAAATATGTGGAACAAGGAATATTTGTCATTTCGACCCCAGATTATAAAATAGATATGGCCAATGCAGCTTTTTATAAAACATTGGGATATAATGATGAAGAATTGAAAGGTAAGTTTGTTTATAATATCCTGAATTTTGATTCTTTAGGAGATATAAAAAGGATATTTGATGACACTCAAAATAAAAATTCTTCCATTTTAAAAATATCGGTTACTCGCAAAGATCAAACTGAGTTTCCTGCCGAAATCCATATAAATTCAATTAAGACAAAAGAGAGTAAGATTGACTACTGGGTAGTAACTTTGCTGGATTTGAGTGAAATTCAAAAGATAGAATCTGAAATGAATTTGGCAAAACTAAAGGCGCAGGAATTTGAAAAACTAAAAACCTCTTTCCTGAATAATATTTCACACGAAATCAGAACTCCGATGAATGGAATACTCGGATTTGCTGAACTGCTGAAACAAAAAGACCTTACAGATTTCAAAAAGGACGAATATATCAATACAATCAATCTCAGTACAAGAAAACTGCTCAAAACATTAAGCAGCATTCTTGATATGGCCAGAATTCAAAGTGGCAGCATTGCCCTCCATGAATTTGAATATTCTATTAATTTACTACTCATAGAACTACACGCTTTTGCCAGTAAAATGCTCGACTATGACCAAAAAACCGAAACCAGTATTTTCCTTAGCCACCCGCTTTCCAGCGAAGATAGCAAGATCATAGTAGATGTTGATAAACTCAAGCAAGTTTTGATGCATCTGATTGACAATGCAATAAAATTCACTCAAGAAGGGTGCATAGAATTGGGCTATACCTTGGAAAAAGAAGGCTACCTGAACTTTTTTGTGAAAGACACGGGTATTGGTATATCTTGTGAAGATCAAAAAATGCTTTTCCAAACATTCAATAAAAGTGATGATGCTTTAAATAAAAACAAAGGCAGCAATGGTTTAGGATTAGCAATTAGCAAAGCATATATAGAGTTGATGGGTGGGAAAATTGTTTGCCGTTCAGAAATTGGCAAGGGAACTGAATTTAATTTTTACCTGCCACTCAAAAGAAAAGCATTAGTAAGCATTGAAAAACCTGCAAAAACTGAAAAGAAAGATTATGATTGGTCAAGTAAGACCGTTTTAGTGGTTGAGGATGACAAAATCACTTTTTTCTTTTACAGGGAATTGCTCACAAAGTCAAAAGTCAAAATATTGCATGCAATTTCGGCAGAACAAGCTATCAATATTTTCAAAGAAACTCCTGCAGATTTAATTCTTATGGATATTCAACTCCCCGAAATGAGTGGTTTTGAAGCAGCAAGCGAAATCAGAAAAATCGATGACAAAGTTCCAATTATTGCTCAAACCGCTTACACTTCGCAGGAAGATATTGACAAATGCCATGAATCCGGCTGTTCCGATTACATTTCAAAACCTGTGGATCCAAACCGGCTTATTAAATTGATTTCGGGATATTTTGATAAGGGACAAAAAGTTTAACCTTCTTGGATTTCAAAGATTATTGTTGTTTGAAGATTCTTTTCGGTCATCTATATCTTGAAAGTGATGATGTTTTCAAATGTGCAAACATTTTAGTAATCAGTTAATTAATATCTGATTTAACTTTGATTTTATTGACTTTATCAGTTCTATAAGCAAATACCCATAATAATTTTGAACCTGGATTGAAGATATAAATTAATAAGAAATTCTATTTTTGCAAAAAATTAGTAAGTATAGATATGAATTTAAAAAGCTTGACAGCTATATCCCCCATCGATGGTAGATATAGGGGGCAATTGAGCGAACTTTCCAATTATTTTTCAGAACATGCGCTCATTTATTACCGGGTATTTGTAGAAATTGAATATTTCATCGCTTTGATTGAAATCCCTTTGCCACAACTTTCCAATTTTCCAAAAGAAAGTATCCCGGATTTGAGAAAAATCTATTCGGATTATGAAATTACAGACTCACAAAGAGTTAAAGATATTGAGAAAACAACAAATCACGATGTAAAGGCCGTTGAGTACTTTATCAAAGAAAAACTTTCAGTTTTGGGATTATCTCAATGGAAAGAATTTGTTCATTTTGGACTAACTTCACAGGATATCAATAACACATCCGTTCCACTTTCACTCAAAGACGCAGTCGTTAAATCATATATGCCATTAGTACAACAACTTGTTGGTAAACTCGATGAACTTGTTGAAGAATATAAAGGCATCCCTATGTTGGCCAGAACCCACGGACAAGCGGCCTCTCCCACCCGATTAGGAAAAGAAATTCAAGTATTTTCAGAAAGAATGAAAATGCAAATTTCTCTTTTGCAAGCGATTCCTTATTCTGCAAAATTTGGCGGTGCAACAGGTAATTTTAATGCCCATTATGTAGCCTACAAACAAATAGACTGGATCAGTTTTGCAAATAAATTTGTAAATCAAACACTTGGCTTGCATCGTTCCCATCCAACGACCCAAATTGAACATTATGACAACCTTGCTGCGATGTTCGATAACTTAAAGAGAATCAATACAATACTGATTGACCTTGATCGCGATATGTGGACATATATTTCGATGGATTACTTCAAGCAAAAAATCCAGAAAAATGAAGTGGGTTCATCTACCATGCCACACAAAGTGAATCCAATTGATTTTGAGAATTCGGAAGGAAATTTTGGTATAGCAAATGCAATGTTTGAACATCTTTCGGCCAAACTCCCCATTTCAAGAATGCAAAGAGATTTGACTGATTCCACTGTTTTAAGAAACATTGGGGTACCCGTTGCGCATACAATATTAGCAATGAAATCTCTCTTGAAAGGATTGAACAAAATTATTCTGAACGAAAAAACAATTCAATCTGATTTGGATTCCAACTGGCCCGTTGTATCAGAGGCAATTCAAACCATTCTTCGAAGAGAAAACTATCCAAACCCTTATGAGTCTCTCAAAGAGTTAACAAGGATACATGGCAAAATAACCAAAAATAATCTGTCTTCATTCATTGATAATTTAGATTTATCGCAAGAAATAAAAGCAGAGCTAAAAGAAATCACACCTTTTAATTACACAGGAATATAAAACCCATTATGCGCGAATATTATAAAATTGTTTTTGGATTTCTAAAGAACTACCGTTTACCCTTTGGCTTGAATATTCTTTTTAATGTGCTTGGTATTATTTTTTCGCTATTTTCATTGACCATGCTCATTCCGTTTTTAGGTATTCTTTTCAATACACAAAAATTGATTTATGAACTGAAACCTTGGGAACTCACAACGGGTGTTATTTCTAACAACTTATATTATTTTTTAAGTCAAATCATTATTAAGAAGGGACAGTTTTCGGCTCTTATTTATGTAAGCATTGGTGTCATTATTATGCTTTTCTTTAAAAATTTGTTCATTTTTTTTGCCAACTACCACATGACAGCCATCAGAAATGGAGTAATGCGAGATATTCGAAACCAACTCTTTAAAAAGATCCTACGCTTGCATGTTTCCTATTTCACCGAATCCAAAAAAGGGGATACAATTTCAAGAATCTCTGGTGATGTTCAGGATATTGACTATTCTGTGATGAGCTCCATCGAAATGATGTTTCGAGATCCCTTGAACATTTTCATTTTTCTTATTGGGCTTATGTTTATTTCGGTAGAATTAACAATTTTTGTTTTGATTATTTTGCCTATTGGCGGCATTATTGTAGGAAAAATTGGGAAAAGTTTGCGAAAAACTTCGGCCAAAGCCCAAGGAAAAATGGGTGAAATTATTTCTGTGGTTGAAGAAAGTTTGTCGGGCTTGAAAATAATCAAAGCCTTCAATGCTTCCAAAGTTATGCAAAAAAGATTTGAATCTGAAAATGAAGATTACACAAATATATTCAATACCTTGCATCGTCGCCGGTATCTTGCTCCGCCTTTGAGTGAATTTTTGGGTGTAAGCATTGTTGTTGCCGTGATGCTCTATGGTGGTAAAATCGTACTCACCCACCAAAGCGCATTAGAACCACAAGATTTTATTGCTTATCTGGCTATTTTTTCACAAATTATTAATCCAGCAAAGTCCTTTTCTACAGCATATTACAACATTCAAAAAGGAATGGCATCCTTTGATCGGGTCAATAGCATCCTGCACGCAGAAGAACTCATTGTTGACCCACCTGTTCCCGCAAAAATTGAAGAATTCAAAGAAAGCATAGAATATAAAAATGTGTCTTTCAGCTATGGAGCGCAGGATGTTTTAAAAGACATCAATCTAAAAATTGAAAAAGGAAAAACCATTGCCCTTGTTGGACAAAGTGGTTCAGGAAAAACAACCTTAGCAGATCTGCTTCCAAGATTTTGGGATATAGACCGAGGTGAAATTTGTATCGATGGAGAGAACATAAAAAATTACCGTTTGGGTGAATTATATTCCATCATGGGAATCGTTGGCCAAGAAGCCATTTTGTTCAATGATACCTTCTTTAATAATATAGCATTTGGTTTGGAAAATGTAAGTGAAGAAGATGTTATCAAAGCGGCAAAAATAGCAAACGCACATGAATTTATCATATCCACAGAAAAAGGATACTATTCAAACATTGGAGACAGAGGAAGTAAATTATCGGGCGGTCAAAGACAGAGATTGAGTATTGCACGTGCGGTTTTAAAAAATCCACCAATATTGATACTCGATGAAGCAACCTCCGCATTGGATACAGAGTCTGAAAAATTTGTGCAGGAAGCGATTACAAACCTGATGAAAAACCGCACAGCAATAATTATAGCCCACCGACTATCTACAATTCGGCATGCCGATCAGATTTGTGTTCTACACGAAGGCGAAATAGTGGAAAGAGGAAAGCACGAAGACCTGTTGGCTCAGAATGGAGTGTATAAAAAATTATATGATTTACAAATGTTCTAAAATATTCAACTATGTTAAAAATAGGCGTTCTAGGAGCTGGCCATCTGGGCAAAATTCACATTAAATGCATCAAAGAAATCAAGGAATACGAATTGGTTGGTTTTTATGACCTTGACCAACAAAACGCACAAAAAGTTGAAGAAGAGCTTGGTGTTAAATCCTTTCCTTCCTTGCATGATTTGATCGAAATTGTGGATGTGGTGGATATTGTAACTCCAACGGTTTCGCACTATTCGTGTGCTATCGAAGCACTGCAAAAGAATAAGCACGCTTTCATAGAAAAACCTATCACTACCACTTTAGATGAAGCGGCAAAATTGATTGAAGAATCTAAAATCAGAAATTTAAAAGTTCAAATAGGTCATGTCGAAAGGTTTAATCCTGCATTTATGGGTGCAGCACCATTTATCAAAAATCCTATGTTTATTGAAACGCATCGTTTGTCCACTTTCAACCCGCGAGGTACCGATGTGCCTGTAGTTTTAGATTTAATGATCCATGATATAGATATTTTATTGAGTGTGGTAAAATCAAAAGTAAGCAATGTTAGCGCAAGCGGTGTTTCAATCATTTGCGACACGCCCGATATAGCCAATGCAAGAATTGAATTTGAAAATGGATGTGTAGCCAATCTTACTGCAAGCCGAATTTCCATGAAGAGCATGCGCAAATCAAGATTCTTCCAAAGAGATGCATACATTGCAGTCGATTTTCTGAACAAAAAAACGGAAATCATTCGAATGAATGAGGTTTCGGAACAAGTAGATGATCCTTATGCCTTAATTCTTGATTTGGGTAAGGGTAAACCGAAAAAACAAATCTTCATTGAATCGCCCGAAATACAATCAATCAATGCGATAAAAACAGAATTAGAGAGCTTCTATTCTGCCATAGTAAATAATGCAACCCCACCTGTTACAATAGAGGATGGCTATCATTCTTTGGAACTGGCCTATTTGATCATCTCGAAATTTAGAACGGAATAGTTTTTTGCGGGGACGCAATTACAAAAAATGGCTTTTCCCCTCTTACGTATGGCTTTTGAGGAACAATTTGTTACAGTGGTAACTTCTATCGTATTTAAATTTAAAGAACAGATGTCGTGAAACAGCGCAAACTACTATGTTGCTATTTTTCAAAATATAACAATTCGCATATAACCTTTTAAAATTTAGGCACATAGACTTTTGACGATGTGATTCATAACCATATATTTGTATATTTTTTTTCTATGTTCAGAACTCATGAAACAGCGAAAAGTATTTTGTTGTGATTATTTTATTTTAGAGCAATACTTTGTTTAAATTGCTTAATAATAAATATTTATAAAATTTTCTCAAAATGAATACCCAAAACATGCAACTCTTTGTTTTCATATAGAATTTGATAAACTCCTTATATTTTCGCACAACACTTTTTGTTATAAAAAAGTATATATTACTGAATATATGCAATTTGTATATTAAGGTTTTTCGAAAAATGCGGGTTTCAGAGAGCAAACTGTCAAAGTCAAGACCTTTTCTTCATTTTCTTGGTAGGGGCATCCAAAACAAAAAATTTCAGATATCGATATTATTATGAAGGTTATATTGTTATTTCTATATAATCATTAAATTTTTTCAATTAATCCTTGTTGTATCAAAATTCAATTTCAGGTAAATATAACCTTATTTTATTGTTAAACACGGATTATCACAGAAATAATTGTAAGTATTAAAAAAATCTTAAAGTCATAATAATCAATATTATGACTTTTTTTATTGACTTTAAAATACGTATTTACTACGTATTAATTATGCTACTAAAAT
>Ga0316607_1000096_pt1 | contig 34380 bp, 31 predicted proteins | sample MIS2016062E_MG_FD_207674 | JGI IMG/M metagenome (GOLD analysis project Ga0316607, IMG submission 207674) | Microbial mat bacterial communities from Middle Island sinkhole, Lake Huron, Michigan, United States - MIS.2016.062E | ecosystem: Environmental > Aquatic > Freshwater > Lake > Sediment...
CATCTACAAAAATAAGTTCATAGCTTGAGGCATAAGGCGAAGCAGCCGAAGTCAAAACTTCGGTGAGGCGAGCATGGATTGGCCCAATGTTTTCTGCTTCGTTGTAGGCTGGAATGATTACGGAAAGGGCAAGCGAAGCGGTTTTTTTCTTCTCATGCATCTCTTTACCTCGCTAATAATTTAATTCAATTCTTCTCGAATAGCATAAATTGGTTTTTGCTGCGTTTCATAGTAAGTGCGAACGACCAATTCGCCAATTAGCCCGATGCTAATGAATTGTACGCCTAAGATAAGGAGCAAAATCCCTAACCAAAGCAAAGGGCGCGTGGAAAGTTGTTCGCCAGCTATGAATTTCAAACCAACGAGATAGATGTTGATTAAAATGCCTAAAAGCATTGAACCTAAGCCGAAAAGCCCAAAAATCTGCATGGGGCGCGTTGCATAACTCAACAGAAACCGCACGGTTAAGAGATCAAGAATGACGCGCACTGTGCGATTGAGGCCATATTTTGAGGTTCCAAACTGGCGAGCGTGATGGCGAACTGACATTTCAGCGACTTCCACGCCTTGCCAACTTGCAATTGCAGGGATGAAACGATGTAATTCGCCATAGAGACGAATATTTTGTAAGACTTCAGTCCGATAGACTTTAAGCGAACAGCCATAATCGTGGAGATAAACGCCTGTGGCCCAAGAAATAAGCCGATTAGCAATCATTGAAGGTAGCCGACGTTTTAAAAACTCATCTTGGCGCTCAGATCGCCAACCACTAACGACATCATAGCCTTCTGCAAGTTTGTCTAACATCAAAGGGATGTCCGCAGGATCATTTTGTAAATCGGCATCAAGCGTTGCAATGATTTCCCCACGCGCACGCGCAAAACCCGCGGCAAAAGCCGCCGTTTGGCCAAAGTTGCGCCGAAACCGAATCACGCGAAACCGCTGGTCAGTGAGCGCAATTGCACTTAAAAGAGTAAAACTTTGGTCTTTACTGCCATCATCTATCGCAATAATTTCATAAGGCTGCGTTAAAGTTGCTAAACTCGTGGTTAAATTCTGATAAAGTGCAGGAATACTCTCCGCTTCATTATAGATCGGGACGACAACCGAAAGATAAGGGACAATTTCTGGTACGGTAGCCTGGGGAATTAGACTATCGGTTTCGTTTTGTTGGCTCGCAAGCCTCGGCATAAAGACAACCTCATAATAAGAAGTTTTCGTTGGGGGCTGGGCCTATTGTAACAGGGTTTGCGGCTTCTTACCACTTTCGTTTCTCAGCGTTCCAGCCAAACGTTCAATGAAAGCGCGGACTTCAAGTTTCCGATAACACCAGGGACAAGTGACAACGGGCTGCGTGCCATTCCAGCAAAAGACGCGCCCACAACTATCACATTGCAGAAAATCGAGCGACTCACAATGGGGACAACCTCCATAATGAGGGTCTATTTCAAAGTTTCCGACGATTTCAATGAGCGGGTAAGTTGAATGATTGATGGTTTCGCGGTTTAACAAAATTGCTTCGGCCACCCACCATTGATTTCGCTGCCGCTCTTCAAGCCGCAGAGTAAAACCGCGTCGTTTTTGAGGACTTTCTTGACAACGGGCAGCGATAAAAACGATAGGTGGTTGCTGCTGCTTCATGGGCGCACCTGTCTACTAGGGCTGCCTGCGCTCGGCAAATATAGCACATTCTCAACTAATTCTACTCTATTTTTGGCGGGAAAGAGAGTCCGCGTGGGGCACGATTTTGAGTTTACTTTTGGTTTGCGAATTGGTACGCTTGTTCGGCAATCAGAGCCAACTTGGCCCAAGTATACCGCTTGGCAGCCTGAACAGCGCCCGCACCTAACTGCTGGCGCAATTGGGGCGTGGTATGTAGCAACAAAACTGCTCGCGCCAGGCCTGCGGAATCGTTTGGGGCCACTAGCAAACCGCTTTCTCGCTCATGCAAATACTCCGTGACCTGCCCGACGCGAGTCGCTACAAGGGGCAACCCAGCAGCCATCAATTCTAACAACTTTGCTGAACAGCGCGCCCGATTGATTAGCGAATCATTGAGGGGCATAAGTGCAATCTCAGCCTCGGCCAAGAGTGCCGCAATCGCCTTTGGCTCTTGCCAACCGCGATAATCTAACGCTTTAGCGATTCCTGCTCGCTGGGCTAAACGGAATAATTCTCTTTCTTCGCCATTTTCGCCTCGCCCAATCACCATTAACTGCGTTTTGGGGGCTTGCTGACAAATTATTATGAGGGCCAAAATGAGATCGCGCAGATCAAATTCCCAAAAACGAGTGTAAAGTAAGAGGCGCAAATTTTCATTTTGCTGCGGAAGCGGCTGGTTTGGGGCTAAAAGCTGCTTTTCTGCTGAGAAATTTATCCCATTTGGCAAATAGAAAACGCGCTCTGACGGTAGCCCAAAACCCCAAACTTGGGTTTCCAAGGTGCGGCTGGCCACCGTTACGGCAGCAGCGCGGCGAGGCAAATCTTTTTCTTGCCAAGCAAACAAAGTTTTAGCCCAGTGCGGATAAGGGAGAAGATCATTCCAGCCACCCCAGCCTTCCCAATCATCAGTATCAACGACCAAAGGCAATTGAGGATGAGAAATCCTCAGAGATAAAGCTGCTAGACCGCTAAAACCTTTAGGTTTGAAGAGATGAATAAGGTCTGGCTTTGTAGCTACAGTTTGCGCGGTTAAAAATCTAACCTGCTGCAAAAAGCCCAAAAAGCTAGGCAAATTAGGGCGAGGAGTGTGCGTAACGGGAACCCCTTGATAGCTCACGGTTTGCCCCGCATCTTGAGGATTCTGAAGCGGAGGCGCAATAATTTGCACTTGATGCCCGCGTTGCACCAGCGCCTGAGCAAGAGGCAACATTCGTGCTAACAATGTACCTTTCGGGCGGATGCCAAAGGGCGCTAACATCGTAATTTTGCTCATGGAACCCAGCCGTGGCGAATGTAGAGGCCTGCGAGATAAAAATTAAAACTAAAACCTACTTCAAGCAGCATCCAAAACCAGACCTTACCTTTTGTCCAGCGAGCTAAAGCAATGAAAAGAGGAAAAGCAATCAAGATATGGCGCGGAAAAGCAATTGCGGGATTAAGATCACCAATAAAATAACAGGTTGTCAGAAGGATAATTGCACTGACATAGAATTTTTCAGCATTTGTAAAGATTGGCATAGCTTTGAGCAAAATCAGCACGCCCAGCCAACCTAGCAAAAAATCAATGGCCACGTAATAGGTTGGCTTAGTGGCCAGTAAAGCGATTTGAGCCTGGAGCGGTTCCCACGGCCACGCGATTCTTTCCCCCGTGATAATTTTGGCATGAGAAGGGGAAATCAGCAAGGTTTGCAAAAATTGGGCGGGGCTTTGCCCGTGCGTCAAAAGAGTCAGATCGCCCAAAGTAAACGCTCGATAAATTATGAACAAACCATAGCCAAGGGGAATAAGAAAGAGAGCGCCAATATCCCAAAAACGAGGTTTTTTGGCCCGTAGTTCTGTAAACAATTCCCAAGCCAAGGGCAAGATCAAAGCGAGACCTTGCTGGCGCGTAAGGCTGGCCAACCCGCCAAAAAGGCCCGCTAACCACCAACGTTGGCGCTTCAAGGCCAGAAAAGTTGCAACGACTAAGCAGAGAAAGGTGCTTTCCGTGTAGGGGGCCAGTAAAATGAAGGCGGGAGGCATGCAAAGGAGGAGCCAGGCCGCAGGTTGAGCAACCTCTGGGCCATGAGTTTCGGCAACATAGCGCGTAAAAATACAAAGCAGAGCGATTGTAGCAAGGGTTGATACGATCAACAAGGCAAGAGCTTCGTTCCCTCCCAAAAGCTGGGCCAAGGGGAGCGCCAGCAAAGGGTAGAAAGGGTGAAAGGCTCCCGTCCCGTCTGCAAAGTGATAGCCGTGGTTGACAATCTTCTGATAATGTTCGGCATCGTAGCGCGTCCAGGGAGCGACCAAAATGCGCTGGAGCCAAGCTAAAATTGGCGCTTGTCCAGGGAAAACGCTCACCTGCTTTTCAAAAGTGGTAAAGGGAAAGAATGCACTGACAATCAGAGCTATAACTGCTAAAATAAGCCGAAAAAGAAGCACAACCGATGTTGCATGAGTGGGATTTTGAAGGTCGAGGTGGGAAAGTTGAGTGACTCCTTGCTTCAAACGGATGAGAGGGTGAGGTTGATTCTGCATTTCCTGGCTTTTTCCTAAAAACAAATTTGATTTTGCAGCAATTTCTTCAGACCTGCCAAGCCTGAAAAACTTGACAGGTCTGAGGGTTTAAGGTTCGCTTTTACTGCCGACTGCGCCAATCGGCCAGGAAGCGTTCAATCCCAATGTCGGTTAAAGGGTGCTTCATGGCCAACTTCAGCACTGCAAAGGGGCACGTCGCAATATGGGCCCCAGCCAAAGCGCTATCTACAATATGGCGGGGGTGGCGAATGGAAGCTGAAAGGATGCGCGTTTCAATTTCGCTTTGAAGATAGATCGCGCTGATCTCGCGGATCAGTTGCATCCCGTCAACGCCCGTATCATCAACCCTTCCCACAAAGGGGCTGACCACAAAGGCCCCTGCACGCGCAGCTAACAACGCTTGCACCGCATTGAAGCATAAGGTTACGTTGGTTCGGATCCCTTGCTTGGCCAGCGCCGCAACCGCTTTCAAACCCTCGGTGGTGCTGGGAACCTTAATGATTACGTTGGGATGCCAAGCCGCGTACTCAATTCCCTCCTTGATCATTCCTGGAGCATCCAGAGCGATGGTCTCCGCGCTAATGGGGCCGTCTACCAGGTCCGCGATTTCCTTAATGGTCGCCTGAAAATCCGCCCCTTTCTCCTTTGCCATGAGGGAAGGGTTGGTTGTTACTCCGCTTAAAATCCCCCAACTGGCCGCTTCCCGAATCTCATCCAGATTTGCCGTATCGAGATAAATTTCCAAGGTCAAGTTCCTTTCAAATTAGATTGGGCCGGCCCGATTATACCACATTTATGGGCTAACCAAATCAGAGGCCCTTTTCTACCGCAAGACCAAGGGCAAGTAGACCGTTTGAAGCGCTGGCCCCTGGGACGTGAGGGAAAAATTGCCTAGCTGGGATAAGCTTGCACTGAAAGTAGTATCTGTAGGTAAGGTCTTCCAACCGTAGGTATAGTCAGCATCGGTGTTGAAAGGTTCCGTAATTGCTCTGCGCCAGAGATTATCAGAATAATGCTCTATGTGGAGAGAATCGAGGTTAAAGGTTGTGTTTGGCAGAGCTTGCGAAACAGATGAGGTCGTTCCCGTGGCATCAAAGACCTTAGCAAGGTCAAAGGTAAGTTGATAGGGTCCGTATGGCGCAGTTTGAAGTTCATCGTAGTATCCGATTGCTCGAATTTCAAGATAGTATGGAAGGGGGACGCGACCTGGCTCTCGACCTGCATCCATCATTGCTGAGTCAATGGGTGAACCTAGGCTTTCAATGAGTATTATTTCAGTTCCTTCAGGAAAAGCAGACCACAACAACCCACTCAGTGAAATTGCATTCCCCTTAACGGTATCATTCTCTTCATTCAAAATAACCTTTGTCACTTTGTAGTTAGGCGGATTGAGGATTGTGATGGTTGCGGTTGCGGTCAAGTACTCATCGGTTTCCTGAAGGTAGGTTGTAGCAGTGATCAGGGCCACACCAGAGTACTTGGGAAAGAAGGTTGAACCATCAGCATAGCCATAAAAGGAGCCAATGAAGTCCTTAGAAACCTCGTAGTTGATCTGAACGTCAGTGATCGGAGATGTCCCCCGCAGAATAGTCGTTGTTAGGGCCAAACTTTCGGTGAGCGAGATCGTAGCTTTCGCAGGTTCAAGTTTGAGGCTTGCGGAAGGAACAACCTTAATGGTATCTGTTACAAACTCAATCGTATTTGACAGCACGTCCACCGTGTCGCTGTAGATGCCTAAAAGCACCGTTGCGGTTATTCCATAGCTCCCTGGATAGGTAAAGGTACGGGTATAGTTGAAGAAAGATTCTTCCCATGGAAGATTCTGCTCGACCTTGACTCCATCACTAAAGGCCAGTTGCACTTTACCCGTCGCTTTGCCATCCTGCAAGGGGGGATTAGTAACAAAGACATCAAAGGATGCTTCTTTCCCTGGCAGGACGATCTTCTGATCAAACCGAACCCTAAGACCTGTACTTCTCACATTCACGGTAGTTGTAGCTCGGCTGGTTTGGTTGAACTCAGGGACAAGATCGGCGGTAAGGGTGTAAGTTCCCGCGTGCTTATAGGTGTGGGTGAAAGTACGGGTCTTGAGTGCATCGGTCAGAAGGGAAGAAGCTTCAGGCAGCGGAGTACTTCGTTCAGAGCTACTCTGATCGCCAAAGGAAACGGTGAAAAAGTCTCCTGCCCGACTTTGCTGGGCAATTGCGGTGAAGCCAACAGGCTCCCCGATGGCTACGCTATTTGCGGTTAAGACAAGCGCGGGCATGCGCCCACTTGTGTAGCTCTCAAGCCAATCCCGATAGCGGGCCACCCGCGTGAAGACTCCAGGGCTATTGGGGGCGGCACATTCATTTCCCCAACTCGTGATCCCCGCTTGGACCAACTCATTCCCCTTTGGGACAAACAAGGGACCCCCGCTATCTCCATAGCAAACCCCTTGGCCCCCTTCAAGGGGGCCTGCACAGAGCATATTCTCCTTAACGTCACCATTATACAATTCAGGCTTGTTGCAATCGGCATTGGAAAGAAGAGGAAGTGTTACTTTCTGGAGCAGTTCTGGGTTTTTTGAAGGATAGGTATCGGTAAGAATGTTGCCCCACCCAACTGCCACGGCTTTCATGGCAGGGGCCGCTAAGGTTGCTTCTTCGGCAAGGGAAAGCAAGGTAGCGGTAACGAGCTTCGTTTTTGAGAAAGCGACAGGTTCGGCCAACCTTACAAGCGCGATGTCGTCGTTGGTAATGGAATCATGATCGTAGCCAGGGTGGGGAATAACCGCGCTAACCTTGACTATCTGGCCTTGGTTATCTTCGTTGAGCGCACTTAGACTGCCCAGGGTAACGCGAAATTTTTGGGGGCTGATAGCCGAATAATAATCAAGTACGCAATGGGCTGCCGTAAGGACCCAGCGTTCAGTGATGAGCGTCCCTCCACATACTTGGTAGAGTTCCCCAGGTTCTCGATAAACGAGGGCGACCAGCGCCGGGAATTCGCCAGCCTTGGCGGTCTCGCCATTGATAATCGTGAGGCTGGCTGGGGGCGTGGGCGTTTGGGCCTGGGCCGTACTTAACAAAATCAAGGCCACCAACAGTGCTATTCCAAGCAGAATTCGTTGCATAAACTGGGTAATCCTTATCAGAGGCCCTTTGAGCTTGAAAAGCCCAAAGGGCCTCGCTTTTTTACCGCAAGACCAAGGGCAAGTAGACCATTTGAGGCGCTGGCTCCTGGACCGAGAGAGAAAGATCGTTAATCTGGGTGAGGTTTATTTTGAAGGTAGGCGAAAAAGGTGTTGTCTGCCAACCATAAGTATAGTCAGCGTCAGTGTTGAAAGGTTCCGTAATTGCTCTGCGCCAGAGATTATCATTACGACTGTAATTCTCTACATGGAGAGAAGTAAGGTCAAGCTTTGGCTTTGGTACATACTTAGTCAGAGCTTGGAGGACAGCTGAGATCGTTTCGGTGCTACTGAAAGCCTTAGCAAGGTCAAGAGTCAGTTGATAGGGCCCACCTTGGGTTGTTTGAAATTGACCGTAGGCAGGGTGGGTTGCCTCAATTGAAATATAGTATGGAAGTGTAACACGGCCTGGCTCTCTAGCTGCCTCATTCCAACTTCCAAAAAGGGGTGAACCTAAGCTCTCTTCAAGTGTTATTTCGGTTCCTTCAGGAAAGGCCATCCCAGTGCCAGATTGCTGAAGGGTCGGGATTTCGCTCAATGTAACTGCATTTCCTTTAATGGTGTAGCCATTCTCTACATTCAAAATCCCCTTTGTTACTTTGTAGTTTGGCGGATTGAGGATTGTGATGGTTGCGGTTGCGTTCAAAGATTCACCTGGTTGTTCCAAGTTAGCAGTGATCAGGGCCACACCAGGGTACTTGGGAAAGAAGGTTGAACCATCAACATAACCGTATGAGAAGCCGCTGGAGTCCTTAGAAACCTCGTAGCTAACCCAAGAAGGATAATCATTTCCCAAAACGGTTGCTGCCAAAGCCAAGCTCCCCGTGAGCGAGATCGTAGCATGTGGGGGTTCTATTTTGAGGATTGATGTCTTGGGAATTGCAGGACTGGGGATCACTGGACTGGGGGTTGCAGGAATGAAAGTTCCTGGCTTGAGGATTGTGATGGTTGCAGTTGCGGTCAAATGCTCATCGGTTTCCTGAAGGTAGGTTGTAGCAGTGATCAGGGCCACACCAAGGTACTTAGGAAAGAAGGTTGAACCATTAATAGAACCATAAGAGAAGCCCCTGGAGTCCTTAGAAACCTCATAGCTAATCTGAACATCATTGATCGGAGATGTATCCCGCAGAATAGTCGTTTCTAGCGGCAAGCTCCCCGCGAGCGAGATCGTAGCTTTCGCAGGTTCAAGTTTGAGCGTTGCGGAAGGGATAACATTACCAGTTTCTTTGGCAAACGCAACCGTCTCCGGCAGCACGTCCACCGTGTCGCTGTAGCTGTCTGAAAGCACCGTTGCGGTTATCTCATAACTCCCTGAAAAGTTAAAGGTACGGGTATAGTTGAAACAGACCGCGCCCCAACAACTGGGTAATGGAAGGTTCTGCTCGGCCTTGACTCCATCACTAAAGGCCAGTTGCACTTTCCCCGTCGCTTTGCCATCCTGCAAGGGGGGATCAAAAACGACGACATTAAAGAGTGCTTCTTTCCCTGACACGATCTTATTATGATCAAAAATAATTAGAAGCCTTGTACTTTTCACATACAGAGTAGTTGTAGCTCGGCTGGTTTGGTTGAACTCAGAGACAAGATCGGCAGTAAGGATGTAAGTTCCCGCGTGCTTATAGGTGTGAGTGAAAGTACGGGTCTTGAGTGCATCGGTCATAAGGGAAGAAGCCTCAGGCAGCGGAGTACTTCGTTCAGAGCTACTCTGATCGCCAAAGGAAACGGTGAAAAAATCCCCTGCCCGACTTTGCTGGGCAATTGCGGTGAAGCCGACAGGCTCCCCAACTGCTACGCTATTCGCGGTTAGGGCAAGCACAGGAATGCGCCCCGTTGTGTAGCTCTCAATCCAATCGTGATAGCGAGCCACCCGCGTGAAGACTCCAGGGCTATTGGAGTCGGCACATGCCCTTCCCCTTGCCCAACTCGTGATCCCTGCTTGGACCAACTCATTCCCCTTTGGAACAAACAAGGGCCCCCCGTTATCTCTATAGCAAACCCCTTGGCCCCCTTCAAGGGGGCCTGCACAGAGCATATTCTCCTGAACGTCACCATTATACAATTCAGGCTTGTTGCAATCGGCATTGGAAAGAAGTGGAAGCGTTGCTTTCTGGAGCAGTTCGGAAGCTTTTGAAGTATTGGTCACGGTGTTGCCCCACCCAACCGCCACAGCTTTCACCTCAGGGGCCGCTAAGGTTGCTTCTTCGTCTAGGGAGAGCAAGGTGGCCGTAACGAGCTTCGTTTTTGAGAAATCTACAGGTTCGGCCAACCTTACAAGCCCAATGTCGTTGGTATAGAAGGCATAGTAGTTGTTACCGTAGGTGTAATCGAAGCCAGGGTGGGGAATGACCGCGCTAACCTTGACTATCTGGCCCTGGTTATCTTCGTTAAGCGCACTGAGATTGCCCAGGGTAACACGAAAGTATTGGGGGCTGATAGCCGAATAATAATCAAGTACGCAATGGGCTGCCGTAAGGACCCAGCGGTCAGCAATGAGCGTCCCCCCACAGTATTGGTAGAGGGACAGTACCCCAGGTTCACTCTGTCCAAAAAGGATGGCAACCATCGAGGGGAATTCGCCAACCTTGGCCGTCTCCCCCCCAATAATCGTTAGCCCAGCAGAGGGCTTAGGAGTGGGGGTTTGGGCGTGGGCCGTACTTAACAAAATCAAGGCCACCAACAACGCTATTCCAAGCATAGTTCGTCGCATAAACTAGGTAATCCTTTCTTGAATGCTTTGACTTTACGGGCTAACCAAACCAGGCCCTTTGGGATTTTCAAGCCCAAAGGGCCTCGCTTTTTTACCGCAAGACCAAGGGTAAGTAGACCGTTTGAAGCGCTGGCCCCTGGACCGAGAGGGAAAGATCGTCAATCTGGAATAAGTTTGCACTGAAAGTAGTATCTGTAGATACTGTCTTCCAACCATAGATATAGTCAGCGTCAATGTTGAAAGGTTCTGTAATTGCTCTGCGCCAGAGATTATTCTGCCAACTATAATTCTCTACATGGAGAGAAGTAAGGTCAAGATTTGGATCTGGCACATACTTAGTCAGAGCTTGGATGACAGCTGAGATCGTTTCGGTGGTACTGAAAGCCTTAGCAAGGTCAAGAGTCAGTTGATAGGGCCCACCTTGGGTCGTTTGAAATTGACCGTAGTCAGGGTGGGTTGCCTCAATTGAAATATAGTATGGAAGCGGGACCCGGCCTGGCTCTCTAGCTGCATTAGTTATTGCTGAGTCAATGGGCGAACCTAGGCTCTCTATCAGTGTTATTTCGGTTCCTTCAGGAAAGGCCAACCCAGTACCAGATTGCTGAAGGGTCGGGATTTCGCTCAATGTAACTGCGTTCCCATTAATGGTATAACCATTCTCTGCATTCAAAATATCTTTTGTTACTTTGTAGTTAGGTGGATTGAGGATTGTAATGGTTGCAGTTGCGGTCAAATGCTCGTCGGTTTCCTGAAGGTAGGCTTTAGCAGTGATCAGGGCCACACCAGGGTACTTGGGAAAGAAGGTTGAACCATCAACATAACCGTAGGAGAAGCCGCTGGAGTCCTTAGAAACCTCGTAGCTAATCTGAACATCATTGATCGGAGATGTATCCCGCAGAAGGGTCGTTTTTAGGGCCAAGCTCCCCGCGAGCGAGATCGTAGCTCTCGCAGGTTCAAGTTTGAGGCTTGCTGGAACAAGGATTGCTGTCTTGGGGATGGTAATGGTTGCGGTTGCGGCCAAATGCTCGTCGGTTTCCTGAAGGTAGGTTTTAGCAGTGATCAGGGCCACACCAGCGCTTTGGGGAAAGAAGGTCGAACCATCAACATAGCCGTAGGAGGAGCCCATGGGGTCATTAGAAACCTCGTAGCTAATCTGAACGTCAGTAATGGGAGATGTCCCCCGCAGAACAGTCGTTTTTAGCGGCAAGCTCCCCGCGAACGAGAGCGTAGCTTTCGCAGGTTCAAGTTTGAGGCTTGCGGAAGGGACAACCTTAATGGTATCTGTGACGAACTCAACCGTATTCGGCAGCACGTCCGCCGTGTCGCTGTAGATGTCTGAAAGCACCGTTGCGGTTATCGCATAGCTCCCTGAATCGGTAAAGGTACGGGTATATCTGAAGGAAGGTCCTTCACACCCACAAGTTCGACACCCACAACCTCCGGGTAAGGGAAGTTTTCGCTCGATCTTGACTCCATCACTAAAGGCCAGTTGCACTTTACCACCATGAAAAGGTGGATCAAAAACTTCGACCATAAAGTATACTTCTTGCCCTGTTATGATGATCTTCTGCTGCTGATCAAAACTAACCCTAAGACCTGTACTTCTCACATTCACGGTAGTTGTAGCTCGGCTGGTTTGGTTGAACTCAGGGACAAGATCGGCGGTAAGGGTGTAAGTTCCCGCGTGCTTATAGGTGTGGGTGAAGGTACGAGTTTTGAGTGCATCGGTCAGAAGGGAAGAAGCTTCAGGCAGCGGAGTACTCCGTTCAAAGCTACTCTGGTCGCCAAAGGAAACGTTAAAGAAATCTCCCGCTCGACTTTGCTGGGCAATTGCGGTGAGGCCAACAGGCTCCCCAATGGCTACACTATTCGCGGTTAGGACAAGCGCAGGCATGCGCCCACTTGTGTAGCTCTCAATCCAATCCCGATAACGGGCCACTCGCGTGAAGACTCCAGGGCTATTGGGTGCGGCACAGTCTCCTCCCCAACTCGTGATCCCCGCTTGGACCAACTCATTCCCCTTTGGGACAAACAAGGGCCCCCCGCTATCTCCATAGCAAACCACTTGGCCCCCTTCAAGGGGGCCTGCACAGAGCATATTCTCCTGAACTTCACCATGATACAAGGCAGGCTGGTTGCAATCGGCATTGGAAAGAAGAGGAAGCGTTGCTTTCTGGAGCAGTTCTGGTTTTTTTGAGGTATCGGTAAAAATGTCGCCCCACCCAACCGCCACAGCTTTCACGGCAGGGGCCGCTAAGGTTGCTTCTTCGGCAAGGGAAAGCAAGGTAGCGGTAACGAGCTTCGTTTTTGAGAAATCGACAGGTTCGGCCAACCTTACAAGCGCGATGTCGTTGGTAGCGGAAATGGGATCGTAGCCAGGGTGGGGAATAACCGCGCTAACCTTGGCTATCTGGCCCTGGTTATCTTCGTTGAGCGCACTTAGATTGCCCAGGGTAACGCGAAAGTTTTGGGGGGCATCCAATATGCAATGGGCTGCCGTAAGGACCCAGCGGTCAGCGATGAGCGTCCCCCCACAGTTTTGGTAGATGAACAGCATCCCAGGTTCACGCTGTCTTTTAAGGAGGGCGACCAGCGCGGGGAATTCGCCAACCTTGGCTGGCTGGCCATTGACAATCATGAGGCTGGCTGGGGGCGTGGGCGTTTGGGCCCAGGCGGGGCGGAACAGAGTCAGGGCTACCAAGACTGCCGCTAGAACTACCGTACCAATCAGTGGGCGTTGCATCCTTCGTGAAATCACTTCTTTTTTCTCCTTACATTTGCTTCCAGGGTTGATTTGGAACTACAACTCATTATACTACGAAAGTGCAAAGATTGTTTCTGGGAAAGCAGGATTGGCCCAAATTTGGCTTCTAAGCCGTCTTTCTGCGAGAAGCCAGGAGCGAACTGAGAGCTTTTGACAGTTCTTTGCCGTCTGTCCAGCCCTTTTCTCTGCTATAATGCGTTTGCGCTGAAGAGCGTGGGCAAACTTACAACACCTGTTATTCTTACATATAAGCAAAAATATAAGGGAACTATGGGCACCAAGAATTCACGGCTCCAAGGGTTTTATCAGTTGAACCCTCTTGATCGGCTTGCGATGGTTCGGTCTTTTGACGGTCTGAATGAATCTGACATCCTCGCCCTCCATGGTGGCCAGGGAACCCTCCCGCTAGACCGCGCTGATAAAATGATTGAGAATGTGGTCGGCACATTCAATCTGCCGCTCGGCATCGCCACCAATTTTCACATCAACGGGCGCGATAAACTTATCCCTATGGTTGTTGAAGAACCTTCTATCGTTGCGGGAGCGAGTTTTGCGGCCAAGTTAGTGCGTGAAGGGGGCGGTTTCCAGACAAGTAGCACTAACCCTGTGATGATTGGGCAAATTCAACTGGTCAATGTTGCGGCGCAGACGGGCGCGAAACACACCATTTTGGCCCGCAAAGATGAGATCCTAGGGCGTGCTAATGCCCAAAGTCGCAGTTTGATTCGGCTGGGCGGGGGTGCAATTGATGTAGAAGTCAATATCTTCCCTGAAAGCCCAATGGGGCCGATGTTGATTGTGCATCTCATTGTTGATTGCCGTGATGCAATGGGAGCCAATGCGGTCAATAGTATGTGTGAAGCCGTTGCCCCGCTGCTGGAACAACTAACAGGTGGGCGAGCCTACTTGCGGATTCTTTCTAACCTTAGTGACCGACGGTTGGCACGGGTCCAAGCGATTATTCCTGCGGCGGCCCTGGCCCGCAACGATATGCAGGGCGAAGATGTGATTGAAGGGATTTTGTGGGCTTATGCTTTTGCAGCGGTTGACCCTTACCGGGCGACAACTCATAACAAAGGGATTTTGAACGGGATTGATCCCGTTCTTATTGCGACGGGGCAAGATTGGCGAGCCATTGAAGCGGGGGCCCATGCTTATGCTTCGCGCAGTGGGCGCTATACTTCCCTCAGCGTTTGGGATACTGATGCCGACGGGAACCTTGTAGGAACAATGGAATTGCCGATGGCCGTTGGAATCGTGGGTGGGGCCACGAAGGTGCATCCTGCGGCCCAAGCGGCTCTCAAGCTGTTAAACATCCAAAGCGCCAGCGAATTAGGGGAAATCTGTGCGTGTGTAGGTTTGGCCAGCAACCTTGCGGCCATGCGAGCTTTGGCCACTGAAGGTATCCAACGGGGCCACATGGGTTTGCACGCTCGGCAGATCGCCATGGCGGCGGGCGCTCCGGGCCATTTAATTGACCGAATTGCCCAATGTATGGTAGAAGAGCGCAATATCAAGCCTGCCCGCGCCGAAGAGTTGCTCATTGAGCTTCTGGAGCTTAAAGCTCTGGAATTCACTTGCTAAAGTGGTTCCCTCAGAGACCTTACAGGTTTTAATGACCTGTAAGGTTTTTGGGGCCCGAAGCTTTCCTTAGCTTTCCTTTGAAGGGGAATAGAAATGTACCCAATGAACGTCGGCTCAGTTGACCGGGCTTCCCGCATCTTTGTAGGGTTAGGGATTCTTGCCTTTGCCCTCTTCTCCCTTCGCGGCTTAGGGGCGTTGTTCGCTGGGCTGTTGGGCCTTATAATCATTGTAACGGGTATCACGGGGGTCTGTTCGATTTACGTTCTCCTCAGAATCAGCACAAATTCCAGCCCGAATAACCCCAATCAACCTCAATAAAAAACCTTCCTTTGCGTGGTAGGCCAAGCAAAACTTATTCTCCCGCGACCTTATCACGTTCCAATTCAATCTTTAGTGGAGCTAATGCGTTTATGATGCAACCAAATCGCCCCGTAGGGATTATCGGCTATGGGGCTTATGTACCACGGTATCGCATTGCGGGCAAAGAGATCGCCCGCATGTGGTCTGATGGGCAAGGCGGTGTGCCCGTATCCGCCAAAAGCGTGCCGGGCCCCGATGAAGATACGATTACGATGTCCATTGAAGCAGGCCGTCATGCTTTAAGACGGGCCGGAATCTCAGCGGAAGAGCTACGGGCCGTCTGGGTAGGGAGCGAAAGTCACCCGTATAGCGTCAAGCCGAGCGGGACGTTGGTCTCAGAAGCTTTGGGCACAACCCCTTGGATCAGCGCCGCTGATTGGGAATTTGCGTGCAAAGCGGGGAGCGAAGCTTTAACGGCAGGGATCGGGATGGTCGGGAGCGGGATGGCCAATTACATCTTGGCGATAGGGGCAGATACGGCGCAAGGTCGCCCTGGAGATGCCCTGGAAGCGACAGCTTCGGCAGGCGCAGGAGCCCTCATCTTGGGGCCCGCCGACCAAGCTTTAGCCAGGATTGAGGGAGCCATTTCCTACGTCACGGATACGCCGGACTTCTTTCGCCGTGCAGACCGTCCTTACCCCGTGCATGGGCATCGCTTCACGGGTGAACCTGCTTACTTCCACCACGTGCGGAGTGCAACGGCTCGCTTGTTAGAAGGGTTAGGGCGTTCGGCAAAAGACTTTACGTATGCTGTCTTCCACCAGCCAAACGTCAAGTTCCCCCAAACGATGGCGAAGCAATTTGGCTTCACCGATGCTCAAATTGAACCAGGCTTACTTTCTCCGCAAATTGGGAATACTTATTCAGCGATTGCCTTAATGGGCCTTTGTGCGACGTTGGATGTCGCCAAGCCTGGAGATACGATCTTAGTAGCTTCCTACGGGAGTGGCGCGGGAAGTGATGCTTATGCCCTAGTCGTTACGGATGCCCTTTTGGAACGCCGAAAGCGGGCCCCGCTGTTAGCGGCTTACTTAGAGCGGCAAGTCTTTGTGGATTATGCCATCTATGTGAAGTGGCGCAATGAATTGGTGATAGAGTAGGTGAGAAACACAATGAAGAACGTCTTTATCATCGGCGTAGGGGCTACACCCGTCGGCGAACACTACCCGCGAGGCTTGGTCGACCTGGCCCTTGAATCAATGCGGGGGGCCCTTAAAGCCAGCCCCTTTAGCCCTAAGGATCTTGGGGCCTTATACGTCGCCAATGCCCTCGGCGAGACCTTGGCCGGCCAAGCTCAACTGGGAGCCGTATTAGCTTCCGCCGCTGGGCTGCAAGGGATCGAAGCAGTGCGCGTGGAAGCCGCAGGCGCAAGCGGAGGATTAGCCCTTCGCCAAGGACTTCAGTCCATTCAAAGCGGAGCTTATGACCTTGTAATGGTCACGGGCGTAGAGAAGGCCACGGACAAGTTCGATACCGCGATAGAAGCAGGCCAGGCTTTGGCGCTGGAGAGCGACTCCGAGGCCGAGCTAGGGGTTACTTTAACTTCCCAATGGGCCATGCTTATGCGCCGGTATATGCACGAGTACGGCTATGCGGTAGAGGCCTTTGCTCCTTTCCCCGTCAATGCCCACGCTAACGGGTCTAAGAACCCCGGAGCTTTGTACCGCTTCCCCATTAAGGCCGATAAGTACCGCAGTGCTTCTCAGATCGCTTCCCCTTTGAATATGTTTGACTGCTCGACCTTGGCCGATGGCGCAGCGACGGTCATCCTTGCTTCTGAGAGCCTCGCCCATGAGTTGGGGGGCCGAAAGGTACGGATCGCAGGCAGCGCTGTCGCTACTGACACCTTAGCGCTCAACCAACGCCAGGATTTGCTCTGGCTGACCGCTGCCCAGCAAAGCGCTTCTAAAGCTTTGAAGCAAGCCCACCTCAAGCTGACCGACATCAACGTCCTGGATATCACCGACCCTCACAGCATTACCGCCGCCCTTGTCTTAGAAGCATGCGGCTTCGTGGAGCGCGGCAAGGCCCCCAGCTATGCCGCCGAAGGTGGCATCTCCCTCACGGGCCCGACCCCTTTGGCAACCGCTGGCGGCTACAAATCTCGCGGCGATGTCGGTGGCGCTACAGGGGTTTATCAGGTCGTTGAAGTAGTCCGCCAGCTTTGGGGCGAGGCCGGAGCTACCCAAGTCCAGGGAGCTAAGGTCGGCTTCACCCAATGCTTGGGCGGAGTGGGGACAACCGCTGTTTCACACCTTTTGGTAGCTAGTTAGGAGCTTACGGCTATGGATTACGCAAAGCATTGGCGGCAGAAGGCCGCTCGCTATCGCCTTGAGGGCCAACGCCATCGTACTTCTGGCGAAGTGCGCTTCCCCCCTCAATCCCCCACCTTAGCTGAGGATGCTAACGAGTGGGAACCTTTCAACCTTAGCGGCCAGGGTGAGCTTTACAGCTTCTCAGTCATTCGCCAGGCCCCCCTCGGCTACGACCAAAATACTCCTTACCCCGTCGCCTTGGTCAAGCTGGCTGAAGGGCCCCTCATTACAGCCCAGCTTACCGATTGCACTGAAGCCGACCTTTCAATTGGCCAGCCTGTTGAGATGGTCACGCGCCGCCTGAAAGATACGGGCGGGAAGGACGGCCTTCTCATCTACGGGTACAAGTTCCGTCCCCTCCTTAATCCCTGACAAACTTCACATCTTGCTTCAGAGGCCGCTAAGAAACCTGGTTTCCTAGCGGCTTCTGCACGTATCCCCAGACCTCGCCAACCCTATGTTACAATTCAATTAGCAGCTTTCTTTGACCTTTTTAGCATTTGACTAGGAGACACTAAAGGATGACTACGCATACGCTTAATGACCTCCAGCGCCTTCAACAACTCTATGCCATGGGCTTCAATAACCCTCTAATTGACCAGGTACTTAGGCAGACCATTGAGGATCAGGTCGCTCGTGATGAGAATGACTTACGGGAAATAGACTCTACTTTAAGGGCCTACGAAGTCCAATCTGGCTTATCTTCAACAGAGTTCTGGGCGCGTTATCAGGCTGGTAAAGCCCCAGATACTTCCGACTCTCTGGAATGGCAGACCTTTTACAAGATGCGCCAGCGCATCCTTGCCCGCTTATTTTCTCTGAGAGAAACGGTAAGCGATCTTAATTCCCCCTGAAAGAATGAGCAAGCTAAATGATTAGCATCTCTTTATAGTCTTCTAATTAAGGGGGCGCTCCCTCGCAACAGAGTTGCGAGGGAGCGCCCCACATCTTCATCCCCCACTTTTATTTCCTCTCTCCTAAATGGCCCCTTTGACATGAGCCTACCATTATAAATGGTCTAACAAGCCTTTGAGAACTTGTTAGACCATGCTGATTTTGACCAAACTATCTTCTGCTCTGTTCCAATCTAGCACTTCACTTTATTTCCATTAGTCCCCAATTCTGACTAAACTGCCTGCTGGCGTAGCACGGGCTTCCAGCCTGTGATGCCTGATCTATTTGGTGGTCAGCGACAGGCAGGATGCCTGGCTTACGCCTCCTGCCTGCCTGCGGAATCGACGCTGCCTGCCTGCGGAATCGACGCTGCCTGCCTGCGGAATCGAAACTGCCTGCCTGCGGAATCGAAACTGCCTGCCTGCGGAGTCGACGCTGCCTGCCTGCGGAATCGAAACTGCCTGCCTGCGGAGTCGACGCTGCCTGCCTGCGGAATCGAAGCTGCCTGAGTCATCTAGCTCACTGGGCTGACCAGATGCTGATAAATGCTCTCGCGCAGGCTCCCATCTGGCGTGTAACGCGCCCGCACAATCACGGTCAGATTGCCACTCGCCTCAGTAGGCATAAGCCCATCTATCTGCTTATTATTGATCACTGAGTAGCTACTTAGCCGCAAAGTGGGAACACTGGCGTGGACAAAAACCCCCTCATCCTGTTGTTCGGGGTTGAACTTTAGGTTGTCGCCAGTCAGCCGTATGATGTTTCCTGCCGTATAGCTATTGTAGCTCTTCGAGGCGACATCGTAGAAACTGCCGATTATTGGAACCTTAACCGCCATAGACTCTCGACTATAACTCGCTTGAGCCGCGACAATCTCACACAGGCTTACGCTCTCCTGGATAGAAATGTTTAATTGAGCATTGTCCTTTGTGAGAATCACATCAGGCGAAGTAAACTTCCCACTTAAACTAACGGCAAAAGTCGCTAAACCTTTGACGATAATCGCTCTGCCTGCAATAAGATTCTGGGCAAGCTCTGTATTAAAGGCATCCAACACCGTTTGCAACTCATGAGCAGGGAGACCTGTGCGGGTAACTAGCGCGGCAATAAGCTCTTCGTGGCTGACTGTACTTTCGCGCATAACGCGAGCATAATAGCTGTTGACCTTGAGGCTGTTTTCCTCAAGCCGATAACGAATGGGCATCATAAGCTCCTTTAACTAGCTCATTAGACAGAACGCCTAGCATATAGTATATTTAAGGAAGGGCAATTTGGCAAGGGCAAATCACAAAGCCAGCCGCTGCTAGACTCAGCCCTAAGTGGTTTGCACGACCAGGCAAGCGGCTTTGAGCGACTTTAATCTCAGTGAAAGGGTCCTTCTATGCCTGAATTTATCACCCGTGAACAGGCGCAAGCGCTCCTTCCCTTGCGCCCCGCGATGGCTCATAAGGGTACGTTTGGGAAGTTACTTGTCGTAGCAGGTTCGCTCAACTACCCAGGCGCAGCGGCCTTAACGACGGCAAGTGCCTGCCGTGTCGGGGCAGGCTTAGTTACCTTAGCCACGGCTCGCAACATAATTTCGCTGGCTTGGCAAAGCGCAGAAGTAACCTTACTTCCCCTTCCTGAAGCTACCTTGGGAAGCCTGGGCCCTGTTTCGCTCCCCGAATTGAACGAGCATGTGGGAAATTATCAGGCCCTTTTAATTGGCCCTGGCTTAGGTAGAAACAATACGCTTGACACCTTTATTAACTACTTTCTAGGGCTGAAACCCTTGCCGCTAAAGATGCGCGTTGGCTTTCACTTAGGAAGTGTTGGGGAATGGGCCGAGGCGGAGAACTTCCCTGAGCCTGTTACTTTACCCCCTACCGTCCTTGATGCGGATGCGCTCAATGCTTTAGCAAAGAGCGAGGATTGGTTTACCTACCTTCCCGCTAATCACTTTATCTTGACCCCCCACCACGGTGAGATGAAGCGACTCCTTGACTTAGATGAACTTGACTCAGACCTTCATGATGTTGCGACTACGGCGGCCCAGCGCTGGGAGCAGGTGGTCGTGTTGAAGGGCGCAACCACCATCATCGCGGCCCCCAACGGGGAGAGCGTCATTCATGCGGCGGACAACCCCGCTTTAGCGACGGCTGGAACGGGTGATGTTTTAGCGGGAGTGATTGCAGGGTTGGTGGCGCAAGGGCTGGAACTCTTTGCTGCGAGCGTCTTAGGGGTCTACCTTCATAGCGCAGCGGGGGCCTTAGTCCGGGAAGAGTTAGGGGAAATGGGAACCGTCGCCAGCGACCTTTTACCTCGCTTGCCCCTGGCGATTAAGAATTTGCGAAACGCTCAATTTGAAAATTAAAGCCTGTAAAGGAGGCCAAGGATGCCAATTTATGAGTATGTTTGCCAAGATTGTGAAGCCCGTTTTCAGCGCTTAGTTCGGGGCTTCCAAGACCCTGCTGAGTTGATCTGCCCGCGTTGTAAGAGCCTTGAACTGCGCCGAGCGGTCTCGCGCTTTGCTACCCCCAAGTCTGAAGAAGCTCGCATGGAAGCCCTTGCTGACCCTTCAATGTTTGCGGGGTTGGACGAGAATGACCCTAAGTCAATTGCTAAGTGGGCCAAGAAGATGGGGAAAGAGATGATGGATGAGGGGGGGGAAGATTGGGAATCAATGGTTGAACAGATGGTAGAAGAGGAAGAAGGTAAGAAAGGTGAAGGTGGCAAAGATGGTTCAGCAGCACAAGCAACTGACCTTGGTTGGGGCTAGAAGGTACGGAGGAGGGCTAAAGTATGTCATTCTTTAAGCGGATCTTTGGGAAGGGCAAGGATACTCCCAGGACTGAAGAAGAGGCGCAGGAAGAGGAAGCCAAGGTAGATGCGAGTCTGGAGAAGTCGCGGAAGGGGGTTTTTGGGCACATTTCAAGCCTCTTTGTAGCGGGGGAGCCAATCACGGATGAGCTTTGGGATCAGTTAGAGGAAGCGCTTATCCTAGGGGATGTAGGGGTGGAGACGACGCAATACTTGGTAGATCGCACGAAGGATCGCTGCGCTAGACACGGGGTCAAGAAGGCGAGTGAAGCGCGGGAGATGCTGAAGGCTGAGATGGTAAGTACCTTTCAAGAGTATGCGTATCAGCAGGCAGTGGAGGCCGTACCCTACGTTATCTTGGTCGTAGGGGTGAACGGGGCGGGGAAGACCACCCTGATTGCAAAGCTGGCGCACCGCTATAAGCAGCTTGGGAAGAAGGTGCTACTAGCGGCTGGGGATACCTTTAGGGCCGCCGCGATAGAGCAATTGGAAGTTTGGGCGAATAGGGCAGGGGTCTTGCTGGTAAAGCGGGAGCAAGGGTCGGATGCGGGGGCGGTGATCTTTGACGCGCTGGAGCAGGCGATTCTCACAAAGGTTGACATCCTCATCATTGACACGGCAGGGAGGCTCCAGGCCAAGAGCAATCTGATGAAGGAGCTAGGGAAGTTGCGGAACGTCATCCGCCGTAGGCTACCCGAAGCACCACACGAGGTTCTCTTAGTCATAGACGCGACGACGGGTCAGAACGGGGTCTTGCAGGCCAAAAGCTTTCTTGAGGCCTCCGACGTGACGGGGGTGATCGTAACCAAGCTAGACGGTACATCGAAGGGAGGGATTGCCTTTGCAATCGCGCAGGATATCGAAAGGCCGATCCGCTACATCGGCACGGGGGAAGGGATTGGGGATTTAGCACTCTTTGATGCAGCCAGCTTTGTAACCGCGCTCTTCGCGGAGAAATAGGGAGGTAAGCGGTGGCGATAGAGGTTGTTGCCTGCCCGAATTGTGGGCAGAAGCTTGCGATTGAGGAATACGTTGGGGTTGGGGCGCAGGTTGCCTGCGCGAATGTAGGTTGTAACACCAGCCTGAAGATCACGCAGAGAAAGCCTTTGAAGGTCGAGAAGGTTCCTCTTAAAGGGACACTCAACGCCGATTGTCGGCCTGGGTCTTACGGTTAAAGAGGGGGAGGGCTGTGCGCCCCACGCCCTTACGGGCGTGGGGCGCACCCTCAAGTGAAGCTTGTGAGCGAAGGAGCAATAGCCTTGCGAAATAAAACCCTTACGCTGACTGAGGATGAGATAGCCCTTTACGAAGGGAAGCTCAAAAGGCTTTCTGGGCCGACCTTGGCCGCAGAGATCATAAATAAGAGCATCAATCAAGACCTCTTTGAGCTTCTTGACTATCTGCCTGACTCGTTTGTCGACCTTCTCTTCCTCGACCCCCCGTACAATCTGACGAAGGCCTTTAGAGGTCATACCTTTAAGCAACGCTCGCTTGAAGAGTATGCGGTATGGCTTGAGACCTGGCTGCCGAGACTGCTAAGAACGTTAAAAGAGACGGCCTCAGTCTATGTCTGTGGGGATTGGCGCTCTTCGGCGGCTCTCCACCAAGTGCTAGAGAAGTATCTCATCGTGCGGAATCGGGTCACGTGGGAACGGGAGAAGGGGCGGGGGTCGCGGGTGAACTGGAAGAACTGCTCTGAGGATCTATGGTTCTGCACGGCTTCAGAGCGGTACACCTTCAACGCAGAGGCGGTGAAACTAAAGCGGCGTGTGATTGCACCTTACCAGGTAGCTGGGGAGCGCAAGGGCTGGGCAGAGGAGGAAGAAGGTCGTTATCGGCTGACCTATCCCTCGAACCTTTGGACAGACTTAACGATACCGTTCTGGTCGATGGCAGAAAACACAGACCATCCCACGCAGAAGCCGGAGAAGCTTCTGGCGAAGATCGTCTTAGCGAGTTCAGCACGGGGCGACCTTATCCTTGACCCCTTTCTAGGCTCTGGGACAACATCTGTGGTAGCCAAAAAGCTGGGGAGAAGCTACGTTGGGGTTGAGCGCGATCTGCACTATTGCTGTCTAGCGGAGAAGCGGCTGGCTTTAGCAGAGGAGGTCAAAACGATTCAGGGCTATGCGGAGGAGGTCTTTTGGGAACGGAACTCGTTTCCTAGCCTGAGGCATGCCAGAAGGAGCGCAGAAAGCCAAACTTTGGGCAAGGCTCCGCAGGAGGCTATGGATGAGTAAGAGAGAGGTTTGCAGCGGCTCAAGCAAAAGATTGTCCTTGGTGGGCAATCGCGTTCAAAACAGCTTTCAGTCTCGCAGCCAGCGCAAGAGCTGAAGGAATATCCCCAAGCCTAAGCGCAAACCTAAATGTAACCTGCAAGGTTTGCAAATTCTCCCTGGAGCGTGCTATAATCCCAAACAAGGCCGCTTGGGGCCCTCTTTTGGCTTTAGCACGTAGCACTTAATGACACAAAATCCTGTAACAGGCTCGACAACTTTTTTGCTGGCTGGTCGCTATCGCGTCGAAGAGCAGCTTGGGGCTGGTCGCTTGGCCACTGTGCAGCGGGCTTTTGACGAGCGGCTGCGCCGCAATGTTCTGCTCCACATGCTGCTCCCAGAGCTAGTCGACCAGGAACAACTCCGCCAGCGTTTCTTGACGGAGATCGAGGCCAACGCGCAATGCCCGCACCCAACGTTGCTAGAAGTCTTTGACCGGGGCGAATTAAATCGGCGCACCTACATGATCACCGATTATGTGGCGGGCAAACCGCTCTATGGGCAAGGGGCGCTTTCGCTGGAAGAGGCGCTCCTTTATGTGCGCCAGATTGCGCGAGCGATTGCGGCGCGGCAAAAGGCTGGTCTGCCCTATCCGCCCGTAAGTAGCCAAAATATCTTGGTGAGCGAGGGCCAAGCCAAATTTGTGGAAAGCTGGCTCCTTACGCCCGAAGATGCCTCGCGGGATTTGGCTTTCTATCGCGCTCCAGAGCGCACTGAAGGTCAAGCCCCGACCCCAGCCAACATCGTTTATGCGCTGGGGTTGTTGTTGTATGAACTGCTCACTGGCACGCGCCCCCTAAGCGGCGGCGATGCTCAAACAAGCGGGCATCCTCGGTTGCAACTCCCTCCCATTTCGCAGCACCGCGCTTTACTTCATCTCCCGTCACTCGAAAAGCTGATTGCTCACGCCACTGCGCGGCTGCCCGAAGAGCGTTATGCCAATTTGCCCGCTTTCTGTGAGGCGCTTGATGCTCTATGGCGCGAATTGGGCACAGAAACCCAGCGGTTGACTCCGCTTGCCCTTCCCCAGCCCAAAGCGAATAATACCCCTTTGCCAATGCCTACGCCACTCCCGCCGCCCGTTGCCTCAACCTCTTGGGTTAAAAAACTGCGCCTAGATCGCTTTGCAACTTGGGCTATAGGGCTTTTGTTCCTTTTCCTCCTGATTGGGGGAGGATATTTGCTCTTATCTTCTTTGGCCCCAGAGACCCTTGAGAATCCAGTTTCTGGCTCTGAGGTCTTAGTCGTCAATGTTTTTCGGCTCAATCTGCGCGAAGGCCCAGGGCTTTCGCATAAAGTCCTGGTCGAAATGCCAAGCGGGACACGAGTTCATAAGAAAGAGGGGCCCCGCTACGCCGACAATGTAGCTTGGGTGAGGGTCCAGGCCGAAATGACAGGGAATCCTGAAGGTTGGACATCTTTGAATCTTTTGAAACCTGAACAATAGAAACTTGTGTTACCTTCTGTAGGCTCAGGAAACAGCGTTGGTTTTGGTTGCGGCAAGCTTAACCAGCGATCAACATGAAACTACGAGACTATGCGAAAAAAGCCGGAGTAAGCTATCGAACAGCCTGGCGCTGGTGGAAGGCTGGCAAACTCCCTGGTTATCAGATGGACACGGGAACGATTATCGTGACCGAAGAGCCAATGGAGACCCGCGAAACCGCCCAGCGCATTGCGCTTTACGCTCGTGTCGCAGCCGCCGAAAACAAACTGAACTTACAGCAGCAAGCCGAACGGTTGATTGCCTACTGTAACGCAAGGGGCTATCAGTTTCAGAAAGTGGTAAAGGAAGTTGGTTTAGGGCTTGACGATAGTTGCCCTAAGCTTTTAGCGCTGTTAGAAGACTCATCAATCACGCTGATTGTGATTGAACACAAAGACCGTTTAACCCGTTTTGGTTATCATTATCTTGAAGCTCTTTTACGAGCGCAAGGTCGACAGATTGAAGTGGTTAATCAAACAGAAAATGGCCCAGAAGACTTGTTGGCTGACCTAAACAGCATTGTTTACACCTTTTGTGTGCGAATCTATGGCCACCGTCGGGCAAAACGCAAGACTGAACAACTTATGACCGAACTTGCGGCCAAAGAAAAGGAAGATTAAAGCAACTAGCAGAGCGGCAAGAAAGGAGACCTGTAGCACATCCTATGAACATTCTGTTGCAACAAACAAATAGTCGCGTGCAACTGCGGCCTTGGCATCGGCGCGATGATCTAATCCTCCAAGCCTGGCCCCCGTATACTGACCCTTTGAACATGCTTTGGAACCTTCCACGGACCCCTTTGCTTCCTCCTCCCTTTTTTGCTTACGGCACTACACCTCATATTCAGCGTCTCTGGGCCATTGAAGACCCGAAACAACGTTTGCTTGGGCGGCTGTCGCTCCGCGAAATTGACCAAAAGAAAGGGTCGGCCCGCTTGGGGATTTCCCTCAACCCGGCTCATCTTGGGCAAGGCTTGGGAACCGAAGCTCTTTTGATCTTTTTCAACTACTTTTTCGGCCCGCTGGCATTTGCAACGATGCAACTTGACGTTGCGGCGCTCAACCTCCGCGCCGTGCGCTGTTATTTGCGCTTAGGTTTCCAGCCGGTGGGCGAGGAATGGCGCGAGGTGGGCCAAGATTTGACCCGCAAGCTCTTGCATGATCCGCATTACCCCGACCTGCGAGCCTACTTTCGCCGGGAAAGCCAGAAATTTTTTACCCAATTTATTGAAATGGAATTAGATTATTATGCGGCCCAGCTAAATCTGGCCGCTTCGCCGCTCGCAACCCAGGCGGTGTAAATTTTTCCTGCGAAACCAAAGCCGCGTGCGGGGCACGCGGATCGGGATTCGGTCTGTAAATTAGAAGCCTGTGCTACGCCTGGGGCCCACTTTAGGCGCGGTTATGCTTAGGAGCTACCGGCAAAAGAGCCAGGTGCCGGGCCCGTTTAATCGCCGTTGACAACTTGCGTTGCATTTTGGCGGTCACTCCTGTTCGGCGGCGCGGCAAAATTTTTCCTTGGGGCGTGATATAACGCTGAATGCGCTTAACATCTTTGTAATCAGGCAAAATTCCTAGCGCGGTGAATTCACACTCTTTGCCCCGCCGAGGGTGCATGGCCCGCGAAACCCGTTGTTGTCGTCTCATAAGTTTAGAAGTTAGCTTTCCTTTCTGAAATGGAGAATCCAGCCCAATTGTTGATCTTGACAGTTGCGCTAGTATATCACATTTTGCAAGAAGTGTGGCCCGGCTTTAGCGCTCCCCATTTGAGCATCTTGCCAAGATAGGCTACAATGGCTAGGCAAAGGGCCCCTTGACCTTTTTGAACAGCGAAATTAGGTCGATTGGTGCGCTAGGCGGTGCGACTATTTTGGGCCTCCCTTCCTTGCTCTTTTCTCCTGTTTGGGCTATTTTCAAGCAGGATAAGAAATCAGCAGAAAAGCAGGCTCAAAATTCTTAATCATAAATCTTACGGCAGGATACCCAGGAGCTTGAGCAAAGGGAGGAATGCCGCTCCTTAAATCCAATGCAACTGAAGTAAGTATAATAGATCGATGCACTTAACCCTAAAACTCAAACTAAATCCAAGCCTTGAGCAACGAGCAATCCTGCGCCAGACTATTCAACGGGCCAATGAAGCCTGTAATGGAATTAGTCAATTGGCTTGGGATAATCAAACCTTTAGGCAGTTTGACCTCCATAAACTAGTTTATACCTGGATGCGCCAAGAGTTCGACCTGGGCGCACAGATAGTTATTAGGTGCATTGCTAAGGTAGCCAATAGCTATAAGCTAGACAAGAAAACTAAGCGCGATTTTCGCTTGTTAGGTGCAATTGCTTACGATGCTCGCATCCTATCCTACCAGATGGATCAACATACCGTATCTATCTGGACATTGAATGGGCGAGAAAAGATTGCTTTTCAATGTGCATCAATCCACGAAGGATTGCTAAAATTCCAAAAAGGAGAAAGTGATTTAGTACTCATAAAAGGTGAGTTCTATTTGTTGGCTACGGTGGTGGTTCCTGATAAGGAACAAAGACTAACCACAAATGTCTTAGGCGTTGATTTAGGGATTGTGAATCTAGTAACAGATAGTGACGGAAACGTTTATAGTGGGCAGCAAGTTGAGCCTAAACGGCAGTGGTATCTAAAGAGAAGGCCTGCCCTTCAAAAGGTAGGAACTAGATCAGCTAAACGCCACTTAAAACGGCTAGCTGGTCGCCAGCATCGTTTCCAAACTAATACAAATCATGTAATTTCGCGCAGGTTAGTTACTCAGGCTGAACGCACGAATCGGGCGATTGCTCTCGAAGACCTAAAAGGCATTCGTTCGAGGACTAGGGTTTTGAGAGCCGAGCAACGCCACCGTCACTCTAACTGGAGCTTCTCCCAATTGCGCCAGTTCGTCACCTATAAGACTCTTCTGCTTGGCATTCCATTGGTCTTAATCGACCCGCGTTACACCAGTCAAAAATGCAGCCAATGTGGGCATACCGAACGCGCAAATCGAGTTTCGCAAGCCAGTTTTAAGTGCAAAAAGTGTGGTTATACCTGCAATGCGGATGGGAATGCCGCAACTAATATTAAGTGGGCTGCCGTCAAGCAGCCTCTGGTGTCCAACCTTAGGGTTGAGATGCAAGCCCAGGCGCTTTAGCCCTGGGTAATTGACTCAGAACTTAAACCTTTCTTAAAATTGATCCTTAGAAAATGAGGTTTACAGCAATGCCTGATGAACAAGATGAACAATTAGATCGTTCGTCCAGTATTTCTGTTACAGAAGAGGGAGCAAATGAGCCGCAAGAGGTGGCGATTCTGGCTCAAGGCTTGGAAAAACGCTATGGTCGAGTGCAGGCTTTAGCTGGAATCGATCTCAAAGTTTTGCCCCACACCATTTACGCGCTGCTGGGGCCCAACGGCGCAGGCAAAACGACGACCATCAACATTTTGACCACGCTCACGCCGCCTACCGCTGGGACGGCGCGGGTGGCGGGCTACGATGTTGTTCAGCAAGCGGCGCAAGTCCGGCGTTATATTGGCGTAACGTTCCAAGATCTTGTCTTAGATCAAGACCTTTCGGGCCGCCAAGTTTTGGATGTGCATGGCCAGCTTTACCGCTTAGATCGGGCTGAACGCCAGCGTCGCATTAGCCAATTAGTCGAGCTTGTGCAACTCGAAGAAGCTCTTGATCGGCGCGTCAAAACCTATTCGGGCGGCATGAAACGCCGCCTCGAATTAGCCCGTGGCTTGTTGACGGATCCTGAAGTCCTGTTTTTGGACGAACCGACGCAAGGTCTTGACCCCCAAAATCGGGCGGGCATTTGGAAGTATATTTTGGAATTGAATCGCCAACGCGGGCTGACCTTATTGCTTACAACGCATTATATGGAAGAAGCTGAAGCCTTAGCCTCAACTGTAGGGATTGTTGATCACGGCAAAATGGTCGTTGAGGGCACTCCCGCCCGCCTTGTAGCAACTTTGGGCGCAGAGGCGATTCATATCTCTGGCAAAGGTGATAAACAAGCTTTCAGCGAAAAACTTAAAGCCTTAGAGTTTGTTGAACGGCTAGAAACAAGCGAAGAAAATGACACTCTTCATCTTTTTGTAGATAATAGTCGCCAACGCCTGGCTGAAATCATCAGTCTTGCAAATACTAATGCGTTTACAGTTGAGGATATATCGTTAGCCCAACCAAGCCTCGGCGATGTTTTTCTCCATTATACAGGTTATAGCTTACGAGATTAAGGAAAATAGCACTATGCTAGATCTCATAAAGGTGTCGCAAACTGAGACCGACGATTTGCTGGCGGCAACTTTTACGCTTTGGCTCAAACACATGACCAAATTTAGCCGCAGTGCCGAGCAATTTATGGCTTTGGTTCTCCAATCGGTTTTATGGGTCGTGCTGTTTGGGGCCGGGATGCGGAGCTTTATTCCCCAAGTTCATGGCAGCGACTATCTTTCGTTTATGCTGCCAGGGATCATCGCCCTGAGTGCCCTAAGTGGAGCAGTAGGCGGCGGGCTTATTTTGCTGGACGAACGGCTGCGGGGGATTATGAAGGAATATCTCGTTTCGCCGATTCCTCGGTTGAGCATTCTCTTGGGAAATGCGGCCAGTACAATAACCAAATCCCTTTTGCAAGCTGCGATAATGCTAGGGGTCGGCGTTTTAATGGGCGCACATTTGAGTAGTAATCCGTTTGGCTGGGTGGGGGCTTTGATTTTGATCTCTCTCTTCACGCTAGGGTTTAGCGGCATTGCCTTAGCGGTAGCCGCGCAGGCCCAAAGTACCGCAGGCTATCATGGTCTCATCTTTTTGCTCAATTTGCCCCTTCTTTTTGCTTCCAACGCTCTTTATCCGCTAGACGTACTCCCTGGCTGGATGAAAGTTGTGGTGCTAATCAATCCCACAACCTACGTTATTGACTCGGTGCGAGCTTGGGGCTTTGGGGGCCAGTCTGCAATTTCCCTTTGGGCAAGTGTCCCGCTTCTTTTCCTTTTTGCCTGCTTTGGAGTCTGGTTGGCCCTTGTTTCCTTTCAACGCTCGATCTTGAACTAACGGCCTGCATTTTTGAGAAAGAATTAGCGAAAACATGGTCGTCAATAGACAAATGTAGACGAACTTAAAGGGTTTTTACGCTTGCATTTCTCTGTTGGTTATGCTACCATAGCTCTATCGTCGAGCAAAACCTTGGCCCCAGCTTCCCCATCCTTCGAGGGGCTAGATCTTTGGGGGCCCTAAGCCTGAACCAGAAGTCCTCCTCAGATAAACAGCGACGGATGAATAGTACAGCACTATGCAGGAAGAGCTACTTAAACCAACTGACCTGCTCCGCGGGCCCAATGGTGAATATGTCATCCAAAGCCTCATTGGGCGGGGGGGGATGGGGGCGGTCTATCGGGTCGAACGGGCAAGTGACCACTCTACCTGGGCCTTGAAAGAAATGCGGCCCCCTCCCAACCTCCCAACCGAAGAGGTGGCTGAAAATCGGAAGCTTTTTGAGCAAGAAGCCGAACTCATCCGTTCTCTTAGTCACCCCAATCTCATCACGGTGATCGATTTCTTTGAGAACGATGGCCGGCCCACCATGGTCATGGAATATGTCCCTGGGCAGACCCTGGAAGATGAGATTCACAACCGCAATGCGCCTCTGCAAGAGCAAGATGTTGTGGCCTATGGCATTCAGTTATGTCGCGTCCTGCACTACCTTCATACCCGGACCCCCCCGATTATCTACCGCGACCTCAAGCCGCCCAATATCATGCTCCGCAGCGATATGGTCTTAAAATTGATTGATTTCGGGGTCGCCCGAACCTTCAAAAGCGAGAAGCAAAAAGATACGATTGCGATGGGGTCCGCAGGTTATGCCCCGCCAGAGCAATATGGGAAGGGCCAAACCTACGCCGATAGCGATGTCTATGCGCTTGGGGCCACCTTATTGCATTTGCTTACTAATTATCCTCCCGTCCCGCTTCAACCACCAAAGCCTGGCGACATTCGCAAATGGAACTCTTCGGTGCGCGAAATCACCGAACAGGTCATCATCAAGGCGATGAAGATTGAGCGCCGCCAGCGGTTTCACAGTTGTGCGGAGATGGAACGGGCTTTACTGGAGTGCCTCAATGCCCCCTACGTTGACCCGACGGAGCAATCCGCCTTACAACCGCTGGGCTTGGAGCCTTTGACCCCTTCGTACCCTGTAGCTCCCGGCGGCGGAGCGTTACCTTCAACATCCCCGTCGCTGGCAAGCGGCTCAACCTGTTCCAATTGTGGGCGCGTCAACAAGACTGGGGCCCGTTTTTGTGCGGGTTGTGGTGTACCTTTAGCCAGCCCACCCGTGGCCCGCCTTCTGGTTAAGTCGCCGCGCAACCACTGGGAAGTCAAATTAGATCAGATGCCATGTCGCATTGGCCGCCGTGACCCGCGCCAAAATTATTATCCTGAATTAGATTTAGCCGAACATGATCGTGGAATTGCCTCGCGGCATCATGCCCAAATTCAAATTGATGGCGATTTCTATGTTCTGGTAGATTTGGGGAGTACCAATGGAACAATGCTCAATGGGGTTCGCATTATCGCCAATACCCCCCAACGGTTGCGGCAAGGAGATCGCATTAAGGTCGGCGAAGTCGAAGTTGAATTTCGCTGGTCGTAATTGATTATGACACTTTATCCGCCCGATGACCCTTTTTTAATCAACACCGTTATCTTTGGAATCCCCCTGGTTATTCGTTGGTATGGCCTTCTGATCATGAGCGGGGCTGTTTTGGGCGCTTTCTTAAACGAAGCTCGCGCCCGCAAACAAGGCTTTGACCCCGAACAGATCTGGAATCAACTGATGCTCGGTTTAATCTTGGGCATCGCTGGGGCCCGCATCTATTACGTAGCTTTTGAAAGGGCCCGTTTCGGTAACAATTTCTTTGAGATGCTCAATTTGACCACGGGTGGCTTGGCCATTCACGGCGCGATAATCGGGGCCCTTCTCGCCGCCGTGATTTATACTCGCCGCCATAAGCTCCCTTTCTGGCATTGGGTTGACCTTTGTGTCCCAGGGCTGTTGCTGGCTCAAGCGCTGGGGCGCTGGGGCAATTTTTTCAATCAAGAAGCCTATGGCTGCCCCACTTCAACTGGTTTTGGCCTCTTGATTGATCCGATTCATCGCATTTCGCCCTACGACGACCTCCAGAAATATCCTCCAACCACCCTTTTTCACCCAACTTTTCTCTATGAATCGCTCTGGAATCTGCTTGGCGTTGGTTTGATTCTCCTGCTTGAACGGCATTTTGGCTCAGATGCGCCCAGCCAACGCCGTTGGCTCCGCAAGGGCGACCTTTTCTTTTTCTATGGCGCTTACTACTCTTTTGCCCGTTTCTGGATCGAGGGCTTGCGAACTGATAGCCTTTGCCTAAATGGGTTTGGGGGCGATTGTGTTGGCTCCTTGCGCGTGGCCCAAGTTGTCAGCCTGCTGATCTTTTGCGCGGCAGCAATTGCTTTGATCGTTAATCATCAGCGAACAGTAGCTTCAAGCGCTTCAAACGCTTTAACTGCTAAAGAAATCGCAGATCCTCGTGCATAAGATAAAAAAACCTGCTGCTGAACGGGGGCGCTACCAAGAATTAGGCAAGCGTTACGACCTTCTACCATACTACATTCTCGTGGAGCAGACTCCGCACCGCTTGCTTTTGCATTCTCGCCCTGGCGCGAACAATATCGCGGGCCGTCTCCTTAGTGGTTGTGGTGGTATTCTAGCACTTTTGACGCTTCTGCTCTTCTGTAATGGTAGCTTGGCGGCGGCGCAAGGCACAAAAGATGCTTTTTGGGGTTTAGTTCCTGTTGTCCCTTGTAGTCTTGTCGCAGGGTTGGGGCTTTTTAGTGGCCTGGCGATTCTGACGACTCAGAACACCATCGCCGTTGATGCTGAAGCGCAAACCGTCGTTTATACGCAAGGCAACCGCGTGGCTCCACCGCATGCCCAAACCTTGCAGTTTAGGGAGATCACGGGGCTTCAACTCCGCAAGCAGACTTACCTTTCTGCGGGCTTTATCCGCCGCGTGCAACAGATCATCGTTCTTGAATTGGTAACAGCAGAACGGGCTAATTGGCTGGTTGAAAGTGCAGCGACTTACGCCATGCTAGAGCCAACCGCGACTGCTTTTGCAACTCTCCTTGGCCTAAAGATTGATAATTCCACGGAATCTGTTGCAGGGGATGAGCAAAGTGCTATACTTTAGGGGGCAAAAAAGCTTCCCTAATTCTCGTTTTAATTGATTTCTGGGGCTAGGTTTGGCTATGAAGGTTTGTTTTGGCGCGGCTACCGATGTTGGCCGCAAGCGCAAAGTCAATCAGGATAACTATCGAGTTGGCGACCCTTCACCGACTAAGGGCCAACTTCTGGTGGTCTGCGACGGGATGGGCGGCCACGCCGCGGGCGAAGTTGCGAGTCAGCTTGCGGTTGACACGATTATGGAGCATTACTATCGCTCTGAACAGGTTGACCGCACCGCAATTTTGGAAGAAGCCTTCGTCAAAGCCAATCGGGTTATCCACACGCAAGGCGAAGGCCGGATGGGGACAACGGGCGTGGCGGCTCTGTTGCTTCACGATACGCTCTTGATCGCCAACGTTGGGGATAGTCGGGCCTATCTTCTCCGGGACGCGCAGCTTACGCAGCTTTCGCGGGATCATTCCCTCGTCGAAGAGCAGGTTGCGGCGGGCCTCCTCACCCCCGACCAGGCCCGGAACTCCAGCTATCGCAATATGATCACGCGGGCGCTGGGGCATTTGGCCGAAGTACGGGTAGATTTGTTTAAGGTGGATGCTCAAATTGGGGATTTGGTTCTTCTCTCATCCGATGGGATGCATGGACTGATTGAAGACCAAGAGATCGCCCAAATCCTTGGCCAAGTAGCCCCGAAAGAAGCGGTCAAGCGGTTGGTGAAGCTGGCGAATGAGCGCGGGGGGCCAGATAATATCACGGTTGTGGTGGCCCAAATTGAAGAGCTTGAGGAACGTGGCCCTTCAGAATTAGTGAAGACGGTTGCGAAGACCCAAACCGTTCGGATTGCTCCCCCCGCTAAAAAGAATTTGGTTTCTGGGGGGTTGCTCTTAGCGGCCATAGCTCTGCTAACTTTGGGGCTTTGGCTTACTTTTTGGCAAGGCGGAGGTAAAGCTACGGTTCCCCAGCGTTTGCCGCCAGGCTCTGCTTCGCCCAAGGCTGTGCTGCAAACCACAGGTCTCACGGTCACTCAAACCTTTACTTCTACTACAGGAACCTCTTCCCCAACTAAGCTCAAGTTGCCTCCGCCCCAACACCTTACGGCTACCGGAACCTACAGTCGGGAAATTCAGCTTTCTAAAACCCCCCAAACCCTCTCAACTTCTACCCTGGAACCTAAAAGCAGCCCAACAAAGAAACCTCTGCCTCCGCCAACTTCGCCTACCCCAACTTCTTCGGGTTCTAGGCCACCTCGTGGTCTCTTTTTGCCCCCGAAGCCCCAGCCGCACATATTATAAAAACCGATTTTCCAGAGAGACCGTTTATCGAAGATGAATTTAAGTAAGCTCCTTATGGCTAAAACCTTTGGTCTCCTGTCCCTGAATCTTCAGCACTCCTACCTTTGGCATTACCATGATAAACAAAATCAGTTGGCTCCAGGGCAAAACGGCCCTGATCACAGGTGGCGCTAAACGGATTGGGCAAGCAAATGCTTTAGCGTTGGCGGCGGCGGGGGTGAATGTGGTCATTCACTATCGGCATTCAGAAACTGCGGCCAAAGAAGTGGTAGCCGCAGTTGAGCAGTTGGGAGTCAAAGCCTGGGCCCTTCAAGCTGATCTTGCCCA
>Ga0316607_1000097_pt1 | contig 34377 bp, 24 predicted proteins | sample MIS2016062E_MG_FD_207674 | JGI IMG/M metagenome (GOLD analysis project Ga0316607, IMG submission 207674) | Microbial mat bacterial communities from Middle Island sinkhole, Lake Huron, Michigan, United States - MIS.2016.062E | ecosystem: Environmental > Aquatic > Freshwater > Lake > Sediment...
GTCGCAAAAGCGATGCAAACAGTCCTCCTGCTGCGGCAGCAGCGAGAACTAGAACTAAGTCAACGATCAGTCGGAAGTCTTCTTGCACAACTTTATGAAAAAAGTGTAAAGTTATATTATAGTGTTTTAATGTGTTGACTAGGTTTGGCGCATTGACGATCGTTAAGGAGCAAGCGCAACTGCAACTCTCGAACCAGGTATTTTCTGATGACCAAGAGTTCAAATCCTCACAAAAAGCTTAACCTCTGGCAAGTTGATCGAGGCATTGCAGCTTGATTGGTGGTGCTATTTCATCTGAACGAGATCAGCATAGAAATGTTAAAATAAGTTACTTTTTTTAATCTATTTGAAGGGGCGTAAAATCAATATAACCTAATTCTGTCATTCTGAGTAAAGCGAAGAATCTCAAATCTTTGATATCGCTGAAAAACCCGGTTTCTTTAATCCCGTGCAAAAACCAGAAACCGGGTTTTTATCAAAATATTTAATTCACACCTTAGATTGAAGTAAAAACCCGGTTTCTTTAAGTTTCTTTAATCCCGTGCAAAAACCAGAAACCGGGTTTTTATCAAAATATTTGGTTCAAACCTTAGATTTTGCGGAAAAACCCGGTTTCTTTAATCCCCGCGCAAAAACCAGAAACCGGGTTTTTTCCCAAATATTTGGTTCAAACCTTAGATTTTGCGGAAAAACCCGGTTTCTTTAGTCCCCGTGCAAAAACCAGAAACCGGGTTTTTTCCCAAATATTTGGTTCAAACCTTAGATTTCGCGGAAAAACCCGGTTTCTTTAACCCCCGCGCAAAAACCAGAAACCGGGTTTTTTCCCAAATATTTGGTTCAAACCTTAGATTTTGTGGAAAAACCCGGTTTCTTTAGTCCCTATGCGTAACCTTTTTCTGATTCACCCCATCCCTCATTTTCCCAAAAAAATTTTTAAGGGCGCTGACGCGCCCAAGAGGGTAAAGAATCAAGAGGGAAAAGAGCAAAAGGGCTAGAGAGTAGAGAAGAGTCCTCGCGGGGAAAACTAGGACAAGGAAGAAACCGACGCTACAGCTACGCGAAAACCACTGTACCTCCACCTGTTGTCCGCCGAATCCCCGTAACGATTGGCACTACGGCAATTGACCGCATGGTTGAGCCAGGAGCCGCCACGCCGCACTCGGTTATTATCTCCGCCAGTTTCCCAAGAACTTCCATCAATCGGTGCGTCACTATAATTATCGTGCCATTTATCGCTGCACCATTCCCAAACATTCCCGTGCATATCGTATAAACCAAAGGAATTAGGCGGAAAACTCCCCACATCCGTTGTTTGTTGGCGATAAAGTCCTTTGGGTGCAGCACCGTAGGGATTATTGCCGTCATAATTGACTAAATCTGGCGTAATTGTGTCACCAAAATAGAAAGGTGTTGTAGTTCCCGCGCGACAAGCATATTCCCATTCAGCTTCCGATGGTAAGCGATAAGTCTTCCCTGTGTTTTCAGAAAGTTTCCGACAGAATTCCACAGCCTCATTCCAATTTACATTTTCTACTGGACGTTTCGCACCTTTGAAATTAGATGGGTTGTTTCCCATCACTGCTTCCCACTGTGCTTGAGTAATCGGATATTTGCCCATATAAAAAGGTTGGACGGTTACTTGATGCACTGGTTGTTCCGAACTATTTTCAGATGAACCCATCTGGAAGCTACCACCGGGAATATAAACCATTTCCAAATTTACATCATTGCCCAAATCTGCAACTTTCTGATAAGATTTGCCCGGTTTACGGCTAACTTCTTGCCCTCGATTATTAACAGTAACAATCTCGAACTGAAATTCTTTCCCCTTAGATTCCTCTTCAGCGCGACGTTTTTGTTCTTCTGCTAATTTCCGCTGACGTTCTTGTTCAGCCTGACGTTGCTGTTCCCCCTCCTCTTCTCGCCGCAACCGTTTTTTCTCATCCCAAACACCTTGAGCCACATCGCGGTTATGTGCAACTCCCGACAAATTCGGATTGAGATTTAAGGCTTGATTGTAATCAGCAATTGCCTGTTCGTATTCTCCCAACTTGTAATAAGCATTACCTCGATTGTTCCAAGTATCAGCATTGTTGGGATCCAGCCGTAAATATTGAGTGTAATCTTCAATCGCCGCCCGATATTGCTCCAATTTAGCATAAGCCAATCCCCGATTGAAATTAGCCTTAGCAAAATTAGCATTAAGTTGCAAGACTTGATTAAAATCCACAATCGCCGCTGCATAGTTTTCCTGTTTGCAGCGCCCAATCGCTCGCTTGTAACAAGATTCAATCACGCTAAATTGGCGAGTTTTGCCCACAGTCACCAAACAGCTATTCAGTTTTCCAGCATATTTCAAATCATTAATTGTCAAAGCCGCATCGAGGGCATCCAAAATTTCCTTGTTTGTTTCCGGTACCGACAAACCGCGCAATTGCAGCCAAGCTTTCACCGACTCAAAAATTTGTGTCGCCGCCCAACGCTTATCCGGCAAATTCAGCAAACCTTCAGCTAAATCTAACTTAAGTTCAGGAATCCATGCCGATTCTGATTCGCCAATAATATTATACAGCATTTCGTAGAAATTAATCGCTATTTCTACTAATTGTTCCTGTTCCTCCTTGGGCATATCTTGCAACAAATCAGGCAGTAATTGAGGCAATAGAGGCCGCTGCCGCACTTCTGAGGAGACGTGCAGAAAAAAGTATTCATCGGCCAGCAATCCGGCAATTAAACAGTGACAAACACCGATAAATTGCTGAAATCTTTCATAATCTTTTTTGTGAATGCTGTAGGGACGCGGGATGTCTGCGGGATCTATTCCCCTTGTTTCACATTGCTTTTCTTTGTCAATGATTTTGAGGTTGTGCAAGAAACTGTTAACAGTTTCAGTACCGAAAAGCTCATCAAATTCTTCACCACTATTACCCTCAGCAATGTAGGCTTGCCGCTGAGCTTGCCACTGCAATGCCCTGTCTTTAGCGAAGTCAAAAAGTACCTCGCGCCAAGGTAGCATGGGAATCGGTGATTTGTAGCGATAAGTTGCCCAATTCAAACCCCAATAACCAAAGTTGAGGTTGAAAATATCGCCTTCCGCAACGGATTCTAAGATTAATGTCGGCTCGGTTTTTAAGCCGTGAAACATGGTTTTTGTGGCGGCTTGGCTGTGAAAAAATTTGCTTGTCCAAGCACCAGATAAAAATTCGATTGGTCTTCCTTGGGTAGAATATTTTTCAAAGAATAGTTGCAGGTAAATTCCCAGAAATTTTTCCATATCTGGAAAGCCTTTGGCGGTATCATTACTATCGCCGGAACGGTCAAATTGCAGGCTGGGAGGTGAGAGGAAAACTCGCAGGGGAATGGGATTTTGCGCGGGATTTGAGTTGACAATATCTTGGGCGACTAGCCAAATGGGAGAGTTGTTTTGTCTTTTCTGTTCTTGAATGACTTCGATGCTAGTTTGTCGGTCATAAATTCGGATTTCGCGGGCTAGTTGAGCGTCGAGGTTTTTTAGTTGCAATTGCAGTTCTTTTTGCTGTTCGATGCACCATTTTTGGAGCTCGGCTCTAAATATTTCTAGTTGGATTTGGTGTTCGCGATTGAGTTTGCCTTCGCTGGCTTGAAAGTCGCGGTTGATTTTTGCAAGTTGTTCTTGCATTTGACGGTTTAGGAGTCCTTCTTGGGTTTGGGATTCGCGGTTGAGTCTTGCTAGTTCTGATTGTAAGGAGCGGTTGAAGTTGCCTTCTTCGGCTTGAAAAGTGAGGTTGGCTTGTCGTTGAAATTCTTGTAGTACGAGTTCTTTTTGGCGGAGTTCTTGTCTGCTTGCTTCGATTTCTTGGTTGGCTTCGATTGTTCTACGTGTGTTCCCGATTTGGGTTTCGGAAATGCGATCGGCGTTATACACTGTGGGCATGAATATAGCTTTAGCTAAATCGCCAACTTGGGCTAGCCATCCTTTTTTTCCTGGTAGTGCTTTGGTCATTTGTGTGTTCCTCATGGGGGTTAAAGAAACCGGGTTTTTCTGAGATTTGGGGTTTCACCGTAGATTTTAGTTGAAAAACCCGGTTTCTGATTTACGGGCGGGGGTTGGAGAAACCGGGTTTTTCTGAGATTTGGGGTTTCACCGTAGATTTTAGCTGAAAAACCCGGTTTCTGATTTACGGGCGGGGGTTGGAGAAACCGGGTTTTTCTGAGATTTGGGTTTTTAGCCGTAGATTTTGCGAAAAAACCCGGTTTCTGCGTAATTCCTAGATTAATAAGTCCCGCCGCGAACAGCAAATAGCATATGGGCTGCACCCTCTAAATCGGTATCAGCCCGACCGACTTCTTTGTCATTTTCTCGATAAATGTGACCTGATTCTACTCGTCCTACAGAAGAGTCATCAGCCCACCGATAAATGTGTCCGTCTTTACCAAGATAGCCGATATGTTCGCTGGCTGAGTTGTAAAAATCTCGCCCGTTTACATGACCAACTACTTGTGTAGTCCCGTCGAGTTTGTGTAGGTGCACATCGCCAGTGCGATCGATATGAATGAATGGGCCATCTCCTGAATTAGAATAGGAGGAATTGACGACATGGGGCGCTGCATTTGTGTGGTTTTCGTGGTGATTTGTTGCGGATGCAAACCCGTTTTCGGGATTTTGCTGGTAAGTATTTTGATGGTAAGTGTCGTAGCTGTGAGTCCAATCTGTTTGGGGATGTTGCTGGTTGAAATTGTGCGACGAATCAGTCCAATCGCTTTGAGTTACTGATGTTTCTGTTGCGAATCCCTGTTCGGGATTTTGCCACTGATTATCTGCGTTGTGAGTGTCGTGGCTGTGAGTCCAGTCGCTTTGGGGATGTTGCTGGCTGAAATTGTGGGAAGTATCGGCCCAATCGCTGTGGGTGATGTCTGATATTCCTGGGTGGTTTATATTGTGGTCGTTCAGGTGTAAATTGTTGTGGGAATGTTCGATGTTGTTTGGTTGATGGGCATCGATGCCCAAGGATTGCATGAAATCGTCTAACGGGGAGTTGCTGTCAGATGTGTGATTCATGGGTTTGGGGAATGCTGGGGAGTTTTCTCTATTTTGACAAATTATTTTGTACTTGACCGGAAAGGGCGATCGTACTGGTCTCCGATCATAGTCGAAGGGCGGTGTTGCAAGGGTTTGAGATTCTTCGATTCACTCAGAATGGCAGAATTACGTTGCAATGCGTAAGTCCTGTTTTATAAGTTTTGTGTAATATTAGGGAGACCAAAATTAAGGATATTGGTGATGACAACGACTGTGAATCAAGCCAACTCCGAGTCAAGTGCAAAAATAGTTGTGGGTGCTATGTTGGGGTATAGGCTGTTGAGAAAAAACATGAAGAGGGCGAGTTTGAGTGGGGGAATTGTTGCGACAATTCTCAGTCTGGTATCGCCTGTGCAAGCTTTGCAGGTGAAGGTGATGCCGACAAATCCCGAACTGGGAGATACGCTGTCAGTAATGATTCAGGTAGACGGTAGTGGTGAAACTCCAACGGTTTCTCTACAGCAGAAAAACTACCCAGCGTTTCCTATGGGCAATAATCGCTTTCGGGCTCTGCTACCTACAACCCCTCTAGAGAAAGCTGGTGCTCGCCAAATCCAAGTCAAAGGTGACGGAAAGGTGCAAGACTTGAGCGTACAAGTGCGATCGCGCGATTTTCCCACTCAATCCATCTGGTTGCCACCAGGGAAAGACGGTGAAGGTACTGATGCGGAATTCGATCGCGTAGACGCTTTTAAAGCACTGGTGACACCCCAAAAGTTTTGGAATGGCAAGTTGTTGCGCCCCAACTCCGGCGAAATCACCACCATTTACGGTGTCCGCCGATACTATAATGGGGTGTTTGCCAACGACTACTACCATCGAGGCATCGATTACGCGGGTGATTACGGTTCCCCTGTCGTTGCACCGGCAGCCGGTCGGGTGTCTCTAGTCGGACGCGAATCTCAAGGGTTCACAATTCACGGCAATGTTGTTGGTATAGACCACGGTCAAGGGTTAGCCAGTATTTTGATGCACCTGAGCCGCATTGATGTCAAGGAGGGCGATTTTGTGACAGCCGGTCAGGTAATTGGGACTCTGGGGTCAACGGGGGCTTCGACAGGCCCTCACCTACACTGGGGACTTTATGTTCATGGACAGGCGATCGATCCGGTACCTTGGCGACTTCAAGGAATTGAGTAGGTATTTTCAGGGATTTTGACGAATTTACCAGTCATTATGGGGTAAATTTGTGGCTGGGGCGTGCAGATCGCACTTGTAAGTTAAGTTATGGGTGTTAAGTCAGAATTTTTATCAAAATTCTCAACTCCCGCCTCAAAACTCCAATCTCAAGACGCAGGCGATCGCGTCTTCAAAAAAACTCTATTTTAATGATGCCGTTGAGTGAGAAGCCTTATGAGTATTGAAAAAATTGTTGAACAAGCTTTGCAGGATGGCTACTTAACGCCTTCTATGGAAGCTGAAGTAGGACGAATCTGCAATACGGCTTCGGAATTGTCGATCGAAGAGTATATGGCTCTCGATCGTCTGATGGGAGCTTTATTAACTGGGGAAGTTGTGGTTTTGCCCCGCAAACAGTTCATTAACGTGATGGAAGAGTTGGTGCTCAGTGATGCGATCGCCAGGGTGGCAGAAATTGAGGCTACCAGCGATCAGAGGCTGGATGTGGGAGACATTGCCGCTTATGCTTTAAATAGGCTGCCACCTTTGTATGCTACAACTGAAGAAGGCGCTCTCTTTCAAAGGGCTAAGGCTAAAGAGCAACTTCACGATTTGATTTCCAAAGAGGTCAACGCAGCGATCGCCCGCAACTTGGATCGACCAGAACCGGTCAACCCCACAGCTTTGGGCAAGTCTTCTGGAAACGAAGTTCTCTCGCAGCTCAGCACCTGGCTACAAGCCAACGCCACTAATTTTGAACCGAATCCCTAGTTTAATCCCTACAGAGTACAGAGCTCTGTAGATTAAGTCGATCGCGCTCAATTTAGAAGGCGCGATTTTTAGTTTTTAGTCAACACTCATTTGAAGGCTGAAGGCTGAAAGCTGAATTTTTCAAGTCAGAAGGCCCCCGTCAGAATTGCCGAAAAATTTAAAATTTCAGATTTTTTTGTTCGTTAAGACCAAAAAAACCTTCTGCCCTCTGCCTTCTTGCTTCTTGCTTCTGCCTTCTTGCTTCTGCCTTCTTGCTTCTGCCTTCTTGCTTCTGCCTTTAACTTACACCGCCGGGAAGTCCCCCGCTCTACCTGTACCCAGGTGAGCGGTGGGATGAGAGGCGGGTTAACGTAGGAGGGCGAGTTGACCAAATCTTTCAGATTGTCTTTACTGTTTTTGGTAGTAGGTAGTAAGATGTTGAGACAAGGAGGTGATATTGAGTGCTCCATAAAGCTGTACAAGTCCATCTGTATCCAACTTAAGAGCAAGAAGCACTACTAGGCCAAACATTTGGATGTTCGCGGTGGTGGTGGAATTATGCCTTAAATAAATCCATTGAGGTTTATAAAGATACGGGGAAAGGGCTGGGACAGGTAGCACTCAACGGGCTATTGCCCAAGCTCAAAAAAGCCGAAGATACGCTGTGGCTGGCTAATTGTTACAGTCAGGTTTTACAAGCTACAACACTTAATTTAACCAAGGCTTACAAAAACTTTTTTGCTCAACGTGCAGGCTTCCCTAAGTTTAAGTCTAAACATGGCAAACAGTCAATTCAATACCCTCAAAATGTCAAGATTGTAGAGGGCAGTGTAAAGCTTCCCGGTATCGGGATAGTCAAAGCCAAAATACATCGACCAATTGATGGAAAAGTCAAGACTGTCACCGTCAGTAAAATGCCTTCCGGGAAATATTTGGCATCTATATTGACCGAAATTGAAGGGGAAAACCCTACTGTTTCAGAAGGTAAAATCTATGGTATTGACTTAGGAATCAAACACTTTGCAGTTGTTACTGATGGCACAAAGGTTTCTAAATATGACAATCCTAAGCACTTTGCCAAACATGAGAAAAACCTCAAGCGTAAGCAAAAGAAATTAGCCCGTAAACAAAAGGGGAGTAAATCCAGAAATAAATATCGTAAAGTTGTTGCTAAAGTGTACGAACGAATTAGTAATTCCCGGCAAGATTTTTTACACAAACTTAGTTATAAGTTGGTCAGCGATAGCCAAGCTGTCATCGTAGAAAATCTTTCTGTCAAAGGCATGGTTCGTAATCACAAATTAGCTTCATCAATATCTGGTGGATGGGGAACTTTCACTAATTTATTAGCTTACAAACTAGAACGAAAAGGCGCGAAGTTAGTCGAGATAGATAGATGGTTCCCTAGTTCTAAACTCTGTTCTAATTGTTTTCATCAGAGCACTGAAATGCCTTTAGATGTGAGGGAATGGATTTGTCCCCATTGTGGCACTCGTCACGACAGAGATGGAAACGCAGCTATCAATATTAGAGCCGAAGGTATCAGAATGCTAAAGACGGATGGTTCAGCCGTTTCTGCTGTAGGAGGGGAGGTAAGACCTTCATGGGGACGCAAGTCTGTCTTGAGGCTCTCGCCTGTGAGTACAGAAGCTCCCGCTATACCTGGTACTCCAGGTTAGCGGTGAGTAGTTCACATGACTAATTACTGTTTTCAGTGGCCTCACCCGATAGGCTAGCGCTGGCTTGAGTCTCTCGCTTTTCGCGTTTTTTCCGTTCCGCTTGGATCACATCTTCCAGCACGATTCGCGCTTGGGCCATTTTTTCCAGATTGCTGCGGTACAGGTCTAAATCTTTGCTAACTTTATCGAATGGCAGGTTTAAGGCTGCACAGACTTGTTTGAGGGCTGCGGTTCGGGTTTCTTGGTCTTTTACCAAATCGAGGTCAGCTTTTTCTAGCAGCGAAAACAAGCCGATCGCGAACAAACGGCTGTACTTAAATTGAGAGTTACTGGCGATCGCCCCTAAAGACGCTTGCAAATCCTGAGTATCTGCAAAACTGGTCGATCGTTCGAGCCACGAAATCAAATCAGTACCCGAAAGTCGCATTGCCAAGCTTTCTAATCGCTGAGCGTCTTGCTGGTATCGATCGGGAGCATCACCGAGAGCCTTACACAGACCATTAAAAATCGAAATCCGGTCTTTTTCTGGCGCGTACCCCAGCATAAATCGATCGAAAGCTGTCACCACACCCAAAGCATAAATCGGGTCGTATTGAAAATCGACATTCACCGAAAGCAAGTGCATTTCTACCATCAACTCTTCCACCACACGACGGTAAATTGAGTTAATCGGTCGAGTGTGAATCGTATAGAAACTTCGCTTAGTATCTGAAACAGTACGGTTCTTGTTCACCTGATTTTTATAGATAAATAATTTTGCCGCAGCCTTGTGCTGGACAGCGTGAGTAAATTGAGACTCCGTTCTTTGAAACTTACTCAAATCTACTCATGGTAGATTTAATGTTCACGAACTGCTTCAGTCTAGTCTGTCGCCAGATTAAGCGTCCACAGGCGTAACTTCAGGTCTAACTGACCTTAATAATTCCCTCGCCACAATCACATTGACTTGGGATTTGAAGCCAAAGCCGAGGAATTTCTCAGCTATGACAAAGGAATAAGCCGCTTCTAAAAACCTATGTAAATCTCTTCTTGAAGAACAAGATACAACAGAAGTCCAAGTCCACGGTATAACTTCCTCAAGGTAAAAAGTAGTGCATTACTGCTTGCTTATTGCTCCGCTTGCGCTCAACTTTAAGCATGGCCACGATTCCCCAGTTAAAGTTTGCGACCTTGAGGGGGTAACTGATTCACTTGTAGTTGGGGGATTAATTTCTGTTAGGTGTTTTACGGCTTTCACCCCGTATAAGCCTTAACAACCCGCATTAATCCAGCTTACTCAAATGTTATAGCTGGTAAAAGTATAGGCATTTATGACAGTGCCGTGGGAGGCGTTGAGTCCCTCCCCCTTCACTTTTACTTCGAGCGGATTGACCCGCCTTGGCTGAACTACGCAGCTCCCTATCCCATCGCTAAACGCATTTGGGATTGCTTTTCTCAAAATATTGTAAGACCCGTTAACATCGGCGTTAATCAATCGACCCTTCTGACTATATGATACTACCATTGTCTATTGATGCTTACAATCTTAATGAAGTTTTACAATACGTTAATTCTCCAACATCGGCGCTAAGAGCAAAAATACCGAGAATTAGATCGGACTTATCCTCGGTAAACCTAGATATTTCGGCTACCGCTTTAAGCCCCACGACAGGCAAGGCTATCTGGGGAGCTTTAATGGGCCCTTTTAAATTGGTCAAGCGTCAGGATTTCGCTTCTGAGGTATCGGTTTAAAGGAAGGCAGAAGGCAGAAGGCAGAAGGCATAAGGCAGAAGGAAGGCAGAAGGCAGAAGGCAGAAGGAAGGCAGAAGGCAGAAGGCAGAAGGAAGAAGGCAAGAATTTACATTCTTCCTGTTCTTCCACTGCTATGTTCCTGGGGGGCTGTGACTCTCAATCTTCAGATTCCTTACACCGCAACCGATGCCAGATTTCCTCAACAGGCGCGAGGAACCCCCTCTAAAGCTTCTTCTTCCGTGTCAAAAATTTCAAACACAGAATCCATCATGGTGACTTCAAACACCAGTTTGGCTTCTGGATGAACATTGCAAATGCGGAAACTTCCCTTAACTTTATCTGCATCCCGCATACCTGCTACCAATGAAGTCAGACCAGAGCTATCTATAAAGTTAACCTGACCAAGATTCACTACAACATGGCGGCTGAGTTTGGAAATACACTCTTGCAACTTGAGGCGGAATTGCCAAGCTGTTGTGATGTCCAGCCGTCCTGTCGGTGCTAAGACGATAACTGTTGTACCGTCTTGAAGCGTGTGGGTTTTTTGATCAATATGAATCACTGACCCTTCCCTCAAAATTATGTTCTATCGCGGTGGTTACTGTCCCAGTAGTTTAACTCAGGTCGGTAACTACAGAGGCATCCAATTCGCCCAATCTTGCGGTTTTAAGAACTTGGAGTAGAGTTCGGCTTCTGGAGAGTTGGGTTCTGGCTCGTAACAGTATTCCCAGCGTACCAAAGGTGGTAAGGACATCAGGATTGATTCGGTGCGTCCGTTGGTCTGCAAGCCAAAGGTTGTGCCCCGATCGTACACTAAGTTAAATTCGACATAGCGGCCGCGACGGTAAAGCTGGAAATTGCGCTCGCGATCGCCGTATGCTGTCGATCGACGCTTTTCAATAATTGGGGTATAAGCCGGCAAAAATGCCCTACCGCAGTCCTGCACGAAGGCAAACAGCGACTCCCAACTCCTATTTTCCGGCTTTCCGATGTTGTTGCTGTATTCAGCAGCCTTCCCTTTGACATTTTGGTCGCGGTAAAGGGGGCCTTGACTGTTTTGGTAGTCAAAGAAGATGCCACCGACGCCACGGGTTTCTTGACGGTGCGGGAGGTAAAAATATTCGTCGCACCAGAGTTTAAAAGCCGGATAATATGCGGGATGGTGTTTGTCGCAAGCTGCTTTGATAGTTTTGTGAAAATGAGCTGCATCCTCAGCAAACGGGTAGTAAGGAGTCAAATCGACACCGCCACCAAACCACCAAATCGGGCCAGCCTCAAAATAGCGGTAATTCAGGTGAACCGTAGGCAAATAGGGATTGCGGGGGTGCAACACCATCGAAGTGCCAGTGGCATAAAAATCGTGACCCGCCGCTTCTGGGTGCTTGGCCAGCATCAAAGCAGGCAAACTTTCGCCCCAGACTTCCGAAAAATTGACTCCACCCTGTTCAAAAACATTGCCTTCCCGGATGACGCGAGTGCGTCCCCCGCCGCCTTCGGAGCGTTCCCAAGCATCCTCTTTGAACTTGCCGCTGCCGTCGAGTTGTTCTAGGCCTTGACAAATTTCGTCTTGTATGCATTTCATAAATTGGCTGACTCTAGCTCTAGAGTCAGCGGGGGGCAAAAGCTGAGAGGTGGCGGTTTTAAGTGTTGTAGAAACTGTCATTTTTCTTCCTGCTGTCAGATTTGAGTTTTAAATGGGCAATGCCCAAATCCAGTGGTGATGTAATTATGCCACCCTAGGTCTGCAAATGATTGCAATGAAGATATGTTAAAAAATAGCAACAAAAATATACTTAAAGATGATCAGTGCTGCGATCGAACATCAGTGGAGCCAAAGCAATTGTAATATATGGACTGTTATGGATAGGTTTTATAGAGCAGAACACAATGCCCAAGACACTCGATATTAGTTCAGTCCTAGAAATCCTGCGACCAGTCCAAGACCCCGAACTCCAAAAGAGTTTGGTGGAATTGAACATGATCCGCAACATCAAAATCGACGGCGGTGTCGTCAGCTTCACCTTGGTGCTGACAACGCCGGCTTGCCCGCTGCGAGAATTTATTGTCGAAGATTGCCAAAAAGCGGTCAAACAGTTGCCAGGAGTCGAAAAAGTGGCTGTGGAGGTGACAGCGGAGACGCCACAGCAGAAGGGAGTAGTCGATCGCCAAGGCATAGAAGGCGTGAAAAATATCATCGCCATTTCTAGCGGCAAGGGCGGAGTCGGCAAAAGTACAGTAGCCGTAAACGTGGCCGTAGCGCTGGCTCAAACCGGCGCTAAGGTGGGTTTGCTGGATGCGGATATCTATGGGCCCAATGACCCGACGATGTTGGGGCTAGCGGACGCTAAAGTGATGGTTAAGGATGGCAAAAGCGGGGAAAGTCTGGAACCAGCCTTCAATTACGGCGTCAAATTGGTGTCGATGGCGTTTTTAATTGAGAAAGACCAACCTGTAATTTGGCGAGGCCCGATGTTGAACGGGATCATCCGGCAGTTTCTCTACCAGGTGAATTGGGGCGATTTAGACTATCTGATTGTGGATATGCCGCCTGGTACTGGAGATGCGCAGTTGACAATGGCCCAAGCGGTGCCGATGGCTGGTGTGGTGATTGTGACGACGCCACAGACGGTGGCCTTGTTGGATTCTCGCAAGGGGTTAAAGATGTTTCAGCAGTTGGGAGTGTCGGTGCTGGGAATTGTCGAAAATATGAGCTATTTCGTGCCACCGGATATGCCTGACAAGCAATACGATATTTTTGGTTCTGGTGGCGGGGAAAAGACGGCTGCTGAGTTGGGAGTGCCGCTGTTAGGCCGCATTCCGCTGGAAATTCCGTTGCGGGAAGGTGGTGATTCGGGTGTGCCGATCGTAGTGGGACAACCGGGTTCGGCTTCGGCGAGGGAGTTGCGGGCGATCGCGGGTCGCATTGCCGGTAAAGTTTCCGTAGCAGCTTTAGCTTAGCTGGAACAGGATTATAGCATTGATATAGGGTAGGGAGACTCAAGCGTGCCCATAGGTGTCAACTTAAGACTAAAATCCTTGAGAAATCCCGTTTTTACCCTAGTCTAGATCCCCCTCGCATCCCCCTTAAGAAGGGGGACTTTGAGCAAGTTCTTGTTCCCCCCTTCTTAAGGGGGGCTAGGGGGGATCTAGACTTAATAGTCAAACAACAATCTCTGGCTAGGTTTGACCTTAAGTTGACGCTCCTTGGGATCTTGGAGTGTCCCTACTGCCCTATCCTGTATTTGATCCGATTGAAAACTGCTATAAAAAACAGAATACCCAGAGCCTGGACTTCTTTAAGAAGTCGGGGTTCTCAAGGGCAAGATCATTTTAGGTTGAATTAGAGCCACCTACTTAGAAGCAGTAAAACAGCACATTTTCGATGTTTATTCACAAGGAAGGCCGGAGGAAAAAGCACCGGGTTAAGATTAGCGATCGCCAGCCAGATTGTAGTCGCCACCAAGGGCGGAACAGAGGCGAATTATATTTGAGAGCGAAGCACTGAATTTGAGATTCCCTCACAAGTGACACCTGCATTTGAGCGAGTTCAAAGATGAAAAAGTCATTTATTCTTGTGTGTTAACCTAAGCAGGTAGTAAAGCCTTGTCACCAAGGCTTTAACCTAATTTAAAACAATTCTTGTTTTTATAGAGGAGTGGTGTATTCCAGATGGCAAACCTGATCGGCACTGACAGCAACGATTTTCTGCTCGGAACTTCCCAAGGCGATCGAATTCGTGCCTTAGATGGCGATGACACGCTGTTGGGTGTTGGAGGAGATGACACCCTAGAAGGGGAAAATGGCAACGACCAAATCATTGGAGGCGATGGAGCCGATTCGCTGATTGGCGGTGAAGGAAATGACGAGCTGATTGGCAACCAAGGCCGCGATATTGCTTCCGGTGGGCCTGGCGATGACTCGATTCGTGGCGGTTTGGGTAACGATACCCTGGATGGCAACGACGGTAGCGACACCGTGTTTGGAGACGCAGGGGACGACTTAGTTCGTGGCGATGCAGATTTTGATGTGATTGCCGGCGGTACTGGGAACGACACCCTCAGAGGGGGTGATGGCGACGATTCCCTGTTTGGAAATGCTGATGACGACTTTCTCTACGGGGATGTTGGCGATGATTCTCTCAACGGCGGTAGTGGCGGTGACCAATTGTTCGGCGGTGACGGCAACGACTTGCTTACTGGAGAGGATGGTGCCGACACTTTGTACGGTGGTGCCGGTACTGATTTGCTATACGGAGACGGCGGCAATGACCAGATATTCGGTGGCAAGGCCGACGATACAGCCTTCGGTGGCACGGGTTCGGATACCATTCGTGGCGATACAGGCGATGACTGTTTACAAGGAGGTGAAGATAATGATTTCCTCTTCGGCGGCAAAGGCAACGATCTTCTTGACGGTGGCTTTGGGGACGATTCCTTGGCTGGTGGCCTGGGCGACGATACAATTTTGGGCAGTTTTGGTAATGACAATTTATTTGGGGCAGAGGGTAATGACTCTTTGATCGGGGGTGAGGGTACGGATACTTTGACTGGTGGCAGTGGCAGTGATGTATTTGGACTGGGAGCCGGGCCTGGCAGTTTGGCTTTAATTACTGATTACAATGATGCGGAGGATTTCATTGGACTGCCGAGCAATTTATCTTTTAGTCAATTGAAAGTTAGCCAAGGCAACGGTTCTAACCTGAGAGATACAGTAATTTCGATCGACGGCAAGCTTTTAGCAATTTTGACAGACACTCCGTCTTCGCTGCTCGATCCAACTGATTTTATATCTGTTACTGGGACGGGTACCCCCAAACCAACTACGACTACAACTACAACTACAGTTACAACCACAACTACAGATCTAACTCCGACTCCGACTCCAACTCCGACGCCAACTCCGACGCCAACTCCAACACCGACTCCAACACCGACTCCAACTCCGACACCAACTCCGACACCAACTCCGACACCAACTCCGACTCCGGCGCCGACTCCGACTCCGGCGCCGACTCCGACTCCGACTCCGACTCCGGCGCCGACTCCGACTCCGACTCCGACTCCGACTCCGACTCCAGCGCCGACTCCGACTCCGACAGCTTCGAGGATTCCTTCTGCGCCGACAATTAGCGTGCCCGATTCGCCTCTGCTGAGCATTAGTTCGATCGCCCCGATGGCGACTCCCGGACTCTTGCCAATTCCCGGCCAGACACCGATGTTCCCCTCGGTGCTGCCGAGTCCGATACCGATGCCTCCTACACCTTTCGGATTTTAGATGGGATCGATTTTCTCAATTCAAAACTTAGGGCGGGCAAGGGGGCACCGCCCCTACAACATTCAAAACTTAGGGCGGGCACTCACAGGCACCGCCCCTACAACATTCAAAACTATTTAAGACCTTGCGGATTCTCGGCCGAGTCGGAATCAGACTCGGCGGGAGAATCTTCTAGGAGAGATAGTTGTTCCGTGTAGCCCAAGAGTTCGCGCAGCTTCATGCGGTGGATGTAAGGCCAGCCGCCATTGGCCTCAATATTCCTGAGCAGTTTATAAAGTGCTTGGCGGTTGTCGGGAAAAGACGCTTGAAACAAACCGTCCCGAATTTCTCGGTGGGAGCTTTCCAGCGCCCGCAGCAAAACCAAAAGCAGCACACTGTCTCCCTGACAACTTTCGGCTAAAGTCCGAATCGCCTCTGTCAGGGATTGCAGTTGAGACTGCAACTTTCCTGACTCTAAATCTTTGCCGTTGTCCATACTGCTGCTTCCTTTGAAATCTACAAGGCTTTTGTCCCCTACCTGAGTGTCAGCAAACTAATTGAGCTAGTCGCGATCGCCATGAGGGGCCATAAGCAACGTAACTTAAGTAGGTTGACCTAAGCAATATTAATTTGCTGCCCAAGTCGGGAAAAGAGCACAACCCGTCGTACCATGTGTATTGGGCTACGATCCGAACGTGAATGAAAAATCCTAAGTTTTTGCTTAATTTCAATGGATTAGCTCGACTTTACGGCTTTCGGACGGTTGCACTGGCAAGACCTACGAGCGAGCAATGATATTTTGCTCGAAGTAGGGCTTTTTCTTAATATAATCTGATGTTGGATCTTGAGGTTGGCGATGAAGTATCGTTCTTTAATTGTGGCACTTTTAGCATTTTGCATGAGTGCGCTGGTGGCTTGTTCTTCTGCTCCTGATACGACGACGGTGGCGACTACCGAGTTACTCACCTACGACCAGATTAGAGGTACTGGATTGGCAAATAACTGCCCTAGCTTGGCAGAAACTTCTCGGGGATCGATCCCCATCGAAGCGGGAGGCACCTATAAACTCACTGGTTTGTGTTTGCAGCCCACCACTTATTTTGTTAAGGAAGAACCAGCAAATAAACGCCAAGAGGCAGAATTTGTGCCTGGAAAATTGCTGACGCGGTTCACGTCCAGCATTGACCAAGTTCAAGGTACGCTCAAGGTCGGTACTGACGGAACTCTGACTTTTACTGAAGAGGACGGCTTGGACTTTCAAGCAATTACGATTCAGTTACCCGGTGGAGAGCAAGTACCTTTCTTGTTTACTATTAAAGAGTTAGTTGCTAGTTCCGATCCAGGAGTGGTTGCGATCAATACTTCCACGGATTTGCAAGGGACTTTCAACGTTCCATCTTACCGCAGCGCTGGCTTTTTAGACCCTAAAGGTCGCGGTGTTGCTACTGGCTACGACAATGCTGTGGCACTTCCGGCTACTGACAATTCCAAACGTGAGCGGGCTAATGTTAAGTTGGCTGACACCAACACCAAAGCTGGCAAAATTTCTCTCCAAGTTGCTAAGGTGAACAGTAGTACGGGGGAAATTGGCGGTATTTTTGAGAGCACCCAGCCTTCTGATACTGATTTGGGAGCTAGACCTGCTCTAGATGTGAAAATTCGGGGTTTGTTTTACGCTCGGATTGAGCCTTCGGTGTCCTAAAATTGGACTGGACGGTCGATCGCACCCTTAGTAGTTTCTTGCCCTAAAGATACTACTCGTTATTCAATAGCCAACAGTCTTTAGCAATGTAACTGAAGACTGTTGACTAATGAATAAACTTATGATATCAAATCCTCTCTTCATCGGAATTATTCATCTCTCTCCAATCTCCCTCTGCGTTCTCTGCGTTCTAGAAAGGTTAAATCATTCCGATGCAACCGGAATTGATAGGATTTACTTACTATGACTTGCGAGTTGTAAATTTTTAATTTTTAATTGATTAAAGTATTGCGTTAAAACAACTTTTAAATTAAAATATGTGGTGAGAAAATCCAAGTAAAATTCTAGGTGTAAAATTCTACCTGTAAAATTATACCAGCCGATGACCGCACCAAATCAATGCACATTCCCAAAGCTCAAGAGGTGTGTCGGCTGTCACAGATATTCAGTGCTAGGATTACACCACTTAAAGATGAATTTTTTTAGACTAGATTTAAACTAGATCTAAGGCAAAATCAGTCCTCTACTCTACCAACCCTTATGCCACTATGTCTACCACAGTCCCAAACGAGCTCAAAAACGAAAACTTGCAATTGTTGCGCGAATACCAACATTCTGCATCGAATGAAGTCCGCAATCAGTTAGTTCAACTGAATGTTGGACTGGTGAGAAAAGAAGTTCACCACTGGATGAACCAGTGCGGGGAAAGCTACGACGACTTGCTGCAAGTGGGGTGCATGGGCTTAATCAGAGCAATTGAGCGGTTTGATTTGTCGAAGGGACACGCATTTAGTTCCTTTGCAATTCCCTACATTCGGGGGGAAATTCAGCACTATCTGCGAGATAAAAGCCCCGCGGTGCGAGTTCCGAGACACTGGTTGTCGCTGGAACGCAAGTCTGTAGCAGTGATCAAGGATTTGCAAGTGCAGTTTAACCGCAATCCGTCAGATGCTGAAGTAGCTGCTGTGCTGGAGATTTCTGTAGAAGAATGGCAAGAAATCAAGCTAGCCCACCTCAACCGCGAACCTCTGAGTTTGGATGCACCAGTACAGGATGAAGATGAGGGGGCTACTTGTTTGGGAGAATTGGTCCCCGATACTAAATATCGCAGTTTTCAGTTAGCCCAAGAAGACCAGATTCGCGTACAGCAAGCTTTGTCGATGTTGGAAAAACGGACTCGTGAGATATTGGAGTTTGTTTTTCTTTACGATTTGACGCAGAAGGAAACGGCTGAACGCTTGGGGATCAGTGCGGTGACTGTTTCTCGGCGTGTTAAGAAGGGGCTGGATTTGCTGAAAGAGATTATGACTAAACAGCTTTAGTTATTAGTCAACAGTCAGCAGTCAGCAGTCAACTAACCACTGACTACTAACTAATTTTTAGATTTGGCGGACAAATTTATCTAGCCTTTCGATAGCTTTGTTAATTGTGCCTAAATCGGTGGCGTAAGATAAGCGAATGTGGTCGTCTGCACCAAAAGCAATGCCGGGAATAACTGCTACTTGTTGCTGTTCTAATAAAGCGTCGGAAAATTCGAGAGAAGTCATTCCTGTTGTGCTGATCTTGACAAACATATAGAAGGCGCCGTCGGGTTTGGTGCAGCTAATTCCGGGGATAGCATCGAGTAATTCAAATATTACCTGACGCCTTTCGGCAAAAGCTAGACGCATTTTTTCCACAGATTCTTGGCTGCTTTCCAAAGCTGCGATCGCCCCGTACTGTGCAAAGGTACACACGTTTGAGGTACTATGTCCTTGAACGGTACTGGTAGCTTGGATTAATTCGAGCGGTCCGGCCAAATAGCCAACTCGCCAGCCAGTCATGGAGTAAGCTTTGGCAAAACCGCTGCTGATAATTGTGCGATCGAAGATTTCTTGGCCCAGGGAACCGATGCTGACTTGTTGGGCTCCGTCGTATATAATTTTTTCGTAAATTTCGTCCGAAACGACTAAGATATCTCGCTCGACAATTACCTCTGCTAGTGCTTTGATTTCCGCTGGATTATACACCATTCCCGTAGGGTTAGATGGCGAATTGAGTACAAATAACTTGGTGCGGGGAGTAATGGCTTGACGCAGTTGTTCCGGGGTGATTTTATATCCCGTAGAAGCATCAGTCTGGACAATTACTGGCTTACCGCTGGCTAGTTTGACCATTTCTGGATAGCTCAGCCAGTAGGGAGCAGGGATAATTACTTCGTCTCCCGCCTCAATCAGAGCCATCATCAGATTGTAGAGGGAATGCTTGCCGCCGTTGGTGACGATGATATTCTCAGGTTGATAGTGGAGATTGTTGTCGGAGCGAAGTTTCCGGGCGATCGCAGCTTTTAACTGCGGTTCCCCAGCCGCCGGGCCGTACTTAGTCTTGCCGCTGTCTAAAGCTTGCTTAGCCGCTGCTTTAATGTGTTCTGGGGTATCAAAATCTGGTTCTCCCGTACTCAAACTACAGACATCAATTCCCTCGGCCTTCATGGCTTTCGCCTTAGCTGCGATCGCTAAGGTAATGGAAGGAGGAACTTCGCCCACTCGTGCTGCCAACTTAATCATTGGATTTTAGATATGAGATTTTTGACTTTAGATCTTAGGGCGAAAAATCTTAATATTCAACCCCTTTGTTAGGGAATTATGACATTTCCTTCGGCAGTAGGTACTGGATTCAGCAATTAAAAAATAAAAATTCAAAAAGTTATTAGTTTTAATTTTTATTTTTGAGTTTCTAATTTTTGACATTATTAGTGTACCATCTTTGATGCCTTGTTACTCTCAACCCCGATCTGCAATATGGATCTCAAATCTCTGATTCGCGACATTCCTGATTTCCCCAAACCGGGAATCATGTTTCGAGATATTACAACTTTGCTGCGAAACCCGCAAGGACTGAGCTACACCATTGACAGTTTAGCCGAAAAGTGTTCTGAAATGTCTCCTGATTATATAGTTGGCATGGAATCGCGGGGCTTTATATTTGGCACGCCTTTGGCTTATAAAATGGGAGTGGGCTTTGTGCCAATCCGCAAGCCAGGGAAATTGCCTGGAGAAGTTTATTTCGCTGAGTACGACTTGGAGTATGGTGTCGATCGACTGGAGATGCACCAAGATGCGATGACACCGGGTAGTCGGGTGCTAATTGTGGATGATTTAATCGCCACTGGCGGGACAGCAGCAGCTACAGCTAAGCTGTTAGAGCAAGCTGGCTGCGAACTGGTCGGTTTTGCTTTTGTGATCGAATTGCAGGCTTTGGGCGGCAGGCAAAAATTGCCGGATGTGCCAATTGTTACGCTAGTTGAGTATTAGTCAGTTGACTGTTAACTGTTGACTGTTGACGGTTGACTGTTAACAGTTGATTGTTGAATAAATACTTTTTAACCGCAGAGGCCGCAGAGGACACAGAGTCAGAAGAAGAGAGAAGAGAGAGAGATGAATTATTCCGATACTAACGGATTTGAGCTCATTCACACATCTAATTTCTCAATTCTCAAGTTGATTGTTGAATAAATACTTTTTAACCGCAGAGGCCGCAGAGGACACAGAGTCAGAAGAAGAGAGAAGAGAGAGAGATGAATTATTCCGATACTAACGGATTTGAGCTCATTCACACATCTAATTTCTCAATTCTCAAGTTGATTGTTGAATCAATACTTTTTAACCGCAGAGGCCACAGAGGGCGCAGAGTCAGAGTAAAGAGAGATGAATAATTTCGATACCAATGGATTTTAGATCGTTGACCAATCTAAAATCTAAAATCTAAAATCTAAAATGCTATGACTTCTATTAAATTGCACGAAAATTTACGAGTGTTGAGTTCTCTGTTTTGCGGCGAGACATTTATCTATGTTTTTAAGAGGCTGTTGCAGGCTCTGTTAACTCTGTTTTTGGCGTCGATTCTTTGTTTTGCAATTATTGAGCTTGCACCGGGAAATTACTTGGATACTTTGAGCCAAAATCCGAAGATTTCGCCGGAGACTCTTAAGCAACTCGAACAACAATTTGGCTTAGATAAACCGGCTTTTGTCCAGTATTGGTTGTGGTTGCAACAAATTGTAACGCGGGGGAATTTTGGTACGAGTTTTGTGTATCAGCGCTCGGTGGCTTCTCTGCTGTGGGAAAGGGTGCCGGCGACGCTGTTGATGGCGATCGCCTCTTTGATTGTAACTTGGGCGATCGCGATTCCTTTGGGAATTATTGCCGCTGTCAATCAAAACCGGACAGTCGATCGCATTTTGCAAGTAGTCAGCTACACAGGACAAGGATTTCCCAGCTTTATCATGGCTTTGCTGCTGCTATTTTTCGCCCAGAATACTTCGCCTCTTTTTCCAGTAGGAGGAATGACAAGTATTGACCACGCAGACTTACCTTGGTGGGGTCAAATCATGGATTACTGCTGGCACTTAATTTTGCCAACTGTCGCCTTGAGCCTGACCGGTTTTGCAGGTTTGCAAAGATTGATGCGGGGACAATTATTGGATGTACTGCGTCAAGATTATATCAGAACAGCAAGGTCTAAAGGTTTGCCGGAAAATCGAGTAATTTATGTGCACGCTCTGCGGAATGCTGTTAATCCATTGGTGACGCTTTTAGGTTTTGAGTTTGCTAGTTTGTTAAGCGGTGCGTTTATTGCTGAACTTTTCTTTAATTGGCCTGGTTTGGGAAAACTGACTCTGGAGGCTGTGACTAATCAAGATTTGTATTTAGTAATGGCAACTTTGATGATGGGTTCTGCGATGTTGATTGTCGGTAATTTGTTGGCAGATTTGTTGCTCAAAGCAGTCGATCCTCGAATTAAGCTGGAAGATTTGAAATAATAGAATTAAGCCTAATGGTAAAAACGTGATCTCAAATCCGTTGCTATCGGAATTATTCATCTCCCTCTTCTCTGACTCTGTGCCCTCTGCGCTCTCTGCGGTTAAATAATTCCTATAACTGGGTATGAGTCAGAAGTCAAAAAGTAAGAAATCTAAATTTTTACCGAAATGGGATGACAGTTCCTTTAAGGAAATGCTAGCCTAGTTGTAGACTTCTATTTCCAGGCCAGGAATACACCGCATCAAATTTCTCTCCCCCTCAAAAAATGGCAAAACAACTAGCAATAGAAACCCGCGGGCTCACTAAACAGTTCGATCGCCACATAGCTGTCAATGACGTCGATTTGCAAGTAGCAGCAGGCGAAGTATGCGGACTGATCGGCCCCAACGGTGCCGGCAAAACTACTTTGCTGCGAATGTTGGCGGCTGCTGAGGAACCGACTATAGGGGAAATTTACATCAATGGCGATCGCTTATTGCGCGATCGATCGCACCCAATTCTCAAACAACGCATCGGCTTCCTTCCCGACGACTTTCCCCTCTACGACGAATTGACTGTTTGGGATTATTTAGAATATTTTGCCCGACTCTATAACCTCCAGCAGCCGCGCCGCCGATCGCGAATCAACTCCGTTTTAGAACTCGTACAACTAACCAACAAACGCAACAGCTTAATTTCCACCCTTTCGCGGGGGATGAAACAGCGCCTGAGTTTGGCGAGAACTATTATCCACGAACCGCTATTGCTATTGTTAGATGAACCAGTTTCTGGCTTAGATCCGATCGCCCGAATGCAATTCCGCGAAATTATCAAAGTCTTGCAATCAGTCGGCATCACCGTAGTCATATCATCTCACGTCCTCAGCGACTTAGCCGAACTTTGTACTTGGGTTGGTATCATGGAGCTCGGATATCTTGTCGAAAGTGCACCTTTACAAGAACTTTATAAACGCCTCAGCCGCCAGCAAATTTTCCTGTCGGTTTTAGGCAATTTAGAAGCGCTAACATCGGAATTGAAAAACTTTCCTTGGGTAGAAAGTTGGGAGATAATCCCGGAAACTCAGCAGGTGTGCGTTGATTTTTCAGGAAGCCCGGAAGATGCCGCCAATTTATTACGCGAACTCGTCATGGCGAAGATTCCTCTAACAGAATTCCACTGCTCTCAAGAAGATTTAGAAACCATTTTCCTCAATATGGGACATCAGCAAGCATCCTAATTTGTTTTTTAAGCCTTCCTGCAAAGAATGAACAGTGAGTTATAACTGAGTCATCTCCTTTACGGTTGGATCGGATTTTTTTTACCGCAGAGAGCGCAGAGGACACAGAGTCAGAGAAGAGAGAGAATTACCAACAACTAATCATTAATAAACCATGACACTCAATTTACTAGACCAAATTGGCAACTGGAATCCCCAGTTATTTCGAGAAATCAAGGGCCGCTTGAATATGAGCAATATGGCGATCGCCTCGGCCTTTTCCCTGAGCGCTCAACTGCTGCTATTCATGTATTACAGCGCCCAGATGCCCGTTCCCCGTGCTAATGGGGAGGACACCCACTCCGTCTATAACAGATTTTGCACTTTAGAAACTGCCACTTCTTATGATACAAAGTGCGTCACAGATGCCTTGGGCAACTTTGTCATTAACTGGCAGACGTGGTGGCTGGAGATATTCTTTTGGCTGAGCATATTGAGCATCTTAGCTTTATTAGTAGCAGGCACTTATCTGCTCGTCAGCGACTTAGACAAGGAGGAACGCCGCGGCACCCTCAACTTTATTCGCCTCAGTCCCCAGCCAGCCAAAACAATTTTTCTGGGCAAAATTCTGGGCGTACCAATTCTACTGTATCTAGCAGCAATTCTGGCAGTACCGCTGCATTTGTACAGTGGATTAGCTGCTCACATACCCCTGAATGGAATTTTATGTTTCTATACAGCAGTTGCAGCTAGTTGTGGTTTATTTTACAGCGCTGCGATGCTATTTGGATTGACAACGAGTTGGTTGGGAGGATTGCAACCTGCGTTGGCTACCATTCCGGTTTTTGTTTTGTTGTGGATTTCTGCGATGCTCCCGTTCACGCACACTGCTTGGGATTTGCTAACATTTTTGTCTCCCAGTGCTATCCTGAAATATCTGCTTTTTGGAGTTTTTTCTGAATATGATCAATTCCCTTGGTTAGTTGGAGATTTAGACAAGTTGCAATGGTTTTACTTGCCAGTCGGTGAAAATATTGCCAGTGGCATTGCTTTGTTTCTCTTGGTTTGTAGTACAGGAACCTATTGGATGTGGCTGGGATGGCAGCGGCGTTTTCCAAATCCCAGTGCTACAGTTTTCAGCAAGCGGCAAAGTTATTTGGTAGTTATCTGCTGTCAGGTAATAATTTTAGGGTTTGCACTCCAATCCAACCCCCCAGCCTACGGTAATATCAGCGCTTTACTTGTCTTTAATTTGCTGATATTCTTAGCTTTAATTGCAGCTTTAACATCTCAGAGACAATCTTTGTACGATTGGGCGAGGTATCGGCAACAAATCGTTCCGAGCAGTCATAAGTTGTGGCGACGCTACCCACTCCTCGATTTAATTTGGAGCGATAAAAGTCCGGCTGTAGTTGCGATCGCGATTAATTTGCTGATCTCAGTCATAATTTTAACACCTTGGACGCTGTTGGAAAATTTTGATACAAACGGATTTTGGGGCGTAATTCTCTGCATGAATCTCATCCTAATTTATGCAGCTATCGCCCAACTATTCCTATTTACCAAAACCCGAAATCAGGAAATTTGGGCCACCCGCACAGTGGGTGGCGCTATCTTGTTGCCGCCTGCGATTTTATCTATGCTGTTGCTCACCCCAGAAAAAGCTCCTATTTTCTGGTTGTCTTCAACATTTGCGGGCTTTTGGTTTTCGCCGTCTTTCGCAACCCTGTCAGGAAATACCTTTTTGCTATCCATATTTAGTCAGTGGACTGTCTTGCTGTTGTTGAACCTTAAATTGCGATCGCAACTGAAACTCGCAGGGGAATCAGCTTCTAAAGCACTGCTGAAAGCTTGAAAAAGAATGGGCATATCTAACAGTCTTGGATGCAAAAAATGGTTCTATTCGTCCTAAGTAGAGGCTCTGTGCGCAGTGCGCACCCTACCTATAGAGTTTGTGCGTCCAGGACTGTTATTCCCGATTCCCGATTCCCGATCGCCAATTTGAGTTAATCTATTATTTTGACGAAGAAGATAAAATGTTTTCTCAAGTTTTCTACTTGCTGCGTTCTCGTGCTGACGGCAAATATATCAGCGCTTGTCCTAATCCAGATTCGGTGATGAGTTATCTGCTGATGTTTCGCGAAGATTATGATGCTTTGAGTTATCTGAACGCCCATGCTGCGGATGTTGCCGATCGCTTTGGGGTAGAATCTATTTCCGGTTCTCAGGTAGATAAGGTGCTTCAGCGTTGGGGATTTAACGGTGTGGGGATTGTTCAAGACCCGCTGTTGCCAAATATTCAGTTTTTAACGACTAATAATTGACAATTGACAACATTTGTGCTTAACCCGGTTTCTGGAAAAAATCGGGTTTTTTGCTGAAGTTTTGAGGCGATTCTTACACTCTGCCTGTATAGATGTGTCCACCATATTTAGTGCAAATTGTGAAATTTGTCAACCTTTCACCCTAAATCTGAATCCTGTTGTATATTCATAGTCTGTTGATTTATTCTGACAAGTCAGTACACAACCTATGGTTCGAGAATTAGAGCGATCGAGTGCTAGCGACAAACGCAACCAGTCCGATTTCCCCGAAACAGCACCCGCAGCCAATCCAGTATTTTTCAGGACGTACAGCCGCCGTACCGACACGGGAAGGGAAACATGGGCCGACGTGTGCGATCGTACCGTCAAAGGCCTCCAAAAACTCGGAAACCTCACCCCCGAAGAAACAGAGTTGCTGCACCGGATGCAAAATCAGCTCAAAACCCTAGCTTCCGGGCGCTGGCTGTGGGTGGGCGGTAGCAAGTGGATCGAACAACCTGAGAATTTTTCCGGCGCATATAATTGCTCCTCAACCAATATTCTCGACTGGCGAGCATTTGGCTTGTTGATGGATTTGGCGATGATGGGCTGCGGCACCGGCGCAGTTTTGGAACCCAAATATATCAACCAATTGCCACCGATTCGCAACCGCTTAACCGTGACACTGCAAGGCGAAATCGGCTCTACACCAGCTCAATTGCGCCGTCAAGAAACCGAAGTAAAAATAGCAGAAAAAACCGCAACTATTTACGTCGGAGATTCTCGCCAAGGTTGGGTAAAATCCTATCAAACTTTGCTGGAATTATCCACAGATGAAAGATTTGCGGGAGCCGTTGAAATCTTCATTGATTTGAGCGATGTTCGCCCGGTGGGAGAACCTTTAAAAGGTTTTGGCGGAGTAGCAAATCCGGTGAAATTGCCCGACCTTTATCAGCGATGCGTGGCAATTTTGAATAAAGCTTTAGGGCGGCAGTTAAATTCAGTTGAATGCTGCGTATTGATTGACGAAGCGGCGGTCACGATTGTTGCCGGCAATATCCGCCGCAGCGCGGGAATTCGTCAGTTTGATTCTGGTGACGAACTAGGCGCAAATGCTAAAGATAATCTGTGGCAACAAGATGAAAATGGCAACTGGAAAATAGATCCAGAACGCGATGCTTTGAGAATGGCAAATCACTCTCGTGTTTTCCATTACAAACCTACATTAGAAGAATGTATTGATGCTGTTAGAAAACAGTATTATTCTGGTGAAGGAGCGATTCAATGGGCTGGTGAAGCTGTAGCTAGAGCTAACGTTGATTTAATTCCAACGCCGAGTTTTAAACTTGAGTTTTTGAAAGCTTACGACGAAGGAAAAGCTAAACAGTGGTTGCAGGAAAGCTATCCTAATATGACTGCGGAAGAATTAGAACATCGGTCAGTTCGTTTGGGATTAAACCCGTGTGGTAAGTAATTTTGCCTCACGTTAAAAACCTCGCAAATTCGGAGAAGACTGAGATGTTAATTCCGAGGTAAGTAAGGGAATTAAAAATCCTTTACCACCGTAGAGCGTACCGGGTGAACCTTCTTTTTTGAAGAATATAATCCTGGCAAGAGTGCGGGGCATTTACGACTATAGTAAGACTTACTTATTGCAACGTCATTATGTCATTCTGAGCGAAGCGAAGAATCTCAAATCCTTGCAAAACAACCCTTGAGTGTGTAAGCTTTAGAGTAAATGAAAAAGTACGCCGAGCTACAGATAAAATGGAATCTGTAGAACTAGAGGATAAAAAGCCTTTAGGATAACAAAACTGGAAATCATCGGCTCTAATTTTCACTGTGTCAGTGGGGAGACTCTGTTAATTACTAAAGACGGACTACATCAAATAAAGGATGTTGTCGGAAGTCAAATCGAAATTTGGAATGGTCAAAGATGGAGCTCTGTCACACCATTTCAGACAGCGAGTAATACCAATGGCGGACGACGCAAACTTTATCGTGTGAAGTTTGCTGATGGTACTTATCTGGATGCCACAGAATATCATCGTTTCTTTGTCAAGGATCGCTTTGGTAAAGTTTACCAAGAAGTTCAAACCAAAGACTTGATGGATACAAGTCGATATAGCATTCATACTGAACCTTTTGCAATTCAGTATGAAGATGGCATGAATATCGATTCAAGTTATGCTTACACTTTGGGTGTGGCTGTAGGAGATGGAACTACAGACCAAAATGATCATGCAAAAGTTCGACTTTACGAAGGCAAAATGGCATTGTCAGTAGCAGGAAATAAGTCGCATGAAAGAAACTATGACTATTTACCTGTTTTTACAGATGTAACTAACTTGAGCTTTTCTGGAGAGTTTCTGAAAAGTTTGAAAGTTAACCCGGAAGCACTAAATGTAATTGCGAGCTGGAATCGGCAAGCAATTTTACATTTTATTGCTGGATTAGCCGATACGGACGGATCGAATACCCATAGTAATGGTATCAGAATTTATATTTCTGACCGCGATCGCGCTTTCAGAGTTCAGTTACTTTTGACCAAATGTGGTATTCGCTCATCGCTAAATCTTTGTGCTCATCAAGGAGCAGTTACTAATTACGGTGTCCGAAGTCGGGATTTGTACTACTTGCAAATTACTGAATGTGGTGAAATTCCTTGTCAGCGGTTAGATGTGAGCAAAGGGACGAAGGCTAAACACAAAGGTAAATGGCAAGTTATCAGAAGTGTCGAAGAATTATCAGGATTGCATGATACTTACTGTTTCAACGAACCAGAGTTTCACAAGGGAGTTTTCGGCAATACCCTAACTGGAAACTGTAATCTTTCTGAGATTCACCTCAATCAAATCGACCCTTACAACTTCAAAGAACAAGAAGAAGCCTTCACCGCCGGAGCTCTATCTGTCGCGGTACTTCTCAATCACAAATTTACCGAACCTCGCTACCAATACAGCCGCGAATTAGACCCGATTGTCGGCGTATCTTTCACAGGATTGTTCGATTTCTTCGTTCATGCTTTTGGCGTTGAGTGGCTGCGCTGGTGGGTGGAAGGTCGCCCGCAAACCGAGCAGGGAATGGCGTTTAAACAACGGGAAGAAGAGTATTTGAGTGGTTGGTGCGAGATTGTGAATGGGGTAGTTTGGGATTATTGCGATCGCCATTCATTAAAACGTCCAAATCGCTGCACAACCGTTCAACCATCGGGTACAAAATCGCTGCTGACAGGTGCTTCTCCCGGCTGGCATCCCCCGAAATCCCAGCGTTTCATTCGCCGAATCACTTTCGGCAAAAACGACCCTGTAGCCCTCGCCTGCATCGACTACGGATACAACGTAATTCCGTCCCAATCTGACAAAGATGAACATGGCAATTTGCTAAACAATCCCTTCGATGAACGCTGTACAGAATGGCTGGTAGAAATACCCGTTGCTGTCAGTTGGGCTGATTTACCTGGTGCCGATGAAATCGACATCAACAAATTCTCAGCGGCGGCACAAATGGACTTTTATATGCAAGTGCAAAAGTTCTATGTGCGGCACAACACCAGCGCGACTATTGAGTTGCGAGAAAATGAAATTGAAAGTTTGGGTACGCGGATTTATGAAGCGATTCGCGATGACGAAGGCTACATTTCCGCCGCACTTTTAGCTCGGTTTGATGCTCTTGAAACTTTCCCGCGTTTGCCCTTTGAACCGGTGAGCAAGGAAACTTACGAGACGATGTTGAAAGACGTTTTAGTGCGACGCCAAATAGATGATTTTAAGGTGGCACTCAGTCGCTATGACTTGGGTGAAATGATGGATTCGGGGCCGGCGGGTTGCGATTCTGATAAGTGTTTGATGCCAGAGACTAAGGCTATGTAATAGCGTTGAATTAAATCCCCCATTTGGGGGATTTTTTTATGTTTAAGATATTAGACATCTCCCAAAAAGCCAGTCTTGAACAGGCAAGATGCCTGTTCTACAATAATGATTGGAGAGGTCTATTATATCAATTCCGGTTGTATCGGAATGATCAAACCGCGAAGACGCGAAGAGCGCAAAGGAAGAACAGCATCTTCTTCTTTCTCTTCCTTCGCGTCATGAGCGCCTTCGCGGTTCATTTAATCTTAGATCAAATGCGACTATAAAAGAGTAATCTAACATCTATAATCTACAATTTAAAATGCCATGAATTCAGAAACATTGCGTATCTTTAAACGCCAATCTCCCGTGGGTGTTCTTGGCCCTGGAAAACAAGCCGTTATTTGGGTGCAAGGCTGTCGGTTTGCTTGTCCAAGTTGTATTGTGCCGGATTCTTGGGATGAGAATGCAGGAGATTTGGTAACAGTCACAGAATTAGTAGATTGGGTGTTAGCAGTACCAGGAATTGAAGGTGTTACTTTCTCTGGTGGTGAGCCGATGCTGCAAGCAGAAGCCTTATCTAACTTAATAGATAAGCTGCTCGATCGCACTAATTTAGGTGTCATGTGTTACACTGGTTATCGGCTAGAGCACCTACAGCAACAGGGAACAGCAGCCCAGCAAACATTGTTGCAAAAAATAGATTTACTGATCGATGGACTTTACATCGAAAAACTGCACGGAGATTTACTCTGGCGGGGTTCAGCAAATCAGCGACTGTTGCCTTTAACGGAACGTTATCGCAGCTTGATTACTGCTCTATTATCTGATGCAGATACATCCGCAGGACTCGAATTTTTTATGGGAATAACAGGAGAACTCTCCTTTGTGGGAGTGCCAAATAAACCGGGATTTAGCCAAGAGTTTGAAGCTCGAATGTTAAAGCGCGGAGTAATTGTGGAGCCAATTAAGCAAGATTAATGTGGAACAGGCATCCTGCCTGTTCTGAAAAATCTTGCAACAACTTTCAACCTTTTGATATCCAAATCCCATTAATACGGAGAAAAAACTGATGAGTACCAACCCCAAAAAAACCTATGCTCAGTTAGAAACAGAAAGACGAGAAAGATTAGAACAAGATCGTCAGCGCCAAGCCGCAGAAGAAGCACGAATTCGAGCCGCCGCCGCCGAACGAGAACGCCTTCAACGTTTAGAAAATCTGAGAAATCAGTCGATCGCCCAAACTGAAGCTACGATCGCCAAAATACAACAAAAATCACCAGAAATCTACCCACAGGATAGCTCAGAACTCGCAAAACGCGGTCAAAATCTCCTGAATAGCCTCCGGGGAGTTACAACCGAATATCAACTGCAAAACACCATCCAAGAATTGCCCAAAATCGAACAAGAACTCGATCGCGCAATTAGTCGCAAACGCCGGGATGATGAAGAGAAAAAACGCAAAGCCGAACTAGAAAAACAGCAATTTGAGCTCGAAGAACTAGAACGGCAAATAGCCCAAATCCCTCAAGCAGACGCGATTAAATTCGATAGTGCCGGCCGCACAGCAGCCCAAACTGCGCTCAGTGCCCTCAGAACTGCGATCGCCTCTGGGAACCCCCAAACCGCGCGATCGCCCTTAAACACTGCCACAGCAGCAGTAGAACAGCATATCGCATCCGTAGCCCGCAACCGAGCCCAATGGGAACAACAGAAAGCCGCAGCCGAACAAGCCCTTGGGGAACTGCAAGCCCTGATTGCCGGCTTAAGAGCCGACCCCATCGCCCTGCGGTGGCAAACACATTTAGTAGATGAATTAGCCGCCCAATTGCAAACAGGAATTGCAGCCATAGAAGCAGAACAATTTGACAAACCAGCCCTGATTCTAGCAGCAGCAAAAACCCAAGAACAAGAAATAATTGCAACAGCAAATGCTGCTCAAATCCAAGCCGACCAGCGAGATTACATAGCCAAAAGCATCGCTGAAACCTTAGCAGAAATGGGCTTTTTTGTCAACGAACCTCAACTAGAATATCCCGACCATCCCAACGCAGCACTAATACTGAAAGCTGCGACTAATTCCGGCAAAGGAATTAGTATCAGCGTACCAGTAGAAGGCGAAGTTTGGTACAACGTCGATGGCTATTCCAAAACCACCGAAGCAGCCGTTGGAGGAGGTACTGCCGCTGTTTGCGACGAAGCTGAAAATGTATTAAAAGAAATGCACGATCGCCTAGGAGCAGAATTCGGCATCAACATGAGCGAAGTAACCTGGGAAGGAAAAGACCCCGATCGGATAATACGAGAAGCCGACGACTTACCCAGCAATTCCCAACAACAAAACCGCACCGGAAACTAACCAAAACCAACCAAAAAATAGCCCCCAAATTCATCCGGGGGCTAACACCAAACCCCTTGACATCAGAATCATTCATCTCCCTCCTCTCTTCCTCTGCGCCCTCTGCGCCCTCTGCGGTTAAATCAATCCAAAATCCCAAATAGAATGAACAGCCCAAACATCACATCATCACGCTGGATACAAGAATTTGAAAAACAACTCTACCGCCGCCAACACATAGTTTTATATGGCAACATAGACGACCAATTTCTCTGGCGCGGCAGCTATCAAGGAATTCACGAATTCCTCACCAACTACTTCCAAGACTTGAACTTCCAGCTAATAGTCCGCTACGACTCCATAGACGGATTCACCTTCGCCAAACCTGAAATGAGCGATCGCTTTGAAGAAATAGCCCGCACCGCCGCAGCCCGCATCAACCCACAATTGCAAACCCAGCCCGCGCCCGCAGCCCCAGCAACACCACCAAACCCAATGGCTCCACCCCCCCGTGGCAATCCCGGAGCAGTGGGCCCCAGAATGAACACCAGAGTCTCCCTAGAAGATGCCTTCGGGAACCTGCGAGCCCTCGTCTCCCAAACTGCAAACCCAGCCGCAGCCGTGGTCGATTTAGCAGATATGATCACCTCAGATGCCACCCGTTACAGTGGCGAGGAGCGAAACGCCCTAGTTTTGCTGAAAAAAAGCACCTTAGAAGCATCCCTGATCCGGGAAGGCGATTTAGCCGGTTGTCGCAACACTTTAGTCATCCTCGCCAGAGACTTGCAGCGAGTCCCAGAATGGCTCTACCACAACAATCCTACGGTGTCAATGATTCAGGTATCGCGGCCGAGCAAAGATGAACGACGGCTGTTTGCTCAACGGTTCCTCATAGGTTTCTATGGGGGCGATCGCATAAATAGCAAGCCCAGCGCCCCAGGAATACCCTCAGAGCTCGACAACCTCGCCGAAGAATTTGCTGACCTCACCGAAAACTTCCGCGCCCTAGAATTAGATGCACTGCGGGCCACATCCTTACGCGATCGCATCCCAGTCAAACCCAAAGAAATGTGGCGTCTAGTAGACTTCTACAAATTCGGGGTGCGAGACGACCCCTGGGAGCGTATGGGACGCGAAAAGGTTTCGCAAGCCAAAACAGAGCTTCCACGTACCGTCATCGGGCAACCAAGGGCCGTAGAAGCCGTAACTACCATGCTGACTACCGCCAGAATCGGACTGACGATCGGCGGGAGCAGCGGGCGGAGTGGTAAACCAAAAGGTATTTTCTTTTTTGTTGGGCCCACCGGAGTCGGAAAAACCGAATTAGCCAAAGCCATGACCAAATTAGTATTTGGGGACGAAAAAGCCTTCGCCCGGTTTGATATGTCAGAATACAAAGAAGAACACGCGGCGGAAAAATTAGCCGGAGCTCCTCCCGGTTTTGTCGGTTACGAAGAAGGGGGACAATTAACCAACCGAGTCATGGAAAACCCCCACAGTATATTGTTGTTTGATGAAATCGAAAAAGCTCACCCCAAAGTATTGGATAAATTCCTGCAAATCCTGGAAGACGGGCGACTCACCGACGGAAAAGGACAGACAGCATACTTCAACCAAACAGCAATAATTTTCACTAGCAACATCGGCGCATCAGATTTCACTGATCCTCAAACCGGTGCGATCATCCGGCGAGGTATAATGAACCAAGTAAAAGCCGGAAATGCCAGTGATTTTTCTTGGGCACAAGTAGAAAACCACTTCCGCACAGAAGTAGACTGGCATTTTACCAGCCGCATCGGTCGCGCCGAATTGCTGAACCGTTTAGGAGATAACATAGTAGTATTCGACTTGCTACGGCCAGAGTTCATCGAATTAATCGGAGACAAATTTTTAAAACAACTCTCCGAATGCGCCATAGAAAAATATCGACTCACCCTAAAATTCTTGCCATCAACGCTCAATGTTTTGAGGCAAAAAATGGAACGGGGAGACAATTTACTCTTTGGAGGGAGGCGAATCAAATCACTTTTGGAATCCTTAGTAGAACGGCCATTAAATAGCTGGATATTCGAGAACATTCCAGACACAAACAAATTGGCTGGACAAACCCTAGAAATTGGCATCACCAACGATGAAACCATCGAGGTAAAAAGGATGTAATAATCCAAGAAACCGGGTTTTTTCCCGAATCTGTTGGTAACAACGAAGTATTTCGGAAAAACCCGGTTTCTGAGCCCCCTGACTCCGCCAAGAAACCGTGAGATTCTTCAGTTCCTTCGCAAGGCTCAGGACTCAGAATGACAGTGATCCCCATGCGTAAATCCAAGAAACCGGGTTTTTTACTGAATCTGTTGACTACAACGAAGTATTTCGCAAAAACCCGGTTTCTGAGCCCAAGTAACAATCACCAACACCAAATAAAATCATGTACCCAGAAAGACATTGGAGAAAACTACAAGGCGAAATAGTCAACAACCAATACCACCTCCAAGAATACCTAGGATGTGGAGGATATGGAGCCGTATACAAAGCAGATGAAGTAACCAGAAACCGACTAATCAGAGAAGTAGCAATCAAACTAATCGCCCCAGAAGC
>Ga0316607_1000098_pt1 | contig 34055 bp, 29 predicted proteins | sample MIS2016062E_MG_FD_207674 | JGI IMG/M metagenome (GOLD analysis project Ga0316607, IMG submission 207674) | Microbial mat bacterial communities from Middle Island sinkhole, Lake Huron, Michigan, United States - MIS.2016.062E | ecosystem: Environmental > Aquatic > Freshwater > Lake > Sediment...
CAAAGCCTGGCTTTATATAAATATAAGATATTTATTAATAAAAATGCTTTGACTACCCTACAGGATTTAGAAGTGCTGCAACTGATGCATTCGAGGAAGGATAAAGACAGGCCATGCATCTTAACTAACCGGGCTACCAACCAGAAAAGGCTATTTCCCAGCAGTCTTTACTTGAAATCGATGGACAGCTCGGTAATTTACGAAGCCCAGGGGAGTAAACTATTTTTGGGCTACCAATAAGACTACTTATTATCTAGAAGGCCACTTTACAGGTTCATCCGAGCTATTTGTGGCTAGTCTCTTGGTGCACTTCCAGGCACCAATCTCTGTCATTACAGAGGTTAAGCTATTATGCTGTAGAACAGTCAATTAGAAAGATTTAGAAAACTTTCACAACTTTATCAACGACCTATGTATTTTTGGGCTAGCAAAGCTGATCAAAGTACAAATAGCCTCAATACGCAGAGCACATAAAACCAAGCTTCTAGATGCAATGATCCATGCAACTGTTTTAGTGTATAACTTATAATAATAGTATATGCTGATAGGTTATGCGCGCGTGAGTACAGAAGACCAAAATCTCTCACTTCAAATAGATGCACTCAAGAAAGCGGGGTGCCAAAAGATCTACCAAGAAAAGATCAGTAGCACGAAAGCCAAAAGGCCTGCTCTAGAAGAACTCCTGAGCCATCTCAGAGCCGGGGATACACTCATTGTCTGGAAACTAGACCGACTAGGCAGATCGCTCACAGAACTCATTGGGCTCATTACCAAATTTTCTGAGCATCAAATCAACTTTAAGAGCCTTAACGAGAACATAGACACCATTACCCCTACGGGGCAATTGGTCTTTCACATTTTCTGTGCACTGGCTGAGTTTGAAAGAGAGCTGATTAGACAAAGAACCTTAGCAGGATTGCAAGCAGCGAGAGCCAGGAAGCAAGTACTAGGAAGGCCCAAAGGGCTTAGCAAAGCTTCCCAACAAAAAGCCCAAGCAGCAGCTTCTCTGTATCGAGATGGTGCTTTAGCCGTCAGGGCTATATGTGACCACCTGCATATATCTTCTCCTACCCTATACAGGTACCTAAAACATGAAAATGTGACACTCAAAGAGGACCAGCCTAACATGGAAATCCTAGAGGTCGGATAGTTTGAGGGACAGTCAGATGTAATAGGTATTAAGTCTTCCTTTTTCGTTGTAATTTCTTATAGTATTACATGCATTATAGGTGTATATAAACAATAATATTTTTTGATGCTTATATAATATAGTACTATACTTGTGTAGTAATCATATGTATGATATTAAGTCATCATTATACGCAAGAAAAGACATAGAGAGGGGTAGAGTCGTAGGAGAATGTCAGGTTATAGTATTTTCCATATCATGTTTTTAGTAAAACTTATACGCTATGTGTTCATCTTGTTCGTAAAATGTTGCAAGCTCATATACTATGCTTTTCGCATGATTCTCGATGAATGATCAAGTGCTTAGATAGTATTGTATACATTAGCATTATTACAAGGTAAAAATGTAAAATAGTACTGTGTGTATGCCTCAGGTCATTTCCATCAGCAACCAGAAAGGAGGAGTAGGGAAGACGACTACGGCCATGAATCTTGCAGCATGCATGGCAAGAATGGGCTATAAGGTATTGCTGATAGACTTGGACCCCCAAGAAAATCTCAGCAAAGCTTGGGGTATCGCAGAGAGCGGGTATAATGTGTACAGCCTTATACTGGGAGATATAAGTCATGAAGAGGCCATGGTATCACTCACTTCTCAACTAACCCCCGTTCCCAAGGGCGGGCTTCATATACTTCCTGGAAGCAGCAATTTCTCTCGGTATGAAAAGTTACGTGCAGGGGAAGTCAACGCACAGTTTGATCTTAAAAAAGCACTAGCGCCCATCAAGGATGGGTTCGACTACATCCTCATGGATTGTCCGCCAGCCTTAGGGCTCATCACGGTCAATGCCTTAGCTTGTTCAAATTACGTAATAGTACCCATGGAAGCCCAGCTCTTTGCGATGGAGGGCCTTGAAAGCATTTGCGACACCATTAAAAAAGTGAGGGAATTCATTAATCCAAACCTTGCTTGGCTAGGTGTGTTTTTTGTACGTCATAACCAAAGGAACATTTTAAATAAGGAGGTAGAGAAATTCATCGAAGAGCAATATGCTGGATGGCTGTTCAGCACAGCCATCCGTGAAAATATAGCCTTGAAAGAAGCGCCCCACGAGGGAAAAGACATTTTCTCCTATGCACCCAGCAGCAATGGCGCTAAAGACTATGAAACACTCACCAAAGAAATAATAAATAGGATATGCAACACAGAAAAAAAATAGAAATCAAGAAGAAAGAATCGCAAAGAAGCTATTTAGAAGATATGCAGCCTCCTGTTACAGCAGGCAAGGAGACGCCAGTGAGAAAATCATTTCTAATTAGCCAGGCATTAGAAGCAATGATTCAAACCTACATCTATCAGAAGAGAACACAGGGCGATATATACTATAACCAAACACACCTTGTTCGAGACGCTTTGACTGCATTCTTAAAGAAGAACGGCACGAATGGATAGATTCAATCTAAGGGGAGGAACTAAGCTACTACTCATGGTGGTGGGAACGCTGACGGTCATTATCACCTTGATGATGACTTTCATGGAAACGCCTGAGGAAAAATCATCCCTGATTTTTGGCGAATTAGAAATCAAGGAATCACGAAGTACTACATCCACTAAAAAGATTTCGAACTACCAATCCATCAAAGACCGACAGAAGAAAGTAAAAAAAAGTAACCTCCGGTATAAAGAACGAAAATCAGAAGAAAATCCATTTTTCTCTTTTTATAGGGAGCAAAAAGATCAACCGAAAAAGCAAGAAAAATCACTCCAAAAGGTGGCTAAAGCGGGGAAAAAGAAAATAGAAGAAGTAGGATTTTTCAACGCCTATAATTCGGATTTGAAACAAGAGAATAGCTTTTTCGAAGCTGTATTTAGAGAACCACAGCAGGTACAAGACGGCAAAGCACTAAGAATTTTCCTGAAAGAAGCTATTCCTGCCCTTCAATTGGAGGAAGGAACTATTTTAAAAGGGGTACCTTATCTAGAAGGAGGATCAAGGCTAAAAATAAGGATAACTGCTGCAATCGTTGACAAAAAAGTGAAAAAAGTAGAATTGTTCTGTTTTGATAAGGCAGATTGCATGGAGGGGCTATATCACGATGAGCTGGCTGCACAGCTAGAAGAAGATACCAAAACCGGGCTATTAGAAGAAGCTTTTCACTTAGACCTAAGTGAAGGAGAAATGACTAGAAAAGGAGGGCGCATAGCCAAGAAATTCTCCGACCTCACCAGGCGTAATAAAACGATCGTCATAGAAAAGGGACGAGAACTATTCGTAGTGATTCCCGAAAACTTAGAAACATACTAAAACGGGAAAATAGCACAATGCACTGAGAAAAACACTAAGATGATCACAATAGGAACATTAAAACAAAGAGAAATATGACGCCAGATAGATTTCTACAAAAGCTAGTTGAGGTAATAGGGATGATCAAAGCCCCTGCCATCATTATCATTATGGTGATTGCCCTGATACAAACTGTATCCGGCGTTTTCATCGGTGGTCAGGACAAAAGGGCCCTATTCTCGACCATAGCTGGGCTCATGCTCATGGCTGCGCTCATCTTCTATGTCGACAAATTTGTGCTGTGGATTAGTACGCTAATTCGGTAGATAGCTATGTACCTAAAATACACCTGCTCCTTAAAAGTATTGATGCTCTTGCTTGTATCACACGCCGTTGCAGCCCAATCTATACGTACCTCCTATGGCAATCCTTTTCTTAGACATGTACAAGGACTACATGGCATAGAGGTTAACGCAGGCATCACCGCTATGGGCAAGTCCTTGGCTATGGATTGGAGTTACTACTTTTTTCCCTGTTGGCAAATCAAGGCAGGGTTAGGAGCGGAAGTAGACAAATTCAAAGACAATGCTTACAGAAATATCTTCACGCAACCTGTTGTAGCCTATACGCTGTTCACCAACCACAGAAATTTATTCTTTAATATTCTGGGAGGCACTAAACTACACTTGGAGAGATATCGACTGAAAAAAAAGAAAGAGAAAGAGTATGACAGAAACTTCAATATAGGCCTCGTCCTGGGTGGGGAAATAGAGTTGTTTCTGATGCGGCGTTTTGAAGTATTGCTATCAGGTGGTTCAAGGATATTTTTATTACAAAGTCCCTATGGTATGTTGGATTATTTCCTAACCTTAGGATTCAGAATCAGTTTCTAGAGAAAGAAATCACTACCTATAAATATGCCAAAAGCCATTTTATATTCCCTCATATTTCTGATGCTAGTGGTTTCTTGCGAGTGCAAAGACATGAAGATGAGGGAACTCCCTGAAGAGAAAGAGATCACCTTCACGGGTGAAGTAGCATCACCCGAGGCAAAAAAACCTTACATCCCAGGTGACAAAAGGGAGATCAAACTACACTTGGGTTCTAATGATGAAGAAGCGAAGGATGCCAAGTTCAAGATCGTATCCTGGGAAGTAACCAATGGGAAGAAAGGAACCCTAGATGTGTCTTCGCTACAGCTAGGAGACAATACACTTTCCTATACACCCCAGGAACCAGGAAAGCATGAATTAACGATCAAAGTAGCTATCGAGGGCGAAGAGGAGAATGCACAGATTTTGCACTATACCCTAGAAGCGGAAGAAGCCAATTGGCAGATAACGGGACAAGCAGAGGGTGGGGGGAACATCACACTTACGATCACAGATGCACCTCAAGAATGGCATGAGAAGCCTTGGCATATCACTAGCCTCCGCTGGAGTTGTGGGCTCAGCGGAAGGATCGAGAATATACCTACAAGCCTGGCATACGGAACGAATAATCTTCAACTAACACTAGGTCAAGTTGCCCTGGCAGAATCTCCTTGGGTACGTTTAACGATCCAAGGTCCAGATAGCACCGATCGTGAAATCACCACAGACCTCAGGGAGGAATGTATAGAAAAATTGAAGGAAGCACTCAGTGAGGAGGAACTACAAGCCATAAGAGAACATAATGAGGCCGTGAGGCAACAGGAACATACCTACCAAGGTAACTACGCAGGAACAGCAAGAGCGGACGCTCAAAGAGAACTTGGTGCGCTGTATGACACAACCACAAGACTGCAAGCAGAAACCACCACGCAATTAGAACATTTTGTAAACAACCTAGGCGTATTACGTAATCAGAATGCATCAGGCCTAACAGCGTTGGATGCCAAACGCACTGACCTACAACGCGAGCTAGCAGCGCTTGCTTCCTCCATACACATACTACATCCCATGGTGACCCGACTCAGGGAAAGCAATACAGGTCCCATAGATCCTTTTGGTGTACTCCATGAGGCATTACAGCAGAGGAATTACGAGGAAACAAGCATGGCCCTGCATCTGGAAAGCCCATGGTTGGAGGTTAATAAAGAAGACGATCAAGGAAAAACACTCCTACACCTGGCCATAGAACAAGGGAATGTGCCACTGAGTAGAACCCTGATTCAGAAAGGGGCTGAGGTGAATGTGAGAGATTTTTCTGGAAAAACCCCGATACAATATGCTATAGATAAGAATGATCAAGCAGCCATCACACTACTAAGAACCTCCGGGGCAGATCCAGACCTGCCCCCTGATTGGCAACTGCAGGGTAGCTATGATGAGAGCAGTCGGCAGCTCGTCTTGTCCATCAACAATGCCTCTGAGAGGCCACAGCGAGAAAGACGACAACAAGAGCAATGGCGGATTACTAACGTCACCTGGAGCCATGGGATCCGCGGCCAGATCGACCCTAATTTAGTACTTCACCATGGACAGAACAGGATCCCCTTAACTGTAGAGGTGGCTACCCTCACAGAGCAACCTTCCTTGCAGATTTTGGTACAAGGCCCAGACAACGCCTATCAGGCAACCGCTTTAGACCTCAGAGGGGCATGTGTGACACAGCTAACTAAAAAGTTCTTTTCTGAAAATATAGAGGCTGAGCAGTGGATTAATAATTCTCAAGCTGTACTTGGGGAAGATATAGAAGATACAGAGACTGCCAGAAGCGATATGTGTACAACATTAGCAACGTTGTTACACCAAGTGACGACATTTCAGAAGGAGTATCGGAAAGACCTAAAAAAGGCTGAAAAGAGCTTAAATATCCTGAATGATACAAAACTGGACATACAGCTCTCAAATAGTATAGGGTCTTGTGAAAAACTAGAAAACACAATTAAAACACTAGACCAGAAGATCTATGTCCTTAAAAAGGGATCAATAGATTCTGAAGCGTTGCTATTTGGAGCACTGCAAAATATGGATAGCGAAACCATTAACACTTGTCTGAATAGCAATATAGACGTCAGAGCAGTAGATAGTCAGGGGAAAACTTTGTTACATCAAGCAGTACTTGTAAATAATGTAGAAGCCGCAAAAAAACTGATAGAGAAAGGGGCGGATGTAAATGCAGTAGCTATGCAGGAACAAACTGCTTTATGCTTCGCAGCAAGGAGTAATAATATAGAAATGGTCAAACTGCTTTGTGCTTCTCATGGAGATCTAGGTATAAAATCATTTCGTGGCACTTCTTTGTTGCAGTTTGCAGCTACGGGCCGTAGCCCAGAAGTGCTGGCATTTCTAATTGAAAAGTTCAGAGAAAAAAGATTGGACCTGGGAAGTTCAGATCTCAAAGGAAACACCGCGTTGCACTATTTAGCAAAAAATACCAGGAAAGAATGTAGTAGAATGAAAGATGGACCATCTTGGTTAAAGACATTAGAAATTCAAAAAAAAATGCTGAAAATTTTATTAGACTGTAACGAAATAGATCCCACAAAAAGGGACCATAAAGGCAAGGTAGCTTTTAGTTCTGCTACTCCATCGCTACAGGAATATTGGACTGATCTGGTGCGGCATATTAACTCAACTATATGATAAACGCTAGTTTCAACGGTCGAATTTGGATAATCTTCTCAGGTCTAATCCTGATTACGAGTATTAGTTGCTACAACATGCATAAAGGCCTTCCTATACAGGAGGATAGAGACTATGGACTCGTTGATGGATATACCTCACCAATGTCTGGTAGTAGTGATAATGAAGAAACCAATAACCTCATCAGAGCGGAAAGATCGCAGGATAGTATCCTGCAGGATATTCCTGATGATCCAAATGCTATATTAGAGGCGTACGAGGAAACGGTGGCTTTTGAGAGGAAAATCTTGGAGCAGATAAATTATACATCCAATCAAAAAAACTTAAGGCTTTCGCAAGTAGAGCAGTTAGAGCGGCAAATATCACGAATCAAAGCAAGTGCTAAACTCTCTAAGGAAGAAAGAAAGAGGATAGAGAGAGAAGTAAAATCAAATGTTGATTTAGTACTAAATGATTCTAATGAGCAAGATCATACCATAAAATGTAAAGGCTGTAAAAGGCAAATGAATACTAGCAGGGCGATACTCTTCATGCTCAACAACGAAGTTTGGGGCAGCTCTACATGGACGTTATGTGATGATTATGGCAATACCAAGGAAGACTCCCCAGTATACGAAAGCCTAGCAGCCATTCTGAATGCACATACCTCCAAAACTCATCACGTACACAAATGTGCTTACTGCTATAAAGCTGCTGCTATAGAAAATGCTAAGCGTATCTACGAAAGGACTAAGCAAGAGCACGATAGCCTCAGAGTAGAATTTCAACAATTAGCCAATAGTGCCAATAGGTCTACCAGAAGATTGAAAAAATTAGAAACAGAATTAATCCCCAGAATCAGTAAAAAAGTAACCTTTTACAACGATCAAGTGGAGGCTTATAGGAACGCAGCGATCGCTATGGAAAGTTTGAGACATAGTGCAATACTTGACTATGAAGCAGTGAAGTACGGTCCTCCTAATTCTTGGGGAAGTGCCAGAGAAAGGTGAAGGCATAATTTTTTATGGATATGGAACACAATAGTAAAAAAGGTGGCGTGGGTAAAAATGCTAAGACTATAAAGTACGTTTGGTCTGGCTTGTTATGTATCATGATATTTTCATCATGTAGTAACAACCACGGCTTACATATGGATGCATCGTCAGAACGTATTAACAAGGGAAATAAAAAGATAGTTCTCGTATGCGATCACGTTTTCCCCAAAGATTTTCGTAGCCTATCTGAATATAAAAGCGATGCTGCACAGAAAGTAGATACCCAAAAAGAAATAATATTTTGCCATGTAAGAACTGTTAATGCTGAGCATGAATATCATGAATACCTGGCCAGCATGCACAATAGAGCAGAGTTATTTAAAAAAAGTGTAAAAAAAGCCATCAGGGATCATGGATGGAATCAGGAGAAAGATGATTTCATTGTAATCGGTCATCAAGACGAAGGGTTAGCCGTATTAGAAGCAGCTGAGACACTCAAGAAAGAGATTAATATGAAGCGGTTGATCCTAATAGGTACTCCACTCAATGGGTATGAGTTTATGGAAGGAGGTTATGCAGAAAGTCGTGGACCCATAGGATTAATGCTTAAAGGTATGAGACAAGCAATATTAGGACGAGACTCTACCACAGTAGAGGAGTTAAAACCTAACAGTGAATACCTACGTCAGCGTCATGCTTTCATAGAATCACAGACAAATGAAGAAGACCTAAAAATTAATATTATAGACGCTTCTTCTAAGAACATTTGTCTGAAAGATGATGAAGAAGCAGAAATAGCTACTTGGCAGAATATTGCGATGGATTTTGGGGTAGACAATTCGATAACAAGTAAAGAGGATTTTGATATAGCCGTCGAACAAAATTTTAATCATTTTATAAGAAGTTTTAAGGATAGGTATCCTGAAAGAAAAGTAGAGAATTTGGACCATCTCCATTTTTGCGTGGATCTGGTCGTCAGAAGAGCGTATAATAGGGGGATCAAAGAAGAGCTCAAACAGGCATTCCAAAGCAAATGCAAGAGAGATCTAGACAGGCTATATACAGAAGTAGCGCAAAGTATTAGACAAGGTTATCATAAAGCAAGTGAAGCCAGAAACTCAGACCATCTTCCTGGGGTAGAGGAATTCAAAAAATTAAGATCTTTCATAGAAAATAAAGGGAAAATAGGGTATTATCTATTTTTTGAAAAATTAAATGGCGGAGAAGAGCACGATGGCGTATTAAGTGTCAGCACACAAAGAGGGGGGAATATCACAAACCCTAGAGTAGAGAAAAGTTCTTTTGATGGTTATGCAGGTACTTTAAGCATTCCTTACAAGGAACTCAAAGACTTAGGACCTCTTAATATTTTTGGAGAAGAAGACTATATATTTAGTAATACGAAGTTTAAAGAAGAGGTCTTTCGATTGATAGTGGAAGAAAAGCAGGATCTATAGACTCTTTCAGTATACTACATGATGCGCTACAACGAGAACCCTATCATGCAACCAGCATGACCCCGCATCTAGAAAACCCTTTACTGGATGTAAATAAAAAAGATGAACAAGGAAAACCACTCCTGCACCTTGCCATAGAAATGGGCCATGTAGGTCTTGGTAAGACCTTGATTGAGAAAGGGGCTGCATGACATCAGGGGCGCCGCAGGCAAGGCCCAGAAAACGCCTATCAGGCAACCACTTTAGACCTCAGAGGGGCATGTATAGCGCAAGTGCAATCAAAAGCATATGCATTAGCAGAGCGAACAGACAACGTAGCGGAGTATGTGCAGGCGACCAATACAATTTATAACCTGCCACCAGAGGTAGTGAGTGATCCAAGGGTCAATAGAGCAAAACAAGAAGAAATAGCAACGTTGTTAGGGAGGCTCACGGCCTTTCAGACGCAATACCAAGAGGACATGCAGGCTTCTCAGGGAACTTAACAGTCCTAGAACAAGCACAAGGAAATGACCATTTGCCGACATTTATAGAAGGTATACCTCAACAGAAAGAGGCTTTAGCAGTGATTCCTATTCCGGATAACGTTAAAGATCCTATCATAAATAGATACGTCCAATTCACGTTTGGAAGAGGTATTAATGAGACTAACGTAATGCGTGAAAACCATAAAATCATGAAAGTTCTCCTAGACAACGGTTACGAGGTCAATGAAAATTAGAAAAGCTAATGTCCCTGGAGCTTTAGGTCTCTATTGCCCTTAAGCAACGGGGAAAAGAGGTTGATGTAGGCGGGGTATTTTAAAAGGAAGTGGTAGCTTGTTGGGCTGACCCAATATTGTTGTCTATGTCCAACCTCACGATCCACCACCCCCACGATGGATTTTTCAAGCACAGCCTCTCTAACCTAACGGTCGCCAAAGACCTCCTACAGGCACACCTCAGCCCATCCATCACACAACGTATCCACTGGGACACCTTGCGCTTGAGCAACAAAAGCTATACCGATAAAAAGCTAGCACAGCTCCATAGTGATGTCGTTTATGCCTGTCAAATAGACAAGAAAAGCGCCTATATCTACCTCCTCGTAGAACAACAAACCACGCCCGACCCTTTGCTTCCTTTTCGTTTCCTAGAGTACAACGTGGCCCTTATGAGGGAGCATTGGGAGAACAGTAAGAATAAGAAGCAGCTTCCTATCATCATCAACCTGTGTGTGTACTCAGGCAAACAAACGCCCTACCCGTATTCTGTAGACATCTATGACTGCTTCGAAGACCCCATTCTATCTAGAGCAGAGATGTTTAAACCCCTACCACTGATCGACCTAGGTCAGATTGAGGAAGAAGAATTAGCGAAGCATGGTACGGCAGATCTATTAGAACTACTCCTCAAATAAAGCCAGCAAAGAACGTTTTTGAATTGGATGAAGGAACATCCAGAAGAAATTAAGAAGCTCGTGGATCGTTTCTATGGAATTAGTGGCATCATGTATATCTTAGGCGTGGAGCAGAGGCACAGCCCAGAGGAGTTGCTCCAAACAATAGAAGATATTGTACCAGAGAGAAAGGAGGATATCATGACCGCAGCACAGCAATTAGAACTAAGAGGAGAAAAAAGGGGTAGACAACAAGGCATGCAACAAGAGAAGCTGCATATTGCCAGGAATATGCTCTCCAAGCTACACCTAGATATGCAGACTGTAGCACAACAATTGGGAGAAAAATACGAACAGAAAGATAGACAGAAAGAGAAGCTGATCATTGCCAAAATGATGCTTGATGCCCATGAGCCAAAGGAGAAGGTGCACCAGTTCACGGGACTTAGTTGGGTTGAGATTGAGCAATTGCTCCAAGAAGAAACGAATCAGTAGCAGCTCATCACTTTCTCTCCCTGTTGCTTGTATATCCTTAGGCTATGTCAGAAAATAACAAGTTACTCAGCACCAGCATCCTTGATCACCACGGCAAGATAGGTCCTTTCTTTTTCAAGGAGTTTCTTTTTGTCTTTCTAGGTTGCGCATGCTTATTTTTCTTCGTCTTACTCCTATCCATATTCATGCAGATAAAAGGGATCCTGTTGCTGCTTATTCCAGGTACTTTTTTGCTTTTGGTAAGCTTAATCAGATTTCTTCTGGCCAAGAAAATATCCTCTCCCTGGTATATACACAAATGGGTATCTCGACAATTTTTAAGACCCGAGCACATTTTAGCAGATACTTTTTCCAATAGGATAGGAAACTCCCCAAGGCTCAGAAAGACTAGAACTCAAAACAACAGATAGGAAATATACCGTGCATTGCTAGGCCAACATTACAAGCCCACTACTGAAATAGTAGGCTTTCTTTTGCAAATTTTAGCGTAATAATACGATGTTAATTGTACATCTAATATGTTGAGACATTTAATATTATATATATTATAGAGCGTTATGAACACATGTGAATACTAATCATACTGACCCACCAAATGGGTGGTCTCTTTTTGAATACGTGCAAAACTCTCTGCAACATCTACTTGCGCATATACCTCAGGTAAAGGCTTAAAATGCTTGTATTGCAATTGTTGATCATAGGATCCAATGGGTTGTAACTGCATTTTAAAGAATCCTCTTCCAGTCTCTGCTACTTGTCCTACAAACTCACCTACTTTGAGGGACATGATTACTTGCGGACTGACAATAGCCTTCTCTTTCTTATGAGTGGTTTTGCTGGCATGATGCGTTGCAGAAATAGTCTTAGATACTTCTTTGGATTCCTGCTTCCCGAACATATCACTCAGCTCTTTTGACAAACGAAATGGACTTCTGCCTATTAGGTGGTTACCAAATGTTTCCTGCAATTCCCTAGCCCCCAAGACACCATAGGTTTTCTCTAGCTGAGCGATGGTCTGCAAAGCTACTATGGTAGCTATATTGTACTTGCGGGCAGTGGCAGGCACCTCATTGAGGTTAGGCAAAAACAAGGTGGGGAGCTCATCAAGCATTAAAAAGCTTTTGTTTCTATCATGGCTATACATATTGGAGACCAATACTGAAATTGCCATGGCTAGTACGGGAGAAAGCACCTCTTTTTCTGTAGGGGTGTTTCCTAGACATACTACATAAGGATTTTGAGGATCATTGATGATATGAGGTACATCGTCGCCACTTAATACCCAAAAGATGGCTGGATCTAAAAGGCGCTCCAAAGAAACTTTAAAATTAGCCATCACACCAGCAAACTGTTCCTTAGAATTTTCTAACGCATCTAACACAGGGCTTGCATATAGCTTAGCTTCTTCATCTGCACATAGCATAGTCATAAGCAACTTTGCAGGTTGCAACCCGAACATGATCACATGGGGAAGCGAGCAGTATTGTGGGTGTCTGTTCGCTAGGAATACCACCAGACTCTTCAAGAGTGCATAAGTGTTCTTATGCCAAAAATCTTCCTTCTGAGAAAGATGAGGGTTTAGGTTAAGAAGAAAGGTCTTCAAACAATTGCTAAGCTTTTTCCTATCATCTATATACCTGGGGGAAATGGGGTTGATCCGAGAAGAAGCAGATAAGTTCTGAAAGTTAATACTCACAAATTTTGTGTTGCCTCCAGTAGTGTTTAAACAACAATTGTAGGCTAACTGACTCAAAGAATAGTTCTTGCCATGCGCATCAGAAAAATCGTAGTCATACAGTATTCCTGAGTACCCCTTACCGATCATCTTGAAGAGGGCTGGCTCTATGATATATTTTGTCTTCCCGCAACCAGGAGTTCCTACCAAGAAGAGACCTAACTCAGGAGCGTTAATAGGCAACATTTGCCCCTTGGGGCCAAGTAGCTTGAAACTAGTAGCACCTTCTACAAACTTGTGTGGGTTTTTAATTCCTTGGTGGGCAAAAAAATGAGGAAAAAAAACAATGAAGATACCTGCTAGCAGATAACCAAAAGCAGGATAGGAGGTGTGTATGGGTATAATACCCACGCAATATAATACTGCTACTAGGTACAATGCCAACAGAAAAGAAGAGAGAGAAGATTGTCGCGTGAAAAAGTATCGAAACATGCCCACCATTGGTTTAGCACTGAAGGTAAAAAGCAGCACTACTAAAAGGAGGACCAATATGAGCCGATGATATGATAGTATTTCTAGATGTATAGTATTCAATATATTATTGATTTTTTAATTACGTATAACACGTTATGTTATTATGTGATATGTACGTTTGTCATGCGTGCTAATACACTAAAAAAGCTAGAATTAGAAACACCACAGATGCGCTACAGGAAATGCTTCGGTTTAGCAAACGTACTCAATCCCCTCACATGAATGTTTTCATCTAAGCTATACACCTCAGTGCCAGATGGTACAACGATATTTAATTCATTGAGTACTAAGTCTTTCATAACAACGCTCATAGAGCGAGTTATCTTAGGAGCGTCTGCGTACTTGAACTCATAACCAATACGCTTGCCATCTTTAAACACCAAAAGGTCTAATTCTACGCCCGTTTGTGTACGCCAGTAGTAGCAATCATCGTAATAGATATCTGAGGAAAAAACCACTTCCTCTAAAGCAAATCCTTCCCAGGAAGCCCCTGCTTTGGGGTGTAGCTCAATAGAAGTATGATGTATATCTAACAAAGCATGTAAAATGCCACTATCCCTGATGTATAGCTTAGGCGCTTTCACTTGTCTTTTTTTTACGTTCTCGAACCATGGCTTTAGACAACGTACCATGAAAGCCCCCTCTAAAATATCAATGTGTGCCTGGATTGTTTTGTAGGTAATGCCTAAGGATCTCCCGAAGTCACTATAATTGACAATATTGCCGTGATAATGAGCGAGCATCGTCCATAACCTTCTCATCTGTCTCGGAGAGACCCTAAAACCCATATTGGATAGGTCTCTCTCTAAAAATGTGGTGATGTATTCCTTTCTCCACGCATAACTTTCACTATCCTTTTGAGGCAAATAAGATCGCGGAAGACCTCCTCTATTCCACAATAAATCTATATTGTTTACCTCCTCAAGTTTGAAAGGAAATATTTCAATGTATTTAATTCGTCCAGCCAGAGTTTCTGAGGACTGGTGAATAAGATCGCGGGAAGCACTCCCTAAGATCAGTAGTTTGATATCAGGGTTTCTATCTACTAGTACTCTTAGATAAGGAAATAGTTCTGGTCTTCGTTGTATTTCATCAATAATGACTAACCCCTTCATAGATCCCAGCAAAACTTTAGGAGAGGAAAATTTCTCTAAATCATCAGGGTCCTCTAAGTCAAAATGATGAGAAGCGCCAAATTGCTTTCTTATAGCCATGGCCAATGTTGTCTTGCCACACTGCCTAGGTCCAAGCATGGCGCAAACAGGAAAGAAATCCAGGGCCTCTCTAATCAGGTGTATATAATTTTTCCTCTGTATCATACTTGTAAAATAAGAATAATAATTCTATTTTACAAGTATTTAATACGCAAATTAGTATTGGTTTTTCTATTTGTATACTTATGCAGGGTGCTGTATTGTGCGCTCAAGGAAATTAATAATATGTTGTGCTATATAAAATAGAGTGTTGTACAGTGCTATACACTACATTAATTTTATAATATTATGTGTATTTACGTATATGAAACAGCAAATAGGTAGAGATCAACCGTCAACTGGTTAATGTTAACTGGCCTATCGATAATATATAGTGCTTAATAGTACTAAATTTTTTGTGTGATAATTGCGTATTGTATTATTAGGTGTTTAACACACTAAATATATATAATGTTGTCTATATTCCTTTTCCCCTTGTCTTTCTTTTTTTAACCTCCTCTTCTTCCTCATCATCCCCATGGGTACTACCGGAATCCATACTAAAAAGTGTCCTTAAAGTATAGGCTACTTTACTGAGAAGAGTATGGATGCCCGTAGTCTTTATAGGATTGGAGGGTACGTTGTAAGCACATTTCTTCTCTTTCAATAGTGCTTTAACTTGTGTCAAAGACCTATCATCTAACCCCACCAAAGAGATAGATTGGCCTTTTTCCTTGGCATGATCAAACACCTGCGATAGCTCTTTTTGGAGGCCTTTCGTCAAACTACCACAAGTACATAAATACAGAGCCTGGGCAGCTTGACTTTTACTTTTCCTATGCTGCATCGCTTCTAGGGGGCTCTTTGTGATAATAATATGCCTCACGTCTTTTTCTGGCGACAACATAACCAACCCCCTCGGTAAGCCTTGCTGAAAATATTGCCTTTCAGCTCCTGATTTATCCCACCGATAAGTAATCGTACTACATAAACGTTGATTAGAGATAATATTCTGATGCAGCCCAAAGATTACAGACCGATCTTCTGCCTTAAGGTGGATACCATCGCAATCTGATTGGAGAACACCAGCTTTGTGAAGAATAGAATCTTCGTATTTGATCTGTGGAAAGCCATATAGTTTATCTTGTGCCAAGAAATCTTGAACAGCGTGGTCACGCCCTTGAATGTAAAGTGACTCATTCCAATCCTTCCCTATTTCTGGAAGCTCCACACGATACCTGCACTGCTTTTCTTGCAATAGTCCTTCCAACTCCCTAGCCATTTTCTTCCCTGATACATCATTATCAAAAGCCAAGATCACTTCCTGGTTTTTAGCTTTGGCTTGATCGAATACTTTTTCTAAGGATCTGTTAATCTCTACAGATAGGCTACCACAAGTAGCGAGGTACATCGTCTTCTCGAATTGCTTCTGATCATTAATATCGCCAGAGTCGAATTTCAATTGCTTATAACTCAGCGCATCTATAGGGCTCTCGGTAACAACGATATGCGTAGCCTCGATAGTTGAAGATAACTTAGCCAATCCCCTAGGTAAGTCTTTTTGGAAATACTTTCGGCTCTCACCTTCCCGATCAAAATAGTAGTTAATGGTACTACATAATCGCGCTTGGTCATCAAATCCTGTATAAAGGCCAAAGACTGCCTGATAACTATTATTTTTAAGCTGAGGGAATGATTGATAGGTTGCTTTAGAGATACCCCGTCTCTCAAGATAGGTTTCTCTGGTTGTATGTCTAGTTTTGACTTCTTCTAAGCGTTTTCGCGCCAACACTTCTTGCTGTTCTGGATTTTCTATGTGCTGAGCTACAGAATGTATTTGCGACTTAGGAATCAATTCAGCAACAGGGGTGGTTATATATCCGTGAGCTAAAGCTTTAATCATTTCCCAATCCCATTTTTCTTGCCGCAAAAGATCAATTAGTGTTCCTCCACCTTTCTGATTAGGCAGCGAATACACCCAATGTCCATTGGAAGACTTAGGGCGAGTAGGAACGATGATTCTTCCGTGGGTAGGGTGCTCAAGTACCAAATCTCTTTTAGTACTCTTCTCTTTTACCATACTCCAACCCAGCTTAGCAACTACAAAATCTGCCAAAGGTATTTCTCGCTTAATCCAGGAATATGCCAAGCTGATCTCTTGCTCTGATCGTTCTTGAAAAGACCTTTTACTATAATTATCCATAGTAGTCTGGTTGCCCACTGTAGCGTAATGGTACTGAGTTTCTTGCTCCATGGCCTTAACCTTCAGCTGTGTGATGTGCTCTTTTAGATTTTCACGAATCGTGTCTAGCTTAAAAAGATTACTGCTTTTAATCTGCTCAGTTAGTGTTTCTACTTCCTGTGCCAAAGCATTGATGGTTTTATAGTAATCCTTCGATGTGACATGCTCTCTTTTAGTTAATTCTTTGTGTATACCTCTCTGTAACCCAAATTTTTTCATAATGTCCGCGTATCGATCCTGATAAGCACGTAACTTGGTGGGTGTGCCAACAAAATGATCCGCTGATAGCCTCCCATCCGATGTAATCGGCACAACAACACAATGGAAATGAGGAGTTCTTTCATCCCGATGTAAGCTGAAACGAACAATATTTTTCTCTCCGAATTCCTGACAGACGAAGTCATAATTAGCTTGCTTCCAAGCGGAAAATAATGTCACATCTGCTGCTATTTCTTGCATTCTCTCATGGGAGCCTCCCATAATAATGCCCAACGCTTTCACGGCATCTTTTCTAATTGAACGTGACTGTGCATAGCCTTCTGTTATACGCTTGTTAACTGATTTCTCCAGATTCATTTCGGATGAAAACGCATATACAGAATCTTCATTGAGATGAGTCCGCGAGGGATCCACATTAGCAGCAATATGCCGCCGATCAATATGGCTACCGATGCCCCCGAGTGATTTGTATTTATTGATATGCAGTACTGAAAATTGACCCATTTTTTCCCCGTTGTTTGTTTTTTTAATGATACTCATTAGTGTTTGCTTTAGCAAACCATAGTGAGCTATGGCTTTTGTGTAAAAAACATGCTGTTACATGAAAATGAGAGGGAGTTTGATGGGGTGGTAAAGGATCAATCTTAAGGAGAGAACGGAAAAACGAGACAAGGAGCTCGAGGCTCCGAAGGCGAGAATTCAGGCAACCATTTTAGATTTTTGTAATATCGATTTTAAGCTATTATAAGAGACTTTTTATTTATAGATGTATAAAACTATAGATATACGTAGATCTTCGATTATAGGTACCTTAAAATCGTTTTTATAGTGGTTTTTTTGAATAAAAGGTTTCTATGTTCTGGGAATATGGATGGAACTTGAATGCATAGGTCACATTTTGATATTGATACATGACGCTAGATTCTTTTCAGTTTTCTATAAAAGTCGCGCGCACGCGCTTGTGTTTTTCTTGTAAAAAGGTTTGTTATAGTTATTGTAAAGTACTTGTATTTTTTATATATAAAGAGTAAGTGCAGTTTAACCTAACTTTTCGTCCGCTAATCCTATCTTTTTGTCCATGTTAACCTAACTTTTCGTCCGCTAATCCTATCTTTTTGTCCATGTTAACCTAACTTTTCGTCCGCTAATATTTGCTCCTTTTGCTTTTACCCTAACTTTATTATAACAGTATTTTATTTTTTTGTAAAAAATAAGTATGTTTGTATGAAATAAGTATGTTTTCAGATAAACTAAGGGGGTGTCTTCGAAGAGAATATGTAAGCAACGATGGAGGATAAACTTATCAAGCAACATAATTTTTTAACAACAGCACGCTATGAGATGTCGGCGTTGGAGAAGAACATTGTATACATGCTCATCGCTCAATTAGATGACGTAGATCCTTGGGGAGCAAAATACGAGGTGTCTATTCGAACACTGCAAGAAAAAAAAGGGGTAAGAGTGCGTAGAGAGAGGGCATTATCAGCAGCAAAAAAACTTATCTCGCGTGGTATAACCATTTATCATGAAGATCAGAAGGAGTTTATTTCCATAGCTATTCTTTCCAGTGCTAATTATGGCCAAGGCGATAAAAAGGATTATCTAATCTTAGAATTTGATCGGAAGCTATTCCCATTTCTAGTTAATCTAAAACAAAGATTTACAATATACCGCTTGCAAGCGGCTCTAGAGCTCAAGAGTAAATACTCAAAACGTATGTATGAAATGCTTTCCCAGTTTAAAGATACTGGGATCATGAGGACGTCTTTGAAAGAATTAAAAACACGTTTGGGATTAATTGATGTAGACACAGGAGAAGAACGCTACACAGAATTCAAACTATTTACAGGAAAAGTGCTGGATGTGGCTCAAAGAGAACTCGCTCAACATACAGAAATACTATTTAGCTATACAGCCCGTAAAACTGGAAAAAAATATACTGATCTAGAGTTCAAAATAAGCTACGCACCCCTTTTAAGGGAATCAAAAAAAGCCAATACACCAACTCAGAACGTTTCAGTCGAAAGCATATCTAGTAGCCCTAAGAAGGAAAAATATCCTTATCCTGATCTGAAGGGAGAGGCATTAGGGCATTACTTACGATTGACCCGGGAGCTAGGTTGGCTAGATAAAAAAACAGCCTATAAAGTAGTAACAAGCATTCCGATTCTTCATCTAGGGAACCACATAGATAGGCTATATTTTAATATTAGAGCAGGAAAAGCAAGAGACCCTTCGGAATTTTTCAAAGCGTTGTTAGCAGAAAAAAATGGGGGTGCTAAATCCTTTGAAATAAATAAAAAAAGCGAAAAAAAAGAGATCTTCCCAGATGCAGAGGCCTCTATACGGGGAGTCTGTTGTAGAAAACTTGCTATAGAGTTTGATGTAGACTTGTTCATGATTAGCCGCATATCTACACAAATGACACCCAATACGCTCAGAGACTTCCTAGATAAAATTTCAGAAGAAATTACACATACAGAGATCCCCGAAGGAGCAAAGGGTAATTATCTCTTAAAAAGATTGAAAGAAGAGTTTAAAATACTTCTCTAGGCCGCTAAAAAAGCTAATACACTTCGGAGTTATATCTTTAGCGCACTATGGATAAAAAGTACATCAAACAACATAACGCGATTATAGAAGCACGGTATGATATTTCAGCATTGGAAAAGAACATTATATATATGCTGTTAGCTCAGTTGAAAGAAGAAGACCCCCCTGAAAAAACATATTATGATATTGATTTTTCAGAGCTAGAGCAGCGACTTGATCAAAAAATATTAATCAAATCCCTCGTGAAGGCTGCTGAGGCACTTGTATTCCGTGTATATACGATTCAAAAAGAAGATGGAGGGGTTTTATACACTTCTCTAATAAGCTCTGTTCAAAATCTGCCAAAACACAATATGATACAAATAGGTGTAAGTTCGATGGCAAAGCCTTATCTGTTGGCCTTGAAGAATAATTACACGGAGTTTCAGCTAGACATGGCCCTACGGCTCAAAAGCAAATACGCGAAGAGAATATATGAGATGCTGAGCCAGCATAGAGAGAAAGGCACGATGGAAATTTCTGTAGAAGAGCTCAAGTACAGACTAGCCCTAAAAGATCCTAAAACAGGAAAGGAGCTATATGAGCCTTGGTCTATGTTCAAAGAGCATGTGCTAACCGTACCACAAGAAGAGCTTTCAAAGTACACAGATATACGGTTTACCTACACCACCCTAAAAACCGGAAAAAAATACACAGACCTAGTTTTTAAAATAGACCACTCAAAAAGCCCCTAGCCCTCTTTTTAGATGCCAAAATAGACTCATGGGTCTAATGATTTTTGAAAATACCAGATACCTATCTCTCTTGATCAAGAGAGTCTATATGGCACTCCTGTGCGCTTTTCTCATCATAGCTTGTTTAGCTGTTTTCTTCGCAAAGAAGTGGCATGATATTAGCAAACCAGATAACGTTTATATATCGTCTTCAGAAAACACCTTAACAGCTATCCGTACAGATCTATGGGTTTTTAGAAACCATACTGATTATTTATGAGTAATGATGCAAGCTACGGGGACAAAAGGTTAGGGATTTGGTTTTGGAAGATATAGATAAATGAAATAAAGGGTTCAATGGCGAAAATACAGACAACTATTTATTCCAAATTAGTGATTTTAAGCGATTAAAAGAGACTTTTTATTGATAGGTGTAAAAAAAAGCTATACATAGATCTTCGATTTTAGGTATGTTAAAATGAGTTTTTAGGTGGCATATTAGTGATACTAGATACTTAAATGTCTAGAAGGAGAGAAAGGGAGGTATTGATGGGGTATACGTATACAAATTCAGAATGCTCAACCAACTTAGTCTGGGCTATATTAGTATAATACAAGCCAACTGATACTTGTAGTTCTTGGAAGCCATGAAAACTTCTACCGAGACTTTAAACACCATTAAAAGCTAACTTTTTCCGCCAGAGAATCGAACATAAATGATTTTTGAAAATACCAGATACCTATCTCTCTTGATCAAGAGAGTCTATATGGCACTCCTGTGCGCTTTTCTCATCATAGCTTGTTTAGCTGTTTTCTTCGCAAAGAAGTGGCATGATGCTAGCAAGCTAGATAACGTCTATATACTGTCTTCAGACAACACCTTGACAGCTAGTCGTACAGATGGAAGTATGGCCAGGAGCAGCTATGAAATCATGGCCTTTGCTAAGGTGTTTTTGGAGAAAGCATTTGCACATAGCGAGTACTCATGGGAAGAGAACCTAACTGAAGTGACCGATTTTATGGATAAGGAAAGTGCGCACTTGTTTTTATCTAAGATGGACGAAACCATCGAAGCTTTGTACAAGGAGCGCAATGCCATTTCAACAGTTTCCTTGAAAGAAATAGAGGTTGATGTAGATACACAGCCTTATGAGGTTTTGTTGTATTATTCAACAATGTTGAGGTTTGCTTCATTAGGGGAAGTCATATACGAAGATGCAGAAGTAGAAGGAGGTATCTATTTTCAAATAGAGCCTTTATCTAGAAGCAAAAAGAATCCTTTTGGAATGCAAATTCGAAAGCTCAAATTCTTGCAGAATAAATCTGATGGCTAAGAAAAGCTATAAAATGATTAAAAAAATACTATTTCTTCTATTCTTTCTTGGGGGATCAGTGGCAAGATTACATGGTCAAAGCAACAGAATAGGTATTCTGTATAGCAAAATTAGCACCCTAGTTTTTAAGGAGGAGATTGTTGATGTAGAGATAGGAAGTCAAGAATACCACGTCAAGGTCAAGGGAAGATATCTGTTGCTTCGTGCTAAGCATAAACACGCACAACCCACCTCACTTTTTGTGCGATACGGCAAGAAAATGCACTATTATGTAGCAGATATCTTCCCTGATGAGAACGCCCCTTTGCAATATCATCTTGAAGAAGATATCGGTGGGAAAGAAGCAGAAAAAAAAGAGGAAAAAGTAACACCCACCTTTTCGGAGAACAACCAGGAATATTACACTTTGGGTGTGATAAGCAATGGTATTCACGTCATTCTGACTAAAATCTTTCACACTGACAATACAACAAACCTTCAATTATTCATTGACAATACTTCTTCCATTGACCTGTGCCTGTCCCATTGGACATTTGAATATGTGACCATCTTAAGGAAGTTTCTTTTCTTCAAAAAGAAGAAGGGCAAACTAGTAGAACTTATTGCATCTCCTGATAGTATTAATGTGCCTGCTAAGTCTGGAGAGTACGTAGTTTTCACTATTCCCATCTATGTAAGTGAAGGAGGATTGGAAATATTTCTTGGTGAGGACGATGGAGAACGTGGATTTAGATTTTCCATTCCTAATGAGATCCTATTGCAAGCAAAGAGAGGAAATAAAAATGCCTCCCAACACTAGTTCCGTATACTTACAAGGTGAAAGAAGAGATCTACTACCACGGGAAAAAGCTAAAAAGGAGCTTCTTAAGTGACTGCATCAGCATCGCTTCTTTTGAAGAAGGTTTTGTGATCAATAAAGATGGCAGTTTAGCGGTTGGATTTGAGGCAACGCTATTTGAAGAAGAAGAGCTGAGTCCGGATAAGTTCATGAGCATGCTGACGGAGTTTAGCGCTGCTGCGCAGCAGCTTCCCACAGGCACTATTATACAGAAACTAGATATCTATTGGGAAGATACCTATACAGTCAACGTCTCCTATGATGCACCTTTTTTTCGCCAAAAGACATTGATGCATCATGATGGAAAGAAAGTTTTAAAACACACCTGCATCCTATTTCTACGCTTTTCTAGCCAAGAATTCAGCCCCACTAACACATTCCTTGCCCTGGGTTCCAAGCTTTCAAATACCCCTTTTTCACGCTTAGAAGAAAAGAAAAAAGAAGCTATCCGTGCTTGTAGAGAGTTTGTAGCTGCCATACCTCATGGGCTCACAATCAGACCGCTTTCAGACAAAGAGAATGAGAAATGGTTGTACCAATATACAAGCCTCACCTTTCATCGTGAACCCATAGGCTTCGAACGGTCGATGGTGGTATTACCAGACTACATGTCAATGGGGGTATATCTGAAGAGCGTGGCGATGAAAAGCCAGGCAGAGGAAGTAGTATATGCAGGAAAAAATGACTTCGGACCTCATGGGGTGACTAGCCCATTTCTTTGGCGGCTTAGCCACTTTGCTCGTTTCCCCCATATAGTTTGCCAGAGCATTGAAATCATTGATGACAAGCTCTTTAGAAAAAATAAAGGCCTTGAATTAGAATACAGTGCTCAATTGAAGATACAACCCAGAGAGCGAGAGCTAGCAGAGAATAGGCAAGAAAGACTTGTAGCCTTAGAGAAGGAGCTCAATGAGAGAGACACCAGGGTTGTAAAACTTAGTCTTCATGTAATCACCTGGCATGCAGACAAAGAGACCTTGCAGCATCGTACAGACCACATCAAAAGTGCGTTTGGGAAAATAGGCATTGAAGCAGCGGAAGAGGCAGAAGATACGGACAACACTTTCTTTGCGAATATACCAGGAGGGGGCGGTTTTTTAGAGGGATGCTATATGCCTTTAGAAACAGCAGTGGCGCACTGTAATTTCTTCAGTCCTAGAAAGGGCAATCAAGAAGGGATCCTACTTCAAGACAGACATGGGACACCCATCTTCTACGATCCTTTTAAATACAGCCTTGACAACCAGCATGTTTTTGTTTTCGGTCCTTCTGGCTCTGGAAAGTCTTTTTTCAATGGTAAGATGATTAAAGACAGGTATTATGCGGGACACACGATGGTAGTAATAGATAGTGGGAGTACTTACAGATTCCTATTTCAAGCCTTGGGTGGGAAATACATAGAATACAACCCAGAGAGCCCGTTGAGACTGAATCCATTTCTCATCAAAAAGAAAAGGGGGAGATATGTTCCCGACACAGATAAAGTAGCTTTTCTAATTAATTTCTTAGCCAAGATGTGGAAGGGAGACTTAACTAAGAATTCACTAAGCGAGGTGGAATATGCTTTGTTATCTAAGTTCTTAACTTTTTATTACCAGTCCATCGCGGGTGAAGATGTCCCCAATCTGATAGGCTTCTGCGAATGGCTAAAAGTACACGTAGAGCAAGAAGACATAGCCCAAGATATTTTTGATGCACGCAACTTTTTCATTGTCTTAGAGCCATTCACGGAAGGAATCTACAAAGACCACTTCAATGCCTTTGAGGTAGAGCATTTAGAAGACAGTAGGTTACTGTGCTTTGAACTGGAAGCCGTCAAAAACGACCGGAAATTATACCCCTTAGTCGTACACGTACTCTTCGATTATGTGTTGCAACTGGTGGCCACGCAACCCGAACAGAAGAAGTTCATTGATATAGAAGAAGGCTGGACGATGCTGGATGATGCATCGGAAAGCTATATAGAATCTTTCTTTAGAAAGGGGAGGAAAACCAATACATCTATTCGCATCATCACGCAAAATGTGGATGAGATAAAGAATTCCAAGATAGCAGGGGCTATGAAAAACAATGCTTCCACCTTCATGTTATTGTACAATGACAAGTCTTCTGTGCGACAAGATATAGCGGAGTTCTTAGGAATGGATTCATTTGACATGGAGAAATATGCCTCTCTGAGAAGGAGAGACAACTACGTAAACGGATACCGAGAGGTTTTCATCAAAGAGATGGACAAATCCGCGGTATGGCGGGTAGGAATATCGCTCTTTGAGCACGGCATTCTCACTTCTAGACCAGATGAGCGCAATGAAATTAGCCAGCTAGCAAAAAAAGAAGGGAGCATACAACATGCTGTCACTACTTGGGTGAACAGAATACTAGCTGAAGAAGGAAGAAAATATGGCCAACAGCATTGATTTCATTCTACCAAGTTGTTACGGACTACCAGACGCTATATGGATTAAGTCCTCCGAAATGCTCAACATCACCATTAAAAAATGTTGGGTACTGCTAGGAGCTTTTGTGGTAATTAAGATGCTAGTCAGTGCTTTTAGTGATGTAGGGGAAGAAAGGTTTTCCTTGCACAAACACCTTAGAATATTATTTCAAGCGCTTCTTATTGCTGTTTTTCTCACCTACTACAAATCTTTTTTGATGACTATCGATTACCTCATCGATAGTCTCTGTGTCTTTAATAGAATCACGTTTCAGGCTACACAAGAGTCCCCAACGAAATGTGAATGGGTCAATTTCATCATACGAAAATTACTAGTTCTGACTGATGTGTTGGCATTAATAACGCATGTTGGAGCCGTGAAATTAATGCACTATATCAAATCAATCATTCTCTTGGTACTATTGCAATTTGGCCCATTGGCTGCTCTATTCTCCCTGTTGCCTGGTCCTTTTAGACAAAGTTTTAATACTTGGGCTAAAAGCTATCTCTATGTAAGTTGTTGGACACTCACCTTAGCCATTATGGACGTACTCGCTAATAGTTTTTCGTTTTTAAAAGAAGATGTATTGGCCTATCCTATTTTATACCTTGTGCTATACATTGCCATTATCCTTACACCAGCTTGGACAGCCAAGCTCGTCAGCGGGGTGAGTACGGTGAATATACTAGGTGGGATCGGTATGGTAACCGGGAAAGCTATTATCCGAAATAAAAGCTCCAAAGGGAAAAATGCAGCATTGTAGATTCTATATGTTATTCACAGCATTGCTTGGCTTTCATACAATACAAGCAGGGGAATTAGCGGAGAAAGCCGGTATCACTGTAAAAAACCAAACAACAGGGGAAAAAATAAAATCGCTCTTTAAGAAAGGAGCTAAGAAAGGTTTAAAATTCGTACCTGGAGGCGATGCGATAGGCACTGCCCTTGGTATGGGAGATTTAGAAGAAAAGGTAGATCGCATTGAAGAAAAGCAAGAAACCGGGCTTGATAAGATGAGAGATATTGCCAAAAAAGCCATGCAGACAAAAGCCAAGGTGGAGGAGATGTACTACTTTAAAAAGCAATCACAACGCAGCGCTGAGGAGCTTGTAGCAGGTCTAAAACAAGGTAAAAAAAGAAATTTATTAGGGGCTATGGTAGAAAACTGGGTAGGAGTGCCTATTAATCCTGCTGCATACATCCCTGACACAGCGCATACGAGAAAACTTAGAAAGAACTTAGACTTAGATCTATCATTAGAAAGGGGTCTCATGCAACGAGGTGATTATTTTTTAAGAGATACACGTGCCGCGCTCGTAGAAAATGGGCTATATGAGAGAAATCCCAAGCAGTTTAATAAAGAATATAAAAAGGCACTTAGCTACGAACAGGAGCTAGAAAAAGCATTAGCAGCGAAAGAACGAGCCACCATAAAGCTATACAAGGAGGATATAGAAAACCTAGAAAAGGAAATTTCTATTTTGGAGAAGGCTAAAAATAAAAAAGGGCTCACGGTGGGGGATGTCATGCAAATGGAACTAGCTATTGACACCAAGCGGAATATTATTCGAGAACTCAACGAGAAGATTACCAATGGTTTAAAAGAAGGCATGAGGCTAACAGATGAACAAAAAGCAACATTGGGAAATCAAAAGACACAACAAGACACAGAAGCACTAGCTGACTTTTTAGAGAAAGATAGAGCGAGAATCCACGAAAAATATAATCACCTTTGGAAATTTTGGTGATTGTTGAGGAAATATCTCGGATAAGAATTGATACAATTGGCTGGAAAAATATTGCAGATTCGGATGTCCTTGCTCCCTTTTTAGGTCCATACATAAGTAGAGACGCCTGCTTTTCTATCGGCCAATCTTCTAGCCTCGAGCGGAGCTTTTCCTCCTAAGCTAGTGTAGTGTATGTATTTTTGTAATTATAATCCCATCTCCATGCTTCAATAATACGTTTCGCCTCTTTCAACCCATGAAAAAGATATTCATTCAGAAACTCATCTCTAAACTTGCCATTAAAATTTTCATTCGTGCCCAAAGGTACGGTTATGGGTATATAAAGTTTTGCAGCCCAGTGGATCGAAAACGGGCGTTTGTTGTTAACACTCAATGGATCCGGAGAGGCTAAAATTCAGCTGTCTAGAACAATCGAACTTAAGAGGGGAAAACTATACCGGTATCTGAGAAGAATATAGCAAGAGGGAATGTTTCTCTAGGCTTTACCTGGAAGGGAAAGCTGCACCAACTACGGGGATGAGAAATAAGCTGGAATATGCTTCTAAAATCATCTCATTTTTTGTTTCTTGATACTATATTTAAAATCAAACGTAGTGTAGAAAATGAATTATCTCAGTATAGACAACCTCATTGTATACGCCTTCCTACTAATCACACTCGTAATAGGACTAAGGACAGGTAGGGGTATCAAGGATATTCGAGAGTATGCCATTGCAAATAGGATATATGGTACGGGCGTACTAACCATGACAATACTCGCCACCTATATTACAGGGTCAAAGGGCATAGATTTTGCGGGACACGTCTTCAATAATGGTATCATTCCCCTACTCCCAGTCCTTGTTTGTGGGGTAGTATTTTGCTTTGTATTTATTATAAAATTTATTGTACCCCGAATACAATATTTCCAAGGCTGCCTAACAGCTGCTGAGCTAATGGGAATAACCTACGGACAGAAAGTCAGATTTACAATCGCGATAATAGGCTCCTTGTACTCTCTTACGCTAGTAATCAGACAAATCTCCTGGATAGGAACTCTTGGTGAGCTGATTAATATCCCCACTAAAGTAGCTGTGCTACTTGTTGGTATTTTGCTTGTCCTTTACTCTTCTCAAGGAGGGATTAAAGCGATAACAACTACTGGTGTAATGTATTTTATTGCTATAGTAGCAATAATTCCCTTGGTAACTTATTTTTTAGTTTATAAGGTCGGAGGCATTCGAGCACTTTTTAACTCTCTCCCCTCAAATTATTTGGCTATCGTTCACCATCCTAAGCTTGGGGGTTACCTGTTTCACTCTATTTGGTACTTATTTCCTGCTTTTCCCCTGAGTTTTCCATTCATACAGCATATGTTAATGGCTCAGAATACCAAAAGCCTTACTAGTAGCTACCATCTAGCAAGCATTTTTTTGGTTGTGTTTTTTTTACTGCTCACGTTAGTGGGGTTGTCTGCAATTGTGATTCATAGAGATATCGATGAAAATGTACCTTCCAAGGGGAGTGAAGTATTTCTCTATATGGTTAAAAATTATTTCTCTACCTCTTGTAAGGGCTTTATAGCGGTAGGGTTACTTGCTGGCGTGATGTCTACAGCTGATTCTTTTTTACATACTGCCGGGTTGCTTCTTACCCATGACGTAATACAACCTTTTTGCAGAAATAGGAATCTTGCTATCCCCGAATATAAAGTAGCTAAAATGGTCACGATATTTGCCGGATTTCTAGCACTTTTGGGAGCATATAACTATGATCTACTACCATATATTCAGTATGCTGGGGTAAGTCTTAACGAAACTTTAAATATTATTACAAGGCCTGTTGCGCTTGTTTTTACTATACCGCTGATTGCTGGTATTATGGGGCTCAAGGGTGATGCGGGTTCTTTTTTTACAGCGTTCTTCGGTACTATTATTGTTTTTATACTTAGCTATTTATATCTGCCACCGGAACTTGTAGTTCCTGTAGGTATTGTTACTAATGCTTTGATCTTTTTAAGTAGCCATTTCATACGTAATAGAGGGTTTTTCACAATCAAATACCAGGCAAATCAGCAAATAGTACAGGAGTGGAAATTTAAAGGGGGAAAAAGAAAAAATAGCTTTGTCAGTCTACTCCCTACTGTAAGGAAAATAGTAGAATATTCTCAGAATAAGCTAACTAGATACGGTTCTGAACCTACTCTATTTGCTTTTTGGTTGTCATTTAGCTACATGATGCCCGTATTCATGCATAGCTACGCTGATCCTGTTGCCTATAGCTGGTTGATAGCCATAAGAATTATTGGAGTCCTACTTTGTGTGGGGTTGCTCCTCAAGCCTTATTGGCCCAAGCAGCTCCTATCTTATTTCCCTATCTATTATCATTTTGTCCTACTGTATTGTCTTCCTTTCACGGCTAGCTTTCTCTTCTTCCTTGAAGGAAGTAGTATAGAATGGCTGATCAATATCACCCTAGTGATCCTGCTGCTTATTACTTTAGTCGACTGGGTCACCTTTATGGTATTAACCTTATTAGGTACAGTAATTGGTATTGTTGTTTATTCGATGCTTCTTGGAAGACCTATTGCTGCGCCCGATAGTGACACTATGTATATATTGGTGTACGCCCTGACGTTCTCCACCCTCATAGGCCTGCTCTTTGCCCGCAGAAAACAACAACGCTTTGACACTTTGAATACCCAGAAGGAGCGGTTGACCCTTGATCACCAGGAAGTAAACGATGATCTCTTATCGGCTACTGAAGAAAGTATGCGCTTTGTAAGCCTCCTTAAAAAGTCCGGCATAAAGCAACTAGGAAGCGTAGCTCATCTTAGCAAAAGACTGCTAGAACTCAGCAAGGAAAAAGGTAGTAACCATGAATTCACCACCCTAGCCCAGCAACTCACCGACCAGCTCACCCCCATGGCCCTGAATATGGACAGGTTTATACACCGTACCACAGGCTTTTTACTACTAGATGGTGTGGAGACACTACTACTTGACAACTTCTTACAAGCCCTACAACAGACGCTCTATGAAAAGGACCAAAGGCTTAAGATAGAAGTACGTACACAACTCAAAACGTTACAGTGTGATATAGAAAAGATGAAGAAGGTGATTCTGAACGGTTTTTCTTTCGTGCAGTCAGTAGCTGGAGAAAGAGAACAAGGAGAACAAAGAGAACAAGGACCGGTGTTACTAGGTATAGAAGATACGCGGCTAGGCTATGCGGTGGACTCTGTAAGCCCTGATCACATAAAGAAAATAAGGGCCCTGCGATTTGCCATTACTACTGCCCCCATGCTACCTAAGCTAGCAGCGCTGTACACGGCACAAATAGGTGAGGAAAGCATCATGAAACCCGGAGCGCCCACTAATATGCCCCTATTGGCCAATGAGCGTATCGTGAAGGCCCACTATGGCTACAGCAGCACAATCAGTGAGAGTAATGAACTCACCCTGGTCTATGTCATTCCTGTCAACCTCCGCGAGGTACGCTCTAAGGACATGGATACGCCCCAGATGCAACTAGGAGCATTATGGCCTCGGGCCGATGATACTTATCCCGGTGCACAGCAGCAGGAGATGGAATTCCTTCAAGCTGTTCAGGAGCGGTCACAAGCCGATCTCACCTTAGTAGAAAAAGCCATCAACTTACTTAAGCACTACCATGGTCCTGTCATGCGTCAGAGTGGCGAGCCGTTTTATTTACACTCGATGGCTGTGGCGCAGATCGTACTGGATTACAACACTGAAGAAGCTACTGTATTGGGAGCACTGCTGCACGATACAGTAGAAGATACTCCCCTAACCTTAGAGCAGATAAAGTTGTTCTTTAACAAAGAAGTACGCGACGTTGTAAATGGCGTAACACAAATGGAAAGCAATAAGGAAACACTTTACAAAGTAAAGCTCTCCCATCCTGAAAATATCCATAGGCTCTTGGGGGCTGAGGACAAGCGGGTGTTGTATGTCAAGCTAGCTGATAGGCTACACAACATGCGCACCATCCAGGCCAAATCTTATGAGAGCCAACACAAGACTGCCGAGGAGACGCTGCTCTTCTTTGTATCCTTAGCCAAGTACTTGGGCCTCAGTGAAGCTGCCGAGGAACTGAGGAACAGGAGCTTTTATGTGCTGGGGAAATAAAAAAGCCATTGCACAAAGGAGATTAACAGGCGACAGGGGAAAGAAATCAATAAAAAGAGGTCCCTTTTAAAAAGCTTCTTACTACTACTTCTCCTCTTGCTGCAACTTCATCAACTCCTCCTGGCTCAGTCCGGTAGCCTTCGCTACAGTCTGCATATCTAGGTGTAGCTTGGAGAGCATATTCCTGGCAATATGCAGCTTCTCTTGTTGCATGCCTTGCTGAATGCCTTGCTGCATGCCTTGCTGTATGCCTTTCTTCTCATATTCTTGTCCAATGGCTTGTGCGATGGTAGTCATGATTTCTTCTTTTTCTGTTTTACTTCTCGCGACTAAAGTTACTAAGTTTTCCAAACTGTGTTTTGCCTGATCTATACACTTTCCCAAATAGGCTAACACTAAGTTGCGTAGTTCTTTAGGCAAAGTATTAAAATATGCTTTAAACGTAGGATCATGCATGGTGCTTTCAAAGGCTTCGTAAGGATCCGGATAACTTGTACAACGAAAAGCTGCCAAACAAAACCCCAGTGCTCGATCCTGATGAATGTCTGTGGTAGATAATGTGGGAATATTAATCAGTGTGAAAGGGGCCATGTATAGAAACTCCTTTCCCAGTGTTGGGTTAGAATAGTAGTCCGAAAAAGATGTTGAGTAGTTCCAAGGGTTGCTTCCATGATAGAGTACGATATTCACAATCACGGGGAATCGTCCTTGGTCTTGTTTGAGATGCTTTTCTATTGTGGCTATGTTATACTTCAAGAGCCTTAGTGGCATCTGTGCCTCTGGCGTTGATTGATGTTCACACATAGCAAACAGGTAGCCTGCTTGCCCTTCTGCGAGTTCGCATCGATAGAGTACATCGTTGTAGAGACTAATTCCCTGATCACTCACATGTTTGCTTTCGGCCAGTGAAATGGTCTCTAGATTGGTGATAGACAACACTTCTTTGGGGAGGTACCGCTCAAAGAATGTCTTCGCCTTATCCTTTCGGCTCATCACTTGATAAAAGAAATCATCGTGGGGTGTTCTGCTAATAGACATCGTCGTAGATATTAAAGGTAATGGATGGTGAGCTTGGACATAGACAACAATATTGGGTCAGTCAAAACTAGGAGGTACGATTTCTTCTTGAAATACTCCTTTTTTGTCAACCTATTTTCCCTGTCGCTTGTGTTGTCTTCAGTAGTGCAAAACCTTAAAAATATTCTGTATGAGTTGCTTTTCAGGTAGTGGTTAATCTACTCGACTGCCGGGTGTTTGTTACATTAAACGCCCGTTTTTTGTGAACAACTACTCACCACTAAAAAATAACTTACTTACCCCTTGATGTAGTTACATTTAATGTTTAACATATAGTTGTTATATGAATGGTAAGGGTAATACCTTTTATGTTAATCATAAAGGCACTCACCCATGGCCATGCGAATCAAGGTTCAAGATCATAAAGTACAGCTGCTCAAAGAGCGCTTAGCAGACCTATCATTTGTCAGCGTATAGTCCAGCCCAGAACAGGTCTTACAAGACCGTGATAGAGATATCACATAGCAGAGGCGGCAAGAGCGGAGGTGAATGCGGTTGATCATGAGGGGGATACCCCCTTGCATAGGGCAGTAAGACGCCGTGATCCCGCAGCCATCACACAATTAATAGAAGCAGGTGCTGATGTGAATGCACTTGATCATGAGGGTGATACCCCATTGCATTTGGCGATAAGATGTAATATTCCTAAAATTGTCGTATAATTAATAGAAGCAGGCGCTGAGGTGAATACTCTTAATCGTGAGCGTGCGACCTTTCGTTGGGCCATACAAACCCTTCTCAAACTTCCTCTCTATTGCATACAAACCCTTCTTCTTAAAATCACCCTCGATTTAATGGGAGCAGTCATTGATGTGAATACAGTTGATATTCGGGATGCGACCCCATTTCCTTGGCCCATACAAACCCCTCTCCATTTCATTAGAGCAGTCACTGGTGTTAATACAGTAGTTGACTTTGATGGTGCTACGCACTTGCATAGGGCACTACATGTCTGTGATAGCCGAGTCATCCCACACTTAATTGCACTAGGCGCTGATGTGAATGCGGTTGACCCGATTGGTTATACGCCCTTGCACAGGGCGATACTATTGCTTTCTTCTGGTGATCTATCTATGGCAGACGTTTTGCCTATGTTAGGTATCACACAATTAATAAGAGCAGGCGCTGATGTGAATACGGTCGACCTGCTTGGTTATACGCCCTTGCATGCCGCGATAGCACGTGGCCGTTCTGGAATTATCGGACAATTAATAAGAGCAGGCGCGGATGTGAACAAGGCTGATGCGCTTTCTCGTACGCCCTTGCATTTGGCGATACTATGTAATTACCCTGAAATTGTCCTACAATTGATAGAAGCAGGTGCGGATGTGAATATAGTCGGTCGCAAGGGTGCTACCCCCTTGCATTGGGCGGTAAAAAGAAATAATCGGGAGGCCGTAAGATGGTTATTAACAGCAGGTGCCAATGTGTATTTACGCACTAATAATGGCCAAACGGCCTTGGATATGACGACTCTAGAAAGTGATTCAGAGATTAAAGTCTTACTAGCAAGAAGATAAGCACAGGTGAATAATATCATTCGAGCAAAAAAACATCCTCATGCTACACAACTCCATAAAATATTATCGCTGTTGGAGCACTTTTTTAAAGAAGAACAAGGAGAAAAGCTCCGTTAAGACTCTGTACTCAACTCAATTGAATCTTTCAATCCACCATGAGTAAGGATAGACCACTTGATGGCTGGCATGGCTCTGCCCTCTTATCCTAGCAATGTCCCTCCTCACGCTACCTGGTACCCGGGAAGGCTTTTTCAAGTACACTCCATCGAAGCTCTTAATTACCAAAAGCTGTTCAGGGCACAGCGAACCTCTTTGCTTGGTGCTCGGTTACTCTACTCCAAGGTAGCCATGAGTACAGACCATGTGGCACAACAAAAGAAGAGAAAACAGTAAAGGGAATCCTTCCATCATCCTCAATCCGCACCTTTTCAAAGCCTGGCTTTATATAAATATAAGATATTTATTAATAAAAATGCTTTGACTACCCTACAGGATTTAGAAGTGCTGCAACTGATGCATTCGAGGAAGGATAAAGACAGGCCATGCATCTTAACTA
>Ga0316607_1000101_pt1 | contig 33814 bp, 28 predicted proteins | sample MIS2016062E_MG_FD_207674 | JGI IMG/M metagenome (GOLD analysis project Ga0316607, IMG submission 207674) | Microbial mat bacterial communities from Middle Island sinkhole, Lake Huron, Michigan, United States - MIS.2016.062E | ecosystem: Environmental > Aquatic > Freshwater > Lake > Sediment...
ATCCTGAGCAAATCTTTGAAATTTCCGCTCTTAATGCCCTGTTAGCTACCCAATTTCTACGGGAACTAGAAAAACATCCTGAAACTCCCATTGCCCAATTAGAAACGGCTCCAGCCCTTGCTAAAGCCACATTAGGATTAGATTGGCAAGAAGAAATTACTCAAATTAGTGCGGAAAAATTGAAAGCCAAAGCGGAAAAACTCTGGCAATTATCGGGTTTTGCTGCCTTCCTAGAAAAATCAATTCGCACTCTGAGAAGCGAAGGGACTCATCGCTGTATGAGAAATGCTCTTGAACTTAGTAGCAATTGTTTAAGTAAGTTATATGCTGATCTTGACGGCGAAATCAAAAAGTAAACCCTAACACGAGGTAAACCATGAATCCTGAACAATCTCCCACCGATGTTTATAATGAAATGACCGCTTGTATCTAGGACATTAATAAGTCTTTATTTTACTAATAGAATATGTGCTTCAGCATCCATCGGAAATCCCGTCAATTCTACAGGAGGAGAAGTGCGACAGGGTAACGAAACCCGCAGTAAAAATGTGGCTTTAATGTACTGTATTAAGTATTAGCTTTGCTTAAGCTATTCGGCAGTTAATGTGAATACAATTTTAGGCATTTTGGCGATCGCATAACTTAATCAAGACTTAGAATTGTTTGTAGTAAGGACGAAGAGTCCTGATTGACTATCAGCTTTCTTAGAGGACGGTCGTCCTCACTACAAGCTTACTTAGCTGGGCCCACAGCGTCGTGGAGGGCGGTTTGAGGAAATTGCTGTTTGACGATCGCCCAAATTTCGGGTACAGATTGGATGGAACTGTAAAGGACTGTCGTCCTTACTACAAACTTGTCACTCAAAACTGCACATAATTTTGCCGCCACCAAGCACGCACCAACTTAATCTCCTCAAACGTATAAATCTCTTGCAAAAAATCATAAATCGCTCTCAATTTCTCATCCCCAATAATCTCAATTGCGTACACAATCGCCTGCTGGCGTTCCGATTCCACCAACAAATTTAGATCGACTTCCCGCCCCATCTCCATCAATTCTACTAAGTGCCCAGTAATAGTAGTGGGACTCATCCCCCGCGCATTCGCTACTGCTTGAACAGTCAAACCTTGTCGGTGCAGTTCCCATGTTTGCATCTGCGAATAAGACGGAACATTAGCAAGATTAGGAACAGGAAAAGATGCAGAACCAGAACTTGTTGCTAGTCCTTGTTGTTGACAAAAATTGCGAATTGCCTCTAAAAAAACCTGACCATATTTATCTCGCTTGTTGCTACCAACGCCGTAAACATCCTCAAATTCTCTGAGGTTTTGCGGGCGTTTTTCTGCCATGTCTCGCAAGCTTTTATCAGCAAAGATTACATAGGGTGGCACAAATTGTTCATCAGCAATTTGTTTACGCAGCCTCCGCAGTATTGCAAATAAATTTTCAACTTCTACGGCTAAAGAACGAGTTATTGCTTTCACTTCCCGTTGCGGTTCAACGGCTATTTTAACTGTGCGCTGCCGCTTCATTATTTCCCAACTTTTATCGTTAAGTTTCAAAATTGGAAAGCCGTCGCTTGTTTCGTTCAATAATCCTTGATGTAAAAGCGATCGCACTAATATTTTCCACTCATCAGCACTGCGATCTTTGCCAATTCCATAGGTAGAAAGTTGGTCATGTTGGTATTGCAAAACTTTCTGATTTTTAGAACCGCGCAGCACGTCTATAATGTGATTCATGCCAAATTTCTCTCTGCACCTTGCGACGCAAGAAAGAAATTTCATTGCTTCAATTGTCCGATCTTCCACTGGTTTTTGATTGCAGCAGTTGTCGCAATTTCCGCAATTTCCGGGGAATGAATCGCCAAAATAACTTAACTGAATTGTGCGGCGACACTCGCTTGATTGAGCATAATTAATTACCCGGTGCAATTGTTGTTTAGCAATTCGCTGTTCTTGCGGATCTGGTTTTTGTTCGATGATATATTCGATGGTTTTAACATCGCCGTATCCGAAAAATAAGCTGCAATGGGCGGATTCGTTATCTCGGCCGGCTCGACCTGATTCTTGATAGTATCCTTCTAAATTCTTGGGCAAATCGTAGTGAATTACAAACCGCACATCTGGTTTGTTAATGCCCATCCCAAAGGCAATTGTGGCAACCATTACTTGCACGTCGTCGCGAATGAAGCGTCTTTGATTGGTTGTGCGATCGACATCTTTCATCCCGGCATGATAAGGTAAAGCTTCGATGCCGCTTTGCTGCAATTTGTAAGCAACTTCTTCGACTTTCTTGCGGCTGAGACAGTAGATAATTCCCGAACCGCCTTTTTTTTGAATTATCTGTAAAACTTCGGCAAAACTGTGCTTGGTTTTGGGGCGGACTTCGTAGTATAAATTGGGGCGGTTGAAGCTGGCGACGTGGATGTATGGATTTCGCAGAGTTAGCTGCTGGATAATATCTTGGCGGACGCGCTCGGTAGCGGTGGCAGTTAGTGCCATAATCGGAATGTTTGGGTAGCGATCGCGCACAAGTTTCATTTGTCGGTATTCTGGACGAAAATCGTGTCCCCATTCGGAAACGCAGTGTGCTTCGTCGATCGCAAAAGCCGAAATTCCCAACTTAGCTGCTACTATATCTAGAAACGGCAAAAATCTCTCGCCCAGCAAGCGTTCGGGAGCAACGTAGAGTAATTTAATCTTGCCTTCGAGAATAGCAGTTTCGCGCGATCGAACTTCCTGACTGTTCAAAGTGCTGTTGAGAAAAGTCGCCCCAATCCCATTATCTCGCAGAGCTTCCACCTGGTCTTGCATCAAAGCAATCAGCGGCGAAACAACCACACTCAAACCCGGTTTCAACAACGCCGGCAATTGAAAACACAAAGACTTGCCGCCGCCAGTCGGCATTACAATCATCTGATCCCGTTGTTCGAGAGCAGCTTCCACAATTTCTCTCTGTCCCGGACGAAAAGAGTCGTAGCCAAAAAAATGTTTGAGATAGTGTTCGAGGGAGAGGGATACAGGAGATGTTGGCGGATTCGACCCTGACATTTGCAGTCCTTGTGTGTTGACTTCTATTCTATGCTAATTGAACACAAATACAGCGATCGCGATCGAAAATCAAAAATCGTTCAGCAGAGAAACCGATACTTTTAATCGCGTTTGGGCGGATTTGGTGCTGAAATTATCGGTTTTGCACCGATAATTTCCCAAAGTTCCAACAGAATGCAACGAATTATGAATAAAAGTTACAAAAACTGGACAAACGGTTACTAATGTGCACCATCCTAGGAAGATGGCGCGGAAATTGCCAGACTGAAAAATATGAGCGCAGCAGCGAAGTTCGCCACTTAGCACTTGGCACGATCGAATTTTCCCCCTCATCGGAGTCAATGGATTTGAGATTGACCGAAAGCAATTGCTTTAATCGCTGCTACTAATTAACAGCAATATTTCTTTACTTTTAGCAAGCTCTGGAATTCATATATTTTGTTTATCTAAAATTTAACTTGTACGTAGATTTACGCAGGTAAAGCAGAATTATTGCCGAGGTACCTTTACAGAATCTTTATAATTCTCCGCGATCCTAGGGTCTGATTATAAAGATTGAGTAAAGATAGCCATTTACTGTAGCCAATTTCACGATGCTGTAAGTTAAACTGGGAACCAGCGCAAACAACACTTACGTAATCCACAAAATCCTGAAAAAACGCAATTTTCTACATCCTAAAGGTGTTGAAGGGATGCCATAACTCAGGGGTTTTCGTCTGACAGATAAACCAGCAGTTTTTAAGCCAGCTAGGTTGCAACTACACAAAATAAAAGTTGCTCATAACCTGGTTAGTTGTAGATCACAAAAATTAAAATAAAAATTTGATGGGGAAGTTATGAAAAAAAACTTAGGGGTTAAGAATTACTTTTCCCAATCCCAAGAATCTTTGCAAAATCTCCCAGCCATTCAAAAACTATTGGAGGAGATAGGTACTGCACCGACAGTTGCCAAACTAAATGCAGCCTGTGAAATTTACGATTTTCAACTAGGAGATGAAATCGCCAAATATCAAAAACAGGAGTCGGGAATCCAGGGATTTGAAAAATCAGAAATTGATAGCAATTGTTATTTGCTGAGTCAGGGAAAAGTCCGGCTGCTAGCAGTAGAAGCCTCTCAAGAACAGGAGGTTTCGGCGGCTGTACTGGAAATAGGCGAAATATTTGGGCAAGACAACCTATTTATTGAAAGCGGATTGCCTTACAGGGCAATTGCAGCCGGTACTTGCCAAATTGTGAGAATTGATGCGACCAAATTTAAACCAATTTTAGAGGAATTTCCCCAACTGCGGCAGCAGTTGCAGCAACAATACCAACAGCGGCAACGGTTGCTCTTTTTTAAGACGCAAACAGAATTGCGATCCCTCGATCCCCAGCAACAACAAATCCTCTGGCCTTACTTACTTCCTTACATAGAAGAAACCCGAATTCCCGCCGGAGTTTCCCTCGCTCAGTCTCAAAAATCGACCAATCATTTTTGGCTCCATAGCGGTCAAGTTCAAGGTAAAAAACCGCCAATTGTAGGCAGTAGCTGGGGACATCCCGACCCTGTGCCCGCAGACTGGAAAGCTGAAACAGAATTGATAATTTACCAGCTTAGTGCCAAACAGTGGGAAATAGCATCGGCAACTGCTGACAGTAATGACCGACCTAAAATCATCCGCAAATCTCCGATATTAACCTTAGTAAAGCCTGCGGACAAAACTGATTTACCCGGAGTACCGAAAGTCGAAAAACCTCAAGCCACTGCGGGAATCATCACATTTCCCAAGCCCAAAAAGCGCCGGTGGTTTGGCAGTGGAACCCCATTCATTCAACAGCAAAGTTCAGCAGATTGCGGAGCCACCTGCTTAGCAATGATTAGCGAATATTGGGGTAAAAAATTCAGCCTCAATTACTTGCGCGAACTAGCAGAAATTGGTCGCAGCGGTGCCGCCCTCAAAACTCTGGCAAAAGCCGCCGAAAAAATGGGATTTCAAGCCCGTCCCGTGCGAGCTTCTTTAACTCCACTCCGCAATCAAAATCCCTGGATTGCTCACTGGCAAGGCAATCACTACGTTGTTATTTACCGCTTTAAAAATCAACAAGTTTTAGTTGCAGATCCGGCGATGGGCAAGCGGTGGATGAGCATTAAAAACTTTACGGATAATTGGACGGGCTACGCCCTAATTTTAGAGCCGACACCGCAGTTATACCGCAATGACATTGCCGAACAGAAAGGGATCAAAACCAAAAATTTTCTCGGCATAGTCTGGCCCTACCGTAGTACGATCGCCCAAATTATCGTCATCTCCTTGTTTCTCCAAATATTTGGGCTAGTTACTCCCCTATTTACCCAAGTAATTCTCGACCAAGTAGTTGTTAGCAAAAGCGTAGTAACGCTGCACGTCTTTTCAGTCGGACTGCTGCTATTTAGTATTTGGCGAACGCTGTTGGGTGCAAGCAGACAATACTTGCTCGATTACCTTTCTAACCGCATTGACCTGACTTTAATTAGTGGCTTTATCAGTCACACTCTCAGTTTGCCGATCAAATTCTTTGAATCGCGTCAGGTGGGCGACATCTTAACGCGCGTTCAGGAAAATCGAAAAATTCAGGCGTTTCTGACTCGCCAAGCGATTACTACTTGGTTAGATGCTTTGACGGCGGTAGTTTACATCGGACTGATGATTTACTACAACGGGAGTCTGGCTTTGTTGGTTCTGGCTTTAATTCCGCCGATCGTGATTTTGACTTTAGTTTCAACTCCGTTTCTGCGACAAGTGTCACGGGAGATTTTTAATGCAGGTGCTAAGCAAAACTCATCTTTAGTAGAAATGATTACTGGGGTGGCGACGATTAAAGCAACTGCCGCTGAGCGAGAAATGCGCTGGCGCTGGGAAGACCAATTAACAAGTATGGTTAATGTCCAATTTCGAGGGCAAAAATTGGGAAACGCGCTGCAAATAATCGGGGGAACGATTAATACTTTAGGTAGCACGGCTTTGCTGTGGTACGGGGCGATGCTGGTAATTCAAGACCAGTTGACGATCGGTCAATTTGTCGCTTTTAATATGATGATCGGGAGTGTGATTTCTCCTGTGTTGTCTGTAGTGGGACTTTGGGGCAGTTTTCAAGAAGTGCTGGTTTCGATCGAGCGTTTGGATGATGTATTCTCGACCAAAGCTGAAGAAAGTCTTGACAAACCGATGCTGGTGCTGCCGCGCATTCAGGGAAGCGTCAAGTTGGAAAATGTTTCTTTCCGCTATTCCCAAGATGACGAACGGAATACGCTGCAAAATCTTTCTTTTGAGGTGCAAGCTGGAGAAACTGTAGCAATTGTCGGCCGCAGCGGTTCTGGTAAGAGCACTTTGGTAAAGCTGCTGCAAGGTTTCTATTATCCAGAAAAGGGGCGGCTGACAATTGACGGCCACGATATTCGGCACATTTCTTTGCAGTCGTTGCGAATTCAGTTGGGTGTTGTCCCTCAAGATTGTTTCTTGTTTTCGGGAACGATTTTGGAAAATATTACGCTGTACAAAAATGGACAGGGTGATGATTCTACAAGCTTGGAAGAGGCGATAGAGGTGGCGAAGTTAGCAGAAGCTCACGCCTTTATTCAGGATATGCCGCTTGGTTATCAGACTCCTGTGGGGGAAAGGGGAACGAGTTTGTCTGGGGGACAGCGGCAGCGAATTGCGATCGCCCGTGCTCTTTTAGGCGATCCCCGGATTTTGGTTTTGGATGAAGCAACTTCTTCGCTGGATACCGAGTCAGAACGCAGGTTCCAGCAAAATCTCGCTCGGATTAGTCGCGATCGCACTGCGTTTATTATCGCTCACCGATTGTCTACGGTGCGTAATGCCGATCGAATTTTAGTTTTAGACAAAGGCATTTTAGCCGAACAAGGCAACCACGAGCAATTGATGGCTGAACGTGGACTTTACTATCACCTTGCTCAGCAACAGCTCGATCTTTAAGTTATTGGTTATTAGTTATTGGTTATTGGTTATTGGTAGCCACTCAAAATTAACAACTACCAACTCACAACTACCAACTCACAAATAACTAATAACAAATAACAAATAACTCATAACAAATTTGGAGTAAATACCATGCTTTCAGAAGATGCCCAAGAATTAGGCGGCGATCCTGATGAAATAGCTGAAGTTTATGGAGGTGTAGCTTTAAAAGAAAACGAAGTCAGTCAAAAAGATCGCTCTTTAGAAGTAGTCGAACCTCAAAATCGATCTGCTAAAATTAATGAATATATCAATCCTGCCATGTTCCGCACGACAGATGAAGATAATTGGTCTGCTTCTTTGCAGTCGGTACTCGACCAACCATCGGTATCTTTTCCCCAGAAGTTGATATTAGGAGGAATGATTTTTTCCGTAGCTTTTGGAGCGTGGGCGACTTTCGGAAAAATCGATCAAGTCGGTCACGCTCAGGGCAAATTAGTACCCAAAGGTGCTGTTTACAAAATTCATCCGACTGAGCCGGGAAAAATCATTAACCTGGCGATCAAAGAAGGTCAAAAGGTGAAAGCTGGACAATTATTGGCAGAATTAGACCCGGAAACGGCTTCTAGCGAGGTGGAACGTCTCGATAAAATTCTCGACGCTTATCAGATTCAATTGGTGCAGCAGATTAGTTCGATCGAACGAACACGATTGGAAGCTCAAGCCAGCAAAGCAATTTCTGAAGCAGACAAGCGCGGGGCTGAAGCTGCGATCGCCCGTGCTCGCGCTTCAGTGGCTACCACGCAGTCTCAAATCGAGCAATTGCAATTCGATGTAGTGTCTCAGCAAGCACGCCAGCAACAGCTCAAACCTTTGGAAAAGAACATACAAGACTTGCTCTCGCAACTGCAAACAGATATTAATTCCCAGCAAGGGCGGCGCGATCGGGTGAAACCGCTGCAACGCAAGACTCAAGAATTGCTGGCACAATTGCAAGCAAAAGTAGCGGCTCACAAAGAGCGAATCGGGCGGCTCAAACCTTTGGTAGATGAAGGAGCACTGTCAAAAGATGTATTGTTTCAAGCTGAGGAAGCTCTGCGGGAGTGCGAAAATGCGGTGATTAGAAGCCAGTTGGGAGAGGAAAGTCAAGCTAACGATCGCGCCTTTGAAGTCGAGCAAACCGTGCGCGACAGGCAAACCGCTCAGCTCAGGAGTCAACTGTCTGATGCAACTGTGGTTAAGGAAAGGCTGTTTGAAGTCGAGCAAAGTTTGCGCGATCGAACTAGCGCAATTTCTAAAACCCAAGGTGAATTAACCCAACAATTGGCAGAAGTCGATCGACTACAAGCCCAAGCCCAAAGCCAACAAGCCACAGCGCGTCAAACGCAGTTAGAAAAAGAGCAAAAAATTCAGCAGTTGGAAATGGAATTAAATCAAGTCAAATCCAAAATTGCCGAAACCCAAACCATGCTCGCTCAAGCTAAAAATAAACTCAAACAAAGATTTCTCTACGCACCAGTCAACGGAGTTATTTCCGCACTCAATGTCCACAACACCGGCGAAGTCGTTCAACCTGGTCAAACCATTGCGGAAATGACTCCGAATAATGCTCCTTTAGTGCTCGAAGTCAGTTTACCAAACCGAGAAGCGGGATTTGTCAAAACCGGAATGCCAGTGCAAGTCAAATTCGATGCTTTTCCTTATCAAAATTACGGCGTTATTCCGGGAAAAGTGGTTTCGATTTCGCCAGATGCCAAAACCGACGAGCGATTGGGCGTTTTCTACCGGGTGGAAGTGAGTATCGATCGAGATTCAGTGAAAGCCAACAATCAAACCTGGAAACTCAAAGCTGGCCAAACAGCTAGTGCAGAAATTGTCATCCGTCAGCGCAGCATAGCAGACGTTTTGCTCGATCCTCTCAAGCAACTACAAAAAGGCGGCATGAGTTTGTAGAAATACTCAGCCAACAGCTTTCCCCCCAAGGGGGGAGAAGGGGGGGTGGTGTCAACTTAACGTCAAACTTATTACCAGTCTACTGTCTGAGTCCACAGTCTTCCCGATCCCCCCTAACCCCCCTTAACAAGGGGGGGACAAGAGGACTTAAAGTCACCCTTTTTAGGGGGATTTAGGGGGATCGAGACTCGACTACATTCAACAGATTTGCACTTTACAAAAAACAGGATAAAAACGATGACTTCCCAATTTCACCCTTCTGCCAATCATTCCCAAGTTGGAATCAAATCCGAACAATTGGATGAGATAATTTCAGCCATCCTGTCAGGAAAGTATTCTTGGGCTTGTTTTTTACTTTTGCGCTGTACCGGTTACAACCCTCTCGACTACATCCCCTATCGCACTTCCAACCGCTTGCTTAAGGAAAACAGTCAAATCAGCAAGTCGAGTCAATCGGAAACTAAGTCTGCATTGGGCAAAATTGCCGATTTAGATTATCTGGAGGTGGCGAGGGACAAACGAGCCGGAGTTCGAGGGGGTTTTGTACCTGAAGTCAAGGAAGGGATTGATGTTCAAAATCAAGGATTTTTTGCGGGATTTAAGACAGGTTTGTTTAATTTCGCGGGCGAGTAGATTATGCGATCGCAACATAACCCGGTTGCTGGCGTTGGGTGTACCAGTTTGTTGATTGACTCGCGGGCGATCGGGTTTTTCAGTATTGAGCCAAATACTACAATCTTCCAGTCTCGTTAATAGACTCTAAAACGAGGATGGTTTTGGATCTCAAAATACATCGATCGCCTCTAGTGGTTGAGCAAGTAATTAACAGATATTTATGAAGTTAACTTGACCTGAGAATTTACCACAAATCTGCCAAATTGGCAACACAGATTTAATTATTCCAGATATATTAGGTACAGAGAAAGCCCACAAGATTGCTGACAGCAACCAATCAATTTCAACAGCAGTGATTCTGACACAACTGCTCCTCCAGAAGTTAGCAATACAGAAGGCGATCTTGTGTTATTAACTGTCACCTACGACAGCAACGGCGGCGAACATTGGGGCGGTTCTCGTGACAGCGATGTGGCTTGTGGTAGCGGATTCGATGCAATTTTTGCAGGAAATGGCGACGATATTGTCACAGGTAATAGAGGCAACGATGTTATTGATGGAGGTGATGGAAACGACACTTTGCGAGGAGGAAGAGGTCAAGATTTACTAATTGGCGGCAAGGGCGATGATTTTCTGTGCGGCGATTTCGGATCTGATACATTGACGGGAGGTAACGGTGCTGATATGTTTGTATTTAGACCGGAGACAGCGACTCAATTAGCTAATCTAGCTGATGCAGATATCGTCCAAGATTTCAATGCGGCTCAAGGCGATCAAATTGGGTTGACAGCCGGAATTTCTGCGACAGAGATTGCACTGCAAGTATTGGATACTGACGGTGACGGTCAAGCTGATGCGACTCTAGTCAAATTTAGTTCCAATAATGGCGATCGCATTTTAGCTGTAGTTTTAGGAACAGTTAATGCGGCGGGAGCAACAAATTTGACCAATGCAGATTTTATTACTTTGCCAAATAACAGTTTTTAATTTTTATTAGGACTTACGCACCTACTCTATTTGTAGGGTGCTTATGGGCGCACCTTACGCAACCAAAAGGGACAGAGAAACATGAACAACTTTTACCGGCCGATTGAGGCAAATGAAATTATAGATTCACTCAGACAAGAGTTGCAATTAAAGCAAGTTTTTCAAAAAAGTTTGCAGAAAAAAGTCATTGACAAAGCCGCCAAAGAACGGGGGTTAACCGTGACTCCCGAAGAAATTCAAGCAGAGGGGGACAAACTGCGGCGCGATCAGCGTTTGGAGAAAGCTGCGGATACCATTGCTTGGCTGGCGGATCAGATGATTTCGGTAGAAGATTTAGAGGCCGGAATTTGCGATCGACTCCTGGCTAAAAAACTAGCCGAACATTTATTTGGCAAAGAAGTAGAAAAGAATTTTGTGCAAAATAAATTGCAATTTGATCGAATCATTCTTTATCAAATAATTGTCAAGGAACCTGAGCTGGCTCAAGAACTATTTTATCAAATTGCAGAAGGAGAAATCAGCTTTTTTGATGCGGCTCATTTTTACGACATTGACGAAAATCGTCGGAATTTATGTGGTTGCGAAGGCAAGGTTTATCGGTGGGGTTTAAAGCCAGATATAGCCGTCGCAGTATTTAGCGCTCAACCCGGAAAAGTGATTCGTCCAATTAAAACTGACCTAGGATATCACTTGTTCATGGTTGAAAAGTTTCTCCCTGCGGAATTAACCCCTGAACGGTATGAAGAAATATTGCGAAAGATGTTTAACGAATGGTTGTCTAATGAGGTAAACTATTTGTTATACAATCAATCCGAAACTGCGATCGCCCGGTAATAAAACCATGAAAAAATATAAAACTATAATCAAACGGATGATATCAGCGGATGGTTGTGCAAAAGCTGAAGCAACAAGCACAACTGTAGAGGATGGCGAAACTCAAGTCAGTCAATTTGGATCAGCAAAAGTCAGTCATGGGCACAGCAGCAGCAGTTCCAGCTCTAGCTCTGCTAGCTGTAGCAGTTAGTGGGATCATGGGAATCAAGCCCTAGTGTCACACTTCAATTAGAGCCCCGACTTCTTAAAGAAGTCGGGGCTCTGGGTATTTTGTTTTTTTAGGTGCTAAACTTAAATAACTACAATCCTCAAACATAGTAACCGATGCCGAAAGCAATTTGGAATGGTGCCGTTCTGGCCGAAAGTGACAAGTGCGAAGTCGTAGATAACAACTATTACTTCCCCCCGGATACCATCAAACGCGAGTATTTTAAGGACAGCAGCACCCACACTACTTGCGGTTGGAAAGGTGTCGCTAGTTATTACAGCGTCGAAGTCGGTGGACAAGTCAATAAAGATGCCGCTTGGTATTATCCTAGTCCGAAAGATGCTGCCAAAAATATTGGAGGCTACATTGCTTTTTGGAAAGGAGTTAAAGTAGAAGTATAAGGGAGTTTTGAGTTAATTTCCAGATTTCCGACTTCTTGAATAAGTCGGGAATCTGGAAGTTGAACCCTTCTCAAAAACAGGCAAGATGCCTGTTCCACAAAGAGTGAGTTTTATGGTATTGCTAATACTAGAACAGGCAAGATGCCTGTTCCACAAAGAGTGAGTTTTATGGTATTGCTAATACTAGAACAGGCAAGATGCCTGTTCCACAAAGAGTGAGTTTTATGGTATTGCTAATACTAGAACAGGCAAGATGCCTGTTCCACAAAGAGTGAGTTTTATGGTATTGCTAATACTAGAACAGGCAAGATGCCTGTTCCACAAAGAGTGAGTTTTATGGTATTGCTAATACTAGAACAGGCAAGATGCCTGTTCCACAAAGAGTGAGTTTTATGGTATTGCTAATACTATTCCTGTTCCCAAGCGGCCACAGCTTCCCATCCCAAACCGCGGCGGACGATAGTTGGTTCGCTGTCCGTTAAATCGAGAATGGTAGACACTTGATATCCCGGATCGGAACCGTCATCGACAATGACATCTACCAACTTGTCAAAACAGTCAAACAGTTCAGCTTTACCAAAATTTTCTGTTTGATCGGCCTCCGCTACAGGTGCTTCACCTTCATCATCTGCACTAATGTGAGCGGAAGTTGAAATAATTGGATTGCCCAAGGCTTCCAATAGTGTAAAACAAATTGGGCGATCGGGAACGCGAATTCCCGTGGTTTTGCGTTTCGGGTTCATCACCAGCCGCGGCACTAACTTGGTAGCTGGTAGCAGAAACGTGTAAGGCCCGGGAATTAACCGCTTGATAATTCGGTAAGCCTCATCGCTGACGATCGCATACTCCGCAATATTTGACAGAGAAGAACAGAGGAACGTTAAGGGCTTATCATTGGATAGTTGCTTGATCTGCCTGACTCGTTCTACCGCAGATTTAGCATTGATATCGCAGCCGATCGCATAAACTGTATCTGTCGGGTAAAGCATCAAGGCACCACCTTTCAGGGCGTTTTTAATCTTCTCTATCCGCTCTTTTTGGGGTGTAACTGGATGCAGTTCGTAAATAGTTGCCATGTTAAGATTTTGTGGGTTAAGTGAGCGATCGAAATATCCAGTCAAACAATCAATGCTGAAAATTAATTGTCAACAATGAATAAAATAGCTTATTTTGAATGCCCAACCGGCATTGCTGGCGATATGTGTCTCGGAGCCCTCATCCACGCCGGCGTACCTTTGGAGTACCTGATCGAAAAACTCAATTTGCTCGGCATTTCGACAGAGTACCAATTGCGCGCCGAATTAGTCCACCGCAATACTCAGCAAGCAACTAAAGTTTATGTCGATTTAACTTCCGAGTTGCAGGAAAAAGCCCAAAATCCCACTGCTGACTCCACCCTCGATCCCTCAGAAACAGAATCCCCGACTTTCGACGCCCGCCGCCACCATCATCACGGTGACGAACATTCTCACAGTCACGACGAGGGCGATGCCGAAATTAGCCACAATCCTGATCGCCACTTGCCAGAAATTGAGCAGATCATTGTCTCTGCAAAGTTGCCAAAGCGAGTCGAAGCGTGGAGTTTGGCCATATTTCGGAAATTGGCAGAAGCAGAAGGTGCCGTACATGGCATCCCCCCAAAGGAGGTTCACTTTCACGAGGTGGGGGCTACGGATGCACTTGTGGATATTATCGGTACTTGTTTGGGCTTGGATTGGTTGGATATTGACGAGTGTTACTTTTCGGCAATGCCGACTGGTGGCGGTACGGTGAAGGCGGCCCACGGTAGATTGGTGGTGCCGACGCCGGCGGTGATGCGGTTGTGGGAAATGCACAAGGTGCCGGTTTACAGCAATGGGATCGATCGCGAATTGTGTACGCCTACGGGAAGTGCGATCGCCTGTACTCTGGCTGAGGGGTTTGGCCCGCCGCCAAAAATGCAAATTCGGGCGATCGGATTGGGTGCCGGTTCTAGAATGCTGGCAATTCCTAATATTTTGCGCCTCTGGATTGGGGAGAAGGAAGAAGGCAGTTCGGCAACGGATTCTGTAACGGATTTAACGGATTTAACGCCGGGAAGAAAGAGGGAAGTATTTAAACAATGCCCAATTCCTGATTCCCTAGAAACTATTGCGGTATTGGAAACACAAATTGACGATTTGAGTCCCCAGGCGATCGGCTATATTTTTGATGCTTTGTTTGTCGCCGGATCCCTGGATGTTTTTACTCAACCAATTGTGATGAAAAAGTCGCGGTTGGGGGTGTTGTTAACTGTGATTTGTCATCCCGAAACTCAAGCAGCTTGCGAAACAGTGATCTTTCGCGAAACTACTACTTTGGGAATTAGGCGATCGACTCAACAAAGAACGATTTTGCACCGGGAAATCCAGACAGTTCAAACAGAATACGGTGAAGTGCAAATAAAAGTTGCGAAGACTGGACAAACAATTACTAATGTGCAGCCAGAATACGAAGATTGCGCGGAAATTGCCCGACTTAAAAATATTAGCTGGCGGGAAGTTCATCGCTTGGCGCTGCAAAGTTGGTACGATCGAACTTAATTAAAACTTACGCAGGGACTGGTTGAAACCGCGACCACACAAACGAAGTCTGCCGGAGCAGACTAAGAGATCAAGGGGGTATTTAACCAAGATTAGGTCTAATAATTACTAACAGTCTTGGACGCATTTCAACCTAATTATGTCATTCGCAAGCGTTGCGAATGACAGACAATAGCTGGGTAAATCCTGACTAAAATGCTTATAGCAGTCGGCGGCTTTGTAAAATTTGTTGTTGCCATTGTTCAAAAGTGTGCATTTTTGAGCGATCATCTCGATCGACGATCGCCCTTATTTGCTCCATCAGCTCGATCGCCAGCGGTACGCCAAGCTGCAATTGTTCCAAAACCTCCCGCTGAGCAAAAACTGTTTCCGGTGTTCCTTCTAAAATCAGTTGTCCTCGATCCATTACAAACACCCAATCTGCCCAGCGATAGATGAAATCTAGATCGTGACTTGCTAAGAGAATTGTGGTTCCAGTCGCGTGAATTTGTTGGAGTAAACCGATCAGTTGTCGCGTGTGGCGCGGATCGAGATAGGCGGTAGGTTCATCTAATAGCAGCAGTTTGGGTTTGAGCACCATGATATCGGCGATCGAAACGCGCTTTTTCTGTCCTAAACTGAGATTGTGAATCGGTTGATTTGCCAATTCAGTTAGATTGAATTGCTCGATCGCCTCCTGCACCATTCTAGCAATATCCGGTTCTGCCAAACCCAAATTGTACAACCCGTAGGAGATATCTTCTTCTACCGTCGAAGCAACTAATTGATGTTCGGGATTTTGAAATACCAGCCCGATTTGTTGGCGCAATTGCATCAAGGATTTGCGATCGTAGCGGAAGGGTTCACCTTCCCAGCGAATGATTCCCTGTTGCGGTTGATACAAGCCATTTGCTAACAGAAAAAAGGTGGTTTTGCCGCAACCATTTTGACCGATTAGCCCGCAGCGTTTGCCGGCGGGGACTTTGAGGTTTAAGCCCTGAATTGTCGATCGGGCACTACAGGGATAGGAGTAGAAAGTGCGATCGAATTCGAGAATTGGTTGTGGCATATTGGGAATTGGGCATTGGGAATTGGGCATTGGGAATTGGGCATTGGGCATTGGGCATTGGGCATTGCGAATTAGCCTTGTTCCCAGGCATAGCCTGGGAATAAATACCCGGAGGCTCTGCCTCCAATTACCGATTACCGATTACCGATTACCGATTACCAATTACCCATTACCATTGTATTTGTGTCAGCCTTCATCTGGTTTTGACAACTGCCAAAGTTGAATTTCATAACACAAATGCTGCTCAAAAAGTTGGCCCGCCTCCAATCCTTCAACCACCAGCTTTTTGAACCAGCGACGAAATATCCAGCGCAGGAATTTGTGGACGGGGGGAACTGCGATCGCAATCAAATCTGCAACATAGATCATCGTATTCAGTCCATATCTGCGGAAAGTATCGACATAAAGGTCGATTGTCGGCAAAATATGAGCGGAAATATCCTCAGTTTTTACTAAAGTGAATCCAGCCTGTTTTAAGGCTGCATGAAGTTCAGTCACAACATGACAATTCGAGAACATTCCTTCTTTATAATTAGCATCAGAGCGCATCATATCGGCCAGCAACACATAGCCTCCGGGATTGAGGATATTGGCGGCACCATTAGCAATATCAACCGCCGACATATATTGGCTACTTTCGCTAAAGAGAATCAGATCGTAAAATTTGATTGCTCGGAAAGTTTCAAAGGTTGTGAGGTGGAAGATTGCGCGATCGCCTGTACACTTGAGAAAGCGCTGTTGTTGAAACGGATCGGGTGCGAGTCCTTCCACTGCAAAACCGCGATCGAGCAAATAAGCCGCATTCCCGCCAATCCCACAGCCTACATCCAGGATAGTCTGAGTGCCTTTGGGGATAGCATCTAACAGTTTTACAGTATAAGCTTGCTGAGCGATGCGTAATCGTGCGAGAGTTAGTTCATCAGCGGGCACAGGTAAAGTTTCCCAATAGCCATAATGAAGATAGGGCGAATCTGTCAGGCCCAAATAGTAATTAAGCGCTGCATTTTGGTAGCGAGTTACGTTGGAAATTTCGATTGATTTTGGCTGCGACATTGGGGAAATTTAGTAAGTTTTAGGATTTCGGGCAGAGTTGAAATTCTTCCCAGCGTTTGCATACCTGTTCATAGCATTCAACAGGCGAAATTGCCAAGTTTTGCAACAAATTGATATCAATCTGACCATTGGCAAGCAGTATAAAAATAATTGCTTTTTCAGGTTTGTAGTTATCAATAACTCCCAGCAGATTTGAAACAGTGTCTTCCTCTAGTTCTAATTGTTGCAAATAAGTGGTTGCGTGCGATCGGGAAATAAACTGCAAATCATACTGTACATTATCCACACTCCAATTGATAGAACCGTTAATGGGAGTATCTATTTTGCAGACAACAATGCCTCGTCCTAGGTGCCAAAAGCCATTCCATGCAGTATGTCCGATGGACAAAATATTCTGGTGAATAAACAAGTTTTGCCAGTAGCCAAAACTGCCCTGCCAAACACTATCTTTGATTCGCATTTCTTTTAGTTTCCCGTTGCGCCGACGAAAAGCAGTTTTAACTCAAAATTGCGTTTTTGTCGATCGTCCCAGGGAACATAACAGCCGATTACTTGTAAAAATAACAAACTAACCATCATCCATACCTCGCAGATGAAAAACATGATTGTCAACAAATCGGCGGGCATCCTGACTCAGAGATGCAATCTCATTACAGTTGCGGGACAGCGCCGGATTCGCACCGAACTTTCCCCCTTACGTCTGATGTGTGTTCTTCATCAGAGCCGATCGATATACGGGGATAGTAGCACTATTTTGGATATTTGACAAAAAACTGATTAGACATCTACAACAATTATTGTGGGATAGGCATCTTGACTGGCCTTGATTGACTTTTTACTTCTATGTCTATTAGACTTATCGAAAATAGGAAGATTTAGGCGATCGCTTTTTTATTCAACTACATAAAGGCTTAACCCTTTTTTCGCATCAATATCAAACTTCAATCCCACCTCCTGTTCGTGAGTAATTACAACCTGTTCCTTGGAAATATCATTAATCATAATACTCTCAATCGTAGCCAATCGACAGTATGAGGATGCCTCGTTAACTAGAAAAACCTTTTTATCCACAGACAAATTGATTTTCTTAACTTTTGCTACTCCCGCTCTCGACTTCTTAAACCACTCTGTAACTTGACCAATTTCCTTAGCCTTACCTATTGCAGTTTGCCGCGAAATCACTTGAAAAGTTACTAACTCCGCTAGAGATTGGCACAAAGTTTCAACAAAGTCACCCAATTCTAGCAGTTCTTTAGTACCCAGAATATCATCTACAATAGCTCCGTGTGCAGCATCATTTCGATAGGTAATTAATTCATTTAGTTCTCCTTCCGCAGTATTTTGACTCCCTAGAACCTCCTCTATAAATTGCTTAACTGTTCGATGCTTATTCACCCAATCCCAAGCATTCGATATTCCAGCATCAGCAAATAATTTTTCTAGCACTTCTCTGCGTAAATTCTGTTCGTGTAAAAGAAAAGCATCAGGTATTAATTTGTATTTTCCTTGAGCTGTTACTCCATCAAATAAACCTTGAATTACCTCATTAATAGACAGGTGTTCAAATCTCTTTTTCTTAAGATCGAGTAATAATCTTCCCACACCTATCTGATGGGTATCTTTAATGCTTTTTTCCAAATCTGAATATTTTGTAACAATATCCGGTAAAAGTTCCAGCCACTCTGCAATTAAATCCTCAACAAAGCGCTCGTAAATAGCATACAAGCGTGTAACTACAGCACAGCGATCGTAGACTAGCCACTCCTGTTCGCTAGGAACCCCTTCTATTAGTTTAGTAAATTGCGTATTTTCGTCTGATTCCTGTTGTGTTGGAGTGTCCTTTCTAAATACAATTTCTCTCAGCCTGTCGTTGGTATTGATAATTTTATGTACTGTGGAAATATTCACACTTACTATCTTGAGAAGCTCATCAAACATCTCAACTTATTCTCCGATAACTTGCGAGAGCATTTCGTCAAACATCCTAATTCGTTCCTGGATGTCAGCCTTACTTCTACCCTCACCTGTTAAGAGACGCGATTCTTTCCGATCAAAGAGCTTCTTTGTTTCTTCAATTACTTTTGATTTTCGCTCTATCAATATTTCTGATTTATCCAAATGCCTGCTCAATCCAACCATAACGGCATCATAGTAAGCTTTATAAGAAGTTTTCTTCCAATTCCCTGACTTGGGTTCAAAGGGTTTGAACAAACTTTCTTCAAAAATTTGATGAGCTAGATCGATTGTTTGTAAAAAAATCTCCTTCAAAAATTCGATGTCTCGCTCGGAGAACCCCAGGCTTTTCATCATGTACAGATCGAGAAATCCTTCCATACCATTACGGAAATACTCTACATTCCGCAAAGCAAAAAAACGGAGAACTAACTCTGCATCTTCCATCTTTTTATAAAGATTATTTGTTGATAGTTCTGGGCTGTTATCGTCGATAGGGATTCCCCAAGCTTTAGCAAATATGGGATGACGCGCTAATTCTATTAAGAGCGAATCAAATTTTCCATAATACAAGCAGTTTCTCACTTCTTGCTGACTTAGATCCACTCCACCAGTATTCAGACGCTCGAAGGTCTTCTGTTTGAGAAATAAACCCTCTTCAGGATCGGATGTTGATTCTCTAAGAATTACTATAGATGAGATAGAACGACGGTTGAGACCAGCATTAATTTTACCAGGAAGCTGTTCGTATTTAAGTTTATTTAGTTCTGGCCAAAGTTCAAGTCCAGTCAGCGCAAACTTATTTGTATAAAAATCTTGAATAGCGGTGATTCTCTGTTGACCATCCATTACTTCATAAGAGTTATAATCAATTTCATAAAGAATAATAGGCGGAACGGGAATGTTAATCAGAAACGACTCAATTAGTCGTGACTGCATCTTAATATCCCAACGCGCCCTTCTCTGATAAAATGGGCGCAAATTCATGTACTTAGGATTTTTTGACAGCGCTTCCACAAAGTTGGGAAGCTTTTCACGGTTGATTTCCGTAAGTATTCTCTTCTCTCCTGATTCATACTTCTTGTTAATCTCAACCTCAGATGTTTGAGTCCCAATTTTTGAGAGAGATTTCTCCCACATTTTTTCTTCAACTGGTGCAAGTGACATTTTTTATATCCTCTGTTATGGCCGCTCTTGTGAATGATTCTAGCATTTCCAGGCTTAGCCTAAGCTCTAAGGCTCCAATAGCTCTTAAAAAATCAGCAGGTGCGATCGCTCTTATCTATTATGCTAGCCCGATCGCCCTTGGCCACCTATTTTCATAATCTTTTCATTATCTCTAATTTTATGCTAAATTAAAAAAATGGAAGAATTATAAAAAACCAGAATGAATCATCAGGCACTCTGCCGTAAAACCGATCAAATTGGTATATTCGCGCTATTACTAGGAGTTTGGCTCAGCGGGTGCAACCCTCAAACCAAGCAAAATGGCGACTCTAGCTCCACTGCCAGCAATTTGACCCGAAAAGACAAAAAAGTCATTCTCACCACCTTTACCGTCCTGGCAGACATGGCTCAGAACGTTGCGGGAGACAAGGCGATCGTCCAATCCATTACCAAACCAGGGGCGGAAATTCACGGCTATGAAGTTACACCCAGCGACTTAAAACGCGGGCAAAATGCCGATCAAATTTTAGAAAACGGCCTGAACTTAGAGCGCTGGGCCACCCGATTTTACAACAGTCTCCCCAAAGTTTCTCACATTACCCTAAGTGACGGAGTTCAACCAATTAATATTGCCGAAGATACCTATCAAGGCAAACCCAATCCCCATGCTTGGATGTCGCCCAAAAATGCTTTGATTTACGTCGAAAACATTCGCAAGACATTAGGAAATCTCGACCCGGTTAACGCTGCAACCTATGACGCAAATGCCGCAAAATACAGTGAGCAAATTAAGGCGATCGATGCCAAACTCAAACAAGCTATTTCAGCCATTCCCCCCGACAAACGCTACATAGTAAGTTGCGAAGGTGCCTTCTCCTACATAGCCCGCGATTACGGCTTAAAAGAAGTTTATCTTTGGCCAGTCAACGCCGAACAACAAGCCACACCGAAACAAGTTGAACGGGTGATTAATACAGTCAAAGCAAACCAAATACCGGCTGTATTTTGCGAGAGTACCGTCAGCAATCAAGCACAGATTCAGGTAGCAAAAGAAACAGGCGCAAAATTTGCCGGGGTGTTTTATGTCGATTCCCTTTCTCCCTCCGATGGCCCCGCATCAACCTATCTTAAGTTACTTGAATATAATGTCAATACTTTGATAAAAGGACTACAGGTTAATCGGTAATGGGTAATGGGTAATGGGCATCGGGCATCGGCCAAAGAGGGCATCGGGAATTGGTGATTAGTGATTGGTAATGGTAATGGGAATTGGGATAAAATCAGATGAACAAAATCGGCATTGATATTGAGAATGTGACGGTTGCTTATCACGGCAAAGTAGCTTTGCACAGGGCATCGCTGCAACTCAAAGCAGGGACAATTTGTGGTTTGGTGGGGATGAATGGCGCGGGAAAATCGACTTTATTCAAGGCAATTATGGGGTTTGTGCAGCCAAACACCGGACGAGTTTTAATTAATGGTTTGCCGATTCGTCAAGTGCAAAAACGCAATTTGGTTGCCTATGTACCTCAGTCGGAAGAAGTAGATTGGAATTTTCCGGTGAACGTTTATGATGTGGTGATGATGGGACGCTATGGGTACATGAATCTGTTGCGGATTCCTAGATCGATCGATAAACAAGCTGTGCGAGAAAGTTTGGAACGGGTGGAAATGTGGCCAATGGGCGATCGGCAAATCGGAGAGTTATCTGGTGGACAAAAGAAACGCACCTTTTTTGCGCGGGCCTTGGCGCAACAGGGCAAAGTTTTACTATTAGATGAACCCTTTGCCGGAGTCGATATCAAAACCGAGAAAATGATGATTAACCTGTTAATGGAACTGCGTCTAACAGGACATACAATTCTCGTTTCAACTCATGATTTAGAATCTATTACCACATTTTGCGACCAAGTAGTATTAATTAATCGCAGCATTCTCGCCTATGGTAACACTTCAGAAGTGTTTACAGAGGAAAATATTTCTCGCACCTTTGGCGGTTCTGTGGGTGATTTCTCTTTTAATAAAAATCGGTTAACCTGAGATATTGCAGCATTTTAAACTGTAGGGGCGGGTTCACCAATAATCTTAAATGGTGCAGACAGGTTAAATAAACCCGCCCCCCATTCAAGTCAATCAGGAGAAGCAATAATGGATTTAATTCAGTGGTTTGTGGCACCTTTGCAGCATGAATTCATGGTGAAGGCAATTTTAGTCAGCGCTTTAGTAGGGCTGGTTTGTTCTGCGCTTTCTTGCTACATGACTTTGAAAGGATGGGCTTTGATGGGCGATGCGGTTTCTCATGCGGTGATGCCGGGAGTTGTAATTGCTTATGTATTGAATATTCCTTTGGCGGTGGGTGCGTTTGTGTTTGGGGTGGGTTCGGTAATGGCGATCGGCTTTATCAAAGCGAAAACTCGTGTTAAAGAGGATACGGTGATTGGTTTAGTGTTTACGGGATTTTTTGCCTTTGGTTTAGTCTTAATTTCTAAAGTCAGAAGTTCGATCGACTTAACGCATATTTTGTTTGGTAATGTGTTGGGCATTTCGGATGCTGATATTATTCAGACTGTAATTATTAGTGTTGTTACTATCGTGACGCTGGCAATTTTACGCAAAGATTTAGTTTTGTTTTGTTTTGACTCGACTCACGCGCGATCGATTGGTTTAAATATCACTTTTCTGTATTACGTGTTGCTGTCTTTGCTATCCCTAACTGCGGTTGCGGGACTTCAGACTGTGGGGATTATTTTAGTGGTAGCAATGTTGGTGACTCCGGGAGCAACGGCGTATTTATTGAGTGATAATTTTGACCATATGACGCTAATTGCGATCGCCACTGGCGTATTTTCTAGCGTCATGGGAACTTATATCAGCTATCACATTGATGGTTCCACAGGTGGATGTATTGTGGTGCTACAAACGCTGATGTTTGTATTGGCGATGATTTTTGCCCCGAAACATGGTTTGTTGGTTAGAGCGAGGAATTCAGGGGCGATGAATGAACCCCGCTGATGTAGGTGCGCAACGCGCACCTTACGGGTATCAATACGATCGAGACTGTTCGATCGATAAATATTATCTGTAGGGACACAACAGTGTTGTGTCCTTTAATTTATGAATTAGCCAATTTATCTCAAGAACACGGCAGTACCGTGTCCCTACCAGGATAATAAATATTATTTGTAGGGACACAGCACTGCCCATTGGTGTCAACTTAACGTTAAACCCAGTCAGAGACTGCTGTTTGACTATTAAGGCCAGATCCCCCCGCATTCTTGCCCCCTACTCCCCCTTAAGAAGGGGGGGACAGGAGTCTTCTCAAAGTCCCCCTTCTTAAGGGGGATTTAGGGGGATCTAGACTTGGCGTAAAACCCAGATTTCTCAAGGGTTTCAGGCTTAAGTTGACACTAATGAGCACTGCCGTGTCCTTTGGCATCTACCGGATACGATCTAAATATGCAATTTCTGCAAAATCTCGGCAGTAACTTTTAGATAATAAGTTTAACTCATAATAAGAATTGTTACCGCTAGTTCTCTTACCTTGACGCTCCACAATTAGAAAACTATAATATTATATTATGTCATTTCATATCGTTCAATCGCCAAAAAATTAGTTGACCCAAAATTTAGTTTGTAGTGCCGAGTTAAGTCGGCACTACAAACCATTTTCATGGTGGTAATCGATCCGATCGGAATTTAGTATCATCTCAAACAGTTTTTATTTAAACAACATTATGGCTGGCAAATTCGCTAAAACCATAGTTGCCATTTTTAGCCTGATTGCAATTGGCAGCGTGGGGACATATCTCTACTCGGATGGTTATTTAGGAGTTGATAGTAAACCCCTAGACAATGCTAAACTGATTCCGAGTGACGCTTTAGTAGGTGGCACGATCGATCTCAACCCTGAGTCTTGGTCAAAATTACAGAAATTTGGCACGCCAGAAGCAAGGCAACTTTTTGAGCAAGCTTGGAAAGAGCTTGAAAAAGAATTTGCTAAGGAAAGTCCTCAAATCAATTACGATCGAGATATCAAACCTTGGTTGGGTACTGTTGTCTGGGCTGCATTACCATCAGCTAAAACCCAAGAACAGCAATCGCCTACTCCTGAAGTTATCTGGGTAATTACGATTAAAAACAAGCTGAGTATGTGGCAATTAAATCAAAAGCTCAGCAAGATTAATCCTGACGAAAAATTTAAAGAGATTGATTACAAAGGATTTAAAATACTGGAGTCTACTACTAACAAAGGCGATCAAAGCTACTGCGCGATCGTGAAACGTTATCTTGTTTGCAGTGACAAGGAGCAAAATGTCCAAAAATCTATTGAGATCTACAAAGGACAACCATCTTTAGCAAGCAAGCCGGAAGTTGCCAAAGTATTATCAAGCGATTTAAAAATTGATAAGCCAGTAGCTCAATTTTATATTTTTGATAGCTTAGCTTTGATAAAGGAGAGTGTGGCAAATGCTCCTCAAGCTCAAAATGCACCGCTACTCGATCGAGCTGAGCTATATCCGATAAAGTCTTTAAGTGGCGGTATTGGCATTGATGATGCTGGGATTCGGATTAATACTGTTGCCAATTTGCAGCCAAATGCTACCACTCAAACCAACTTTCAGCCAGCAACTGAAAAAATTATTAATTATTTTACTCAGCAAACAGTTGCTTTATTTACGGGGAAAGGCATCAATAACAATTGGTCTAATTTTGTCAGCCAAACACAAAATATCCCAGAAATCAGCCAGGGAATCAATCAATTTCGAGGAAATTTAGCAACTTTAAATCTCGATTTGGATAAAGATATTTTTGGTTGGATGGATGGAGAATACGGATTCGGAGTAATTTCACTGCAAGACGTACCTTTAGAAAGTGCGATCGGGGTAAAAATAGTAATTCAAACTAGCAATCCTGAAGCAGCTAAAAGCACGTTTGCTAAACTGAATGTACTTGCCAAAGGTAATGGTATATCTATATCTGAGAAACAGATTGCCGATCGAGCTATAACAGAATGGCAAGCGCCCAGTCAAGACTTTGTATTGGGACACGGCTGGTTGGATGCAAATTCAGTATTTGTCACATTAGCGAATGCCAAAACATTACCAGCGATCGCAGCTACATCAAATCCAACTTTAGCACAAAGCGAAAACTTTCAAACAATTACTAGCTCTTTACCAAAGCCTAACAGCGGCTACGGTTATTTCAATTTTGAACAAATTCTTACCCTTGTCAATTCTGCTGCATCTAAAAATTTCATTGAGTCATCTGTACCCAAAGAAAATATAGCAGAATTCGATCGTCCGATCGGGGCGCTGAATTCTGTACTCGGCATAGCCATGACAACCGTAGAAGTAGACAAATCAACCCAAAGGTATGAGATGCTAATCGCACTCAAGCCAGCAACTGCCGGCGCGTCACCACAAACTCCGTCAGCCAATTTACCTGCTACTTCACCGCCTGCTGTTTCACCGCCTGCTGTTTCACCAACTACTCCACCGACAAATTTACCCGCGAATCCAACTGTAACTGCGCGCCCAATTCCCAAGAAAACTAATCCACCGACAAATTTACCTGCGAATCCCACTGTAAAAGTGCCTCCAACTACCAGCAAAACTACTCCACCAAAAAATTCACCTGCTACTCCAACAGTAACTCCGCCAGCAACTCCAACTAATCCTGACAATGATTTTCGGCAAGCAGTAAATCAAGCAACTCGTGCAGCTTCTCTAACTCAAACTGCCACAACAAAACAACAGTGGCAGCAGGTGATTGTTGCGTGGGAACAGGCAATTACTGGCATGAAAAAAATACCTGCTAATAGTCCTAAATACAAAATTAGCCAGCCAAAGATTGTAGAATATCAAAATAATTTGAAATATGCGAAGATTGCGGTCGATCGATCGCAAGAATAGAAAAGATAATTATTCTGTTTATGACTCGGCGGTTGAAACCGCGTCTTGTCAGCGGTTCAGATTAAGGAATCGAACCAAGAGCATCTGTTAATCAGAAATATTAATCAATCTTGGTGGGCGGAAAATATCCGTCTTTATGCAGCGCAGAGTAATGCTCGCAATCTGATTCGTGGCTGTGAGTAATATTAATTCCGATGCTACCGGATTTGATATGAGGGCGATACTTTGAAATTTATGATTTTTCTTTGCTTCGTAACTTACTGAAAAAATGCTATCTAATTTTGATTGTTGTCTCAAATATCGATCGCCCCTTCATTTTAAATAAACTCAATATTTTCATACAAATCTGCGATCGCAATTTCCACCTGCACAGACGTTAACATCAGCCGATCGCCAATAACACCATATTCCGAAAAAATCCACTTATTCGCCTCAGTTTTAGAGTATTGCTCCACCTGTAGCCGATATTGATCGATTAATAAATACTCCTGAAAACTAGGAATACTGCGATACGCAGCAAACTTTTCATCTCGATCGTAAGCTTTGGTACCTTTAGACAACACCTCAGCAATCAGCAGAGGATTGGTAATTGTATCAGTCCGTCCAGATTGCAGCTCGATCGGTTTCGCCACAACCATCACATCTGGATAAGTATAATTATTAAACTGCGGAATCCACAGCCGCTGATCTAATCCAAAAATACTGTAAGGTTTACCCTTGAGACTCACCCTCAAAATAGCATTTAAGATGCTGGTAATTTCATTGTGATTCGGTGTGCCGCCAGCCATCAGAACAATTTCCCCATTGATAAATTCATGTCGATCCAGAGAATTAACTTCAGCTTCTAGATATTCCTCAGCATTGTAGGTTTTGGTTTCAACTTGCGCGAACATACACAACGATCTCCTTTTATCTACTGATTTAAGTTTATCTGAAAAATCCTTAAGTTGCTATAGTTATTTTACCAGATTCAGAGGTAACTATCATCTCTCTAATTTTTAGATAATAAGGACTTTAGTCCTGACTACAAACCATCATAGATTTAGCGTTGAAATACAAAGCTTAACAGGGTTAAAACTGTGCAACCAAACACCGCTTCAAATGTATATCTTGGCGAAGGTTTGTAAGGGGAAGAATGCCAAACCCGCAATTCTCCATTAAAGCCGCGCGATGCTAAACTCAGCGAAACTTGACGGTAATTTACCAAAGTTCGCTGAAGCAATTGCCCGATTAAAATGCCTAAACTACGCATTCCTAATTTCCAAGTGCGATAGCCACAGCGCGAATTTTGGGCTATCCAAAGTTCATCGGCGATCGCCAATAAGCTAAAAATGAAGCGATACATCAACAACAGCAATTCTGTCAACAACGGCGGCAAGCGTAATTGTCTAAGAATTTGCAAGATTTCGGTAAATGGCACCGTCAACAGGATGAAATACATACAACTTGTCGAAGCCAAGGTGCGGGTGAATAACAAACTCACTTGGTATAATCCAGTGAGACTCACATACAGATACAAATTGCCGACGCTAATCCCCCAACTTTGCCAAATATCCGAGTGAATTGCTTGGATTTGATTTAACTGAATTCCACCGATCGCCAAAGCAGGCAAACTTGTCAGCAAAAACACCAACGGGAGTGACAACAACCGCAGATAAAGTTTCCCAGGAATCCCTGCATAGATGACGATCCAGACTGCTAACCAAAGGGCGATCGACAATTGGACGATCGCCCCAGAAAGCAGAGACAGAATCAATAGGGCGATCGCAAACGATAATTTATGAGTTGGCGGCAACCCGCGCAAACGATTCGTGTAAGCCAGACTATCAATCTGATGATTCATTAGACATCTCCCATAATTCTTGTGGAACAGGCATCTTGCCTGTTCAAAGCTGGCTTTTTAGGAGATGTCTATTCCAACGGCGATTTATCATCAGATTTCTGAGATTGCGATCGACATTTATACAGCCCGATCGCATATCCGATAGCACCAGCCCCCAGCGCCGCCTGAGTCGCAAATAAGAGACTTTCAATTTCTCCACTCGCCGGCTCAAAAAAGTGCTTGAACCAAGGTTCATAGCCCGGTTGAATCTCGGTAATTGCCTTCTGTGCTTCCCCATCCGCCCCGCCGTATTCACCCCGGACAAAAACTAGAGGAATAACGGTAAGGGCAATAACTCCAATTACTAACAGCCAATTTTGTTGCGAAGTAGCTTGCTGATTGCTGGTAGGTTTTCGATTCATGGCTTAAGACTCCTGTTTCAATAATTTCAGAATTTCCAACTCTGGTTGCCCGTAAGAATGCAGCCAATTCCACACCAATAAAGTGAGCAATCCCTCACTAATAGCCAGGGGTACTTGAGTAATCGCAAAGATGCCAGCAAACTTAAGAAACGAAGCCAAAAAACCGCCACTCGCCGCCGGAAAAGCTAACGCCAACTGCATCGAAGTAACCACATAAGTCAGCAAATCAGCCAAAGCCGCCGCCCAAAAAATTGCCGCTCGCTGTCTACCAGTTCGCATCAGCAATTGATAGATAAAATAGGCAGCAAATGGGCCAACAATCGCCATCGAAAACATATTAGCTCCCAGCGTTGTCAGCCCGCCGTGGGCCAACAAAACCGCTTGAAAAAGCAGCACTAAAGCACCGAGTACCGCCATCACCGAAGGGCCAAACAAAATCGCACCCAAACCCGTACCCGTTGGGTGAGAACAACTCCCCGTTACCGAAGGAATCTTCAAAGCAGAAAGTACAAAAGTAAACGCACCGGATAAAGCTAGTAATAGTTTAAGTTCCGGGTGTTCTTTGGTAATGCGAGTAATCGATCGCAAACCTACCACAAAAAAAGGCAACGCCACAATCCACCAAAAAACAGCCCATTGCACAGGCAAAAAACCTTCAGAAATGTGCATAGCTGCGGCCGGTGTTGCCGAGCCCAAAACAAGATAACAACTCAAGCCAGCCATCAATCCCAGACTGACCAATTTTCGATTTCGAGACTTCAAGCTGTACCTCGCAGACGAGACTATTTAAACCAACACATCGGCGGGCATTCTGACTCAAAAAGCTACAGGGCTTTCATTACAGTTGCGGGACAGCGTTGGACTTGCACCGAACTTTCCCCATTACCTCTAATGGCTGCTCCCCATTAGAACCGACTTGTTAGATTTAGTATAGTCGATCGCGCAAATCTCAGCCGATATTTTACAAAAATTCTGATTAATGGATTCAACGGATTTGATATAAATTGACGCTAAAACTACAGCTTCAAGGGCGAATTCCTGCGATCGCCTCTGCAACGCGCCCTTGACGCTACTGGCGCTATAGCTGAGAGAGTAGCGTGTCATATTCTGTATGTGAACCAACCCAAAACCAAATGATTGTATCTCTATCTAGCTGTCCAACTGCCCGATAGTTTTTACTGATCCGAGCAGAATAAATTGGTAATTCTGGATGCACTTTTTTGAAGCGTAAGCTTGGATAATTAGGATCTTGTTTGAATTGGCGGTATGCTTCGCGGCTCTGCTCCTGAACTTGCTCAGGTAGTCCCGCAAACGCTTTACGGAATTGGGCGGTAGTACGTGACTTCACAATGTTTCTGGATCTAACTCTTGGGTTTTACCTGCGCGATACTCAGCCATTGCCTCGGTGGCAAGCTTAGCAAGGAAATCTTGGGACTTTGCAAAAGTCACATCCCATTGAACTTCATCTTCAAGTTCTGCCAAAATCATTGCTGCGATCGTGTCCTGCTCACTGGCTGGCAGGGTTTTCAATCGGGCGATTGCCCGTTCAAGTAATTCGGTCATCGTTACTGTACTCCTATCAAAGAGATACTAATCATTGTAGTTTGTGGGGAGACAAAAAATCATCATCAAACCAGTAAATGTTATAATATTAGTAAGTTTTGAGGAAAGCCGCAATGTTAAAGTACAACTTGCCGAGGAACTTGCCCTCAGCCGATGAACTACCAGACTCGGACGAAACGCCTGTGGATAACGAACTGCAAGAACTAATACCAGGGTTACTAAAAGCAATCTTGCTGATACTTTGGTCAGAACGGATGGACTGGTTATTTGGCATAGATATGGGTATTTATCATCACCCAGACGAACCAGCCATTGTTCCAGATGCTTTCTTAAGTTTAGGAGTAGAACGGTTTTACGACGAAGAATTGCGTCCCAGTTACGTGCTGTGGGATGAAAATGTCATGCCACTTTTCGTGCTAGAAGTTGTTTCCCCAACTTATCGCAAGGAATACAGCACAAAATTAGACACTTATCAAGATTTAGGCGTACTTTATTACGTCATTTATTCTTCCCGTCGCCGTCGTAAACCTCATTTGGAAGTACACAAGTTAGTCAATGGGAAATACGAGTTACAGTCAGGAAATCCAGTTTGGATGCCAGAAATTGGTTTGGGAATTGGTTGTGAAAGGGGAAACTATTCTGGGGTGACAAGAGAGTGGTTGTATTGGTATGATGCCGATGGCAAACGCTATCTGACACCTCAAGAACAGATAAAACAATCAACGCAGCGTGCCCAACAGGAATCGCAGCGTGCCCAACAGGAATCACAACGTGCCCAACAGGAATCGCAACGCGCCCAACAGGAATCGCAACGCGCCCAACAGGAATCGCAGCGCGCCCAACAGGAATCGCAGCGTGCCCAACAGGAATCACAACGTGCTGAGCAATTAGCTGAACGTGCCGAACAATTAAGTCGGCGCGCCGAACAATTAGCCCAACGATTGCGAGAGTTGGGAGTAGATCCTGATCATCTCAATTAATGGCAGGATCACACTTTAGATCCCCGACTTCTTTAAGAAGTCGGGGATCTGGGTATTCTGTTTTGTTATTTCTGCGGGCACTTTGGATGAAAGCCACCCTGCAAACAAATATAAGCAATTTGACTTTGATCTAAATTCTTAGCCTCGGCAAAATTAACTCCTTGCAATCTACCAGACTTAGCACCGGGGGGACTTTGAATAAATTGATCCGAAGTCTCCTTCCCCACAAACACTGCGCCTTTAAAATTTGCCCTGGCTACATTCGCGCCCCTAAAATCAGCCAAACTCACGTCAGCATTCCGCAAGTTAGCATCTTGCAACTTAGCATCTTTTAAATTCGCGTTTGCGAGTTTAGTTGAACTCAAATCAGCTTTTTGCAAGTTCGCGCCGTTCAAATCCGCACCGGATAAATCCGCACCTTGCCATTCCGATTTCTCCAAATTTGTCAAGGGCAATTGAGCGCCTTGAGCCTTGACTTTTCGCAAACGCGCACCTGACAAATTCGCTCCCGAAAAATTGGCGCTCCCTATATCTGCACCGGTAAAACTTGCATCTTTTAACATTGCTTGCTGCAAATTTGCCCCAATTAAAATAGCACTGCTAAAATTAGCTGAATTCAAATTGCCGTTAGAAAAATTAGCTTTGTTCAAGACAGCGCGCACAAAAGTAGTGCGATTCATTACAGCACTATTAAAAGAGGCTCCTGTCAAATTGGCTCCTTCAAAATTAGCTCCGCTCAAGTCAGAAATCCAATCGTCAAATGTACCAGATCGCCTGTCTTTCCCGGTTCCGTAAAACAGAGTTCCCGGCAAGTTGGCATTAGTTAAATTGGTGTTTTTTAGCTTAATTCCTGACAAGTCAACTTTGTCTAATACTAATGTAAACTGAGCTGGGCCGGAAGCACTTTGAGCTAAATCCGTGCGACTTAAATCGACGCCGTTTAATTGGCTGCTATACACTGTGAGAATTTTGCCGATCGCCCTTTGTACTGTTCGCTGGCGCACCGCCGCTAAGTCACGTTCCGGGGCCTTACCCCCGTAGCGCAGGGAATCGAGGTCATTGCGAAGAGCTTGGTTCAACCGCTGCAAATAAGGCAAAGATGAAGGCCCGGTACTGACTAAAGCTTGCTGGATCGCATCGAGCATGGTGCGGCTTTCTTCTTGGGCGAGCAAATCGGCTAGCAGCGGTACGGCGCGGGAGTCTTCCACCGTTCCCAAGGCCAAAATTGCCGATCGCCGCCCCGCTGTCCCGTTAGCTGAATTGGGAGACAATTTGTTGACTAAAGCTAAAAATACTTCGTCGTCGCGCTGGCGAGAATCCCGCAAATTTGCTTGACTTTGAATGTAGATTTGAGTGCCGACAAACAGAGTGAAAATCAATCCCGCACTGCCGATTGTCCCGATCACTAAAGTCGCCCCCGGATGTTGGCGCATCCAATTCCACAAACTGTGATTTTCTGTGGTGTGTGTTTCGGTAGTCAAAACCAAAGCAGCAATCTGCGCGTCTTCCTCAGTCCAATCTTGACTCTTAACCGGATTGGTAGATAATTCCTGCGATCGAGCATTGACGACCAAAGTATTCGCGAGGCGATCGTGTCCAGTTTGCCCCTTGTAGCGCAAAGCAAAAGCCCCGTCTGCGAGCATTGCCAAGCCGCTCAACCCCCCTAAAATGATCAAATCAGGAAATGCACCCGATAAGCGCCAAACGCCGTAAGCGAGGCCCAGAGGCACTCCCCAGCGCCCGAAACTTTCCCGAATTAGCACTCGCCCCAAACCCGGAGGAGTACCCGACGCTTTGACAACTTTGATGCCAAACCAGCGTTTAGGCAGAGTTTGACCGGTTTTGGCGAGCAAATATAATTGCCACGCCGCTAAAACTGCCGGTGCGATGATACCGACCGACCAGAATAGATTAGTTAGAGGTGCGACTCTGGGGTTGCGATCGCGCACAGGTATGCCTAAAGTACGGTAAACGGTTTCAGATGCTGCTGCTACTGAGGAGTTGAGTGGCACTGTTTGAGCTTCCTTGTTGACCAATGCCCCGATACTAAAGGGAACGAGGGCACTAGCCGCCACTAATGAAATTTCAACTACCCAAGCGCCACACCTGCGAACCAGCAGTGGCATTTGCTTGGATTGTACCAGCCAAGAGGGATCGGGTTGATTAATGCCACTGGGCGCGGTTGGGCTAGTCATATTGAGAATTTCCTATTACTTATCGTTATTATTGGAGGACTGGGGAGAAATTGCCAACTGATACGCTATGTAGATTAGCACTCCGAGAACGGCAAGAGTAATCAGGGCATAAATTAGTTGTACAACGGTATTGAAGACTGTCAGGACAATTATCGCCCCGACGGCAAAGACTGCAACTTGACCTGGTTTAGGGAGTCTTTGAAATTTGTTCAGAAATTGATTGTAGAAGGTTTGGACGGCTGGGTAGTTGTCTAAATTCATTTTCATTAGTGGCGATCGCTCTAGTTTAGCTTTTAGTTCTCCGAATGCTTGCTGCCAATTGAAATTATTTTGATAATTCATAAAAAAATTTGCGAGTTACTGGATCTGTAAGTTGGTCTTTCTAGGACGGTCACATTGATAACAGTCACATTACCCTGTTCGCAACCGCCGATGATCTTCTACTGTCAAAGAAGTGGAACTTTCCGCCATTGTGTTCGGTTAAATCAGGATAAATATGAAGATACACTATCCGTGCGATCGCGCCAGACCGAGGTTAAGCTCGATCGTAACCTTAGCCTTGGCAATGATTTTAGCTCCTGTGAGCACTGTTCGGAGCCAACCGCTACAAATTGCTCCGGGATTTCCCGAACCGCTGAATATTTCTGGGGTTTCCGGCGGCCCGAACAATAGCGGCGATTGCGGTTTTGTTTCCCAAGCACCAAACCACGTCATCCAAGTTACCCAAGATTTACCTTATTGGCGGATTGCAGTACAAACCGCTGGGGCTCCGAGTTTGATGATTCAAGGGCCGAGGGGGCGTTTCTGCGTGCTACCGGCGAATGCTGCTACGGGGAATGTCGAATTTTCCGGTTATGGGGATAAGGGAACTTATACTATCTTTGTGGGCGATCGATCTCAAGGTCAACACCCTTATTCTCTCTCTATTTCTCAAAAGCGAAAGTAAAAAGGCAAATGGATTTTAGTTCAAATAGGACTTACGCAAAGCCTATTAGGACTTACGCAAAGCCTATTTGTCATTGAGGACTTACGCAAAGCCTATTTGTCATTGAGGACTTACGCAAAGCCTATTTGTCATTGAGGACTTACGCAAAGCCTATTTGTCATTGAGGACTTACGCAAAGCCTATTTGTCATTGAGGACTTACGC
>Ga0316607_1000103_pt1 | contig 33633 bp, 22 predicted proteins | sample MIS2016062E_MG_FD_207674 | JGI IMG/M metagenome (GOLD analysis project Ga0316607, IMG submission 207674) | Microbial mat bacterial communities from Middle Island sinkhole, Lake Huron, Michigan, United States - MIS.2016.062E | ecosystem: Environmental > Aquatic > Freshwater > Lake > Sediment...
AGGTGCGCAATGCGCACCCTACGGATAGAGTTGGCGCGTCCAGGACTATATTATCTGTGTTAGTAAGGTGCGCAATGCGCACCCTACGGATAGAGTTGGCGCGTCCAGGACTATATTATCTGTGTTAATCCTATACATTTGCAGTTAAAAAATAGACATCTCAAATCTTATGAAAGGTGAAATTGAACAGCAAATTCAACAATTGAGGCAGCAGCTACAGGAAGCTAGCTATGCTTATTATGTTTTGGATGCACCGATTATCGCAGATGAGGTGTACGATCGACTTTATCGCGATTTGCAAGAATTAGAATTCGATTATCCTGAACTAATAACGCCAGAAAGTCCGACTCAGCGAGTGGGAGAAAAACCAGCTACTCAATTTTCTAGCGTCAAGCATAATATCCCTCTCTACAGTTTGGAAAATGCTTTTGATCTTGCAGAATTTACTAAATGGCAGGAACGCTGGCAGCGAATTTCACCCCCCCAAAGCTTGGGGGCGAACCAGGGAGTTGAATATGTTTGTGAGTTAAAAATTGATGGTTCTGCTTTAGCATTAACCTATGAAAATGGAGTTTTAGTCCGGGGTGCGACGCGGGGAGATGGCATTTCTGGAGAAGATATTACTCAAAATGTTAAGACAATTCGATCGATTCCTCTCAAGCTAAATTTAGATAATCCGCCGCCGATTGTAGAAGTGCGGGGAGAGGCTTTTTTGTCCTTAGCTGTGTTTGAGGAAATTAATCGGGAACGGGAAAAAGCAGGGGAACAACTATTTGCTAATCCTCGCAATGCGGCGGCGGGTACGCTGCGACAGTTGGATCCTAAAATTGTGGATAAGCGCAAGTTAGATTTCTTTGCTTATACTCTACATTTTGATGAACCTGTAGGGAACGAAGAAAAAACGCAGTGGGAATCTTTGGATTTGTTGCAAAGAAGGGGGTTTAAGGTGAATCCCAATCGCAAGCTTTGCTACTCTTTGGAGGAGGTTTGGGAGTATTACGAATTATGGGATACTGAACGGCGGAATTTGCCTTACATGACGGATGGAGTTGTTGTTAAAATTAATCCGGTTGGACTGCAAAAACAATTGGGTTTTACTCAGAGGTTTCCGCGTTGGGCGATCGCCCTTAAGTATCCGGCGCAAGAAGTCCCTACAATTGTGGAAGCAGTCACCATACAAGTAGGCAGAACCGGGGCTTTGACACCTGTGGCGGAACTAAAACCGGTGCAGTTGGCGGGGACAACGGTTTCGCGGGCTTCGCTGCATAATGGCGATCGCACTTCGGCCTTAAATCTCCATATTGGCGATACTGTAATTGTCAGAAAAGCAGGAGAGATTATACCAGAAGTTGTGCGAGTTTTACCAGAACTTCGTCCCAGTCATGCTCAATTATTTCAAATGCCTAGTTGTTGTCCAGAATGCCAACAGCCCGTAGTTCGGGAAAAGGGCGAGGCCGTTACTCGGTGCATTAATACATCTTGTCCCGCGATTTTGCGGGGTTCCCTGATTCATTTTTGCAGTCGAGATGCTCTGGATATTAACGGTGTTGGGGAAAAGTTGGTGCAGCAGATGGTGGATCACAATTTGCTCAATTCTGTGGCAGATTTGTATGATTTGACTGTGGAAAGATTGATGAATATGGAGCGCATGGGTGCTAAATTAGCCGCAAAATTGGTAAGTGCGATCGGCAATTCCAAAACTCAACCTTGGCCACGGGTACTTTACGGTTTGGGCATTCGCCAAGTCGGCAGTGTTAACGCGCAATTGCTGACAGAAAGATTTACCAATGTAGAAGAATTAGCAGCAGCATCAGCGGCATCTATTGAAGGCGTTTATGGAATAGGGCCAGAAATTGCTCAATCGGTTTATCAGTGGTTTCAAGTGCCGGCAAATCAGAGTTTAATAGAACGGTTGAAAACTACGGGATTGCAATTGCAGTCAGAAGTAAAAACTCAGAATACAGCAGAAAAGAACTTACAATTAGTAGGCAAAACTTTTGTAATTACGGGAACTCTACCAACTCTGAAACGAGATGAAGCTAAAGATTTGATTCAAAAAGCGGGAGGAAAAATCACAAATTCCGTTAGTGCTAAAACCAACTATGTAGTTGTGGGATCAGATGCAGGTTCTAAGCTAGAAAAAGCTCAATCTTTGGGAATACAACAACTTTCAGAATCTGAGTTAATAGAACTGCTAGAGCAACCAAAAATAGTTGGTTAAAATTAATAAATCTCTCCGCTCTTTCTCCGCGTTCTCTGCGTCCTCTGCGGTTCAAAAACAGTCCTGGACGCAAAACCTATGTGGTTATGTCATTCTGAGTGAAACGAAGAATCTCAAACCTCAAGAAAAGCGTCGATGCTACGTCAGTCCTAAAAAAATCTCCTTTGACTCCTCTGTTATACAACCTAAATTTTGCTAAAATTAATGTAGTTCGCTCAAATAGCGCGGCCAATACAAGCCCAAGCAAATCCCAGCAATCATAGGAGATACATTATGTCGGAAATTCCAACAGAACAAACACCAGCAAATTTGCCAACTCCAGAAACAACTACCGAAACCTCCATTTCTCCGGTGGAAAACTTAAAAAATACTTTAGGAAACATCCTGAGTAGTTGGAAGTTAAAAGTAGGATTAGCAGTTGCTGTACTGTTTGGAGTGTTCCTATTAACTTTCTACTGGCAGCATATAATTGCAGTTGTAGGTATGAAAAGTTGGTCGGCGCGATCGGGTGCTAAGCCGATCGAATGTATGGTAAGAGATACCAATAACGACGAGTATGTCAGTTGCAGCGCTCTCCTCGATCAGCAGATTGTCCCTCTTGAGTGCAGTTCGAGTTTGTTCAACATCGGTTGTCGAGTCAATTATGGAACTGCGGCACCTAATCCGAGACGGATGAACCCTTGAGTTTTTGATGGTTTGACGTGGTTGAATGAACAGATTTGTTACTAAAATATGGGACTTACCCAAGATTTTCCACCGTGAAAATACTCCAGCAATAAAGATGAGAAAACTCTGGTTTTGCTGGTTGTAAATTAGCAGGTAAGTTGACTTACCTGCTCTTGTCATTAAGGGCCTGTTTTCGAGACGAACCGACAACACTGCATTTAATCATATTTCTTTTTATCATTGAAACCTAAAAATGATCGAAATTAACGGCTACGAGATTCTCACTCAGATTTACGAAAGTGATAACTCCATAGTATATAGAGGCATCCGACAACAGGATAATCTACCTGTTATCCTCAAAATGCTCAAACAAGATTATCCGACTCCTGCTCAAATCACCCACTATCGACAGGAATATGAAATTACGCGCAATCTTAATCTAAAAGGGGTGATCAAAGCTTATAGTTTGGAAGAGTATCAGAGAACCCTAGTTATAATCTTGGAAGATTTTGGTGGCAATTCTCTCAAGAGATTGACGAATAACTCTGAACAAAAGCAAGCCATTACCTCTTTAAACCAATGCCTCGATATTGCCATTCAAGCAACCGAGATTTTGGCTCAGATTCATGCAGCAAATGTCATTCACAAAGATATTAACCCAGCTAATCTTGTTTGGCATTCAGAAACCAAACAACTCAAAATCATTGACTTTGGCATTTCCACTCAATTCACCCGCGAAAATCCCACCCTAAAAAATCCCAATGTCCTAGAAGGAACTTTAGCCTATATTTCACCAGAGCAAACAGGCAGAATGAATCGTTCCCTAGATTACCGCACCGATTTTTATTCCCTTGGTGTCACTTTCTATGAGTTACTGACAGGAAAACTCCCTTTTGAAACCACCGATGCACTGGAATTAGTACATTGTCATATCGCGAAAGTGCCCGTAGCACCCCATCAAGTTAATGCAGAAATTCCCAAAGCCGTGTCAGATATCGTGATGAAACTGATGGCAAAAACCGCAGAACAGCGATATCAAAGTGCATTCGGAATCAGGAATGATTTAGCCGAATGTTTGCAGCAGTTACAAACCACAGGAAATATATCAAATTTCCCTTTGGGGACTCAAGACATTTCCGATCATTTTCAAATCCCGCAAAAACTCTATGGACGCGAGGCAGAAATTGAGACATTAATCACTGCTTTTGAGCGAGTAGCTAACCCCCCTGAATCCCCCCTTGCTAAGGGGGGACTAGGGGGGGTTGAAATGATGTTGGTGGCTGGTTATTCTGGCATTGGCAAATCTGCACTCGTACAAGAACTTTATCAACCCATTACCAAAGCACGCGGCTATTTTATCTCTGGTAAATTTGACCAGTTTCAACGAAATATTCCCTACTCGGCTGTTGTTTATGCCTTCCAAGAATTAGTGCGACAACTGTTAACAGAAACCGCAACAAAACTCAAGCTTTGGCGAGAAAAACTTTTAACTGCTCTCGGAGTTAACGGACAAATTATTATTGATGTCATTCCCCAAGTTGAACTGATTATTGGCAAGCAAATAAAAGTTCCACAGTTGGGAGGAACGGAGGCACAAAACCGCTTTAATTTAGTCTTGGGTAACTTTATCCGTGCATTTTGTTCTCCCGAACATCCCCTAGTTATCTTTCTGGATGATTTGCAGTGGGCAGATGCCGCTACCCTCAAATTAATCCAACTGATGATGACAGATTCAGATACACAATACTTGTTTTTAATTGGCGCATATCGGGATAACGAAGTCAGTCCAACTCATCCCTTAATGATGACACTGGAAGACATTAAGAAGGCAAATTCAGCAACATCATCTCTACAAAATCTGGAAATTGATCAACTCACTTTTACGAAAATTAACCAAATTAACTTAGCACCTTTGGCTGTAGAACATATTAGCCAACTTATGGCGGATACTTTGTACAGCAACAGGGAATCTGTCAAACCTTTAGCAGAAATGGTGGTGACAAAAACTCGCGGCAATCCTTTTTTTGTGAATGAGTTCTTAAAAACCTTGTATGCCGAGGGATTGCTGAAATTTCAACATCCTCAATCTTCCCTGATTTCGAGAGACAAAAAAGGAGAAACTAGAGGATTTTGGCAATGGGATGTGTCTCAGATTGAAGCTTTAGGGATTACAGATAATGTGGTGGAATTAATGATTGGCAAACTGAAAAAATTGCCTGAAGCCACACAAAATGTCTTGCAATTAGCAGCTTGTATCGGGTCAGAATTTGACTTAAATACTCTCGCGGTGATCTGCGAAGAAACAGCAGCCAAGGTATTTGATGATCTCCGAGAGGCTTTGCAATCTGGGTTAATTTTATCACGTTCTGAATTAGACGAACAATTGTTAATTCAAAATTATCAATTTTTACACGATCGGGTTCAACAAGCAGCTTATGAGATCATACCAGAATTCAAAAAGCAGAAAACTCATTTAAAAATCGGGAGATTGCTGCTAGCTAATACACCATCAGATTTAATCGCAGATCATATTTTTGATATTGTCAACCAATTAAATCAAGCCCGTAATTCCATTGATAATCCTTCGGAAAAAACGACTTTAGCTGAATTAAATTTAATCGCGGGGCGCAAAGCAAAATCTAGCATTGCTTACGAGCCGGCTGTCCAATACTTAACTATCGGCTTAGAACTTTTATCTATTGATAGTTGGCAAACTAATTATGAATTAACTCTCGCCATCTATGAAGCCGCCGCCGAAACTGCATACCTGAATGGTAACTTTGAAGAAATGGAAAAAATGGTAGAAATTGTTTTGCAAGCAGCCAAAACTATTTTGGAAAAAGTCAAAGTATATGAAGTTAAAATGCAGGCTAACATTACTCAAACCAGACTATTAGAGGCTACCAAAATTGGGCTACAAGCCCTGCATTTACTAGGGATCAGTTTGCCCGAATCGCCTACCCCAGATGAGATTAAACAAGTATTCTTAGAAACCAAGGCTTTATTAGTTGATAAAAGCGAGGTAGATTTATTAAATTTACCACCGCTAACGGATACCAACAAGTTAGCAGCCATGAGGATATTATCAATTCTCTTTGGCCCGATATTTTTAGCTACACCCGCCCTATTGCCATTCATCCCCTGTCAACAGGTACAATTATCGCTCCAATATGGCCAGAATTCTCATTCTGCCCTGGGTTATGCCAATTACGCGATCGTTTTAAACGGATTATTACAAGAAATTGATTCTGCTTATCAATTTGGACAACTAGCTTTAAAGTTATTATCTCAGGTAAATTCTTCAGAGATTAAGGGCAGAATTCTTAACCAAGTTGCCGCATTTACTATTCATGGTAAGGCTCATGTGAGAGATACTTTCGCCCTGCTTTTAGAGGCATATCAAAGTAGCCTAGAAAATGGAGATTTAGAATTTGTTGGCTATGCTGCTATGAATAGATGTCAATATTTTTACTTGGGTAGTGAAGAATTGATTTTGGTAGAAAAGGAGATGGAAAATTATTGTCATGCTTTGGCTAAATTTAACTTGCAAACAGCATTAAATTATAATCAAATTTTTTGGCAGTCAGTTCTTAATTTAAGCTCTCCTGGGTCAAATCCTGGTTGTTTAATAGGTAAGGCTTGTAATGAACAGCAGATGCTACCAATGCTGTTGGCTGCTAATGATCGCTTTGGCATTTTTAGTTTATATTTACACAAATTGATTCTCAGTTATTTGTTTAATGATTATACTGAAGCCTTGAAAAATACGCTGCAAGCTGAAAAATATGTCGATGGGGCGACGGGAATTTTCAGTGTCCCTGTTTTCTATTTTTATGATTCCTTAGCGCTACTAGCTATCTATTCATCTATCACTAATCTTGATGAACAAGAATTATTGCTACTGAAAGTTAAAAACAATCAAGAAAAAATGAAAATATGGGCGCATTATGCTCCGATGAATTACTTGCATAAATTCGATTTAGTTGCAGCGGAACAACATCGGATCTTAGGTGAAGATATGTCAGCAATGGATTTGTACGATCGCGCTATTGACAAGGCTAGAAAGAATCATTATATCAACGATGAAGCTTTAGCGTGCGAACTGGCTGCCAAGTTTTGGTTAGCTCAAGGTAAAGAAAGGTTTGCGAGTTCCTATATAAATGATGCTCGCTACGCCTATACTCGCTGGGGAGCAACAGCAAAGGTTAAAGATTTAGAAGCAAGATACCCGAAATTAATATCTAAAGTTGCAGCGGCTACTCGAATTATTGACACTAACAGGACAACAACCAGGATTAATACTGGGACGAATTCGGGAGAAGTTTTAGATTTAGCAACAGTAATCAAAGCTTCTCAAGCTATTTCTGGGGTAATTTTACTAGAGCAATTATTACCTAATTTGATGAAAATTATGCTCGAAAATGCCGGGGCACAAGTTGGTTTTATCATTTTAAAATCTCAGGAAAAATTGCTGATTGAAGCTGAAGGGGCTGTAGATTCAGAACAAGTCAAAGTTTTACAGTCAATCAATATTGAAAATAGCGAACAACTGCCACTAGGTGTCATCCAATATGTGGCGAGAACTCAGGAAGATGTGGTTTTATCAGACGCTACAAAGGAGGGAGTTTTTACCAAGGAACCCTATATTGTCAAAAATCAGCCGAAGTCAGTTTTATGTGCTCCTATTATTAATCAAGGCAAACTGCTCGGCATTCTGTACCTAGAAAATAACCTGACTACGGGGGTATTTACCCCAGATAGATTGGAAGTCTTAAAAATCTTATCCTCCCAAGCCGCTATTTCGATCGAAAATGCCCGACTCTATCAAAACTTAGAAGATAAAGTCGAAGAACGCACGGCTCAATTAGCTCAAGCTAATCAAGAAATTAGCACTCTTAATGAAATGCTCAAAAAAGACAATCTGCGCATGGGTGCGGAACTCGATATTGTCAAACAATTGCAACAAATGGTGTTACCTAAACAGTCGGAATTAGAGGCGATTGAAGGATTAGAAATTGCGGGATATATGGAACCGGCTGATGAAGTGGGCGGCGATTACTACGACGTATTACAACAGGATGGAAGAGTAAAAATTAGCATTGGCGATGTTACTGGACATGGTTTAGAAAGTGGTGTGTTGATGATTATGGCACAAACGGCTGTCAGGACGCTTCAGAAAATGAACGAAACAGATCCAGTGAAGTTTTTAGATGTCCTCAACCAGACTCTTTATGATAATCTTCAACGCATGGACTCCGGTAAAAACATGAGTCTAGCTATCTTAGATTATGCCGGAGGTGTACTGAAATTAAGCGGACAACATGAGGAAATGATTGTGGTGCGCGCTGATGGAAAATTGGAGTGCATAGATACGATGGATTTAGGCTTTCCCATTGGCTTAGTAGAAGAGATTGGCGACTTTATTGCTCAAGCAGAAGTGCTGTTAAATCCTGGGGATGTGGTGGTGCTTTATACTGATGGAATTCCTGAAGCTTTTGATATTAATAAGGCGCAGTACGGATTAGAAAGACTGTGGCAAGTGGTGGTTGACAATCATCTGCGATCGGCCCAAGAAATTCGGGAAGCTGTGATTGATGATGTGCGGCAATATATTGGGGTTCAGAGGGTTTTTGATGATATTACTTTGGTGGTTATCAAGCAGAAATAGAGTTGAAAATCCCCTGGAGCACTCGGCGGTTGAAACCGCGTCTACATAAACGAAGTTTGCCTCCGCAGACTAAGAGATACAGCGTATTCCAGGTTTATGAAGTAGGGACAGGGCAATGCCCTGTCCCTAGGGCAGGGATAGATCGATCTGGGGTGTCCTTCATAAACATGGAATCTGCTATATTTGTATAAACGGGAAAATGAAATGCGATGAGGAGTCTTTATGAGTCAGTGTCTTAATCCTGATTGCTTGTATCAAAACCTACCGAGCGATAAATTCTGCCAAAAATGCGGTGATAAACTCCTATTGGGAGAAAGATATCGTGCTGTTAAATACATTTCTGAGGGTGGTTTTGGCCGTACCTTTAAGGCTATAGATGAACATCGACTTGATACGATTTGTGTGATTAAGCAGTTTCTTCCGCAACAACAAGGAAGTGCGGCTATTGCGAAAGCGACGGAGTTATTTAAACAAGAAGCGGAGAGACTCCGAGATTTGGGTAAACATCCTCAAATTCCTGATTTATTGGCATCTTTTGAACAAGATAAGCGGCTTTATCTGGTACAGGAATTTATAGACGGTGAGGATTTATTAAAAGAGTTAGATCAAAAGGGCAAATTTAGCGAAAAACAGATTGAGCAATTATTGACGGAATTGTTACCCGTGTTAGATTTTGTTCACAAGGAAAATGTTATTCACCGAGATATTAAACCTGATAATATCATTAGAAATCAGAAGGGTTCTCTTGTTTTAATTGACTTTGGGGTTTCTAAGCAATTGAGCGGCACTGTTTTGACGAGAATGGGTACTGTTACTGGTACTCCGGGTTATGCAGCACCCGAACAAATGCAAGGCCATGTTTTTCCAGCCAGTGATCTTTATAGTCTCGCGGTGACTTGCATTCGCTTATTAACGGGGTGTTTGCTCGAAGAGAAAAATGGGACTTGGGTTGATGAACTTTTTGATCCGATGGAAATGCAATGGGTTTGGAGGCAGAAAAACGTTTCGATCGGCAATGATTTGGCCAAAGTCTTAGATAAAATGTTATCGTTTCCAGTGCGCGATCGTTATCAATCAGCCACGGAAGTTTTACAAGCTCTTAATCCTGTCTCAATTCCTCCTACTCAAATATCAGCCCCACCATCACCAAAACCATCTCAACATCGATCGTTTACGGAAGACTTGGGGAATGGGGTGACAGTGGAAATGATCGCGATTCCTGGTGGTACATTTACAATGGGTGCGCCCACAAGTGAAGCCGAAAGTAGTGATAATGAAAGGCAGCAACATCGGGTGACAATTCAACCATTTTTCATGGGTAAATATGCCGCGACACAAGCTCAATGGAAAGCCGTCGCGAAATTACCTAAAATTAAATATGACTTAAATTCCGATCCTTCTCGCTTCAAAGGTAACAATCGGCCTGTAGAGCAGGTTTCCTGGCGTGAGGCTGTGGAATTTTGTGCCAGATTATCTAAAGAAACTAGACGTAATTACCGCCTACCCAGTGAGGCGGAATGGGAATACGCGTGTCGCGCGGGTACGACGACACCTTTTCACTTTGGCGAAACAATTACCACCGATCAGGTTAACTATAACGGCAATTACACTTACGGTAATTCACCACAAGGTGAGTATCGGCAAGAAACGATTGATGTAGGCAGTTTTCCACCTAATGGCTTTGGTTTATACCAAATGCACGGCAACGTCTGGGAGTGGTGTGCTGATCCTTGGCACGGTAACTATGAAAAAGCACCTACGGATGGAAGTGTCTGGGATGAAAAATATAATGATAATCGCTATCAAAATAGCACTGATTTGTTAACAAAGTCAGGAAACGATAACAGAAATCGGCTGCTGCGCGGTGGCTCGTGGGTCGGTATTCCGCGGTATTGCCGCTCGGCCCTTCGCGTCGATCGTGCGCCGGGCACCCGCTACGTCAGCCTCGGTTTTCGTTTTGTCTGTGTGTGGCTGCGTGGACTTAATAGCCCTTGACACTTTTGCCCTTTTGTGCTATGCACTTCTTTCTTTTACACTCGCCCTCCCCGCGTAGCGGGGTCGATATTTTTTTGGGGTCGAAAATCAATTTGCATTTATGGGTGGGGGCGGGTTGATGAGGGTAATCTGTGGGTGGGAAAATCGATGTGGAGAAAGCCCCTACCGCGGTTTATTAGATGTAGGTTGGGTTGAGGTACGAAACCCAACTTATGGAAGATGTAGGTTGGGTTGAGGGACGAAACCCAACTGATCAAAGTTTGGTGTTGGGTTTTGCTGCGCTCAACCCAACCTACCCATCTGCACTACCCATCTGCACTTATGAAATTTTGGTGTTGGGTTTTGCTGCGCTCAACCCAACCTACCCTTTTTCACTAGGCAAGAATTATCAATTATGTAGAAAATGCTCAAAGATATTATCTCAGTTAAACCCTTAGAAGGCTATCAATTACATCTCAAATTTGAAGATGATCGAGAGGGTGTTATTGACATCAGCAAACTCATCGAATTTACCGGAATCTTTTCCCCTTTGCAAGATTTGACTTACTTTAACCAAGTCAAACTTAATCCTGAATGGGGGACAATTTACTGGGAAAATGGAGCCGATTTTGATCCTGATATTTTGTACTCAATTATCACAGGTGAGCGAATCCCTACTTATGAAAAAGAGTTTGTCGGGGGTTGAAACCGCTCCTAAAGGCTCCTAAACGCAGATCTAGGTGGGGATGGGGCGGGTTTTTATCATTTGTCGGTGGGTATCAAAGATTTCGGTGAACCCGCCCCTACAGGTTAAAGATCCCCTGATTAAGGAAGGATTCCCACCATTAATCCGTCCCAGAATATTTTGAATATTAGGATTAGTCAAAAAATTAGCAATTTGACCTTCCCTGAGATTAAACTGAGTAAAACTATGAAAAAGATTAGCCTTGTCTCCGCTGAAAGCTCCCCCAGAAATGTCGTAGCGATTACCGTTGGGAGTAACGAGTGTATTCGTACCATCCGGTGCTGGGCTGATGGGTTGCGCGCTGGCGGGGGAAGTCGCGACACTCAACCAGCTAACTATGAATAGCCATCCAATCCAAGACAGTTTATAATCTATCATTCAGTTTTTGAGCTGGTTTTTATATTAAAACATAACTCTAATCTTGTCAAGTGTCAATAGGTATAAATTCAATTTTATTTTCCAATCCCAAAAATAAGTAAGCCTACCTAAAAAAAATAGAATACCCAGCTCCCCGCAGCAGTTTCAGTGCTGCGGGTATCTCACAAAAATTGCAGTTTTCCGATCGCTCAAGCACGCCATTTGTCCAGCGAATAACAGACAAATTAATCCCGCCAACTAGAGTGAGGCCAAGACATTCCCGGTACAATTCCTAAAAACAGTTGTGAACAACCTATCTCAGGCATTTAGAGATGAGGTTCAAATAGCGCAGGTGAGTTAGGCAACATCTCCAACGCATCCTCGGCTTCACTAAATGCTGAGCCACAGCTCGCCAGCCATATTTTTTGGTGATATACAAAACATTGACTGAACTCGACTGTCGCAAACTTTATATTTTTCAGATGATCTTTACCAAAACTTCACAAAGCCTCAGTAACATCTTGTATGTATGGATGAAAGCTAATACTTGTAAGTATTGCAGTCAACTTGAGACGGCTGCAAACAGCAATAAATGTAGTATTTTGGAAATAAGACGGGCTGAAAATCTTGCTGGTACTGATGGAAAGTGTGGCAGTCTGGTATCAGTGAAAACTCGGAGAGTAGTGGCAAGTCATTGACTCAAAGACACACATACCCAAAGACACACATAGCTGATACCGATTTGTCGAGCTAATTTTCAAGCAAAGGCGATCGTCCCGTTGATGACAGTAGGATAGCGATCGCCCCCCTCTAGTCCAGCTTGCTGCCAGCATTCGCAGTCTCAACACCCAACTATAAATACAGGAGATTCAGGGCTATGACTACATTTACCTTAGTCAAAAAAACATCGTTCACAGTCGCCAGCTTAGCAACAACAATTTTGCTAGGCATCGGCGCACCCGCTCAAGCTTTTATGTTTGGGACGAGCGGCATCCAGTTCGATCAAGATACAACCGTAAACTTTACATTCGATCAATCTCACGGAGCATACCAGTCCAGCTTGAGGGTAGCCCAAGCCCAGTCGGGAAACACTGTCTACAGCAACATAGCCAGCCTATTTTCCGAGGTCAAACCCTCAGATAACGGCTCGGCCAATGAATGGAAGGGAACCTTTGGCAACGCAGTCACCTCCAACGGCTCGATCGACCAAAATTTCACATTTGTGAAGGATCAAGTTTACGCCCTCCTGCTGTGGAGCGACCTCGGCAGTGGTAATCCGTTGGAGCAGTATGCCTCCTCAAGTACCTTCATGAACAGCTCCGCATGGTTTGCCGCCGCCAGCCAATTCCGCAGAAGTGACTGTCTGGTGGCTGGTTGTCAGCAAGCTGTGTTTGGCGACTTTAGCCTCAACTACAACTCCACGGCTCCATTTAGCGCCGTCAACGGCGGTAGGAGCCTAGAGCAATTTTCATCGGTGACGATGGCCCAACTGCTTCAGGGCATAAAAATCTCCTTCGACGATGGCGGAAATGGAAATGACGTTGACTTTCAAGACTTTAGCGTCACGGCTCAGGCAGTCCCCGAACCAATCTCAGTCTTGGGTACTATCCTGGGGATCGGGGCTTTGGGCGCGGCGCGAGCCAAAAAAAACATTACCAGCCAGCGAAAAAATGACTTTTAAGTAGCCCCGTATAAATCTAAATAGTGAGTCTGTTCAGTGGTAATCTGATGAATAGCATTTCTAAATGTTAAGAGTTTTTCCAATATCGGAAAAGTAGAATCCTAACAAAGGCACTATTCATGGTATCCACCGCAGTACAAACCCACGTAGGCTACATCACCCAAATCATTGGGCCAGTTGTAGACGTAAAATTCCCAGGCGGCAAACTGCCCCAAATCTATAACGCTCTCACAATCTCCGGCAAAAACGAAGCAGGTCAAGACGTTGCCGTCACCTGCGAAGTTCAGCAACTGCTCGGAGACAGTCAGGTGCGTGCGGTTTCCATGAGTACCACCGACGGTTTGGTGCGTGGCATGGAAGTCGTAGATACCGGGCGATCGATTCAAGTTCCCGTCGGCATCCCGACTCTGGGCAGGATTTTTAATGTCATCGGCGAACCCGTAGACAACCTCGGTCCGGTCGATACTTCCGAAAGTATGCCCATCCACCGCAGCGCTCCGGCTTTCACCGAATTGGAAACCAAGCCTTCGGTGTTTGAAACTGGAATCAAGGTGATCGACCTCCTGGCCCCCTACCGTCGCGGAGGCAAAATCGGTTTGTTTGGTGGCGCTGGCGTTGGCAAAACCGTCATTATGATGGAACTCGTGAACAACATCGCCAAAGCTCACGGCGGCGTGTCCGTGTTTGGTGGCGTGGGCGAGCGCACCCGCGAAGGTAATGACCTCTACAAAGAAATGATCGAGTCCGGGGTTATTAACGAAGAAGACCGCAGCAAGTCAAAAATTGCTCTGGTTTACGGTCAAATGAACGAGCCACCAGGTGCTCGGATGCGCGTGGGCCTGTCGGCTCTGGCGATGGCCGAATACTTCCGCGATGTCAGCAAGCAGGACGTTCTCCTATTTATCGACAATATTTTCCGCTTTGTACAAGCGGGTTCTGAGGTATCTGCTCTGTTGGGTCGGATGCCTTCGGCTGTGGGATATCAGCCGACTCTTGGTACGGATATGGGCGACTTGCAAGAGCGGATTACTTCGACTACCGAAGGTTCGATTACTTCGGTTCAGGCTGTCTACGTGCCTGCGGATGACTTGACTGACCCCGCGCCGGCTACGACTTTTGCTCACTTGGACGCTACAACTGTACTCTCTCGCGGTTTGGCTGCGAAGGGGATTTATCCTGCGGTTGACCCGCTGGATTCTACGTCTACGATGTTGCAAGTTAGCGTCGTTGGCGAAGAACACTACGGTGTTGCTCGCCAAGTGCAGTCTACTCTACAACGCTACAAGGAATTGCAAGACATTATTGCAATTTTGGGCTTGGATGAGCTGTCGGAAGATGACCGCTTAACTGTGTCTCGCGCTCGCAAAATTGAACGGTTCTTATCGCAGCCGTTCTTTGTGGCTGAAGTGTTTACTGGTTCCCCCGGTAAGTATGTCAAGCTGGCAGATACGATTAAGGGCTTCCAGATGATTCTTGGTGGTGAACTTGATGATTTACCGGAACAAGCGTTCTATCTGGTGGGCGACATTAGCGAGGCGATCGCCAAAGCTGAAAAAATGAAGGCTGATGCCAAGTAATTTTAGTAATTAGTCATTGGTTATTGGTCATTAGTCATTGGTCATTAGTTGTTAACAGTTAAAAGTTAACAGTTAACAACTAAGTGACTGATGATGGCCGACGGCTGACTAATGACTAATTACTAATGACTGCTGACTGTTGACTACTGACTAATGACTAAGGACAATTTATGACATTATCTGTGCACGTAGTTGCCCCAGACAAAACTGTTTGGGATTCTAATGCTGAAGAAGTAATTCTGCCGAGCACTACAGGCCAATTGGGTATCTTGACCGGTCACGCTCCGATGTTGACGGCTTTGGATACGGGAGTGATGCGCGTCCGTCCCGGTAAGGAATGGGTGTCTATTGCTCTGATGGGCGGCTTTGCAGAAATCGAAGCAAACCAAGTTACTATTCTTGTCAACGGCGCCGAAAAAGGCGAAACAATTGACAAAGAAGCTGCTCGCACTGCCTACACCGAAGCAGAAGCTCGTTTGGAAAAGGCCGCTAGCGGTACTCTCCAAGAGCAAATTCAAGCTAAGCAAGCAATTAAACGCGCGAGAGCTCGTTTCCAAGCTGCCGGCGGCACGCTCTAGCCCTCAACCTAGGGACAGGGGAGTGGGACACAACAATGTTGTATCCCTACCTCAGCATCTGTAGGGACACAACATTGTTGTGTCCCTACTGTTTTGTTAAACCCCAACTTCCAACAATAGAGACTGCATTGTTTCCCAAGATAGCCCTTGCTCAATATAGCGAGGGCTATCTGGATTGTAGGGGCTGTTTACTCGATCGATACTGACAATCTTTGCTCCCACAGGTAAAACAGGAACGTCAGGATCGAAAGCAGTCGATCGCACCAAAGAGCTAGAAAAGCCTTTAAAGATTGCAATTTCGTCAGATTCGCCCTCAATTTGGGCTTTCACGATTAAAACTTCCTGGGGGCGTTTGATCGTGTATTGTTCCAAGCGCCCAGCAATAGAGTCAGCCATCATAGATATCACTTTACTAAAAATAGTTTACAATACTTAAGAGTGGTGCAGCTTTGATTTGAACATAAACTGATGATTTCAAGCTAAATTACTACTATGTCAACTCCATCTCTCAAACATTTAGCAGCCAAATTTTCTGGAAAACTTACCCTGCGGACTGTTCTGATAGTTCCCTTCGTCCTGCAAGTATTTGCCGCCGTGGGAATTGTGGGATATTTATCATTTAAGAACAGTCAAATAGCCGTTAATGACCTTGCCGGTCAATTGATGAGTGAAGTCAGCAATCGCATCGAACAGAACCTCCGCTCTTATTTAGACACTCCGCACCAGAGCAATCAAAGCAAGCTGGATTCTGTGAATCTGGGTTTTGTGAACATGAAAGACTTGTCAGCTTGGGAAAAATATCTGTGGCGACAAGTGCAATTATATCCCTCCATAAATTTTACCTCAATTGGCAATAAGGATGGAGAATATCGCACCGGAGAAAAGACATCAGATGGCAATTTATTGATCAACGCATCCGGCCCGTCAACTGGCTTCGATTTCTATTCTTACAATACTAATGATACAGGCGATCGCACTACAGTAGCGGCACAGGTCAAAAACTTTGACATCCGCCAACACCCTTCCTACACCTATGCCGCCCTCGAAGGAAAACCAACTTGGAGCTCAGTTTATATCTCATTCCTCGAACCCACATTAATAATCAGCGCTCTCCAACCCGTTTACGACACCCAAAAACAGCTAGAAGGAGTGTTAGTTTCTGCCCTGCGTCTCGATCATCTAGGTCAATTTTTAAATAGCCTCAAAATTGGAAAATCGGGACAGACATTTATTGTTGAAAGGAATGGCACACTATTAGCAACTTCCTCGCCTGAAAAACCGTTTCGTACCAAAAATAATCAAAAAGAACTGTTTAAAATTACAGAGAGCAGCGATGCAGTAACTCAAGCAACAGCTAAATATTTAACAACTCAATTTCAAGACTTGCACAACATTAAAAAAACTGAGAAAATCAATTTTGAAATCAACGGTAAACAGCAATATTTAAAAGTTCTGCCATTTAAAGACGGTAAAGGTTTAGACTGGTTGATTGTCGTCGTCGTTCCCGAAGCCGACTTTATGGAACAAATTGATGCCAATACCCGTACTACAGTGCTGCTGTGTATAGCTGCTTTGGGAATGGCAACAGTTTTAGGCATCCTGACTTCCCGCTGGATTATCAAACCTATTCTCGAACTGAAAGACGCAGCAACGGCTTTGTCTGAAGGACAATTTGACCGAACTGTAAAACTCAATAGAACCGACGAATTAGGCGTACTTGCCAAAGCTTTTAACAGCATGGCGGCACAACTACAAGCATCTTTTAGCGCCTTAGAAACTAAAAATAGCGAATTGCAGCGGCTGGACAAACTCAAAGACGAATTCTTAGCAAATACCTCCCACGAACTCCGCACTCCCCTCCACGGGATTATTGGTATTGCAGAATCTTTAATAGACGGCGCTACCGGACAACTGCCAGAAAAAACAAATATGAACTTAGCTTTGATTTCATCGTCTGGCAAAAGACTGTCGTCTTTAATTAACGACATTCTTGATTTTTCCCAACTCAAACATAAAACTCTCGAACTGCAAATTAAACCCGTCGGAATCAGAGAAATTGTCTACATAATTCTGACTTTATCTCAGCCATTAGTCGGCACAAAAAAATTGCAGTTGCTCAATTCAATTAGTCCAGAATTGCCGCCAGTAGCAGCCGATGAAAATCGTTTGGAACAAATACTTTACAATTTAATCGGTAATGCGATTAAATTTACAGAAAGCGGTACTGTTGAAATTTCAGCAGAATTGTTAATGGACAACGAAAAATCATTAATGCCTAGTTCCCAATTAGCCATTACTGTATCAGACACCGGCATTGGTATCGCCGCAGACAAATTAGAGCGAATTTTTGAATCCTTTGAACAAGCTGACGGTTCCACTGCTAGGGAATTCGGCGGCACGGGTTTAGGTTTGGCGGTTGCTAAGCAATTAGTTGAATTGCACGGAGGTCAAATTCGGGTATCTTCAACTGTAGGAGTTGGTTCTCAATTTACCTTTACTTTGCCAGTCTCTGAAAGTCAACCAGAAGTTAACGGGAAGTATCCACTTGTAGCTGAGGGCGATCGCAATTTTAGCAGTCATCAAGTTACAGCCAAATTACCTATTATACATTCTCAGTCACCAGCCAATCAAGAACTACTGCAAACTGACAAAATTAAAATCTTGATCGTCGATGATGAGCCCATTAATATTCAGGTGTTAGTTAACAGTCTTTCGAGCGAAAATTATGTCATAACTCAAGCCAGCAATGGCTTGGAAGCATTAAGTTTGATTGAAGAGGGATTTAAGCCAGATTTGATTTTACTTGATGTAATGATGCCGAAGATGACTGGTTATGAAGTGTGTCGAGAAGTTCGCAAAAAATACTCGCCTTTAGAATTACCGATTTTGATGCTGACTGCCAAAAATCAAACCTCGGATTTGGTAGAAGCTTTTAACTTAGAAGCAAATGATTATGTAACTAAACCTTTTATCAAAAAGGAATTGTTGGCAAGAATTAATACGCAAATTCGTCTGGCCAAAATGAATGCAGCCTACGGCAGATTTGTCCCGCATGATTTTTTAAGTTTACTTGAAAAGCCTAGTATTATTGAAGTAAAACTAGGCGAACATCAAGAAAAAAACATGACGGTATTGTTTGCTGATATTCGCTCCTTTACGGCACTTTCAGAAAAAATGACACCGCCAGAAAATTTTGCTTTTATTAATAATTATTTGGGGAGAGTGAGTCCTGTAATTAGAAAAAACAACGGTTTTATTGACAAATACATTGGGGATGCAGTAATGGCACTGTTTCCTACTTGTCCTGATGATGGCGTTCGAGCAGCAATTGATATGCAGAAAGAAGTGAATCTTTACAACCAACAGCGACAAGAAAATGCCTTGGTTCCTATTGCGATCGGCATTGGTTTACACGCGGGTAATTTAATGTTGGGTACAATTGGTGAGCGAGAACGGATGGAAAGTACAGTGATTGCTGATGCTGTGAATCTCGCCTCTCGTTTGGAAGGGTTAACTAAGGTTTATGGTTCGGGAATTCTAGTTAGTGATGCCATTATCGATCGTCTGGACGATCGCGAAAAGTATAAGTACAGATTTGTCGATCGAGTGACAGTGAAAGGGAAAACAACTGCTGTGTCGGTATTTGAAATTTACGATACAGAAACAGAGGAGAGCATTCAGCTCAAACAGCAAACTGCGGAGGTTTTTCAAGTAGGTCTAGATTTTTACTACCAGCAAAAATTTGTTGCTGCACAAAAAGTTTTTCAGAATATTTTACACATTAATCCTGAAGATAAGGTAGCAATGCTGTATTTCAAACGCTCTCGCAAGTATCGAATGTATGGAACACCGGATGGCTGGTCGGGGGTGGAAATTTCGACGGAGAAATAGGGCGGGCAGGATGCCCCACAATCAAATTTATTTTTTGTGGAACAGGCATCCTGCCTGTTATCAAGAATGGTGCAAGATGTAAGTTGTACAAACTTTAAAATACGGTTGTACAAACCCCGAATTGCTTCCAAGTTTGAGGGCCGACAATACCGTCAGCTTCGATGCGTTTACTCCTTTGAAACTTGATCACTGCTTGTTCGGTTTTCGGACCGAATGATCCATCGGTAGCTAGCGAATACCCGTTGGCATTCAAGAGTCGCTGGAGGTAGCGCACGTCCTCATTTTGGGTAACGTCGTCATTACGTTTCAGTAGGGGAAAATAACGGCAGGAAGGTAATTCAGTGCGAGTGACAGTTGTGGTTTGCATGATTTTATTTTCGATGAGTTGTTTGCAAGTTGTTGGAAGTACAGAAGTGGGGAAAAGATGTTAACTTTGATTTAACACCCGAAGGTACAAGCTCCCAATCGCTCCCAAGTTTGAGGGCCGACAATACCATCAATAGCGATGCGTTTACTCCTTTGAAAATTGATAACTGCTTGTTCGGTTTTGCCACCGAATATTCCATCAATAGTTACCGGATATCCCTTCTGAGTCAATTTTTGTTGGAGATATCGAACATCCTGATTTGGAGCAGCCTGATCGTTGCGTCTTAGTGTCGGTAATGAAGAGCACAAAGGTAATTGAGTATGGGTGGCATTTGTAGTTTCCATGGTTTGATTCTCGATTATTTGTTTGGTGTTGCAAGTTGTTTTAACCTGCTATTCCCTAGTTGTAGCTGCGGGGGAAAGTGCTTTAACAGTCGCTTTTTATAGTGACGCTGATCTGGGGTAGCTCGGATGAGTGACACTCGAAGGTAGAAGGTAAGTTGTTGAGCATTAAAATTAAAGCTTTCGGGCGGGTTCTCCTGCCCACCCCACAATAGTTTCATCAAACTTGACTGTAAAATTTAGATCTGCCTCAGCTTACAGCTTCTGGGAGGCGCGAGGCATTTATCTAATGATATTATTCAGGGGGTCAGATTAGCGACTTTCAAGGCGCGCCTGAAAACTGGTGTGGGGTTGGGACTTTAACTCAGAAGTGATCTCGTAGTAGCGCATGATCGTAGTTTTGCGGCTGTCAAACAACTTGATAATTGAATCAATAACTATTTCTGTGACAATCGGGTTAAAGTCGGTAATAAAGTCGTCGGGGTCAATATTTTGTTTGAAAAACTCCTTAGCCCGATCGCACTGATACCGCATTTCGTCAAAGCCAACAAATTTAACCATAAACGTTGTTAGTGGCGAGTTTTCCAAATCGGTATAGGTACTGCTTTTAGCCCGCCCATTTTCTAACAAATTCAATACTTCTGCTTCCAGGGCTGTTTTGGGTTCTAATGGTTGTTTGATTTCGGGGAAAAAGCTTTCCAAGCGCACGCCGCCACTAACTCGATCGGGAAGTTCGCCCATCACCATTGCCAGAGAAACATCTAGTCCCAAACCCGAAGAAAGCGCCTCAATCATGGCGATTCCAGCCAGTTTGCAGCCCAAATAAAGCCTCGCGATCTCAAGATTGTTCCGAGCAGTATTTTCCCACCGCTGATAGGTACTGTCATCTGGATATCCGTCAAATTGCCGAAAAATTAGCTCAGGATTGAGATAATTCATAAACCCTTCCATTTTCAGCAAAGCAACTCGGTAGTCACGAACCGTGTAAAAACCGTAGGTGAGAGTGTGATTTGTTTCCGGCAATAAGTTCCAGGTATTTGCCAAAAAAATGGCCGGACTTTCGTAAGCAAAACTCATCACATCGCGGTTGGCAATTCCGACAGCTTTTTTGATAGTTTGCCGCATTTTCTCCTCAGTCAAACTGAGGTTAAACTGCATATTGATTGCTGGAAAACGATCGTACATTCGCTGGCTGACCGTGACTCCCCATTCGATCGCCCGAAACGGAATGGTTGCTTCTATGCAGGCTGCGATTTCCAGTAAATGCTCGCGTTTGAGAAATGGTTCTAGAGCTTTGGCTGCTACCAGAGCACTGAGAAATTCGTTTTGTCCGGCGAAAGGATTTAGCACTTCCCCCGGTACAAAACCAAATACTACCATTACCATCTCGAAGGTGGCATCTGCCGTTAACTCAGATTTCTCCCGAATTTGTAGCTGTTTGTTAACCTCTTTTATAACAGGAGTAATGTAGTGGCTCACGTTCAAACTAATGCTGCGATCGACTTGTACGTAGACAATATCGTGAAATAAAGCAGCCAAAACTTCGATCGCATCTTCATTTCCCCCCACCTCAAAAATATGTTCGGGAGTGTGAAAAAATCGCCACTGGCCCATCATCGGCTGAACTATCAGTTCGGCAATCCGAGCGAGTTGAGTTGGTTCGACTTCTACATCCAGCCTCGCCGTCGCCCAAATCAGCTTTTCTAAACACTGTAAGTATGGTTTGCTATCCATCACAGTCTTTTCCTATCACATTACTGTCACGTCAGCCCGACTCTGTTTAATTTTTGTTTTTCAGATGCACCTCGGATTTTTTGATTTTTTAGTGTTGAGATTGCTGCCTGACTGGGAACGCAGGGTCCTACAGTTGAAGACTGGAGCGGGGAATTGAGGATGCAAGTCTTTACTTAAAATCAATTTACTGTCCGGTAGCCGATCGCCCTTGTTTTCCCAGTCTAATTAGCACAAAATAGGATAAGTAAGCTACATAAATCAGTAAACCTACTAGACCTAAAAAGCCGAATAATTGAGGGTTGATTTTTGCGTGAAACATCTGTTTGTAGAGCCAAGGTGGGTCAAGCCAAACGCGGCAAAACGGTTCGTCAATGACCTGATCGTGAGATTTAAAAGCACAAGTTAAGAAGGGAATTTGAGCGATCGCACCCAAACCGCTGTAAACAGTAATTGCCCACCGCCAAGCAGTAAAAGCCAGCTTTAAAGGCGATTGGGGACGATCGGCAATTTCTTCATTCAAATCAGTCCAAAACCACAGACAAGCAGGAATCAAGGCCCTCCCCATCACCGACGATACAAAGCTGACAGGCACCGCAGCCATCATCAGGTAAAGTGTAATTGCCAGCAAACTCGCCACTCGCCAATAAATAATCGACAAACGGACGATCGCATCAGCTTTCTCAACAACAGCCCAAATCAGCACTACCAGCGGGATCGAAACCGTTAATAACACAGACAACCGATAATCCATCCAGACTAGGGGTTGAAACCAAGGCCCGGTAGCTGCCAATAAAAGACTTAACATCTTTGGGAAAACATACTCGCTTATTTGTCAAAAATTCTACTTTGACACTCCCCGGTCTGAAGACGCGGGGATTCTTAAGGACAAACTTTGGGGGATGAATCCACCCAAACTTCGGTTCTTAAAGGGTAAGTCAGATACCCGCTACCCACTCGCTCATTGCTGAGTCTATGGCTACTTTTTTGCCTAACGGCTTGCAACTGTCGGGTTTTTCACCAACTAGGTTTCAACGCTTCGACTACGCTCAGCGCACCGCAACTTTATCAAACCAAAATCGGTTTGTCAAGATGGGGCAGGCAGGATAAATCCTGCAACGCCCTTTCATCCCTGGACTAAAGTCGCAGGGTTTTCAGGGTATTTCTTATAAAATTGATCAAAAATCAGCAACCGGGACATCTTTTCATGTTCCAGTTGCTGCTTCACTTTTACCAGATGTGAGGTTGCATAGTTTGAAAGGTACTAAGAAAAGGATAGAGGGCAAATTTCGCCCTCACCTTTCGCCTCAACTTTTAAATTGCCCCTTTATTCGTCGTAGATGCGGCACTCAGCAGCGTCAGGGTTGTCATCGCAATATTTTTCAAAGGAATTCTTAGGTTTAACCTGCTTTTGGTGGGAAGCTTCTGCTTGCAGTTCTTCAACTGCGTCCCACGCCGCTGCACACTCGCCAGACGTGCTGCCACTGACGTCGCAGACGGTACGAGCGTTTTCGAGCTCTTCTTCAATTTTTTCTTGGATGTTGTCAGGGGGTGTTGTTGTCATATAAAAAATTTTCGGGAGTGTGAAAACTGCTCTATAGAACCTATCCATAACTGCGATCGCAGCGGGACTGTCTACTTCCTGCTTCAGACCGCTTCCCGTCGGCGGGTTCTAGTCCACAGGCATCAATTCAGGTTGAGCCGACCTTACTATTTATGCAAACATTACAGGTGAATTAGCGTGTAGAACTGTATTGAGCTGGATCTTTTAAGATTTAGCTCACAATTCTAGCTAACACTAAACAGGTTTATTGGCTGCATATGTTAACTTATGTTAACACAAAAAAGGCTGTCTCACCGAATCGATCGCCAAGAAAATAGCGTCATGGGGGAGACCGATGCAGGTTAGCCTAGTGTACAAGATAGTTTTATAGAGAATTTTGTCATATGTATGCTCAAAACCAAATGCAATGGGTCAGCGCTTTATCAACCCGTCCCTCTTTAGAATCAGCCCTGAAAGAAGTTGTAGAACAAGCTCAGCGATCGCTAGAAGGCCCAGCAGATTTAGGGTTGATCTTTATCTCGTCTGCCTTTGCTTCGGAGTATTCTCGGCTGATGCCTTTACTCGCAGAATTACTGCCGATTCCGGCTCTGATTGGCTGCGGGGCGATCGGGATCATTGGTACCAATCGGGGCGGTCTGACGGAAGAAGTAGAGGGTTCTCCCGCCGTCAGTTTGAGTCTGGCACGCTTGCCCGGAGTGAATGTCAGAACTTTTCACGTCGCAGCAGAAGAACTGCCGGACTTAGATAGTCCCCCTGATACTTGGGTGGATCTTTTGGGAGTGCCGGCACAGGAAGAACCGCAGTTCATCATCTTAGCCGATCCCTTTTCATCACAAATTAACGACCTGCTGCAAGGGCTAGATTATGCCTATCCGGGCGCGCCGAAGGTAGGGGGACTGGCTGGCGGGGATGGTAGCAGGGGTGCGGCGCTCTTCTGCAACTATCAGCTTTACCGAGAAGGGACGGTTGGGGTGGCTTTGAGTGGCAATATTGTTTTGGAGACGATCGTCGCTCAAGGCTGTAGGCCGATCGGGCGTCCCTATCGGGTAACGGAAGGAGAGCGCAATATTTTGCTCAAACTCGAAGAACAAACCGACGATTCAGGGTTCGGGGGGACGGAGCGATCGCCCTTAGAATCCCTGCGGGCGTTGGTGCAAACTTTGAGTGAGGAAGACCGAGAATTAGCTCAGCACTCGCTATTTGTAGGCTTAGTGAGCGATGAATTTAAGCTGATATTAGAGCCTGGAGATTTTTTAATCCGAAACCTGTTGGGAGTAGATCCAAAAGTGGGAGCCATTGCGATCGCCGATCGAGTCCGTCCCGGACAGCGCATCCAGTTTCACCTCCGGGATGCCCGCACCTCCGCAGAAGACCTAGAAATGCTGCTAGAACGCTATCAGCGATCGGCCGAATACAGGGCTACATCCAGCGCCGGTGCCTTGATGTTCTCTTGTCTAGGGCGTGGTGAAGGGCTTTACGGCGAGCCCAACTTTGACTCGCGGCTTTTTAGTCGATACCTCAACAACATCCCCCTGAGTGGCTTTTTCTGCAACGGCGAAATCGGCCCCGTCGGTGACAGCACCTTTCTGCACGGCTACACCTCCGTATTTGGGATTTGTCGCCAAAATTCATAATTTGTGAACCAATCACCAAAAAGTAAAAGCGGCAGTCGCCTGCCGCTTTTACTTTTAACTAGATATCGGGAAACCTTAGAAACTAAAGGTTGTCCGTAGGACTCCTACCCAGATATCATCGTTTGTGTTTTTGTGTTCGGGATTCAGAATCACATAAACGCCCGGTGTCACGGAAATAAAGTCATTGACTTGGAAGCGATAGAAACCCTCTAGGTGATAAGATGTTTTGCTGTCTTTGGCGACATCGCTAGAAGTAACTTTTGGTGGCACACCGAAGACAAAACCGAGGAGGTTGCCTGGTCTGCCAAAATCTGGCAGGGCCAAAGTGATAGCACCATTCTGAATGGTAGCGTCATTGTCGCCTCCCTTCAGTTGGTGAGCCTTGGTATAACCGTACCAACCGCCAAGCTGAAAGCGGCTGCTGGGCTTGAAGTTAACCTGCACGCCAAAGTTATCTGCTGCGGTGGCTAATGAACCAAAGGGCTGGTTAGCCAAAGAACTACCGGTGCTGCCCATGATGCCAACATCGCCGGCTCGATTGTATTTGCGGTTGTAACTCACACCAAGGTCAAATGCTTTGCCTAGAGACAGGTTGAGCTGACCGATCGCACTGAAAGAACCGTCAAAAACGCCCCGGCCGTTTGCGGGGTTGGGAGCGTCGCTATCGGAAGCAAGATAGCCTACTGTGGCTTTGACGGGGCCCAAGTTGTAATTCACAGCAGCACCTGCTCCTTCGGAGCCGCGGAATATTGCTGGGTTGTAACGTCCAAACCTGGAGATAGAACCGGTGCCACCATCTCCAAAGGGAGTAGTCAGAGGAGCAACATCATCAAGAGCCAATCCTTTGGGCCCTAACCAGACTGTAGCATTACCTACTGGGAAGCGATAGTACACCTTATCGAGTTTGAATGCGTTGTTGTCGGTTTGGCCACCGTCAACGCCGAGGCGAGCCATGTTGGTGCCAGTGGCAGTGGCGGCACCGTAGTTGGGCAGGTTGACAGCTTGCAAGCGGGTTCTGAGCAAGTCCTTGCCGGTGAAGCTGGTGTCGAAGTTCAAGCGCACTCGGTAGCCCAAGGTGGTAGAGGTTTTGTCGTCGTGAAGGCCGACACCATCTCCAAAGGTGTCGCTAGCCAGAAAGATTACTTCTCCTCTCAACTTGGTGGTGGTGGAGAACTGGTTGGCTTCGAGTTCTGCGGTGCGGGCTTCTAGGCCGTCTACTTTTCCGCGCAGGATAGCGAGTTCGACTGCAAATTCTTCTTGCAGGCGTTGCAGAACTGCTAAGTCGTCTTTGGTGACGAAGGTAGATGTTGACGAGCCGATTAGCTTAGTTACTTGGTCTAAGCAAGCGTTAACGCCGGCGGCAAATTCGTAGCGGGTGAGGGCGCGGTTGCCGCGGTAGGTGCCGTCGGGATAGCCTACGATACAACCGTAGCGCTCGACTAGGGATTGTAGGGCTTGGAATGCCCAGTCTGTGGGCCGCACGTCGGAGAGCTGGGAAACTGATGTCACTTGGGACATGGCTCCCGACTGTTGAGTCGGCTGTGCTTGGGGAGCGGCGGGGACGATCGGGCCGCCCATGCCGGCCGGGGAAGTCTGAGCCACTTCTACCTTCGCAGCTCTTTTGCTGGCGACTGTTGGCAGTTGACTGTTCTGGGAAGCTTGAGTCTGGCTGCTTTCTACCGCCAAGTCTGATGCTTGGGGCAAGGGTGCAGTGGCTGTCGCTGTGTTGGCGGGAGCGCTTTCTACGGCTGACTGGATGACGATGTTTGTAGCTGGCAGTGCTGGGGCGCTGGTGTCTGGTTCGATCGAGGCCAGTTTTTCAGCTTCGGCTGGTTTCGCGTCTGATGCTGGGGCGATCGCTGCTGGTTCTGAAGTTGGCGTCGCTTCGATCGACCCGGAGAGCTCATCGCTACTGTTTAGCGCCTGGGCATCCGAAGTAGCAGGCGATACTGCAATTGTTTCTGCAACTGATGCTGCAATTGTTGACTCAGATGGCCCAGCTGCGGCTAGCTGGCTGGCCTCAGACGTTGCTGGGGCTTCTACAGCGATCGCTGCTGCACAAGCGACTGACGATAATCCCAGAATAGCTGGGGAAGCTAGCAGTAAATTCAAAAAAGTTTTGTTCATTTTCCTCACACCGTCACACTCTACTCGACTTGAGCAGCAAGTCCCAACTGCTATTTTTTGTAGTTGCCTGCCCGTTCACAATAACTTCTACAGCTTGCGAGCCAATTCTGTCAAGCTTTTTAACCTGATTTTCAAGCTCGCTGCCCTACGGGAGGGGATTTTCCCGGATTGGTTTTCCCCCATTGCTGGGGAACCGAGGATTTAAGGCTGGCTGGTAGATGTACGCTGAACCTGTCAAATTTCAGGCTTGACAACTTGATGATTTTCTGATCCCCCCAGCAGTCGGGACTTGTCGGCGCGATCGCCAATTTTTAAACTGCTGGGAGTGAGTTTACTTGCAGGCTATTTTAACACAATTTTTGATATTTTCTGGAAGTCGCAGCAGACTGAATGTCTGTTAGCTGAAACTAGACTTTTGCCCCCTTCCTGTGTAGTCTGTTTTGACCCGTTAATTTTTTGGGGCCGTGGTCGGTTCTGGGTTCTGGTTTCCTCTGTCATCGATTCAGCTACCAAAGTAGCAATTGATTCTCCAATTTGTCAAGACCATAAGTAATCGCAACAGGTGCGTTATGCTAGGATAAAATTGTATATTTCGACCAAGGCAATCGACCTTTGTATGCCATGCTACATTTAGGTGTGGCATCGATCAATTTTTATCAAAAATCCAGGGCAGTTTTTCGGAGTAGTAAGGTGGTTAATAGGATGGTTTTTTCGCTTCGTTAATGGGGAATTTATACTCAGTTAACGGGTGGAGTCTTGTCCGGTGCTGTCAGTTCTGAAGCCGAGATTTGGTGGACTAAGGAATGGGGCGGAGAAAATCCTGCCATTGCTCGCAGTATCAATCTGGCAGCAAAACCGCTGGTTGTCAGTGATATCTCGGAAGTTTCCCTAGGAAATGTACGATCGCTCGGTCATTTGTTAGAATCGAAGGTGCGGCTGCAATTGTTCAATCTAAATCCACAAGTTCCGAGTGAGATGCAATTGCTGGACAGGTCAACTATACCTAGAATTCCCAAGGATTTTAGTGAGGTTTTTGTCTAGGGACGAACGAAGGCTTTTAGTGTTAAGCTAGCCAAGATCCAGGACTCAAAAATAGAACTGGTCTGGCCCGATAAAAGCAGCAGTTTGTGGCTGGGTAAGTTAGTACAAAAGTGAGGATTTATGGAAGATTTCGGCATAATTGTGGCCTGCTGTGACCAAGATTATTTATTTGCTAAGGGTTGCTGTGCTAGCATCAGATATTTCCTGGGAGATGTGCCGATTTGTCTGTTGATTGACGGCCAGTTTTCTGTGAGGGATTTGGAAAAGTCTTACGGGGTACGAGTGATCGATCGCACCTTAGTTTCTGAGGAGGTTCTCAGAAAAAGGAGTTTTGGTTGGGGCAAAACTAAGATGATTGCTTTCTGGGAAAGTCCTTGGTCAAATTTTATGGTTTTGGATGCGGATACGATTGTCTGGGGTGATGTTCTCAAATTGGCTAATTTTCGGGAATTTGATTTTATAGTAGATCAGGCTTGTTACGATTACTCGGATGCAGATGTTTCGGAGTTTTTCTTTGATATTCCTGGTGTAGAGCAGCATTTCCCGGATTTTCGCTGGTCGGAATCTCGATCGAATTATTTCTGTACTGGTACTTTTTTTGCGAAGCGGGGTGTTTTTAGCTTAGAGGAATATGTAGAAATTTTAGATTTTACGGTGGCCAATCCGGGAATATTTAAGTACGGAGAAATGGGGTTTTTAAACTTTATGATTTTTCGGGCGGCTCAGGAAAATAGGCTGCGGGTGCAAAATGTGGATATGCAGTTGTTGGTGCCGGATTTTGACCAAGATTTGCTGAGCAAGCGGTTTCCGGTTGAGTCAAGTGGGCCTGGGGGCGATCGCGATCGAGCGACTGTGATTCACTGGTGCGGGCCGAAACCGACTTTATCTACATCTAAAGTTTACTCGGAACCGATGAATTTTTGTCGCCGGAAGTGTCAGGAGGATGTTTGGGGCCGTACTGGTTTGGCTGCTTCAATGTTGTTGCAAGTTGAGGATTGGCAGCGATCGATCTATGTGTATAAGAATAAGTTTAAGAAGAAGTTTCGCCAGTTGACGGGGAAGTAGAATTTTTCAACCGCAGATTTAAGCGGATGAACGGGGATGCACGCGGATTAATTTCAGGTCAACCATTCAGGGGTAAAGTTGGGCCGGCTGGGGGTAAAACTTGGCGGTGAACTGTTACTTTGTGGCTTTCCCGCTGAGTTTGCATTTCGACGGCGATCGCCTCAAATTCGACTTCCATGCAGCCGTAGGGGATTTCTAATTCGACTGTGGCTTGGATCTTACCCAGCCCGTTAGGTTTAAATTCGGCGATCCAGTGCGGCCCGTCGAGAATTAGGTAGGTTTGGCGATCGTACACCCAAATTTTGACGTAAATTCGGGGCATTAATTCTGGTAGTTGTACTCGCACTTTTACTAGGCGCCCTGCGAGTATTTCGTTGCGGGGAAGTTCTAGAACTGGCATCGGTACTAAGTCGTCTTCTGGCAAAATGTAGGGGGTTAGGGCTGTTGTTTCTGCTTCGGTAGTTGTGGCTTTGGTACTAACTTGTGGCGGTGGTGGCGAGGATTCCTCGAAGATGACAAATTCTTGGGCTTCGGTGCTAGTGGATTTTGGATCGGGGATGATAATTTCTTGGACTTCGCTGGTTTCGGCTGGCTGTTCTGTTGGGCTGCTAATGTCGGGGACGGCAATTTCGTCGCTGCTATTTTCGTCGTCTTGTTGAGTTGGCGATAGTGCGGTTGCTGTTAGCCATTCGGGGGATTCGCTGTTGCTGGCTAAGGAACTTAGTCGCGACCAAAATCTATTTTGGACGTTTAAGGTTTGAAATGCCTGTTTTGTAGGTGCGGGCTTGGTTTCTGGTGCTGCTGTTTCGGCTGTTTGAAGGGGATTTGGGAAGTCGGTCGGTGGTTGGGAGTCGATCGCTCTGGCCTCTGTTTGAGAGGTATTGGAGACTTCTGAGAACAATTTGTCTCGGTTGCTGTCAGGCGGTTTGTGGCCGAATGCGGGCAGTTCTAGTTGATGGGTACTGCGATCGACCTCATACAGCGGACTGAGTTGAGGGGGTAAGGGTTCTGTTGTGGTAGATGTAGGGGGGGATGGATTGTCTAAGGATTTTTCGACTAGCTTGAGGAATGATAAATTTGGTGGACTAGCAGGCTGTTTTGGCGCTGTTGGGGAGGGTTTTGTTTGGGGCTTTGGTTCGCCGAAATTGTCTTCTATTACCTCTAGAATCTGCTCTAAACGGGCTGTAATTGTGAAAAATTGGGTGGCTAGGGGGACATTGCCACTGCTGAGAATTGCTTCTCCTAAAATTAGGCGGCTTTTGCACTCGGCTGGTATGTAGGTGACGCAAGCAAAGAGACAAGGGGGAAGTTGTTCTGGCATCTGCTGTTGGATGGCTGCTAGAACTTGTGAGGTTTGGGGCTCGCGCAGGTAGATTTGCAGTTGTGCTGAACCGATGAGTTTTTTGAGTTCTTCGGTTTGGGAGTCGAGAATGGGGGTTGGGGGTTGGGGAAGGTCGATTTTGCCGGAAATGATTAGGGGGCGACCGAGTTGGGCTACGAAGGTTTCTCGATCGAGTACGAGTTGCAGCTTGTCTGGGGATTTGGGCTGGGGGGTTTGGGGACTGGGGAATTCGGAGATTTTGTGGCTCTGCGGTTCTGGTTTGGCTTGGTTTTGGGAAAACCGATCGCCGGGAGTAGCGAGGGAGCCCAAGTCTAGGGGTTGTACTGGTGCTGCGGTTTCGGATTCTAGGGACAATACTTCTAATTGAACGCCGTGCTGCCAGGGTTGGGCTGGTTTGGAGTGGGGATCGGGTAAGCAGGATAGTTGCCACATTCCGGGTTTGAGCCTGGTGTAGGGAATGATCACGACTAATCCTTCTGGGTTGGTGCGGGCCGATCGACTTTGGGCTTGTCGCTGGGGGGATACTTCGTCGCAGGAAGTGTAGAAGACGCGAATTTCGATTTCGGCGTTGGGATGCGGAATGCGGCCGACGACGCGGTATCTACCTTCTAGAATTTCCACTGAGGGGGTTTCTAGGGGCAACCAGGCGCGATCGCCTTCTTTCTGTAGCAAAAATTCTAATTTTTTCATCTTTTGTTTCCCCTTGAAGACCTCCGCTTTGTTGCTTAAAGGTTGGCGGTGGGTGGTTTTTCGGCAGCTACAGGCCGTCAATTATTTGATCTTTTACAGTTTATCACCTCGATCGGTCAAGTGTTGTCAGTTGTCAGTTGGCAGTTGTCAGTTGGTTATTTCAGTCCTGGATGCAGCTATTGTGTCTGTCATTCTGAGCTGCGCGACTAATGAAAGAATTACGTTGAAATGCCTAAGTCCTGTATTTGTTACCAATAACCTTCCAGGCTCTGCCTCCAATGCCCAATTCTATAAGGCCCAATTCCCCAACTCAAAACTATTCTACATTACCAAGGACTACCAATGATGCTAAAAGCTGCCCAATAATATGGATGGGATAAGTTTTTGCCCTCCAGTTGGGGAATCGAAGGCGGCAGGAAGGTTTCGCCTCTAGCAGTTCGCAGTTGGCCGTTTTCGATGTTGACTTTGCCTTCGATCGCAGCTATTTGTGCGAGGCGCATGGCTTCGGCTTTAATAATTGGGGGGTCTTTTGGTTGGCTGACTTTTAAGTATTGGTAAAACTCTGTCATCAGGGCTAGGGTGCCGGCATCGCTGACGTACCACAGGCTGGCGATCGCCGATTTTGCTCCTGATTGAAGTGCTAAACCTGCAAATCCTAGTTCTGCTTCTTTGTCTCCGATCGCTGTTCTACAAGCACTTAATACTAATAGTTCTAAGGGCGGATTGTTCCATTTTAAATCTCTCATTTGATCGAGTCCGAGCTGGGTGTCCCAAAATTGAATGTAGGAGTTATTTGGGGCTCCGGGTCGAAATTCTGCGTGGGTAGCAAGGTGGATGATGCCGTATCTTTGTTGCAGCCGCTGGGATTGCAAGTTTACGATGGTGAAGTCTTCGTTGATCAATGATTGACCGGGCCATTGTTGGACGATCGCACTTAGTTCTAACGGAACTGCTGGTAATGGTTGTTGGTTGGATGTTTCTGCAAAAATTGATGCCCCCATTGCTAGCACTTTGGCGTTTCTAAGATCGGCGTAATTAATGTCTGTTAGTTTGAAAGCGGGGATGCGGGCTAGGCTATATTTTTGGATCAGAAATTGCTGTCCGTCGTGCATGGCGGCTAAGGGTACGGTTCGCAAACCTGTACCAACGCAGAATAGTAGAGTGTCAATTTTTGCTATTTGCAAGTCTGTTTCTAGGGGGGCTACGATCCATTTGTAAAGTGTTTGAGCTGCTTCTAAATAGCTGGTGGTATTGATTTTTATGGGGTTGGTGATTTCGCTAGTGAATTCTTTGGCTACTAAGAGCAGTTTCTGTTGTTTGGCTTCGGGGATGCTGCGGTGAATTGGAGGACGATCGGGCAATATTAAGATTAGTTCTAGTTGGTCAGTGCGCGGTATGGCGTAGATTAAAGCTGGTTTTTTCTTGGTTTGAACTGCTAGGCGGGATAGGGTTTTGGCGATCGCTGTGGCGTTTTTCGATCGCCCCGAAAAATTTTCTGCAAAATATTTCTGAAAGTCTTCTTCCCAGTCTTCCTCGATTCTAGTTACGGCTGCGGTGAGATCGCCCCGATCGAGAATTTGTCTCATTTCCGAGCCGTTTAGTCCTTCTGTTTCGTTGTTTTGGGCAGTAGCGAGATTGCCGGTACTCCAGCACAAAAAGATGACTGTCAAACAGTAGAAAATCGCTGTTTTAATTTTTTTCTGAATTGTATTTTTGGCGCGGTGCTGCTGGGATTGGTAGTGCATTGTTTTGTTGCTGACTGTACGGTTGAGGGTGCGGTTGGTGGCAGCAGTGGGAACAGATTTTAATTGTGGGTGGCTATATGCCGATCGTCGCCCGATTATAGCATTAAGCCTCAGCAGCTCTTCGTCTGTGGGGTGGACACTCTGATCCCGCCCGATCGTTAATCTTTGTATCCATGTCAAAATCCGTGTCGTACCTTCCCCTAAGTTTTGTAAAGTTTTGTAAAGTTTTTTGAGTTTTGCATAAAAATATCCGATCGCGACAGAGAGAGAAATAGAGGGGAATACACAGGGAAGCGGCTTTAAGGAGGGGCTGAACCGGGAAAACGCCCTAAACGCGAGAGAATTAACCTAAATCGGGCGGCTGCAACAGCAGTCTGAGACAATTTTTCTCAGTACACTTGGATCTCAAACATGGGCACAAACAGTGAAATTGACGAGCAATTGGAGCGACTGGCGATGGAAGCTCAACAGCACAAACCTAAAACTTTACAGCGACGAACAGCTTTGAGCAAGCTGTATGCAGCGATCGAACAATTCCAGATAGTTGGTAGGCCGCGATTGGATGATTTTTCCCGCGAGACTTACGAGGCAATTTATACAGAGGCAAAACAGGATTTAATGCTGTGCA
>Ga0316607_1000104_pt1 | contig 33416 bp, 24 predicted proteins | sample MIS2016062E_MG_FD_207674 | JGI IMG/M metagenome (GOLD analysis project Ga0316607, IMG submission 207674) | Microbial mat bacterial communities from Middle Island sinkhole, Lake Huron, Michigan, United States - MIS.2016.062E | ecosystem: Environmental > Aquatic > Freshwater > Lake > Sediment...
CTAACGTTTTCTTTCTACCCTTCTCCTTTAAAATTTTAAAACTTGTACAGCACAGGAGGAAATTTATCAAATGCAGCCTGGAGTGTTCTTTGCTTCCCTTCTTTCTACCTTGGGAAAACGCTATTTTTGGATTTCGCTGGTGTTTTGGCTGGTAATGGTGGCCCCAGCACAGGCGGCGCTGATCTTGCGAGTTGCAGTCCAAGAAGGGGCTGATCAGGTAAAAGTTGGCAGCTCTACTAAAGCTGCAATCCGCGATGGTAGTGGCCGTAATTTGGGCGAACTAACCGCAAACAGCGCCCAGTCAGCCCAATTTCGATCGGGAAAAGTCGCCATTGGCTCCTGGGCGGCCAATCAAATTTGGATCGAGCCGATCGGGAACGGTTATGTTTGGATTGGCGATCGATGGTATCGTGGCCGCACGCTGATACTTCCCCAAAAATCAGGGTTGACAGCAGTTAACTACGTCGATATCGAACAGTATCTCTACAGCGTTCTCGGCGCCGAAATGAGTGGCAATTGGCCTCAAGAGGCTTTGAAAGCCCAAGCAGTCGCCGCCCGTTCCTACGCTCTCCACCAGCGCCTCAAAAGCGAAACCGACCTTTACGATGTAGACAATACTCAATCTTCCCAGGTTTACAAAGGACTGCAAACAGAATCTTCCGGTACTTATTCCGCAGTGGATGCCACAGTCGGTCAAGTTCTGATCTACAACAGTCAAATTATTTTAGCGGTTTTCCACTCTGCTTCAGGCGGACATACTGAGAATGTTGAGGATGTTTGGACGGAACCGCTACCTTACCTGCGGGCTGTTCCAGACTTCGATCAAAGCGCGCCGGTTTATCAATGGAAAGAAAATTTTACACGGGATCAAATGAGCAACAAAATTTCTGGCGTCGGAAACGTGATCTCGATGAAGCCAGAACGGACTACTGCTTACGGGAGCATCTTAACTATGAAAGTAGTTGGAGATGGCGGTTCTAGGGTAATGAGTGGCGCGGATCTGCGTCGAGTTTTAAATTTGAGGAGCACCCGCTTTACCGTGATTCCTCAGTACGGGGGGATTTTTAGTGCGAGGAATGGCGGGAAACCTCCTACGGGTTTTCAAGTTGCTGGTAAAGGTTTCGGTCACGCTGTGGGCATGAGTCAGTGGGGGGCGTACAATTTGGCAAGGCAGGGATATGGCTACCAGCAGATTTTGCTGCACTATTACCGGGGCGCTTCTTTGGCTAGAATTGCAGTGCAGTAATTGGTACGAATTGGTGAGTTGTTATTTGTTATTGGGCCTTGGTTATTGGGCCTTGGTTATTGGGCCTTGGTGATTGGGAATTGGTGATTGGGAATTGGTGATTGGGAATTATAACTCACAACTAAAAACCCCTAAATAACCAATAAAAACTCACAACTAAAAACCCCTAAATAACCAATAAAAACTCACAACTAACCACTCAAAAATAACTAATGACCAATGACTAATGACTACTAACTACTGACTAAACCAAGGATTGCTATGCAAAAGTGGGAGTATTTATTGGTGGATGCGAATATGTATCCTTTTGGAAACAAGCTGATTAGTTTATATGTCAACGGTGAAGAACAACGAGATTGGAAACAAGGAGTGCTGCATCTATTTGTCAATGAATTGGGGGAGGAGGGGTGGGAACTTGTGGCTCTCCGCCATGACTCGAAGTACGACCAAAATTCTTTGATTTTTAAACGTCCTAAGATTGTTAAAAGAACTAGAAAAACACCAGATTCTGACTCCCCCAAAAAATGATATTTGTAGTTTTAAAAGTCTCCGGCGGTTGAAACCGCGACTACATAAACAAAGCGAAGCATCGGAATTGATCTTACCCACAGTCAGGAAACTGCACGTGCCGTTTCCCTACAATTAATCGGGGGATGGTTACATCCGAGGGAGGGCGATGGCGTTCCGCCCTCTTCGAGTGCTACGATTTTGGGGTAGGGAAACGGCATTGCTTTGTCCGACCTTGCCTGATATATTACAAATTGTCCGATCGCCCAATCCGCTTTTGCCATTCGGCATCTATTTTAGCTGACTGTTCTAATTCTTGTTCAGTTAATTCTGTTTCTGTGGTATAAGCTAAATCTTCTCCACTCAAAACATTTTCTCCTGCAAACTCGCGAGCATAGGCAAGTTTTTGGAGCAAATTAGCATCGGGTTCGTTTAATAAGATTGCTCGCTTCTGTCGCTCTTGATTGCGGGCTTCGATGCTGCTATTTTTCCACTGAATCCAGAAGTAGCGAATTAGGGGAATTGTTAAAAATCCCACGCCATAGAGCAGCAGCAGTGGATAAATACCGCTGACTAAACCAATAAATCCACCGCCGATCGCACTTTTAGCTAATAAATTGCCCAAAACTAATGCACCTACCAAATTGACGGCTCCCAAGCCTGCTGCGAGCATGATTTGTCCTGAACCGGCTTGGCTGAAACGCCAGAGCATTTCTCGCAAATAAGCTGCTACTGGTTCAGCATTTCTCTCGGTGGCTGTGGTTTGCAATTGCGGGAAGTGGTAGACTATTTGCCCTTCGGGACTGACTTCGGGACGGCCATCAAAACGGGCGAGGGCTGGTAACATATATTCTTCGTATTCTAAGGCGTATCCCTGTCCGAGTTGGTCGAGATAGGGGGCGATTTGTTCGGCGGCGATCGCACCTTTGTTGTTCCGAATAGCGGCGGCAATGTTGCTCCACTTACGCTCTTCTAAATTGTAATTGGGATTGCCGTCTCCAAATAGAAATGAGAAAACTGCTTCCAGAAAGTTCATTTCGGGTTTTTGGCCTGTTAATCGCGATCGCCTTTGGTAGGAAGGTTCGTCGTGATTCCAGTAAAATAGCCAGATTAAGTCGTTCCAGAAGTAGGGAAAGAAGAAAAAGCCGCCGCCCTTGTCGTCCCCCAGAGCCGCCGCCGCCATTATTGTTGTCGCTACCGCTGGAGAGTAAAATCGCGATCGCCACAAATATTAATAGCAGGGAGGCTACTAAAACTATGCCAAAAGATATCCGAATCAGGTAAAATAGGATACGCCAGATTTTTTGCCACCATTCCTGCAACTGCAATCGCCAGAATTTGTTCCGCAAAATATCTGGAAAGTTGTTGGGAAATAGGTAAGCAATGTCGCCGGATTCTGCTACTTGTAGGTGGCCACCTGCTTCGGAGGCGAGGGTTAACAGTTCTCGCTGGGCAAAATTGACATCTAGTCCAGCTTTTGCCGCCACGTCTCCAACCGTAACGCGGTAGCCAAGTTCTTTGACGGCTTGCATAACCTTGGGATTTGGAGCCATGTCTTTCTCTGTTGTGAAAATTACTTATATTTTTTTATTATAGTTTGTGGGAATTCAAGCTGGTTTTAAAGCGCAGGTTTATTGCTTTTTTTGAAGCTGGCCTTGACTTTTGGGCAAAATATTGCTAGTGTTAGCCGATCGGCTTTTGAGTGTTGGCTGAACTTTGACAACTTAATAAAACTTTAAATAGCTTAAAAAAATATGTTTTTTTGCAAGTTTTGCGAGAGTTGTCTAAAATAGATAGGACTTGCCCGTGTTGTCAGGTTTGCAGTTGTGTCTCACAAGTCTTTTGGGCGTACTCAGCGCAAATATAAACCAAAACAGTGCCACAACTCTTAATAGGAAAACTTTACAGGCTAATTTTTGAGATTAGCCACTAACCCAAAGAATCACATATGCCAAGAACTCAACGCAACGATAACTTTATTGACAAAAGTTTCACGGTAATGGCTGATATCATCCTCAAGATTATGCCAGCGAAGAAGCAAGCGAAGGAAGCTTTTGCTTATTATCGGGATGGTATGTCGGCTCAAGCAGATGGCGAATACGCTGAAGCAATGGATAATTATGAGGAAGCGCTGAAGCTGGAAGAAGATCCTTACGATCGCAGTTATGTCTTGTACAATATGGCGCTGATCCATACTAGCAACGGCGAACACGATCAAGCTTTGGAGTATTACAGCCAAGCTCTCGAACTTAATCCCAGAATGCCACAAGCCCTGAATAATATTGCTGTGATTTATCACTATCAAGGGGAAAAGGAAAAGGAATCTGGGAATGTGGAAGCGGCGGAAGGGCTGTTTAATAAAGCTGCGGATTATTGGAAGGAGGCTATTCGCTTAGCGCCTAACAATTACATTGAGGTGCAAAATTGGCTGAAAACCACAGGTCGATCGCAGATTGATGTGTATTTTTAACTATGATTGGGCCTGGGGAATTAGGCCTTGGGCATGGGTAATAGTTAATAGTTAATAGTTAGTAGTTTTTCTAATAACAATTCGCAATGCCCTATGCCCTATGCCCTATGCCCTATGCCCTATGCCCAATTCCCTAGGCCCAATTCCCAATTCCCAATTCCCAATTCCCAGTTTTTATGATTGACAAAGAAGAAGTTCGGAAAGTAGCAAATTTAGCGAGATTGGAATTAACGCCTGAAGAAGAAGAGCAGTTTACTGGTCAACTTAACGGTATTTTGGATTATTTCGATCAGTTGAGTGAACTGGATACGAGTAAGGTAAAGCCGACAACGCGGGCGATCGATGTTAGTAATGTGATGCGATCGGACGATTTGCAACCTTTTGCTAAGGGAGAAAGTATTTTGGAGGGAGCTCCCGATCGCGATGGGGAGTTTTTCAAAGTACCTAAAATCATGTAGGGGTGAAGCTACACGCCTAAATTGATCCCCCCTGTGTTTTCTGTCCCCGGATCTCCCCCCTAACCCCCCTTAAAAAAAGGGGGGACAAGAGTTGCTGTAGGGTGCGCAGTGCGCACCTTACTGCTGTAGGGTGCGCAGTGCGCACCTTACGATCGTCCTAAATTCTCACTGCAAAAGATGCTGCTAATTCCCGTTCTGGTTCCATACCAACTGTAGGCGGCATTGAACGATTTGCTACCTGATTAATTAGTTGTAAATGTTGCGGCAACATTTTAGCTAAACTGTAGCGTTCTAATGCTGTTTGACGAGCCCTGACGCGAACTTCTGCCATGCGGGTAGGATGGTCTAAAACTTCATCTATGCGATCGGCTACTTGTTTAGGCGAGAAGTAATCGACTAACAAACCGTTTTCTCCGTCGCGGATAACTTCTCTAACAGGCCCTGTGTCGGAACCGATTACTAAACATCCCGTTGATAGAGATTCAATCATTGACCAAGATAGCACAAAAGGTCTGGTTAAATAAACGTGGACATCCGATGCTTGAATTACTTTTAAATACAATCCATAAGGTAGTGGCCCGACAAAGTGAACTCGCGACAAATCTAGCGGTACTTTTTTCAGCATATAGTCTTTGTAAGACTCGCCATTAGGTAAAGAACGACCATAACAAACTCTTTCTGAACCAACTACTACTACGTGACAGTTGGGGCGGCGTTCTTGTACATAGGCGATGGATTCAATAAACTCTGGAAAGCCACGGTAAGGTTCCATTCCCCGCGATACATAGGTGACAATTTCATCAACGCCTGACAAGTCTAAATTGGGCAAAACCAGTTTAGCACCGGGGTCTGGTTTGAAGTAATCTGTATCTACGCCGTCGTGGAGTACGGATAATTTTTGTTGTAATTCTGGCGGAAATTGCGATCGCTGCCAATAAGTGGGCGACAAACCCCAATCGCAAGAGTATAAATCTATCAGAATCGGCGCATTTTTGATTCTAATTCTGGCCATATCGTCAACTGTTAAAGGTTCCGCTGGGTCGAAATCTGCGTCGGAACCGATCGAGTGATAAAACCACTCGAAATAACACAAAAGCGGCGTATTTGGAAAAGCTTCTTTGACAAATAATGTCGGCCCCCAACCTGAATGACCGCAGATCACATCGGGTACAAAACCATCGGCTTTGAGTTGTTCAGCCATTCTAAATACGGCTTGTCCGTAGATGACGGCACTTTCTAAGGGGCGAACGTATTGGTGAGTCTGAGGGTTGGGTTCTCGGCTGGGTGTAAATGCTGCTTTGCGAACACCGGGAATGTTCCATTCTGGGCGCTCGTTTTTAGTTCCAAAAACTACTTGGTTTTTGGGATCTGCGCCTAAAGCAGTGATAATGTGGCGGTATTGGGCGGGGAAGTTTGGATGGAGAAATAGTGCTTTCATTGACTGTTGTCTGTTGACTGTTGACTGTTGTCTGTTGTCTGTTGTCTGTTGTTAGTAGGAATCAAATATTTAGATGCGGCTAAAAAGCTTTGGTTTTATTCATTGGGGGTTGGTGCTTTGCAGATCCAGACGCAATCTCGCGGTACTGAAGATGTGTTTTTCAGGATGATTTCATAGTTTAAATGCTTGAGAAATTGTTCCATAATTGTATCAGTCATAGTTGAAAATGCAGTCCCGTCTCTGCTTCCGAGTAAGTTTTTATCCCACTCGCTGGCGAATTTCTGCCAACCTAATTCGCTGAGAATATTCCCGTGGTGAAATACGCAAATGCGATCGCCCCGCAGCAGTTTCGGAATTCGGGTTAGGTAGTTGAATATATCCACCGGCTCTACGTGCACCATTGTATCGTAACAAAAGCAGACATCAGCAGATTCTGGGGCGATACCATCTAATGTTAAACCGTCGAGTTTTACATAGGAAACTCGATCGTCTCCCAAGCGCGATCGCGCAGCTTGCAGCATTTGACTGGAAATGTCAGCACAAATTAGGCGATCGCAATATTTAAGCAACAACGAACCGGTTTTGCCACCGCCGATGCCAATTTCCAAAACCGTATGTTCTGGTTTGATATACGGTGCGATAAATTCCTGTTCTATCAGTGCTTCATATTCTGATAGCGAGTTAGCCGCACCAGCACCTTTTCCGATCCATTCATCGCCAATATGGGCGAGTTTGGGATTAGTTTTTTGCCACTGTTGGGCGTAGCTATCCCAAGCTGCTTCGTAGTCTATTTTAGGCGGTATTATTTCCATTTTTTTTTTTTATGTCTCAGAATACACAAACAAAAGTCGCTTGATAGTCCTCCCGGCAGCTCCATTAAGATTGTTTCAATCTCAAGCAATAACTTGATTATTGTTTCACTCTTGGGTTCTCCGTCGGAAAGTCGATCGTGATCTAAGAAAGGGTAAAGTTCATGAAGCAACCCCCCACCGGCCGGATTCAAGACTTCCACATCAAAGTAGAATTCTAAAAACGGAAGTATCAGCTTTGACCGGACTGCTTCTGAAGAATCTCTCGCCAATACTTCCTCAATACTTGGACTCGAAAATTTTTCAGTTGTTCCCGACTTTAGCGTGTCGTGAAAACATTGGTAAATGCGATTAATCAAATCCTCTTGATTTTGATTATATATATTGTAGCAATCTCCTATGTATTCATTGACAATAAAATATCCATCGGGTTTTAAACATTTCCGAACAATTGATAAACATCGTTCTATTTCTCTGACGTGATGCAGGGAACCAGAGCAAAAAATTACATCGTATTTTTTACTATCATCAATCGTAAATAAATTAAAGTCATCTTGATAAAAATTAATATCTACTCCCGCTGCTGTGGCATCTTTTCTAGCAATTTCTAAAGAACTTTCGGAAAAGTCAAAGGCATCAATTTGAGTAGCCAATCCTAATTTGGCCATCAGAATCTCGTGATTACCGATACCGCAACCAATAGACAAAAGGCGATCGAACCGTCGCTTTTTGAAATATTTATTTACCAACCAGGTTAGCCAGTAACCTTGAGTATTACCACCTGACAGCCGATGGTTTATAGTTTTTTCTATAATCGGATTAGACAACCAGTAACCCTGCTTCCCAATGGCGGCTCTTGGGTTAGTCTCCCAGTAATTTTTAGCTGTTAATTCATTTGAGGTGTTCTCTTCCACGATGCTCGAAATTTTACCCCATACTTTTTTACCATTTAATCTTGAACGATTACTTTTTATTAGTAAAATAAGCTTCTCTAAAAATTTGACCATAACCTTGAGTCATTTCTGCAAAAGTATTCAATGACTCTAACACATATTTAGCATTATCTGCTAACAAATCCCGCAAAGATCCATCCTCCAATAAAGTATTCAATGCTGCCGCTAGTTCTTCTGGGCGATCGGGAGTGTAAAATAAACCGTTAATTCCCGGCTTCACTTGTTCTCTAATCCCAAAAACCGGCGTTGTAATAATTGGCAAATCGCAAGCCATCGCCTCTAAAATCACTCTGGGAAAACTTTCGATCCGAGAAGTGCAAACAAAAATATCTGCGGCTTGGTAATATTTTCCAGTCTCCGGTGTTTCCGGGACAACTGTCACCCTTTTCTGCAATTTTTCGGGCAATTCGCCCACCAAATCGGCTAATTGATTGCTGTAAATACTCGGTCGATCGCCTACAATAAAACACCTAATGCGATCGTGCCATTTTTCAGACAAAAGAGCAAGCGCCTTGACTAAATCCTGTTGACCTTTTCTTTCACATACTGTTCCCAGCACCAAAAATACCACATCTGACGCATCAACACCGAGACTATTTCTAGCCAATTCAGAATTCTCCGACTTGTCCAATCGACTCAAATCTAAGCCATTGTGAATCACTGTAAAATTGTGGTGGCTGTTGAGCGGCAAATATCTGTCCCGCGTTGCATCTGCCACAAAAATTACCTTGTAAGGAAAGCGAAAACACTCTAAAGCTCTCGCCGCAATCTCCGCACCAAATCTGTTAAAATAAGTTTGCCAAGGTTCGCTTTCATGGACGTTCCACACTGTAGGAATTCCTAATTGATGCGCCGCATCAACCACAAAAAAGTTTTCTAAAGTATTGGCATAAATTGCATCTACTTGATAACTTTTAATTTCCTGGCTAAAACTACGGATAGCTTCATCGTAAGCATCGCGCTGGTAGATGTGTTCGAGAGGATTATCGTGAATAATTACTTCAATTCCCTGTTGTTCGTAAGCCTGTCGCAGTGGTCCATCAGAAACGCAAAATGCGATCGGCTTAATCACGCCCAAAGCAGCTAATTTTACCGCGATTTCATACTGATGTAGTGGCGCACCAGTAAAATCAAGGGAATTGCTACACATCAAAACTTTGATAGGATAAATATGATTTTTTGCTGATATCAAAGAACCACAATCACCAAATTTTAGTTCTTCCTTCTTCCATCCATCCGTTACATCCGTTACAAAATCCGTTGCCGAACTTCCCTCTTCCTTCATAAAAAACCGTACTGGTTGAATATGAAAATACTCATCTTCTAGAGACAAGTGAGGACTGTAAAATCTGTCATTTTTACCCGCATACTTGCGCCGAAATGCTGCTACTTCTCTAGGATTGTCATCAAAACCGCGAGAAGTTCCCTCTTTATGTAACAGTTCCGCATCGGGACAGTATACGCATCGGTAGCCCTTTTCTAACAGCCGATATCCGTAATCTGCATCATTGTAAGCAACAGCAAAATTCTGCTCATCAAAACCGCCCAATTCTAAGAACAATTGACGCGGAGTAATCATGCAAGCAGCAGTAACAGCCGAGTAATTTCTAGTCACCATCGCCTGAGAAAGATAGCCTCGATTGTCGCTATTCATCAGCTTAAAAGCATGACCAGCTAAACCATGATGGAGCCCGTGAATTATGCCCGCGTGCTGAATTCTGTTGTCAGGATATAACAGTCTAGCACCGACAGCACCCACGCCGTAAATTTGAGCATATCCCACCATTTGACTCAGCCAGCGCGGGTTAATAACCTCTGTATCGTTGTTCAAAAATAAGACATATTCGCTCTCTATTTTTTCAACGGCGCGGTTATTAATTGCTGCAAAACTAAACTTGCCTTTCTCATTTTTGATTGGCAAAACTTGGCAAGTTAATTGTTTGAAATACTCCAGGGTTTTCGGGTCGTCGCTTTCGTTATCAATGACGGCTATTTGATAATTTTTGTAGGTTGTAATTGCCAGAGAATCTAAACAGGATTTTAGCAATTTTTCCTGGTTCTTAGTAGGAATAATAATTGTCACTGACGGCCCGCTGTCGGGGAAATCCTGGGCAAATATTCCCAAATTTTCTTTAGTTGCCCATTCATGCTGAGCGACATTGCCGTTAATGTTTCGGCGGTTTAATGCGTCTTGGATGGCTTGTTGACCTGCTGCAAAACTTGCAGGTTTCGCCGCTCCAGATATGGCGGTGGAACCGGGTGCAGTGCGCCAGTGATACAGTACGAGGGGCAGGTGTGCGACTTGGCGAGAAATTTCGGTTGCTCTCAAGGCAAAATCGTAATCTTGTGAACCTTCAAAACCTAGTTGTAAACCGCCTACTTGTTCAAAAATTTGCTTTCTCACGGCGCACAAATGACCGAGATACATATAGGAAAGTAGCAGTTCTGGCGACCATTCGGGTTTGAATTGTGGTGAAAATCGGCGGCCTTTGGTGTCAATTTTATCGTCGTCTGAATATAGAAAATCGGTGGTTGGATGGGTGGCAAAATATAGGGCAACTTCTCCTAATGCGTCGGGAGTTAGTTCGTCGTCGTTGTCCAAAAATAGAATTATATCGCCTGTTGCGAGTTCGGCGGCGCTGTTGGTTGCTGCGCTGATATTGCCGTTTTCTGTCCGCAAGGTAATCTGAATCCGACTGTCTTTTGTTGCCCAGTTTTTTAGAGTTTCAATGACTTTTAAATCTGTGCTGCAATCGTCGGCAATACAAAGTTCCCAGTTTTGATAAACTTGATTAAAAACGCTGCCGATCGCACTTGACAAAAAATCTATCTGCGGGTTGTAAACTGGCATCACTACCGAAATTTTTGGCAGTGATTCCCGACAGGATTCTAAACGAGAAATCAAGTAATTGCGCGATCGCTCATTCCACTGATTCACCGACAGCCAAGCATCGTAGCGATCTATGGGCTGCGGCACAACAAAACCCGCAGGCGGCAGCAATTCCCCAGGGGAAATAAACTGTTTTTGCTGCCGATAAATCGCCTTAAACTGGCGCAGCACTTTCACAATTTCCCAGGGCATGGGCAAAATTCGACCGAGACGCTGTTTTCTTTCCTTCGCGCGCTGCTGAATTGCGGCTGTAAACCTTGATAACTCCTCAAATTTGTCAGCACTTCGCTGCCAGATATTGTAGGCCCGCACGAGCAATATTTTTGGTGCTTGAAAATACAAAGTTTCCCCAGTTTCCAACTCTGCTTGCAGAGAAACGTGCCATTCGCCCGGAGGCAAATCCACAAGGGCTTCAAACCCGCTTTCCGAACTGTTAACCCAGTCGGGAAACACTTCGCCGACATCTTTTCGGCGCAAACCGTAAGCGCATTCTACAGAAATATCGCCGCACAAAACAGTCAATTTAGCAATTTTGCGATCGTGGTGACAACACCAACCTGCAAACAAAATTTGACCCTGACGCTGTTCCCAAACTACAGGCACATCCAAGGATGCTTGAATCGTGGAAACCAACAGCGGATAAGTTGCCAAAATATGCCATTTACCTTGATTATTTTGCACCTCAAGCAGCACTTCGTGCCGTCCCGGTGGCGCTTCCAACTCTATTGTAAAACCAGACTTTTGGGCAGTAATAATATTAGAGTAAGCTAGCGCTATATCGCTCCTTTCTATCCCGTAAACTCCCAGAAAACTCTGATTCTTAATTCTCGCACGCACTGCTTTTATATTTTTTTTACTGTTGAAAACCCAGCCAACTATTAGCAGGTTAGAATCACAAACTTGCCAAGTAGTTGGCCGATCCAAAGAAAAAATATATCTCGGCAAAATGTCGCGGAATCGGCGTTTAGATTCTAACCATTTCTCCCGGATTTGCCACCAATCAGAAGACTTAAGTGCAGCAATTTCTGCCCGGATTAATTCATTTTCCTGGCGCGATTGTTCTAAAATTTCCAGAGTTTCACTGAATTTTTCCTGAGTTTCACTTTGTGATTTTTTGAACCGCATTAATTCAGTTAAGTTGGCCTGCAATCTAAATTCTTTTTCTTCAATTAGTACCTGACTCTGCCCTAATTCTGCTTCTAATTCCAATAGTTTCGCCAAAGCTATTTGAAATTGGGATTCTTGACCGGCCAGCTTTACCTGAGTTTGACCTAATTCTGTTTCCAATCCCAGGAGTTTGATCACAGCTTCTTGAAGATGCGATTCTTTGCCGGCAAGCAGTACCTGAGTTTGACCTAACTCTGCTTCTAATCCCAATACTTTCGCCAAAGCTTCTTGAAATTGCGATTCTTTGCCGGCAAGCAGTACCTGGGTTTGCCCTAATTCTGTTTCTAATCCGAGCAGTTTGACTAAAGCTTCTTGAAATTGCGATTCTCTGCCGGCCAACTGTATCTGGGTTTGCCCCAATTCTGTTTCTAATCCGAGCAGTTTTGCCTGAGCTTGTTGAAATTGTGATTGCCACTGTTGGATATCGGATTTGCTATTTTTCTGCTGTTTTTCCAGCAGTCTAATTTTTAGCCAATCTTCAAAAGGCCAAAGGGGAGATGTTGGGAAATCAATCACTTGAACCGACGATAAATTTGATTTTTCGCTCAAATTATGAGCTTTTGTTTCCAAGATTTCGTACAGTTCTAAAGCTTCGGGAAAATATTGTTTGATCAGGCTCGGTATGTGAGTTTTTATGATCTCATTTACTAATAAAGCTGATTCAAAATTTTCGGCGGGTATTGTACCTAAATTAACCTTAAATTTTTCCTTGACTTGATTAATGAAAAGTTCGGGATTGTTGCCGATCGCGTAAACGTTGGCTAGCAGACAGCGATCGGGAAAACGTTCGTAAAGCTCTAAAACTTTTTGATTGTAGTGAATCCACATTTTTACGGCCATTTCGGGATTGTTCAGCAAGCTGACATCGGTTCCCCGCCGGTACAGGGAATCTACTACTTCCCAGGGCGATCGATAAACGCAGATCAAATTAGCTTGGGGTAACAGAGTTAACCAAAAATTCCCAAAAAGTGCTGTTCGCGGGTCTTTCCAACCCCAATGTTTATCGGTTTTTTGATTTCTGGCGATCGCACTTTTAGCGATTTCTACAAATTCTGCTGCTACCGGAATCGTTTTTTCAAAAGTACAGCCTAGTTCATCTATGCCTTGCGATCGCAAAACACTTTTGTGAAATTCCACAAAATCAACATTCTCGAAATGACCCTTAACATTTCCGTCGGCCGGGCCCACTAACTTGTTGCCAATATCAACCCCAACTTTCTGAAACAAAGAAGCTGTTAAAGATGTACCAGAACGGTGCATTCCAGTTACAATAAAAACCGATGATTTGCTGTCATTTATATTCACAATCTCTCTCCCTTCTCCCTCGCCCTAAATTCCCAAACCAATTTTACTCGACCTTTACTCTCCCGCTAAGCCAAAAGCCCGCCTGACTTTAAACCAAGCGGTTCTCAGTTGCCAAAACTTGCTGCTTTCCATTGCCAAAACCCGATTGTGCGATCGCTCCTGTTCTTTCTTAACATTAGCTAGCCGATGTTGAGTGTGTTCCAACTGCGTTTGAACAGATATTAACTCGCTTTGAGTATCCTGCAACTGCTTTTGAGTTCTTAGTAATTGATTTTGAGTTTCTTGCAACTGAGTTTCAGTAAACATTAAATTATTTTGAGTTTGCTCCTGTTCGATCTTAGCCGCAGCTAACAGAGTCTCAACTAAATTGAGTTTTGTGTGAGTTGAACCCAACAAAGACTGCGATAGCCTCCCATCCAAAAGCGATTTGACGCTGCAACTTTCAATGATCCATTCCCCACCGTAGTTGTTGATAGCTTTAATCAAAATTACATCCGCCGTCGAAACAGCATCTTTGGGTAAATAACAGCGCCAACCCGACTGCAAAGCAGCATCTTTTTTAAAATATTCAGCCACATCCGGTCGGTCGTAAAAAGGCTCGCAGCTCTGCACTATTTCGCCGTTTACCAGCACTTGCACCACCTCAATGCGGCCTTCCCAGTTCACATCGAACGCCCACCCTTCCAGATACAAATTACCCTTAGTAGTTAAAGCAGCAACATCAACATATCCTCCCGGGTGGTGACTGAATTTTAAACTAGAAAATTCTTGATTCAATTGATTTGTCACCACATACAAATCTTGAAATCTGCATATCCCTTCTTTAATCCGATGCACAAATGCTTTGCCGCCACTGATTCGAGTGACAATTTCTCTCACAAACTCCTCATTTACATAAGTTGTGCCGTATTCTTCCTTATCCAAAGACTGACTTTCGCTATCGGCGCTAAACAGAATTCCTGTTGCCGGCATTTCTACGTGAGACGGCAGCAGACTTTCGCCGTGCACGCTGAACATCAAAATGCCGTTAGGAGTCAACAAATCGTACAAATTTTGCAGCCAATTTGTAAAGGTTCTTTCCGGCATATGGCTGAAAAAAGAATTAGCCAAAATGCAGTCAAACTTTCTGTCAATTAGATAATTTTCTGGCTTCCCGGTGGAGACAATACCGTTAACACCGAAGTATTCTGTTTGAAACTTCACAGCATTAGCATAAATATCGGAAGCCCAGATTTTATCCGGCGGCATTTCCTGAATCAAAAACCGCGTAAATCGACCGTAACCGCAGGCAAAATCTAGAAAAGACTGCACATTCTCGAAACTCCCAAAATGCCAATCCACAACCTGTTTCACAGCATCGAGAATGCTGCGACCTAGGGAATAATAGCGCACCAAAGCCCGATCGCTGTCATCTGTGACATTGCTCAGACTAAACAAATACATTTCATCATCTTCGCAGATCTTCAGTTTAAAATCTGCCGGAAACTTAGCGCGATCGCGGATCAAAGCTTTGACAGCCAAATTTTCGACCAAATCTACATTAATATTGCTCATTTTTTTCACAGGATTTCTAAATAACCTCGGTGGATGTCTGTTTAACCATAGCATCAGAATTGATCACAGTTAAACTAGGTTCTATCAGCAAGTCAACAATGCCGTTACCGCAGGATTCAGTACAAGACTGAACTCTAAACATTGCCACATCTACACAGCGATCGAGATAAGTCAAATCTTCATCTACCGTTCCCACAACCCCCGCATTCAAAAAATAAACCCCTGGATTTAGCAAACATTTAAACTGAAACTTTACTACAATTGTCGTTCCCGCTTCCACATACTTAACTGACTGAGTAGAAGCCTTCAAAGAAGCACCAGACAACTCAAAACCGCTAATCGTTTTAATCAACATTCCAAACCTAACTTTGGAAGTAGACCTAGAGAAAGTGACAGAGTAAGTGTAAATATAATCTTGACGCCCAATCAAGTGATTTACCACATTTCCCTTCAGCGTCGCAATCCGGGGATTAATAATTTCTGCCCCCCGAGACGGATACCTCACCGTATTCGATGGTATCATTCCTGGATCGTAAAACTCGTCGTAATATTCCTGAAGTTTTGGTAGGGATTGCTCTTGTTTAACTTCCCCATTTGTGCTTTCTAAGGTAACATCCTGAAAATCATCTTCAGATTCCTGCTTGGTCAGCTTATTCAATACTCGCAGGTCTTCCTTCAACCCCAAAACTTTATCTGGATCGGCATAAATCAACTTTTGATATTTAGAAATTACCACCTTCGGCGTGTGAGCGAGCAGCAATTCACCGCCATCCATTAAAATCGCCGATGTACAAAGTTGCACCACAGAAGTAGCAGCGTGAGAAACAAATAAAATCGTTCCCCCACTTTCCTGAATTGACTGCAAACGGGCAAAACACTTACGCTGAAAAGCTTCGTCACCGACAGAAAGTGCCTCATCAACCACCAGAATATCCGGCTCAACGCTAGTCGCAATTGCAAAAGCCAGCCGGACAAACATACCACTAGAATAGGTTTTGACTGGCTGGTCGATGAAATCTCCTATATCAGCAAAAGCAGCTATATCATCAAACTTTTGTTCAGTTTCTTTTTGATTGAATCCCAGTATTTGAGCGTTAAAAAACACATTTTGCCGCCCGGTAAATTCCGGGTTAAAACCGCTTCCGAGTTCCAACAAAGCCGAGACTCGCCCTTTCACCTCGACGCTTCCTGCGGTAGGTGTTAGCGTCCCCACAATTATTTGCAGGAGAGTGCTTTTTCCCGAACCGTTGCGGCCGACAATTCCCAGAGTTTGTCCCTGATAAATTTCCAGGTTGATGTCTTGCAGAGCCCAAAATTCGTCAGCCAGTTTTTTGCTGGGATAAATCATTTCCTTTAAGCGGTCTCCTGGACGATCGTACCGCTTAAAGCATTTGGAAACATTTTTTAGTGAAATTACAGGTTCTGTCATCCGATTTTAGATTTTAGATTTTAGATTTTAGATTGACTTGAGATCTAAAACAAATTTACAGCAGATCTAAAACCAATTTACAGCACGTCAGCAAAAGCGGGACGCAAACGCCGGTAAACCGCAAAACCTCCACAAAATATAGCAGCAGAAATTAGTGTGGCTACACCCCATTCGCCCCAGTGTTTCACTTCTCCAAGCAGTATGAGATCGCGATAAACTTCTGAGATTGCTGCCATTGGATTCAGCCAAAATATAACTCCTCGCCACTCTTCGGGAATTACTGATGCTGGATAGACGATCGGTGTTAAATAAAACCAAAAATTTAGAATAACACCTAAAGTTTGAGGAATATCTCGCAAAAACACCGTCAACCCCGCAGTTAAATATCCCAAGCCCGCAGTGATCAGCAACTGAGGCACCCACACCAGCGGCAGCAAGCACAGTGTAGCGTTGAGCTTGTGAGACGACACTGCGACTATAACAATCAAAGCTGCTAAACCCAAAGAACTTTCAATAAAAGCTGTCAAAATCGGCACTAGGGGCAGTAAACCCAGGGGAAATACCACTTTTTTCACTAAATTTGGCTGCCCTACTACGGATACTCCCGACTTAATTAAACCGCTGGTAAAGGCACTCCAAGGCAGCAAACCTGCAAACAGCCAGACTCCAAAGGTAATGTCGCTGTTTTCTGGGAAGCCTGCAAGGTTGAGTTTTACCTTGAGGACGATCGAGAATACATACGTGTAAATCAGCAATTGCGACAACTGATTTAGCAGCGGCCACAAATTGCCCAAAATCGAGCCTTTGTATTGAGCTTCCAAATCTCGCCGCACCAATGTGATCAGCAGATGCAGCCTCGCCCGTCGCCTGGGCGTACTTGCCGGCAGCCTGCCGTCAACCGTTTGAGCCTTTTGGGCAACCCTCTTTGATAACATACTCACCGATTTCAGCAATTTTTTTCGCCCTCGCTCAGTTCTTTTACTCCGAAATCAACTCTAGCTGTTTGACCGCAGATGGTTGCTAAAGGGCAATTATTCCATAGTCTCGCCACTTTGATCAAGGGTTTGTCGGCCAGCCACACTCAGAGGGGCTGTTTTTGAACTGAATATCAGGCACTATTCTGAGGAACGGGCCGAAGAGCCCGTTCCACAAAGAGTGAATTTTATTGTGGGGTGGGCCCTCCTAGCCCGCCCGTGAAAAGCTGATTGAAAATGGTGCAAGATATAAGTTTAAACAAAAAATTCCTGCTTCCAACTTCGGTCTTCCTGACTTCCGTTACATCCGTTACATCCCCGTACATCCCTTGCCGAACTTCCTTGATTATTCGATCGCCTCCCGCAATGCCGAACCGATCGCCACTTTTTGCTCCCCATCGTAGCCCCACCGCTGGAAAAACGCCTCGTATTCGCCCTCTCCATTCCTTAAACTTTCCAGCATTTGTGAGGCGAGAGTTTGACAAGCAGGCATTTGCAGAGTTTGAATTAGATGGCGCGATCGCGCCAGCACCCTCCCAGAGTCCGCCGCCATCTTCGACAACATACTCTCCCTTTGGTGGCGCGAATGATGCACAACCATTGCCGCCGACATCGCCAGATTTTTCACCAGCAGTTCTGCTACGATCTCAGGAGCCTCGCGCAGTGCATCCAGCACGCCTGGGGATGGTTGATCTGCCATTGGTCGATCGTCCGTCAGATAAGTGACAAAAAACCCCCTAGCACCGTTCTGTGTCTTCACCAGAGAAGCCACAGCTTGCTCTATCTCGGTCTCTGAAAGTCGATCGTCCTCAATTTCCGACAATAAAGATTGAGTCAGCGCGATCGCCCCCTCAAAAGTTATACTTTCCGATGCTAATAAATCAGATGGAATACTCATAGCCAACTCAATAATTATCAAGACTCTTCTAATAATTGTAAACAATTTCCGATGGCAGATCGCAGATAAATATGGCAATTATCTCCTCCAAACAACAACCCCCCGACCCAAATTTACCCGAAGACATTGCCCCAGCGCCCCCCCAAAAAATAAAAAATAAAGCCGTCAAACCCCAGCCGGAATCTCTGGTAGAACCCCAAGAGTTACCCGACGAAATCATCAGCAAACAAGAAGACAAAATCCGACCCCAGCGATTAGCGGAATACATCGGTCAAAAAGACCTGAGAGAAGTTTTGGCGATCGCAATTCAAGCCGCCAAATCCCGAAACGAACCCCTCGATCACCTGTTACTTTACGGGCCCCCCGGGTTAGGCAAAACCACAATGTCGCTAATTCTAGCAACAGAAATGGAAGTTGACTGCAAAATCACCACAGCCCCAGCCCTAGAAAAACCCCGCGATATTGTCGGATTGCTAATCAGCCTCAAAGCAGGCGACGTGCTGTTTATTGATGAAATTCACCGTTTATCCAAAGTTACAGAAGAAATCCTCTATCCGGCGATGGAAGATTGCCGCTTAGATATTATGATCGGTCAAGGTAAAAGTGCAAAAATCCGCAGCATTCCCCTCAAACCGTTTACCTTAGTAGGAGCCACCACAAAAGTTGGGTCCCTGACATCTCCCTTGCGCGATCGTTTCGGCTTAATCCAAAGATTGCGCTACTACGAAATAGACGAACTTAGTCTAATTGTCCAAAGAACAGCCCAAGTTCTCGACACTAAAATTACCCCAGAAGGAGCCACAGAAATTGCCTGCCGATCTCGCGGCACACCCCGCATTGCTAACCGCTTGCTGCGGCGAGTTAGAGACTACAGCCAAGTCAAAAACTTAAAGCCAATTAATGCCGAAGTTGCCTCACTTGCCCTGGAATTGTTCAATGTCGATCCCCTAGGTTTGGATTGGACAGATCGGCGACTTTTGACAGCAATGATTGAGAAGTTTAACGGTGGCCCAGTGGGATTAGAAACCCTCGCCGCTGCCACAGGAGAAGACACTCAAACTATTGAGGAAGTCTACGAACCATACTTAATGCAAATCGGATTTTTGCAGCGGACAAATCGCGGGAGAATGGCAACGGTTGCTGCTTACAAACACTTAGGTTTCATCGAATAAAATAAGTAGAAAATAGCATTTAAATTCTGTTTAAAAACCAAAAATTTACTGGTTTTTTTACTGTTCCCTGGTTTTTACTAGGGGCGAATTCCCCATTCCCCATTCCCCATTCCCCGTTTCTTATGTTACTATCCCTGAGAATTCAAAACTTTGCCCTAATTGACTGCCTTGACCTAGAATTTGGACCGAGTTTGAACGTATTTACAGGCGAAACTGGTGCTGGCAAATCGATTATCCTAGATGCGATCGATGCAGTCTTGGGCGGCAAGGTCGATCGCCGATCGATTCGCACAGGAGCAGCGCGGGCAATATTAGAAGCTACCTTTGAATTGAACAAAGCTACCGCCGACTGGCTCAGCGGGCAAGAAATCGAACCCATAGATGGCAATTTAGCAGTTTGCAGCCGGGAAATTACTGCATCTAGCGGTACTCTGCGTAGTCGATCGCGTTTGAACGGAATTCTCGTGAATCGGCCCTTAATGGAGCAACTGCGCGATCGACTCGTCGAAATTACCGCCCAAGGCCAAACCGTCCAACTCGGACAAGAAACCCTCCAGCGAGAATGGCTCGATCTCTACGGTGGCAAAACTATCATCGCAGCGCGATCGAATGTCACCGCAGCATGGCTTGTCGCCAGCTCTGCCAAAACAACCCTCAACCGCAGACGTCAGTCAGAGCAGCAGCGACTCCAAAGACTCGATTTATTAGAATACCAAGTCCGAGAACTAGGCGAAGCCCACCTCACAGACGCCAACGAATTGGAACTCCTAGAACAAGAATCCATCAGGCTTAGTCACGTCGTTGAGTTGCAGCAGCAGAGTTACCGAGTTTTCCAAGCCCTTTATCAAAACGACGGCGACGCAGCCTCTGCCGCCGATTTGTTGAGCAAAGCCGAGGCAACTTTAAGCGACATGGCCGTCTACGATGTGCAGTTGCAACCAATTCTAGAAATGGTGAGCGATGCTCTAGTTCAAGCCACAGAAGCCAGCAGGCAAATTAGCAGCTACGGCGGACAATTAGAAGCAGATCCGCAAAGACTCGAAGAAGTAGAAGATCGAATTCGCGAACTTAAACAAATTTGCCGCAAATACGGGCCGCTCAAAGAGTCGATCGCCTACTACCAAACCATCCAAAACGAACTAAACGAACTTTTAGAAGGCGGCGAGTCAATGGAAGCCTTAGAACTCGCATATCAAGCCTCTCTTGAGCAATTAAAAGATGCTTGCAGCCACCTCAGCACCCTCCGGCGCGAAGCAGCTCTCAACCTCGAAACGCACCTAGTCGCCGAACTCAAGCCCCTAGCGATGGAAAAAGTGCAATTTCAAGTCGAATTCAGAGCCAGTACCCCCACAGCCACTGGTGCAGACTACATCACCTTTTGTTTCAGTCCCAATCCGGGGGAACCCCTGCAACCCCTGGGCGCGATCGCCTCCGGGGGAGAAATGACCCGCTTTCTGCTCGCCATCAAAGCCTGTTTTTCTCAAATAGATGGCGCCGCCACCCTGATCTTCGACGAAATCGACACCGGAGTCTCTGGGAAAGTCGCCAGTGCGATCGCGGGAAAACTCTACCAACTCTCAGACAAACACCAAGTTCTCTGTGTCACCCACCAGCCCTTAATCGCTGCAATGGCCGACTCTCACTTTCGCGTCAACAAACAAACCATCGAAGCACCTTGTGCCCAACAGGAAGACGCCGCCCATAACCAACTTTCCGAACGCACAGTCGTGCGAGTTGCTACCCTCAACAGCCAGTTGGAGCGGCGCGAAGAACTGGCCCAACTTGCTAGCGGTCGATCGGAAACAGAAGCCATCGCTTTTGCTGAATCCCTGCTCGTTCAAGCAGCTTCCCTGCGCCAAACGGCTCGACGTACCCCAAACTCTCAGTCTGTCGGTGACAATTAAGCCATTGAGTCCTTTCGATTTGAGTTTTGAGATTTTAGATGGGAAGATGGGAGGATTGGCCGTCAGTCAGTCTGCGAAGGAATTAATCCGGGGGCTTGTCCCCTGGATGCTTTCGGTCAAATGGGAACTCCGAAGGGCTGTGGGGGTCACTCCTCAAATCTCAAATCGCGCCATCGATTAACTCGATCGAGGGGTGAGATGCGGACTTTGGATAGTCCCAGGTTACACTAACAATAGCGACCGCTATTTTTACTAAAAATACTTGTATAGCGATCCTAAATCATTTGCATAATTCTTGTAGGGGCAATCCCCCCGTGGTTGCCCAATCCCTCGGAGGGCGGGCACTCACAGGCACCGCCCCTACATATCTGCATGAATGATTTAGGATTGCTATAGATCACTGAGGAATTGACAAACTACTTCTCTGGTCAGCGGCTTCGAAGCCGCAACTCAATAATTTATTGCTGCTATGACTTAAGCAAAAACAGCGCTTTTCTGCCACTTTAAGCTGTGTAACGCGATCGCCACCTGCGATCGAATCCCAAATTTGCCGTCCCAACTACTGTTACAGCAGCCAAATCGACAGAAATTCAACTTAAAAACCACAATTGTAGAAAGCAGCACACATAATTAGCAAGTGGCGATGTCACAATTTCAGCTAGTCCAAACAACCCCTTACGCTTAAGATTCTGTAAAGGTATATGAATTTTGCATCTTCCAATCTGTCAGCTATGGAAAACGTGATAGATGTCTCTGTTGTCGGTCAAAATCGTCAGCAACAGCACGATCACCATCCCTCTAGCAGTAGTCAAATTGTCACAACCCAAGGAAACTTCTCCAGTTTCCTCGCACCCCTAAACAAGGATAGTTTTAAAGGAGTTGCTAAGGACGTAGAGAACAAACTGAGGGTTGTCAATCAAACCTTGGGAATGCTCGACAACCTCCTAGACAGCCAGGGGTTTGATGCCATTCTTAACGAAATGTTGCAGTCGATTACCCTCAAAACCGGGGAATTGCTCAATGCCGATCGCAGCACCATATTTTTATTAGACGACGATAAAAATGAACTCTGGGCCATTGTCGCTAAAGACGAAAATGGCAACAACCTAGAACTCAGATTTCCCGCCCATGTCGGCATTGCTGGAGAAGTAGCCACGAAAAGAACAGTCGTTAACATTCCTTATGATTTTTATAACGACCCCCGATCGACTAACGCCAAAAAAACTGACGAAAGAACAGGATATCGCTCCTATACAATGCTGGCGATGCCCCTGATCAACGAAGACACGCAAGAGTTAGTAGCAGTCGTTCAACTCATTAATAAACTCAAGCCGAACCACCAAAATTACGGTCATTTAGACGAACAGATTGACAAGGAAGGATTTACTAGAGAAGACGAACAAATCTTTACTGAATTCGCCCCGTCGATTCGCCTAATTCTAGAGTCTTCCAAATCTTTCTACGCTGCAACTCAAAGACAGCGGGCTGCGACTGCGCTGATGAACGCCGTCAACGCTCTTTCTCAGAGCAGTCTAGATTTAGAAGATACCCTCAAGCGGGTGATGGCTCAGGCTCAAGAACTGATGAATGCCGATCGCAGCACCCTATGGCTAATTGATGAAGATCGAAATCAACTCTGGACAAAAATCCCGATCGCCGGCCAACTTCAAGAAATTCGCATTCCCAGAACAGCGGGTTTTGCAGGTATTGTTGCCCAATCCGGCGAACCGCTGCTGATTCCTTTTGACCTGTACGACGACCCCCGCGCCGAAACTTCCAAAGAAACCGACAAAAAAAGTGGCTACCGTACTTGCAGTATGCTCTGTATGCCAGTGTTTAATGCAGACCACAAATTGATTGGAGTTACTCAATTAATCAATAAAAAAAGACAGGGAGAATTCCCCCCATACAACCCGGAAGATTGGCCACACCCCCCCGAACAGTGGAAAGCGAGTTTCAATCGCAGCGACATGGAATTTATGCAGGCGTTTAATATCCAAGCAGGTGTCGCCTTGCAAAATGCCAAACTTTTTGCCGAAGTCAAGCAGCAAGAACAAAGACAAAAAGATATGCTGCACGCGCTAACTAATGGCGTGATCTCTACCGATAAAAAAGGCCATATAGTAGCGACAAATCCTAGTGCTAAAAAATTGCTGGGTGTCAGCGATGGCGAATTAGCCGAAGGTCAATCTTTGCGCGAGTTAATTAAGTTAGGAAAAGGCGATTTTGCTAAATGGTTCGATCTTGCTTTGTCTCCGCGATCGGAGCAAGACCGCCAGCAATATTACCCCGACCAAGTATTGAGCGCCTTAGAAGGTGAAGCGCAGAGTATTAATCTCTCGATTAACTCTATGACCGATGCTACTGACCCTAATAAGGTCAACGGCGCTTTAGTCGTCATGGAAGATATCAGCAGCGCCAAGCAAATCAAAGATTTGATGTACCGCTACATGACCCCAGAAGTAGCCGAAGCGTTGTTGGCTTCAGGGGATACAGGAATGGGAGGGAAGCGCAAAAACGTTTCGGTGCTGTTCTCCGATATCCGCAGCTATACCACACTTACGGAAAAATTGCAAGCCGAAGAAGTGGTAGTCATGCTCAACAACTATTTTGAAGTGATGGTAGATGTCGTATTCAAGTACGGAGGTACTCTCGACAAATACATCGGCGACGCTCTGATGGCAGTTTTTGGCTCTCCAGCGCCCCTAGAAAATCATGCCTGGTGCGCCATGCAAACCGCTGTGGAAATGCGCGACAAACTTGCTGAGTTTAATCAACAGCGGATCGCCAATGGCGAATTGCCGATCGGCATCGGCATGGGCATCCATTCCGACGAAGTGATCAGTGGCAACATTGGATCGAGTAAACGGATGGAATTGACTTCGATCGGAGATGGGGTAAATCTCGCCTCTCGCTTAGAAAGCGCCAGCAAGCAGTACGGCACTGACTTAATCATCAGCGACAACACCTACAAAGAATACAAAGATCGACTCTACGTGCGCGAGCTCGATTTCATTACTGTCAAAGGCAAAAGCGAACCCGTCATCGTTTACGAACTTGTCGGCATCCGGGAAGGTTGTTCGTCAATTGGCAAGCCCCTAACCGAAAAACAGCAACAGATTATCGAAAATTACAACCAGGGGCGCGAACATTACAAGACACCTGTTGCCCAAAAACTCTCAGAGGAAGAGGTGAGAGAATTATTAACCAAAGTCGAGCAGATGCCGGAGGCAGAGCTGAAAAAACTTTCCTACAATGTCGAGCAACAGTTGGAATATCAGCTCAAAAAGCTGTTATATCAACTGAAAAAACTGTCCGAGTACGATCCGAAAAACCTGTGCGAAGCAGACAAACTCATAGTGCTGTTGCAGCCAGAAATCAAACTGCTGAAACTTGAAGGCATCAAAAACCTCTCCGAGGATGAAGCCAAACTCTTGCTAAAATCTAAGGTCAGAAAGTTATCAGCAGCCGACATTCAGGACTTGCAAGAGGGCGAAGTCAAGAAGCTCTTGGAAGCAGACATCAACTCCTCCTCAAATCCCAAAATCAAGAGGCTGAAAGCCTCAGAGATCAGGCAGCTATTGCAGGCAAAAATTAAAAGTCGGGCCTCGGAGGAAGTTGTAGAAATGTTAGATGATGAATTTGAAAATCTGGGACTCGATCAGGTCAAAAAGCTGCTGAGCGAAGTTAAGAAAGCCTTAGAACCCAAAGCCAAGCAAGCTTTTACAGATGCTGAACGCGAATTTAAAGCCGTTTTGCAAATTGACCCCAAAAACAAGGCTGCTAAATTGCACGTCGATCGCTGTATGTTATTTCAGCATCAGTTTTCAGACGTACTCAACTGGGATGGTGTGTGGAACCTGACCGAAAAATAGCAACCGCCCGCAGCAAGTGCTCCGAGACGCGGGGGAACGGTTAATGGCGATCGCCCCGAAGGGGCTGAGTCTCCCTCGATCGCCATTAACCTGAAGATCCGATCGAGGCAATTGTAAATAGGCTCCAACAGGTATGATTGTTAGATAACCGGATTTGAACTCGCCCGCGTTACGCAGGCATCTCGCCCTACCTGTTTCGTTCGCGCTACCTACCGCAACTTGACTGAGCACTTCTACTATTTTGTTGCGCTTAAAAATAGTTAGGACTTGCCGCAGCGTTACCCGGTTTCTGAGAAAAATCTTGGAGAAAGGCGACGAAACATCCGCTCAAAAAACGGGTTTATGAACCCGCCCGCGTAAGTGTTAATAGCGTTAGGAGCTTCCTCAAAAGAGCTTCCTTCGCAGATAGTCAATGTTCCTGTCTTAGATATAGAAAACTAGCATCAGTTATGAATAATTGGAATTCGGAATTGGGAGATGTTGAGTGGGTAGATCAGGTTTACCAACTATTGCTGGAGATTGCTCGTAGCTCCCTGTCAGATATCCCCAGAATCCCGGAAAACATCACTGTAAAGGCTATCCCTCTGATCCAGAAAATACAAAGCATTCAACAAAAACCTGACGGACTCCTGTTCAAATCCGGTTCCTTTTCAGTAAACGATCGCCAATGGGTCGATCAAGTTGGCCAACTATTGGTAGAATTGACCGGCGCGTATTTGTCCGAACAGCCAAAAATGCCGGAAAACCTTGCAAGCAGAGCTTTAGCCCTCGCCGATCGAGCCCAAAAAATTAAAGAAGAAATCGAAGAAAATGCAGCCCAAAGCCCAGCAGATGAAGATGACAACCCCTTAGAGTCTCCAGAAGCACTGCTGAACCTTTTGCACCACAGTTTAAAAACAGAGCGTGCCAAAAGCTACAGCCCCGATGCTCCCGAATGGCAGCAAGTCTTGAGCCTGATCGACGTAGTGCGGTCAATTTACAAGCAAATCCAACGTTAAATTTAAGCTGAAATCAGAGAATTCTGATTATGTGCGATCGCACTAAGTAGGTAAGGGCCAAAAAACCAGATCCGATCGGGAATGGTAGGGGCGGGTTTTACCAACAATCTCCGCCTAAGACGAATAATTTCTTAAACCCGCCCCCACCCAACGGTAAATCGCTTAGTTCACACAAGCACAGATTATTGCATTTTTGTCAGCTAAACTAGGTTTAATCGCTTCTAAAGCAGGTGAACATGAGCGGACAAAACATCGGTGATTTGTCACAAGAAATATTAGCCGATCGCTATCAGTGCGATCGGCGACTCGGCAAGCAAGCAGGACGGCAAACCTTACTCGCCCGCGACTTAAAAACCCAACAGCAAGTAGTAGTCAAACTCCTCTCATTCAGCAGCGACTTCAACTGGGAAGACTTAAAACTCTTCCAGCGAGAAGTCGAAACCTTAAAATCCCTATCCCATCCCGCAATTCCCCAATATCTAGACTCCTTTGAAATCGACACCCCCAGCCGCAAAGGATTCGCCCTAGTTCAGACTTACATCGAAGCCAAATCCCTACAAGAATATCTCTCAGACGGCCGCACATTCAGCGAAAGCGAAGTCAAACAATTAGCCACAGCATTATTAGACATCCTCGCCTATCTACACCAGCGACAGCCCCCGGTAATTCACCGCGACATTAAACCCAGCAATATTTTACTCAAAAATCGATCGGGTAACAGCGTCGGCGAAGTCTACCTAGTCGATTTCGGTGCAGTTCAAACCCTAGCAACCCAACAGGGAAAAACAGTTACAGTTGTCGGAACCTACGGCTATATGCCGCCAGAACAATTTGGCGGGAGAGCAGTTCCCGCTTCCGATTTATACGGCTTGGGAGCAACATTAATAGGCTTAATTACCAAGCAGCATCCAGCCGATTTGCCACAGAAAGATTTGCAGATCGAATTCGAGCACTTCACCCAACTAAGTCCCGCTTTTACCAATTGGCTGAAGTGGATGACGCATCCGAGTTTAGAAAGCCGTCCCGCTTCAGCCCAAATCGCAAAAGAAGTTCTAGAAAAACCACAGGAAATAAATAAATATTCCCAGACATTGAGACAGGGAAAAACCGTGAGTACCTTTAGCTTGTTCTGGAGTGCGATCGGGATCAGCGCTGCGATGGGATTTATAGCTATAGAATCTTGTGTAGGATTTAACGCCGTTTTTTTTACGGTACAGGGGACGGTTGCAACATCCATCATTTTTATCGGCTTTATGCTGGGGTTGGGGAACGGAATAATCTTAGCAATTGTGACTAGATTGTGTTTTTACCCCCTAACTAATCCCAAGCTTCATCGACAGGTTTTAACTGCAATTAGTATCGTACTCTATACCTCGACAAGCATCGTCTTGTTGGGGATGATGATGCATTTGGATAGGCCAGAGGGTGCCACTAATTATATGATCTTTGTGCTTGCACCATCGCTAATTGTAGGACTGTCAATGGGGGCAACTAGCGGGTATATTGCCCGGTGGTATCAAAAAGCAAGTGGACTGTAATCTAAAATTGACGGAGAAAGTCCTAGAGGTAATTCTGTCATTAGTCGCGTAGCGAAGCATCTCAGACAGTCCTGGCCTCCGAAGAGTGTCTGTTATACTGAACAAAACGCAGTGTAGTGAAGCATCTGTGAGATTCTTCGCTCCGCTCAGAATGACAAAATGTAAAAAAATATGACTGGTAAAGTATTAGCAGAACGCTACGAAGTGCAGCGACAACTCGGAAAACAAACTGGCCGCCAAACACTGCTGGCTCGTGACTTACAAACTCAAGAATTAGTTGTCATCAAACAGCTATTCCTCGGCAGCGATTTTGAATGGCAAGACCTTAAGCTATTTGAACGGGAAGCGGAAACTTTAAAAGCACTTTCTCATCCAGCAATTCCTCGCTACCTGGACTATCTGGAAATTGACGAACCAGACAGCAAAGGATTTGCCCTGGTACAGACTTATGTAGATGGGAAAACTTTGGAATCACATTTAACAGCAGGGCGTACTTTTAGCGAAAGTGAGGTGAAAGAATTAGCTAAATCGCTGTTAGAAATTTTGATTTATTTGCACGAACAAAATCCGCCAGTTATTCACCGCGATATTAAACCCAGCAATATTTTACTGCACAGCAGATCCGGCCACACTGTCGGACAAGTTTATTTAGTTGATTTTGGTTCGGTGCAGAACCAAGCTGCAAAATTTGGCGGCACAATTACAGTAGTGGGAACTTACGGATATATGGCACCGGAACAATTTGGCGGGCGATCATTTCCGGCTTCTGACCTCTACGGTTTAGGTGCAACTTTAATTTATTTGGTAACGGGTTTGCATCCTACGGAACTGTCGCAGCAGGATTTGAGAATTCAATTTGCCGATCGGGTAACGCAGCTAAATCCTAATTTAATTGATTGGCTGGAGTGGATGACAGAACCGAGTTTGGAAAAACGGTTATCTTCGGCTGGGGAAGCATGGCGAGCGCTCAAAAATCCCCGCCATATCAACAAAAGTCCTAGGGTGGTGCAGCTGCAAGGCAGCGATCTTAAACTCATAAAAAATTCGGAGTTTATAGAAATTGTAATTCCGCCGCCGGGAATCGGTTTTGGTTTAATTGCCCTGTTTTTGGCTGTGGGACTTCCGAGTATTGTCTTAATTGTCTTATTAGGGAGGTTTTCGTTGTTACCCTATAAGTTAGGGATAAATGACCAATTTTTGACAATAATATCAGGAAGTTTACTATGTGCGATAGGAGTAATGTTTCTCTTTGCACTATTTCGGGAATTGCGTCTCAGAATCGATCGGCAGCAAATCTCCTATAGCTGTCATCTGCTAGGGTTGAGATGGAATCATTCCCGGCCAGCTCCCAGACAGGACATTTCCTATTGGGAAATTGAAGAAATTGAATACAACGTTTATGAGGTGATTATTCAATCCGGCAACCAAAAATATCGAATAGGAGTGAAGCAGGGACTAAGTGAATCAGAAATCGAGTGGTTAGCAACAGAACTTAGCCAGTGGTTGGGATTGAAAATTAAAACAACTTTGTCGCTCAATTCATTTGTTGACAATTCACTCTTGTACTAACCTTTTCAGGTATAGCGTCCGCCCCCTCGCCAAGTCTGAGGTGGACGAGTCCCTCTTCCCCGCTTTCTCTCAATCTTATGCAGCATCGATCCCGATCGCCCGTAAAATGCTATCAAAGGGGTTTGGCAAGTAGCGCTGACCCCGATCATCTGTTAACTTGGAGATATTCTTGTGGACTTATCGCTAATTCCGGCACAGCCGAAACCAGGACTGCTCAACGTCCTCATCGAAATTACCGCCGGTAGCAAAAACAAGTACGAATTTGATAAAGACTTACAAGCCTTTGCTCTCGATCGAGTGCTCTATGCCTCAGTGCAATACCCTTGCGACTATGGCTTCATACCCAATACCTTAGCCGATGACGGCGACCCCCTCGATGGCATGGTGATGATGGATGAGCCCACATTTCCAGGGTGCGTGATCGCGGCTCGTCCGATCGGAATGCTAGAAATGATCGATGGAGGCGATCGCGACGAGAAACTGTTGTGCGTGCCCGACAAAGATCCACGCTACGCTCACTATAAGTCCCTCAAAGACGTAGCACCCCACCGCTTGGATGAAATAGCCGAATTTTTCAGAACCTACAAAAATTTGGAGAAAAAAGTCACGGAAATTCTGGGTTGGCAAGATGTCGATCTAGTAATGCCGTTAGTGGAAAAGTGCATCGCAGCCCATCACCAATAAGCCCCTAGGGCGTGTTTTTAAACCCGCATATCCCCCCTAACCCCCCAGGGCTGTTTCATTCTTTGTAGGGGCAATCCCCCCGTGGTTGCCCCGATACCTGAAACAGCAGATCGTGGATGGGGAGGGTCGGCACGGGGGCACGACAAGAGTCAAAATCCTGATTTTCCGCTCTAATGAAACAGCCCGGCCCTAATCCCCCAAAACACAAGGGTGGGACAAGAGGCTTCAACCTCCCCCTTTTTAAGGGGGATTTAGGGGTATCTAAATCTGATTGTCAAGGCAAGAAAACACGCCCTAGCCAGCACTCCTCGACTGCAACCAGACAAAAAAAGCACTCGGCCGAACTTAACGCGACCACTGCACGTCTAGGAATCCTGTGGAGGCGTCGATCGCAGCCGAAACGTTAAATCACTCCAGAATGCTCAGTCACAGGCTGGTAGAGCCCAGAAGACCCTCTTGCGCTAAGGTTGAAAAAAATATTAGTTGAGCGAGTAGAGACTAAATTCTGCTTTCTGAGGACTGGCTTCTACCTTTAAGGAAATTTAGCCGGAAAATTTACTGCGATCGCCTTAAATCAACGCTATCTTAATCTAAATGGATTGCTCAGAACACAGAAAATATGCAACCGCAAACAGGGTGGAGAGAATATTCTCTCAAGTCCGAAATCAAAACACTAAGAACTAAAAACTAAAATCTCAATTCCCAACTTCCGGCGCGTAAAGCTAAAAAAAATGCCTGATTCCGAACACTCCTCCGCCAGTGCACAGCCTTCCGATCGCAAAGCCACTATGGAAAATAGCCCTTTGACCGAGTTTGTCGTTCAGTTTTGGGGCGTGCGGGGTAGCATCGCCACCCCCGGCACCAAAACAATTCGCTACGGAGGGAACACCTCCTGTGTAGAAATGCGATTGGGCAAACAACGCCTGATCTTTGACGGTGGTACGGGCTTGCGAGTTCTGGGCCTAAACTTGCTGCGCCAAATGCCCGTCGAAGCCCATATGTTTTTCAGTCACACCCACTGGGATCACATTCAAGGGTTTCCGTTCTTTACTCCTGCTTTTATCCCAGGGAACTGCTTTCACATTTACGGGGCGATCGCCCCCAACGGCACTACAATTAAAAAGCGTCTGGCCGACCAAATGCTTCATCCCAATTTTCCCGTCCCCATCCAGGTGATGCAGTCTGACCTCAAATTTAACGACTTGACTCCGGGGGATATTGTCGAACTCGACGATGTGAAGATTGAAACCGCTTTGCTCAATCATCCAAATACGGCGATCGGATATCGAGTCACCTGGCAAGGACACACTGCTGTCTATTGCACCGATACAGAACACTTTCCCGATCGCTTGGACGAAAACGTCGTCCACCTGGCGCGCGACGCCGACGTGCTGATTTACGACGCCAATTACACCAACGAAGAATATTATGACTTCAAATCCCCGAAAGTCGGCTGGGGACACTCAACTTGGCAAGCAGGAGTAGAAATAGCAAAAGCTGCAGGAGTCAAAAAAGTTGTGATGTTTCACCATGATCCGAGTCACGACGACAATTTTCTCGATCGAGTAGAAGCAGACGTGCAGTCAGTTTTCGCCAATAGCTGCTTAGCCCGCGAAGGCATGAGCATACCAGTGATTTAGGAAAAAATCTCTTCAGTATGATGAAACAAGCAAAACCCCGCAATCGTCGCCCAGGAGGCTGGCGGGGATTTTATTCAACTTTGCTAATGTTGATAGTTGTCAGCAGTACCTGCGGATGGGTTGCAGCTCAGACTGCCTACTCTCGCACCCCCGCGCGACTTGCTCAGGTGTCTCCGATTGAGGATACTGGAACTGTCGATCGAATTCCCGATCGCTACCAACTCGGACAGCAACTATACCTCGAAAACTGCGCCACCTGTCACATTGGTTTGCCGCCACAAGTCTTACCTACAGAAACTTGGCGCAGATTGCTGCAAGATCCCCAACACTACGGACAAACCCTGAAACTCCTAGTAGACCCGCCGCGCCTGCTAGTGTGGAACTATCTACAAACTTTTTCTCGTCCCCAACCAAAAGAAGAAGAACTGCCTTATCGAGTCGCGAGTTCTAGATATTTCAAAGCTCTACACCCCAAAGTCAAACTGCCGCAACCTGCAAATATCAGCAGTTGCGTGACTTGTCATCCCGGTGCATCTAAATACAATTTCCGCAAGCTTACCGCCGAGTGGGAAAACTCTCCGTAACGACTATGTATCTTACTCACTGTAATTATGTCATTCTGAGCGAAGCGAAGAATCTCGCTCGATTCTTCGCTTCGCTCAGAATGACAGACAATAGATGCGTATATCCTGTATTTAACAAATAGGAGACACTTCAAACGCCAACTGTGAACGCTCGTTCGATCAAAGGAAACCGTTTAGCATTTGGCATTTTCTTTTGTTTCTTCTTGTTCTAATAAACTCATTAATTTATGAGCAGCATCACCATAATCATAAGGCGACCAAACACGATAAGCCGCGCCATTATCCAAGGGTTTTAACATTGCTTCTTTCGCCAATTCAGCCATTAAAAACTGCATCATTTGAAACTTCTCAGCACAGGATAACTGCCGAAGTTGGGCTAATAATTCAGGATTTGACATAAAACAACCTTGAATTCATTCTTCCATTTTACCACGATTTTGAGATTTAAACCACTTCAAAACATCTTTCTAAATCTTTATCTGCGTTCATCAGCGCTCATCTGCTCCCCATCTGCGGTTAAAATTAAAACACAAATTGTCTGACCTGAAAAAGTACCCGATCGCGTTCCCTCTCACTCTCATTAGTTATAATAAGATTTAGAAGTTTCTGGTGCCATTAAAATGACTCCTCAACTACAAACTCAGCCACTGCCAACGAAACAACCAGAAAAAGTCCTGTATCCAGACAGCGATGGACAGCCTATGTCAGACAACACGCTCCAATTTGCTTGGATTGTCAAACTAAAAGAAGGATGCGAAGCCTTATTTAAAGATAATCCAACTGTATTCGTAGCCGGCGATTTACTCTGGTATCCCGTCGAAGGCGACAATAAGACGAGGCGCGCCCCTGATGCTATGGTGGTATTTGGCAGACCCAAGGGATATCGAGGGTCTTACCAGCAATGGCTGGAAGATAATATTGCTCCGCAAGTCGTCTTTGAGATTTTGTCCCCCGGAAATACTTTATCGGAAATGGCGCTGAAGTTGCAGTTTTATAGCCGCTTTGGTGTAGAAGAATATTACCTCTACGATCCAGATCGTAACGATCTAACTGGATGGCAAAGAACAGAAACAGGACTAACAGTAATTGAATGCTTGGATGGGTGGATCAGTCCACGTCTAGGAGTCCGGTTTGTGTTTGCAGAACCAGAGTTAGAGGTGATTCGTCCCGATGGAAAGCGGTTTTTGTCTTATGTAGAGTTAATGGAACAGCGCGATGAAATCGAGCAACAGCGCGATGAAATCGAGCAACAGCGCGATGAAATCGAGCAACAGCGCGATGAAATCGAGCAACAGCGCGATCGCATGGCTGCAAAACTGAAAGAGTTGGGTATCGATCCAACTCAGCTTTAAGA
>Ga0316607_1000105_pt1 | contig 33352 bp, 30 predicted proteins | sample MIS2016062E_MG_FD_207674 | JGI IMG/M metagenome (GOLD analysis project Ga0316607, IMG submission 207674) | Microbial mat bacterial communities from Middle Island sinkhole, Lake Huron, Michigan, United States - MIS.2016.062E | ecosystem: Environmental > Aquatic > Freshwater > Lake > Sediment...
CCATAGTAATGGCTTAGGCGATGATGCTATGCGAAACTTAGTTTGTCCAATCCCATGGGAAGAGCATCTCTCCTATTTGGGAGGGTTTCCGATCCTCTTGAAACCGATTTGGGATGGCCCGACGCGGTGCGAGTATTACATCCAATCCTACGAAGAGCTTTGGCATACCTATAACGATACGGGGACGCAGTGCATGATGCTTCAGCAATACCATAAATGGGATAAGTATGTGCGCTGTATTTGCATTGGTGCAGAGCATATCATGCCAATCAAGTATGATCCACGGGCGCATTGGCTAAATCGCTATGTAGATGAGGAGAATTACTTAACCCCTAGCGAGAGAGAGCAAGTAGTCTCCCTTGCGTTAAAGATTAACCAAGCGTTGGGCTATGAGATAAATGCAATAGAGTGTGGGTTCAAGGATGGAGTACTCTATGCAACCGACTTTATCAACCCTGTACCTAAGTTTGAGATTAGTTTTCTCACCCCACGCTACTTTGATTGGGTCGTTAAGGCTACGGCAGACTTTGCGATCAAGCAAGTCAAAAACCCCCAACGGCAGTTGCAAGATGCGCGCTGGGGGTGGTTGATAGACGATCAACCTAAGCGGTAAACCCTAAAGGCTTAATGGTTTTAAGTCGTTTAGGCCCCGACGGCCTCCATCCTTTCGGCGGTATTAGGGAGGGGTTCATTACTGTAATCACGCAAAGTCGTTGGGTCAGGAAGACGCTCAGTAAAGACAATCCCTTTGAGATGGTCAATCTCATGCTGTAAAGCCCACCCCAGCAGGTCATCGGCCTTCCTTAACCTACGTGGCTTCCCACTCAAGTCCTGGTATTCCACCGTTACCCACTTAGCTCTGGGGACTTGCCCATACCAATTGGGCAGACTTAGACAACCCTCTAGGCGCATAACCTCATCCCTGCTGATTTGAACAATTTTGGGATTGATAAAGACATAAGGAACAGCAGGTGCAACCTCTTTCTCTGTGCCATCAGCTAACTTTTCGTAGGTTGGGGGGATTTCAATCACGATGATCTGGAGCGGAACCCCGACTTGAATAGCCGCCAGGCCTACCCCACACCCATTTTGCATAGTAGCAAACATCTCATTAACTAAAGATTTAAGCTCCCGATTAGGAAATTTCACGGGGCGGCTAACCGTTTTGAGAACTTTAAGGTCAACGGGGTCATCAATCCTTAGAACTCGTTTCAGTGCCATATTAAGTCAACCTTTTCACTACAAAGCCTTGATCTAAGCGCATTATAGCACATTTAAAGGGTCGACATCAACGTGCCAACCAGGTAAATCGCCCAGATGGGGCAGGATAAGGAGGGGGTTGGGAAGGCAAAGGAGACAGTGCCAGCGCCATTTGCCCTGGAGCCGCTGCTTGAAAGCGGGGGCTGGCCCGATAATTTGCCAATGAGGGATGCTGTTTTGAACGGCGATCTCTCTGAGCTTCGTAGCGAGATCAAGCGCGGTTTGTTTGCAAAGAGCCTCATTCGTATGCCCATAAACGAAACGAATCAAGCGATTAAAGGGAGGGTAGCCTGTTAAGCGTCGAAAAGCAAGCTCTTGAAGGTAGAAACGTTGATAATCGTGTTCTTGAGCAGCTTGTAAAACATAGTTTTCTGGGCTATAGGTTTGAATAATTACTCTTGCCCCTGCCTTACGGCGACCAGCGCGGCCAGCGACCTGAGTAAGTAGCTGAAAAGTACGTTCTCCACTCCTAAAGTCGGGGAAGTAAAGGCTGCTATCTGCTGCTACGACCCCTACGAAGGAAACTAAAGGCAAATCTAAGCCTTTAGCAATCATTTGTGTACCAATTAAAAGATCAGCCTCGTGGTCTTGGAAGGTTTTAAGGAAGCGGGAATGGACATTTTTGCCCACAGCGCTATCGCTATCCCAGCGCAGGATGCGAGCTTTAGGAAAGAGGAGGCGCACTTCTGCCTCAACCCGTTGAGTCCCGATGCCAAAGTCCTTGATTCTGGGGCTAAGACAAACGGGGCAAAAGGCTGGCAAAAGCAAGTGATAACTACACGAATGACAGAGCAAAACGTTTTGTTTAGTCTTCTTTAGCTCGTGAAAGGTGAGTTGTTGTAAGCACTTAGGGCAAGAAAGGACTTTGCCGCAGTCCCTACAGAGGACAAAAGTAGCCTTCCCGCGCCGATTAAGGAAAAGAATCGCTTGTTCTTGGTGATCTAAGACATTCTTCAAAGCTTCTTGCAAAGGCTGACTAAAGATAGAGCGATTATTTCTCTGTAGCTCCCGGCGCATATCAACCAATTGAACCGTCGGGAGCGGGATAGAAGTAGAATGAAGCAAGCCATCTGGGCCCTTTGAACAACCAATTCTTTCAGGTAAAGCCAATAGCGTATATTGGCTTGCTTTAGCAGCATAATAGCTTTCAATACTAGGGGTTGCGCTCCCCAAGATAATACAGCTTTGCGTCAATTTACCTAGCTGCAAAGCGACATCGCGGGCGTGGTAGTGAGGGTTATTATCCTGCTTATAACTTGGCTCGTGTTCTTCATCCATAACGATAAGCCCAAGGTGGGGCAAAGGAGCGAAAACTGCCGAGCGACTCCCAATTGCTAGCTTGATCTGACCATTTCGCAACTTCCGCCAGGCATCATAGCGTTCTCCAGGCGCAAGCCTACTGTGAAGAACAGTGAATTTACCTGGGAATCTCGCCCCAAAGCGTTGAATAAATTGCGCTGTCAAAGCAATTTCTGGGATTAAGACTAGAGCTTGTTTTCCTTGCCGCAGGACACGGGCAATTGCTCGCATATAAAGCTCAGTTTTCCCGCTTCCTGTAACTCCGTGGAGCAGAAAGACAGATTCGGCTTGGGTTTTAGAAGGTTTATCTAAAGCGGCTGAGATGATTTCCCAAACTTGACGCTGCGCTGCGGTTAGAATCGGTGGGGTGGCGGGGACAATCACTTGCCCAGCCAAAGGGTCACGCCAAGCCTCATGCATCTCGAAAGCCAAAATACCTTTTGTCGCTAAGGCTTGCAGAAGCGGAAGATTTGCACCTGTAGCAGCGTAGATTTGTTGAGCAGAATAGCTTTCTACGCTCTTATGCTCCGCAAACCATTGCAAAAGGGCTTGTTGTTTAGGGGCTCGACCTAAGGTAGCTATTGTTTCAGGGAGCTTCTCTGAATCAAGAAGAAGCTTCACAAACCGCTCGAATTTAGGCTGGGCTTTAGGGGCACTTAGCGCTATACCCCGTTCCAAAAGGCCCTTTTGATATAGAGAAAAGATCGTTTCCCTTAAATCCTTCTGATTTCCTCGTAAAAGGTGGAGGAGATCAGGCTCTGAAACCTTGCCATGCGTGCGAATCGCATAGAGAATAGCGCGTTCTGCTAAAGGCAAATTCGCTAAATTGATAGTCAAACCTGACGCAGAAGTTTGCCAAGTAGGGAGGGATTCCTGCTCCACACCTGGCGGCAAGAAGAGTTTTAAGGCTTCATAAAGGGCTACACGATAGGTATTCGCCAGCCACTGGGCGAGTTGCAAGCCAACAGGCAAAATGATTGCTTCAGGGTCAGCCAACGTGAGAATATTCCGAAACTTTGGTTGCGCTGGCGAAGGGGGAGAAAGCGTGAGGACAATCCCTTGGACTTGTTTTTGGCGCAAGGGAACCCAAACCAATTGCCCTGGAACGATAATTCCTTGCAATTCTGGCGGAATAGTATAGCTGAAAAGCGCGGTTTGCCCTGCTTTCAGCCGAAAATCGAGCGCGATAGTAGCAATTTGTTCTGGTAGCATAAATCTATTCTAACACTGCTGACCAAGGTTCGCAATAGCTTTCTAACACTGAAACTATGTTATACTTTGCTTGAAATAGAGCAAAGGTCTGGAAGTCTGAAACGTTGAAACATCCATCTCTGAGAGCAATGGCTTTAGCACTGGTGTGGGATTGGGTCTTTGGGGAGCCGCCAAACGCGGTGCATCCCGTGGCGTGGTTTGGGCAATTTGTGGCGGCGGTGGAAAAGCACGCGCCGCACGGCCAGCCTAAAGCGGAATTGCGCTTTGGAATGCGGTTGGCGGTGCTGGGAGTTGCCGTAGCTGCTGCGCCACCGTTGTTATTGGCAACTGCTTCGCGCCAGCGCAAGCTGGGTTGGGCCGCAGATGCTGCTTCTCTTTTCCTCCTCAAAACTACATTTGCGGGGCACGGTTTGCTGGCCGCAGGCGCGGCGGTAAAGCAAAAACTTCAGGCGGCAGAGGCCGAATCAGCCCAAATTGCTTTGCAAGCCTTAGTGAGTCGAGATACTTCCACTCTCGATTCAACCCAACTTGCCGCCGCCACGATAGAATCCTTAGCCGAGAATACCAGTGATTCCTTCATTGCCCCTCTTTTCTATTATACTTTTTTTGGTTTACCAGGCGCAACTATCTATCGGGCGATAAATACAATGGATGCAATGGTCGGTTATCGGGGGCACTATGAGTATTTGGGCAAGATTCCCGCCCGCCTTGATGATCTTGTCAACCTTATTCCCGCTCGTCTGACGGCTCTTTTGTTGTTAATCGCAACTTTCCTCACAGGAAATGATCTTAAAACTGCATGGCGCGTGCTACAAACCGATCATGGCAAAACTGCCAGCCCCAATGCGGGCTATCCAATGAGTACCATGGCAGGAGCTTTGGGGGTTTGCCTCACAAAAGATGACCATTATTGTTTGAATGCAACAGGGCAAGCCCCAAAGCCAAGTGATCTTCAACGTGCAATGCACCTTACAAAAGTAACAATGCTTTTAGCAGCTGGGCTTCAGTTGCTTTTTCTTTTTCTGCTAAAGCGCTTTAGCCTTTTTAAGCCTTCTAAAACCTAAGTAGTAGCTTTTCTTAAACAACTATGCCAATTTATCCGCGACCAGAACTTGAACATGTCTCGCAGATCCCTCATGGTGGGTATCAAAAACGGTTTGGGGAACCTGAATTATTAGATTTTAGTGCCAATGTCAACCCATTTGGGCCAACGCCACGGCTTTGGGAAGCATTGCAAAAAGTTCCGCTTGGGCAACATCCAGACCCTAGAGCGACAACTTTGCGCCACTTTTTAGCCAATCTGCTTGGCTTGCCCGCTCAACAGATTCTAATTGGGAATGGTTCCATTGAACTAATTTATCAAATTGCTGTAGCTTATTTGCGCCCAAAAGACCAGGTTCTGATTGTTGAACCAACTTTTGGCGAATATGCGGCGGCAAGTATGATGATGGGCGCAGAAATCATCCGTTGGCAAACGAAGCTAGAAAATAGTTTTGCGCTGAAGATTGAAGAACTTGGAACTTTTCTTAGAAAAAATCAGCCACGCCTGCTCTTTCTTTGTAATCCAAATAATCCAACAGGTCTTTTTCGCCAGTGCGAAGAGATTGAATACATCTTACAACAGGCTCCAGAAACGCTTTTTATCCTCGACGAGGCTTTTATTCGGTTTGTCGACCATGCTTGGTCTGCGCTCCCGTTGCTCAAATATGAAAATCTCCTAATTTTGCGTTCTTTGACCAAGGATTACGCGCTGACGGGCTTACGGGTAGGCTATGCGGTGGCGGCCCCCACGACAATTGCTGCTTTAGCGAAAGTGCAGCCACCGTGGAGCGTCAATGCGTTAGCGCAAACTGGCGCACTTGCAGCCCTCTGTGATGAAGCTCATTTGCAAACCTCTTTAGCAGCATTAGCGCAAGCTAAAAAGGAATTTGTGAATGATTTAATCGCTTTAGGTCAAAAGGTTTTAGCCTCAGAAGTTAATTTCTTTTTGCTGAAAGTTGATTCAGCGAGAGAATGGGCCCAGAAATTGCGCGAAAAAGGAATTCTTGTGCGCGATACGACTTCTTTTGGCTTACCGAATACGATTCGGGTTGCAACTCGGCAAGCGGCAGAAAACAAGCATTTTGTTGAAACTATAAAGAACATTTTGAAAGGGTAAAAAGATGGCACGCATGATTCTACTGGGCGTGGGGACAAGCGTCCCCGATGCTGACCGTGGGCATACGCATATGGTGTGGGAAAGCGGAGGCGAACCATTCTTGATTGACGCGGGGGGAAGTACTTATCAACGGTTGCTGAAGGTTGGCATAGACCCTCAGACCTTACGGGGCGTTTTGCTGACGCATAGCCACCTTGACCATATCAACGGGCTGTTTTCGTTGGTCTTTAGCCTCTACCTTGCAGGCCGACAGACCCTTCCCCTGCCAATTTATGGCCTCCCTTCAACGCTGGCCATCGTGCAACAGATTCTGGCAGCTTTTGAATTGGGAAAATATGTTGCTCCCTTAGAATGGACACCTGTTCAGCCTGGCGAAACACTTGTCCTCGCTGAGGGCTGGAAGCTACGTTTAGCTCTCAATGAACATGTTGCACCTTGTTTGGCGCTGCGCTTTGAGAAGGAAGAAAAGTCCCTAGTCTATTCAGGAGATACGCCTCCTTGTCAAGCGGTGATTGATTTGGCCCACGGAGCCGATGTTTTGTTGCACGAGGCTACTTCCAAAGAACCTTCTTCTCCTCATTCCACGCCACGCCAAGCAGGAGAAGTAGCGCAGCAAGCAGGGGTGCAAAAACTCTTTCTGGTTCATTTTAGCCCCTATTGGACCATGCCCGAAGCCGAAGCTTTAGCCGAAGTTCAGGCTGGGGGCTTTCGGGGGGAAGCAGAGCTTGGGCAGGAGGGTCAAGTTATTGAAGTATAGAAGTGGCCCGTAAAGGTAAAGGATTTTTTGATGAAGCAAACCGTTTCGACCTTTCCCGCGCTTCAGACCCGCAACTTGGAAGGGCAAGATCTGCACCTTCCAGCGGATTTGCAGGGGAAATGGAACATTGTGACCGTAGCCTTTCAGCGCTGGCAGCAAAAATTGATCGAGGATTGGCTGTCCCATCTTACCCCCCTGATTGAGACCTATCCGGGGCTAAAAATCTATGAAGTACCTGTGATTGCAGGTCTCTACACGGTTATGCGGCCCATCATTGACGGCGGAATGGCCCGCAACATACCCAATAAAGGGGCACGGGAACATACGCTTACTTTCTATGGGAACGTGCGGCGGGTGGCTGAGGATTTGGGTTTGGCAACGACAGAGACCATCGCGCTTTTCTTGGTCGGCGAAGGGGGAAAGGTTCTTTGGCAAGGGGGAGGAGAGTATGAGGGGAAGCAACTTATTTCTTTGGAAAAGGTGCTGAGGGAATTGGGGGAGAGGTAACAAAGGTTGGGTAAAAGGTGAAAGAATCGGGGCTTTGCAACGCAGCGCGTTGCAAAGCCCCTTCTATCTTCGGCCCGCGCCTTCTTACTTAGACCGCCTAAACCACGAACGGGGGTCAAAACGGTCTTTGAATTTGAAGCGGGCCAAAAGATCTTTCCCGACTAGAAACCCTCCAACCCAAAACGTTCCTTCGCCCAATAGAATTAGCGCTGGGGAGAGAATCAATTTAATTTCAACACTCAGCGGTACAAAGGGGAGAGCAACTAAAATTGCATACAACCCAAAAGAAAGAATAATGAGCCCAAGGCCACTCCACTTGGCCAAAATCGTGCTCCGCGATGCTTGCTTAGTTGAGAATTGTTCTTGGTCTTCCATGTCATATTTAAGTTTGATTTATAAACAGATAGAAAACAACAAAAAAGACACAACAAATAATAGTGAGCAAAAAGCGTTAATTTTTATCGCTCATTTTAATTTTCGCTTCGATCTTAATGTTTTTGGGAAGATTTCAACGATTGAAAAAGTATTTTAAGGTGAATATGGTATGGTGTAATAGGGTGAATAGAATAAGATAGCAAACGGCGAGGTAATAAACCAGAAGATAATTGGCCAAAATAATCCGAAAATGAAGTAACCAAATCCTACCATACCAACCATACCAAAACCTGCTACCACCATGCCAAAACCCATTGTTACAAGGCCAAAAGCCGCTTCCTCTATTGATTGCTTATTGTATAACATAGCCGCAACCTTTCTTTACTTCAGGCGGCCAAAACTTTTTCCTCTCTTTCCCTATGAAAAATTCTTGCTGCTCCACTTGTCCTTAGTCAAAACTATGTTTGTACAGTAATTGATTAGCTAAGGTTGTTTTAAGAAATTAGACTAAACAGCAACCAAAAAGAGACACAACAAGTGACGATGAGCAAAAAAGTAATTTTCATTGCTCATTTGTAATTTTCTGATCGATCTTAATGATTATGTTTAGGTTCCAAAGATTAAAAACATCTTAGATTGACTAAGGTTAAAAGCCATAAGATGCCGAATTCAATGTGGCTGCAACCCAAGCAAGGGTAAAAAGCGGCCAAGAGAAGATGGCAAGGAAAACCATGACCAGCATCAAGGCAAGAAGGTTTTCTGCCGTTGTGGTAATATCGTCGAGCATAGCCGCAACCTTTCTTTTTTCAGGCGGCCAAATGGTTAAGAAATCCTTACTATTGACGTTATTATATCACAACTTTTACAAAATGGAAGTCTGCTTGAGCAAGTTGCAGCCTGAGTTTAATCCCCTTTATTCTGCCTCGCTGTAGCCCAGCCAGCCCAGAGAAGTTAGATCATTGCGCCAATTTGGCCGAACTTTGACCCAAAGATCAAGGTAAATCGCTTGGGACATGATGTTTTCAAGCTCTTCCCTGGCAGCTTGGCCAATTCGTTTGAGCATTTTCCCCTGAGCCCCAATGATAATCCCCTTTTGAGTCGGCTTTTCCACCGAAACCGTCATTCGCATATAGAGAGCCGCATCTTTTTGTTGCCATTCCTCAACTTCAATTGCTACTGAATGGGGTATTTCCTGTGATGTAAATAACAAAACCTTCTCACGCACGATCTCAGCTGCAAAATTTTGCATGGTTTGGTCAGTTACCCAATCTTCTGGATAAAGCCGTTCCTCACTCAAAGGTAGGCGCTGGGCAAGCTCCGTTACTAAAGTTGCTAAACCTGCCCCCGTCTTAGCCGAAAGCGCAACTTCCATTTCCCAATGACCTAAAGCGCGATAGGCCGCTAAATTGGAAGGGCCTTTTGGCCGCAAATCAACTTTATTCAAAACTAAAAAATGAGGAACTCGACTATATTCGATGATTTTTGCGATTTCGCTATCAAGCTTACTGGGTGGTTTGCTTATATCTACCATCAAACAGACAAGATCAGCCGTAGGAATCGCTTGTTTAGCAGTCTTTACCATTCTTTGGCCCAGTTTATGATGCGGTTCGTGAATCCCTGGCGTATCAATGAAAATCAGTTGCGCGATGGGGAGGTTGAGAATTCCGCGCAAAGGCAGGCGCGTCGTTTGCGGATGATCTGAGACAATCGCTACTTTTTGGCCCAAAAGCGCATTCAACAGCGTACTTTTACCGACATTTGGTTTGCCCACCAAAGCTACAAACCCAGCGCGAATCGGCGCATCTTCAACAGGCAAAAGGTCTGTTTCAAGCAAGTCAGGGGCGGTGACACAAGCGTCTAAATACTTAGCTGTAAGTTCTGCTTCGTTGATCATTAGTTACCTAGCTATAATTGACACATTAAGAAAAGCGCATCTTCGCGGGTCGGATAGAAATGTTCCAAAAAACCACTAATCCGAAAGCCGCGCTGTTGATAAAATTCAATTCCTGGCACATTTCGCCCAGGCGCATGAGCCAAAAGGGCGATTAGATTTCTCTTTTGCGCCCAGTGGCGAGCGGCGGTCACCAGGGCTTTGCCAACTCCATGGCCGCGACTTTCGGGAGCCACCAGCAAACGGGCAATTTGGGCCTGTCCCTGGTCAAAAAAGAGATTGAGCAAGAGATAGCCGAGAAGCAAAGAAGTGCCGCTGGCATCCAAAAGGTCGAGAGCTACGAGCCGCAAATGATAATGCGGCCACGCCTCAGCCAGCGGGACGGCGAGCGCGGGCAAAGTCAATTGGCACGGGCGCGGCAAGCGGGTTTGGCGCAACTGAAAGGGCAAAAAAGCCTCGCCCCTAGCGTAAGTGCTGCGCCGCGTGGGGTCGCCTTCCAACACGACTTGCCACGTCGCGCTCGTGGTGTAGCTGGGGCGCACTTCCAGACACCTTGCCAGATCGGGAGTTTCAGCTTCACGAATAACGAGCATTAGCTTAGGGCTTAGGTGCTTTTGGCTCTGATTCCATGCTTTGTAGCTCTGGGATCTTAGCTTCTGGCGGAATCTCATGCGATTCCAGCAGTTTGGGATAAAGATACATTAAGAGAATCCGAATCACCGCAGCGACGGGAATCGAAATTAGCAAGCCAAACATCCCACCAATCGCCCCACCTGCCATAATCGCAAAAATGACAATCACGGGATGCAACTTTACCAAGTGCCCAACCACATTGGGAATGATAAAATTATCCTCGATCTGGCGTAAAACGAAGTAAATGATCCCCAATAAACCTGCTAAACTGCCACTCGATAAGCCATATGGGACATGAGGCTGGAAGAAAGCAACGGTCATCGCAATTCCCGCTGCCGACCAAGGCCCAATAATCGGGATCAATTCCAAAGTTCCCGAAGCAATGGCAATGACTAGTGCCGAAGGAACATGGAGAATCGAGAGGGGAATGTAAAGCATCACGGACATAATCAAGATCAGGAAAAGTTGCCCCCGAATATAAGCTCCTAAAACTTGGTCGATCTGCTGCCCAAGCTCACAGATTTCGGCGCGATAGGGCGGGGCAATTTGGCGAATGGCCCAAGTTTTGAGTTCAGGCGACTGAAGGAGCAGATAAAAGGTGACAATTAAATAGACTAGCGTGTAAAGGACGGCTTCCAAAGCGGTAAAAACGAGGCCTGGCACATTGCCACTGAGCGTGCGCCCCAAATCGCTAATGACACCAATCAACTGATCTTCCAACGGAACTAGATTGATGACCATCCCTGGGATGATTTCAAACGTTTTGCGCCCTTCAAAAACCGTCGCAATGTTGGCGATGATGAAAGGGATGCGTTGTTTCACCAGCCAGGCATATTGAGCCGTAAGCTTGGGCCAGAGCAAGTTTCCTAAGCCATAAAGTAAAGTAAAGGCACAAATATAGAGAATGCCGACCCAAATAACCCGCTTCAGCCGCGTGCGCTGCTGGAGAAAACTGACTAAAGGATTGAAAATGTAGGCTGTAATGATCGCGGCCACAAAGGGTGCTAAAATCGCGGTCACCGCATGCAGGAGAAGCAGGGTCAGCGTGAGCAGCAGCAGGCCCGTGATGAATTTCCAGCGGGGTGTGAGCCTAAGCGGGAGAGATTCTACTTGCATCAAACTTTAATCCTTGGCAAAGATGAATTTCAAATTCTACGGGACAGGGCAAAGCCCCAATTGCGGAGCCTTAAAGTAGGCTTGCAAAATCTGTGTCGCAGCGGGGACGGCCAACGTGGCCGAACCGTCGCTGAGGTCGCCCGTCCCTTCAAGTAAAACTACGACGGCAACTTGGGGCTTCTCGTAGGGCGCAAAGGCTGCAAACCAAGAATGACTTTGGCGCGTCGGGAGACCATAGGCATTGATTAACGTCGGCCCAAACTCCGCTGTGCCCGTTTTGCCTGCAATGCTAAGGCCGGAACAATTATCCCGCGCCCCGACATTATGCCCCAGCGTGACGGAACGGCGCATCCCATCGCGGATAACCGCCAAATACTTAGGGTCAACAGGCACTTGGCGCTGGCTTAGGGGCTGCAAATCTTGCACCACAGCCCCGCTCTTATCAGTGATCTGCTTGACCAATTGGGGCGTGTAGAGGGTCCCCCCATTGGCTACAGCAGCGGTTGCTCCCGCCAGCTGCAACGGCGTTACTTCCAAATAGCCTTGCCCAATTGCGGTATTGTAAGTATCACCGGTACTCCACGGCTCGCGCAAATTACGGATTTTCCAACTAGGGTCGGGGACGCGCCCCGCCCCTTCCCCAGGCAATTTGATCCCCGTGGGTTTGCCCAACCCAAACCATTGCAGCCCCGCAGCCAACCGCCCAATCATCAACCCGCGAATGCTTGCACCACTGCCGCCTAAGTTGGTCGCTTGGTCATTGCCCCCCGCGATAGAAGCAAAGAAAACATTGGAAGAGATTTTAAGCGCATCGGCAACCGTAAGCAACCCGTTATCTTGGGGCGTTGAATTGGGCAAAATAAAGGTTCGCCCCCCCGTCTCTTGAAGGGTGATTCGGCCTGGGTCGCGCAGAAGGGTCTCTGGTTTAATTACCCCTTCTTGCAAAGCTATTGAACCAACGAATTGCTTGAGAGTTGAACCTGGGGGATAACTTCCTGCGATGGCCCGATTGGTCAAGGGCGACAAAAGAGCCATTTCAGCTTGCTTTTTAGGGTCAGCTGGGGCAAGGAAATTGAGTAACTCATTCATCCGCGTGGGGTCAACCCAGATATTATTATCATACGCAGGTTTGCTCACCATGGCGAGAACTTCGCCATTTCGCACATCAAGGACCACCGCAACCCCATTCGTAATCGGGGCATACTTCGTGCGATGGCCGCCTAAAACCTGTCTGCGCCGCTCACTCTCATTCAGCCAGGTCTGGATTATCGTTTCAACTTGTTTCTGAAAGGCCAAATCAAGGGTTAAAAGCAAATTGTGGCCCACTTGAACTGGCTGCATTGTGTGGGGAACAGAAACTGGGCGCTCTAAAGCATCAACGAAGCGCGTCTCAATGCCCACCTTGCCCCGCAATTCGGTTTCATAACTACTCTCTAAACCATCTTTACCGATGCGATCATTATTTTGATACGGCAAAACACCAATCGCGCTAGAGGCAATGCGTTTTTTGAGCAAGCCACACGGCTTAACATGGCTTACAAGATCGGCTAATGCTGTAACCCACGAGGTTGCAGGGTTTTCAGTAACTAATTCACATTCGTTTATCCGCCCAAGGTAGCCTAACAAATGGGAAAGTGAAGGTAAACTAGCACTTTGCGGATAACTGCGCCGATAGCCTTCCACTACTTCAACCCCTGGGAGATAGGCCATGTTTTCGCGCACGACGAGCGCTAAAGCGGGCGAGATCCCTTCTTTGAGCAACAATTTGCGATAACCTTGGAGCCCACTGCGGCGGATAATTTCTTCCACAGGGGGCTGAAAAATGAACAGATCGGGATGCGCTTGGGCCAACGCCAGAGCCGCCATATTCTTGTTGGGGGCAATGGTCAGCGGGAGCGAAAGAGGTTGGCCTTCGGCAAGCTCAGGCAACGGTTGGCCTTCGGCAAGCTCAGGCAACGGTTGGCCTTCGGCAAGCTCAGGCAACGGTTGGCCTTCGGCAAGCTCAGGCAACGAGCGCGGAAGCTGTACAAGCTGCGCGAGTTCGGCCTGCAAGGTCGGCTGAAGCCTTAAAGCCTTGGTAGAGGAAAGGGTTAAGGTAGCACTTAGCTCGCAAAGCTGCGATAGCTGGCTCAAAACCCGCCTTCGCTGGGCCGTTTTGAGCGGCGGTAAAGCTCCGGGCACAACCGCAAGGCTAAAAATGGGGACACTTTCAGCCAGAAGGGTTTTCCCATCGCGGGCCAAAATTTCGCCCCGTTGGGGGGAAACCAATTGATAGCGCGTGGTAAGCACTTCAACTGCACCCCCATAGCGCCGAGCATCGCCATCAACTAGCTGGAGTTGAGAGAGCCGGCTGCCTAGGATGAGCAGGAAAAAGAGCATCAAGGCCCTAAGGATCATGATGCGATGATCAAGCATCTTCCAGTTACTTTCTAAAACCAGGCCTCAAATGGAACAGGCAAGCTGCCTATTCTACCTACTTTCTAAAACCAGTCCTCAAATGGAACAGGCAAGCTGCCTATTCTACCGCAAGCCGTGGCCTGAGCTACTTGGGTCCTCTTTGCGGCGCTAACCCTTGAAAAAGCGCAAAAAGAGGAAGGGTTGGAATTAAAGTTTGCAAGACGCTCGGTAAAATTAGCGTGCTGAAATAGGGTTGCCAGGCCAGCGGAGCAACCGTGCAATGGTAAATCAGGCCCAGCACGAACTCGTAGGCCAAGGCCCCAAAGAGGACGGTGAGGAGGGGAAAGAACGGGCCATTGAGATTTCGCTTATGGCCCGCGAGAGCTACGGTGCTAACTACGGCCAACAACAGCCCCAACACATGACTGCCAAGGAGTGTGTGGGTCGCTAAATCTAGGGCTAGGCCGCCATAAAAAGCCCAGCGGAGCGCCGCGCTTACTTCCCCTTCCCCCGCACTGGGGGCCATGCTGACCCCCAACAAGGTCCGCCAAACCACTAAGATCAGGAGAAAGAGCGGCGGAAAACCGAGGGGTGCGGGGAAGAGCAGCACTTGGATGAGGGCCCCCGCCAGCAGGCCCCCAAGCAACAGAGCTTCGGCAAGCAGCCGTTCTTCTATCCTTTGAGGCTGAGAATCACCCACACGTAGCGTACCTGATCGGGGTCAACGTAGGGCCATAGTTCCGCAACCTGCGTATGCCCATTGCTGCCCAATTTCTCAATGCGACCAATGGGAATCCCTCCAGGGACCGCCGCTAAGGGAAGAGCTAGGTTTAATTCACTAGTTAGCCCCGCACTCACCACCGCGCTCCCCACAACCAAGGTGATTTCTTGTTCTAATTGCTCTAAGCGCAACCGCGAACCGCGTTGCCATTGCCCCTGCACTAACCCCAGCGTCGCGGTCCCTTCGTGAAGCACTCTGGCGCTGATCTGGCTGCTTAAATCGGTAATGAGCAAGACTCTGGCCGTATGCGGCCCCACTTCAGCTACAATTCCAACAAGAGCCGTTGGTTCACTACCTGTCTGCCCAAGCACAGCCATGCCTGGCGCAACACCTTCGGCGCTGCCGCAATTTATGCTAATCCCGCGTCGCCCCGCATCTGCCGAACGCACCATCACTTCGGCCCCTAGTAAATTCCAGTTGCTCTTTGCGGCCAGCGCCAACTGTTGGCGTAACCGAGCATTTTCGACCAGCGCCTGCTCCCTAAGCAAGACTTCAGCCTGAAGCTGACTGACTTGCTGCTTGAGCCGCTCGTTTTCGGCTCGCAAACTGGAATTACTTTGCAAATTTGGCCCCAGATCAGCCATTGCATTGTGCAAGCCCCCTAGGTTTTTGAGGGCTGGGGTAATTAGCCCTTGGTCGAGGAACTCCCGACTCTGCTTGAACAGGCCCCGCCGATCTAAGTGGAGCAGCAGAAGGGCCAGCAAACAAAAACCGAGCGCCAGAATTAAGGGCCACCGAAAGTTTGCCGCTCGCCTTAGATTTGCACCCCGGAGCTTGAGGAGGGGAGCATCCAGAAGATCGCGCATTAGGCCTCACTGTCTGGCAACCTTAATATTTGGCCACGCGGCGGCTGCTCTGGGTGCGTAACAGAATTTGGCGGTAGATTTTGTTATCAAAATTCTCAACCATCTTGCCTGCGCCCCGCGCTACACACGACAGCGGGTCTTCCGCAATGTAGACTGGCATCCGCGTTTCGGCAGCGATGCGGCGGTCTAAGCCATGCAGGAGCGACCCTCCACCAGCCAAAGTAATGCCATGCTCCATTACATCAGCCACCAGTTCAGGCGGAGTCTCTTCTAAGGCTGCTCGGATTTCTTGCACGATTGTGTTGACAGGCCCCGCGATTCCTTCACGGATTTCGACACTGCTCACCTCCACCGCTTTGGGCAACCCCGTGAGCATATCGCGCCCCCGCAACACAACTTTGAACTCTTCATCTAGCGGATAAGCACTCCCCGCGACAATTTTGGCCTTTTCAGCCATGCGATCCCCAATCAACAGATTATATTCGCGCCGCGCAAATTGAATTATCGCTTCATCTATTTCATCACCGGCGGTTCGAATTGAATGATTGACCACGATTCCGCCTAACGAAATCACGGCCACTTCCGTCGTTCCGCCCCCAATATCTACAATCAAGCTGCCTACCGGCTCCTCGACAGGCAAGCCTGCGCCGATAGCCGCCGCCATTGGCTCCTCGACTACATAAGCTTCGCGGGCATTGGCATTGAGCGTTGCATCGCGGGCCGCTCGCCGTTCGACTTCGGTGACTCCTGAAGGTACACCAATCACCACTCGTGGGCGCGGCGGAATAAGCCCCAATGTTCGTTCGTGGGCCTTTTTGATGAAATAATCTAACATCTTTTCGACCACCTCAAAGTCGGCAATTACCCCGTCTTTGAGCGGCCGCACCGCAATGATATTGGCTGGAGTCTTGCCGATCATGGCTTTGGCTTCAGCCCCAACCGCATAGATTTGTTTCGTTCGCCGATCCGTGGCGACCACCGAAGGTTCACTGATCACGATCCCTTTGCCACGGACATGGACGAGCGTATTTGCCGTGCCGAGGTCAATTCCTAAGTCACGACTAAAATGCCCAAAAATGACATTTATTGGATTAAAAGAGGCCAAAGCTCCGTGCCTCCACTATAGGCTATCAGGAATTTGCATAAATTGTCCATACCTCGCATTATAGCATGCCTTTGGCTCCTTGCCTTCGGGGCCTTCTGGACTCCGGCTGCCGAAGCCCATGCCCGCAAAGTGCTGCCTTTTGCCGGGCGAGAAAGGCTCGCAAGGGGCCTTTCTTGACTATTCAAATGTTTTAAGCTACAATGCACTACATGTAAATTTTGCCAGGGTTAAACTGGCCGTCTCGATTTTTGGAATTATGTCGAGACATTCTTCTCTGAGGCCTGCGGACTGTTCGGAAGACCAGCCTTCGGGTTGGCAGAACAGGATCAAGTAGGAATTTCTGGCTACCAAAAGGCAAACCTTTTGCGTAGCTCGAAAATAGCAGTTATGACCGCAAGTTGTTGGTAATGGCTAAAGTTCGACCTCTTTTGTTGTGGCCCACCCGCCACACACGGTTCTTTTTCCTGGATCGAGACAAAATTGCTCGTTCCTCCAGCCCTTCTGCGGTTGGAGGCTTTTCTTGTTATGCCCATTTTTCGTTCAGTCTTTCCATTTAGTGCCCTTGTCGGCCAGGAGCGGCTCAAACGAGCGCTGCTGTTGAACGCAGTTAATCCTCGGATTGGCGGAGTCTTAATCCAAGGTGAAAAGGGGACCGCCAAATCTACGGCGGTCCGCGGTTTAGCTCGCCTCTTGCCCCCAATCACAGTAGTTGCTGGGTGTCCCTATAATTGTCAGCCCGACCAACCTTGCGGGCTTTGTTCTGTGTGCAAAGCTTCCTCTACTGCTGCGCTCCCGACTCTAACTCGCCCCATGCCTTTGGTCGAACTTCCCGTTTCGGCAGTCGAAGATCGGGTGGTTGGGGCCTTAGATTTAGAACATGCCATCACGGAGGGCCAAAGACGGTTTGAGCCAGGCCTGTTGGCCCAAGTCAATCGCGGGTTGCTCTATGTAGATGAGATCAATCTCCTCGATGACCACTTAGTAGATATTTTGCTCGACGCGGCGGCGATGGGGGTCAACACCGTGGAGCGCGAAGGGATTAGCGTTTCGCACCCCGCTCGCTTCATTCTAGTTGGCACAATGAACCCTGAAGAAGGCGAGCTCCGGCCCCAATTGTTAGACCGCTTTGGTTTGGCCGTCGAAATTCGGGGCCTGACGGATCTTGAGAGCCGCATTGCCGTGATTGAGCAGCGGATGGCTTACGAAGCTGATCCTGAGCAATTTAGGGCCCAATGGGAAACAAAAGAGCATCTTTTGGCGGAACAACTTGTGGCCGCGAAGGCCTTACTGCCCAAAGTGCAAATTGAACGGGCCGCCTTGGCCGTAATTGCCCATTTGGCAATCGAAATTGGGGTTGATGGCCATCGGGCAGACCTCACGATGCTTGAAACGGCCCGCGCTAATGCCGCGTGGCGGGGAAGCACATCCCTGGAGCTTGAGGATTTTCGTTTGGCCGCTGAATTGGCTTTGCCCCACCGCATCCGCCGCCAGCCTTTTGGCTCTGTTCAGCTTGACGAAGCTGGCATCAATACCATTCTGGCCCGCCATGCCCAAGCCTTTGAACGGGCTACTGAAGGGCAGGTTGAGAGCGAAAAAAAAAAGTGCTAAGTGCTTCGGCGCATTCTGAGCAAAAGGCCCCGCAAACTAGCCAGACCAGTGGGCTGGGCGAGCTTTCTCCCGCTGCTTCTTCTACTGGAGCGCAAACCGCTGGCTTAACCGAAGAAAGTGCTTCAGCTTTGCCAACCCCACCAGTCATGCCCCTTCAAGCGCCCATCAAAGAAACCCAGGAACCGCAGCGCGACTCCAAACAACGCCGGGCGACAGGCCGGCGCAGCTATACCCGGACTAGCCGCAAGCAAGGCCGGGCGATTAGCAGCAGCCAAGTTCCACGGGTCACCGATTTGGCCTTGGTGGCAACTCTGCGGGCCGCCGCGCTCTTTCAGCGCCAGCGCCATGCGCGGTTGAGCGCCAGCCCAGAATTTCCCTTTAGAAAACCAGCCTTGAGAGTTCTGATTCAAAGCCCCGATTTGCGCCAAAAAGTGCGGATTAGTCGCACCCGCAACGTAATCTGTTTTGTGGTCGATGCCAGTTGGAGTATGGCCGTCGCGGAGCGCATGGCTATCACCAAAGCTGTGGTTCTTTCCCTTCTCCGCGAGGCTTATCATCGGCGGGATTTGGTCGGCTTAGTCAGCTTTCAACGGGATTTTGCGGCGGTCTTGCTGCCCCTAACTCCCAGCGGGCCCTTGGCCCAAAAACGGCTCCAAGCTATGCCGGTGGGGGGGAAGACTCCGCTGGCGCGAGGTTTGTTGACGGGCTATGAAGTTCTGGCGCGGGCCCGCACCCAAGACCCAGAAATTATCCCGCTTTTGGTTTTGCTGACCGATGGCCAGGCTAATGTGGCGATGGGGAGCCAGTCGCCGCAAGAAGAGGCCAATCAGGTGGCAACTTTCATCGCCACCCAAAAAATTCGGGCCGTTGTCTTTGATACGGCTCATGCCAGTGACCGAGGTTTAGCCGCTGAGTTGGCTAAATTTATGGGCGGTCACTATTTTTGTTTGGAAGATTTCACAGAAGATGCTGTCGCGCAGGCGATCCGTACCCAATTGAAATAATTTAGCTCAGGCGTGGGGAAACTTATTCATCTGATTACTTTCTCAACAAATGGAGATCTTTTTGGAAAATGGAATCCGATGGCTTTAGCCATTGGCCCCAAAGGCTAAAGCCTTTGGACTCCAATCTTCCCCAATCCTGACTTTGGCACTACGATCTTTAAGTAGGATTTTTTGCTTGACAAATCATTTATCTGGCTTGTAAGGGTTTTAACCGCGATTTAGGAGGAATGTTGGCAATGACGGAACAGGACCGTGTGGCGGAGCTTGTTGAAGATGGCGTGCTTGGTGATTTACCTTTGACACAGGATCAAATCCCTCAACCGCTGGAAGGTGAGGCTCCAGAGCTAGAGGGAGCAACACCTTTAGCCCGTGAAGTGGGCACAGCGAATGGGCTTGAGGTAACGGAACTTGAAGGCGAAGGGCCAGGCTCTGAGGTAACTGCGCCAGCTGGCGAGGCCGAGATCGCGCCAGCTGGCGAGGCCGAGATCGCAACGGATGGGGCTAGTTTCACCCCTGTCGAGGAGGAAAACCCTCGGCTGCCGCGTCGCTTACGCGATTTAAGCGTGGGGATGGAACTGGAAGGGCGCGTAACTTCAATTGCCCTTTATGGGATTTTCGTGGACATCGGCATCGGGCGCGACGGGTTGGTGCATATTTCAGAAATGAGCGATACTCGCATCAATTCCCCTTCGGATGTCGTGCAGATCAATGATCTGGTCAAAGTGCGTGTTAAGAGCCTGGACTTTGAGGCCCGCCGCATTAGCTTGACCATGCGAACGGTGCGCGAACGGAGCCCTGGCGAAAGTGGGGGCCGGCGCAATCGGAATCGGCGAGCCGAAGTAAATCGGGAAAAACTAGCCGAACTCAAGGTTGGAGATACGGTGGAAGGGCGCGTTACGGGCCTTTCCAAGTTTGGGGCCTTTGTTGATATTGGCGTGGGCAAAGATGGCTTGGTCCATATTTCGGAACTCGCCGAAGGGCGGGTGGAAAAGCCTGAAGATGCAGTCCAAGTTGGGAATGTCCATACCTTTAAGTTGCTTGAGATTGACCCCGAAGGGACACGGATCAGCCTGAGCTTGCGGAAAGCGCAACGCATTCAGAAGCTGCAACAATTGGCCCCGGGCCAGATTTTCGATGGGGTTGTGAGTGGTCTGGCGCAGTTTGGGGCCTTTGTAGACATCGGGGTTGGGCGCGATGGCCTGGTCCATATTTCCCAATTGGCTGAAGATCACGTCGAGAAGGTCGATGATGTGGTCAAAGAGGGAGATCGGATCAAGGTGCGGGTGTTGGAAGTTGAGACACAGAGCAAACGGATCAGTCTCTCGATGCGGTTGGAAGAGCCCCCCCCCAAACCGCAAGAACCTACAGCTTCAGCTTCGACGGCTGTCGCTACGCCGCGCACGGGGCCCGGAGCGGTAGCCCGGTTCACCACTGCTGCCGCGCTCCGGGAGGAAGGTCAAGGTCGCCGGGACCGGGGAGACCGCGATGGAAATCGGCGCTCGCGTCGCCCTCGGAGTCAAGAGGTAGCGGTTCCCCATGTCCCTGAATTCTATGCAACAGATGATGTTGAAGAAGAATTTACGGGGAATGCAACCTTAGAGGATCTGATGGCCAAGTTTGGGGGGCCAAGTCGGCGGGACCGCCGGCGGCAAGACGAGCAACGCGAAGAAGTAGAAGTCGAAGAAGAGGATAAACAAACCCTAAACCAACGCCAGCAAAAGCTGAAGGAAGCCCAGCACCGCACGTTGCGGAAAGCTGATGAAGACGAAGGGGAAGGGTAGGCCCCGTGGCCCTTGCTCTAGCTTCGCTGCTGGAGATTCAGGGCTTCGGGTCTCCGGCAGCTTTTTCTCCTGGGCCCCAAGCTGGGCCAAGGTAAAGGTAACAGGTAGTGCTAAAGTCAGTAGTGCTGATTATGTCCAGGAGGCCAAAGGCTAAAGCCTTTGGATTCCGTTAAAGATCTCCAAAGTCCACTACTCTTACAGGACTACCAGATCACAAACGTCATAAAGCGCAGAAAGGGAACAGCTTTTTTCTATGACAAAGCGAACTTGGCAACCTAAGCGCATTCCACGTCGCCGCAAACACGGCTTTTTGGAACGCATGAGTACAAAGGACGGGCGCGAAGTTCTGCGCCGCCGCCGCATGCGAGGCCGCTGGAAGTTGACCGTCAGCGATGAGCGCCGGGTTGTTCGTGGGGGGCATCGTTAAGCAGGGTGAAGCGGGCGAATCGCCTTCGATCTTCGCGGGATTTTCAACGGGTGCGCCGTGAAGGAACCTCTTTGCGGCACGCGCTCTTGGTTTTAACGGTTGCGCCTAGCCGCCGGCCCAAACCGGCGCGGTGTGGTATTGTGGTGAGCCGCAAAATGGTTGGTCATGCCGCCCAGCGCAATCGGGCCAAGCGGCGGGTCCGCGAAGCGGTGCGGCTCATTTTGGCCCAGCTTGAAGAAGGGGTGGATTTGATCTTCACGGTCCGGACCGCCGCCGTAGGGCAAGTACCTTTTCCGACCCTCCAGACCGCGATTGAAACCCTCCTCCGGCGAGCGCAGGTTTGGGCCCCGGAACCTAAAACGTAGGCTTCTGGGCGGGCCGGCTTGCTGCGCGAAGAAACCTTTTTTCCTTCGCTCGCGCCGCAAGGCTTCCTTAGTGCCCCGAATTTGCCAAAGGTGGAGCGCAACGGGGTAGAAGATATGAATTATGGGTGAAATTTGGGGCTATTTTGTCGGTTTTTTAGAGCAAGTTTTGCTCTGGTTCGCAACCTTCACCGGCAATGCTGGCCTAGGAATCATTTTATTCACGGTCTGTACGCGGTTGGTTATTCTGCCCCTTACCTTGAGTTCGATTCGTTCGAGCCGCCGAATGCAGGAAATCCAACCCAAAATGAAGGAGCTTCAACGCAAACATGGCAAAGATGCCAAGAAGCTCCAAGAAGAGACGGTCAAACTCTATCAGCAACATCAGATCAACCCCGTCGGGGGTTGTGTCCCGCTGCTTTTTCAGTTGCCCATTTTCTTTGGGGTCTATCAGGCGGTCTATCACCTGATGCTTCCCGAACAACAGCAATATCTGAGTGCGGGAGTCAAAGCCGCGCTTCTTAATGAGTCTGTCAAACAAGTTTTACATCAACCCTTCTTAGGTCTCCTTGACTTGGGGCGGGCCCCTTTCACCGAAGGCTTCAAGGATTTCCATGGCCCAGAATACTTGATCTTGCCGATTCTATCCGTGATCTTGCAGTTTATCCAACAAGTAATGGCTACCCCACGGATGCAAGACCCCCAACAAAAAGCCATGACGCAGACGATGCTCTTTATGCCCTTGGTCTTTGGGTACATTGCTTTTACCTTCCCGGCGGGCGCAGTACTTTACTGGGTCACCAGCAGCGTTGTGGGGATTGTTCAGCAATACTTTACCTCTGGTTGGGGTTCGTTGGCCAATTACTTACCCTTCCTCCCCCCCGACCAGGCTCCGCAACCCGAACTTGGGCTAGAAGGTGAGGCTAATCAAGCTCCTTCTGGTGCGGCGCAAGCAGCCCCAAACAGTCTGGATTTTTGGGACCTGCTCCGCCCGCTGACCGAACTGGAGCCTGAAGGTGGCCCCCGGCTTACAAAAACGCCGGAGCCTCTCTCGGAAGCGGCGAGGCAAGTGGGAACGGATAGCTCTGCTGAAGGTGAGGCCCAGGCCCCCAACCGGCGCTCCCGGCGACGAAAGTAGCCAACGGAGTTTGAGTAAAGCAAGAATGATCTGCAAACGGGTTTTAGCTAGGAAAGGGTAGCAGAAGCAATGAAGAGTATTGAGATCAGCGCCCGCACGGTTGCTGAAGCTGTCGAACTGGCCCTCACGCAGTTGGGCAAAGACCGCGACGAAGTGGCGATTGCGGTCTTGGAATCAAATGAGTCGGGCGAAGAGGCTCTTGTCCGCGTTACTGTTGTTGATGACGATGAAGTTCCTAGCCCTGTGGCCGAAGCGAGCCACCAGCTAGGGGCTTCCCCGCCTGCCGAGCCGAAGAAGTCTCCTAGCTCTAGTGCGCCCTTGGCCCGCCGGATCCTGGAAGCTATTTTGGAACGGATGGATATTCAGGCTTACGTCACCGCCGTGATTGAGCGGGAGACGAGCCAGAAGGGGGAGCTTGAAGAGAGCATTACCTTGCACGTTGAAGGTACGGATGAGCAGGTAACGGGTCTGCTGATTGGGCGACGAGGAGATACGCTCCTTTCACTCCAATTTTTGGTCAACCTGATCGTAAGTCGGAAAGAGCAGAAGTGGTCGCAGATTGTCGTAGATGTAGGCAACTATCGGCAACGCCGGCGGGAATCTTTAGAAAGTCTTGCCCGCCGAATTGCGGAACGGGTCACAGAAGGTGGCCGAGCGATTACGCTAGAGCCGATGGCCGCTTATGAGCGGCGCATCGTGCATTTGGCTTTGCAAAAAGACCCCAAAGTTTATACGCAGAGCGTCGGCGAAGGCGAAAACCGCAAAGTAGCTATTTACCCTGCAAAGCCTTGACGATTAAAAGCTCGGCCCCCAAAGGAGAGGTTGGCTGAAGCCTCCCGTTTTGAAGCCACAGAAGGAACTCTTGGTTGCCCGCTGGCCCAGTAATGGGTGAGCGGGTTAAACCCCAGGGGCTTAACCCCAGGAAAGTTGCAGCTTCCATCACTTCCCCCAAGACTTGCCGATGCACCGCCGGTTCGCGGACTACCCCTCCCTTCCCCACCTGCTTGACTCCCGCCTCAAACTGGGGCTTGACCAGAGCGACAACCCAAGCGTCTGAAGTCAGAAGGCGTTGGATGGCCGGTAAAACCAGCCGCAGCGAAATAAAAGAAAGATCGACTGAAGCACAAGCTGCTTTCTCGCCCTCCTGCTGTTCTAGCTCACCTTCAGGAGAGCTATTTGGCGACGCAGGGAGCGCTAAAGGTGAAGGTAAGCTTTCCAGGTAACGGATGTTTGTCCGTTCTACGGGGATGACCCGTGGGTCTTGCCGCAAGGCCCACGCAAGCTGCCCATAACCTACGTCTACAGCATAGACGCGCTTTGCCCCCCTTTGCAACAGAACATCGGTAAAGCCCCCCGTGGAAGCTCCTGCGTCAAGGGCGACCAAACCCGTCGCATCTAGCTGAAAGGTATCCAGGGCGTGGGCCAGCTTGAAGCCCCCCCGACTGGCATAAGGGAGCGGCGAATCAACCACAAGGTCAATATTCTCGGCTACCGCAAAGCCCGCTTTCGTTTGTACCTGCCCCGCAACGCGAACTTTACCGGCTAACAACAAAGCTTGGGCCCTACTACGGTTTTCGGCCAGCCCCCTTAGGACTAGCAATTGATCAAGTCGGGTTTTTGACACATAGACCTTTCTGTTCAGTTTCTAAGCGCGCAATTTCCTCTTCCAAATCGGCAAGGTAGCTAACTAACCACGGGGGAGGTGCATTGCTCGCCGTGAGGCGGGCCCGCAACCGTCGCCGTTCAACGCGCCATTGCTGCAATTGATTTGGCGCAGGTTTCACAGTGAGAGGGAGAACTTGCCCCGTTTCCTCATCCTCTTCATCCTCTTCGGGGGAAGCGTACTCCAAGTAGCTGGTCAGAAGGTCGGTGAGAAGGTCAGGCAATTCTCTTTCCTGGTCGCGCATCAAAGTTTCGAGTTTTTGGCGTTGTGAAGCCGTAAGAAAAAGGCGCGTCGGAATCGCAAAGTAACCCTTTTCGTTTTTCATAAAATCAATCTAGTTATCTTAAAAAGCGAGACGCAGCAGATTTTATTCGTGCTGCGTTTCTAGTCTGAAACCCAAGCTACTTTCACACGGAGGCCACCGCTTTAGCTGGTGGGCCACGGCTTTAGCCTGGGATTCCTCCGCTTTAGCCATGGCCTCTTTCTAACCAGTCGCTATTTGGGCTTTCAGATAAGCCTGCAACTCCGTAATCAGGACGCGCTCTTGCTTCATTGTGTCCCGGTCCCGCACCGTTACGGTCCCTTTGAACGAAGCAATTTGCCCTTCACCCAACGTATCAAAGTCTACCGTGAGGCAAAAGGGCGTACCAATTTCATCTTGACGGCGATAAAGCTTCCCAATCGCGCCCGTATCATCATAGACCGTGCGAAGGGTACCTTCAGCCTGCAAATCTTTGCGAATCTGTTTGGCTAAAGCGACGATTTCAGGATGATTGCGTTTGAGCGGTAAGATCGCAACCTTGATGGGAGCTAAAGCAGGTTTGAGCCGCAAGACAGTGCGAAAAGCCTCATCCAGAGCAGGTTCAGCTTGACCGCGCAATTTTTTGGCCAATTCGATGCTTTTAGCCCCTGGAAGCTCAAGCAAGGCTTGAATTTGAGGCATAGAATTAGCTAAATCTTGCTTGATCTGCTCACCTTGGGTTAAGATTTCCTCGCGGTGGGCGGGAGACAATTTGGCATTGTTGCTGACGCTCTTCAGAAAAGCGCCTAAAGCAGTGGAAATGGCTTGCAAACGCTCGGCGCTGACCGCTTTAACCTGCTCTTCGGCGTAGGCTTCGGTGAGCAAAGCTAATACGCCCCGATCTACGCCCGCCGAAGGTTCAATGACAAAGGGTACAATATGCTGCTTCAAAGTGGGGTCAAAATAGGTCAGCCGGGCTGTGCTTTGCTTATTCGGCTTGACACTAACCGTTAAACCCAATTGATCTTGGTCCCGCGAATGCGAGCCTAAATCGTAATCGCTGCGGCTGGCAATACCTTCTAATTCCTCAAAGCCCATGGGAAAACGATACATAAGGTCATAAGTCGCCTTAGAATAGTGCGCTAATTCTGCTTTAGGCACAGTATAGACCTGCAAATTATCGCTTTTCAAACCCATTTTGCGCCACCAAGCTAACCGTTCGGCGAGCCAACGCTCATGCCAAAGGTCTTCTTCGCCAGGCTGCACGAAATACTCAATTTCCATTTGTTCAAATTCGCGCACGCGAAAGATGAAATTGCGCGGCGTGATTTCATTGCGAAAGGCTTTCCCGATTTGGGCCAAGCCAAAGGGCAATTTGCGGCCTGTGGCATTGAGAACATTCGCAAAATTAACAAACATGCCCTGAGCAGTTTCGGGGCGCAGATAAGCAAAGGAAGCGGGGTCGGCGACGGGCCCGACCTGGGTCTTAAACATCAGGTTAAAGGGGCGCGGCGGGGTCAATTTGCCTTGACATTGGCCAGGTTGTTTAGTAGGTTCCTGAAGACAACGTGCATCACCGAGGCGATCCGCCCGAAAACGACCTTTGCAAACCAAACAATCAACTAATTCATCAACAAACGTCTCTTCGTGGCCTGAATAGTTCCAAACAAGCGGATTCATCAGAATAGAAGCATCCAAACCCTCTATATCATCGCGTTCATAGACATTTGCTCGCCACCAAGCAGCTTTAAGATTATTTTTTAACTCAACCCCAAGGGGCCCGTAATCATAAGTTCCTTGTAAACCGCCATAAATCTCGCTGCCTGGAAAGATAAACCCCCGGCGTTTACAGAGTGAGACAAGCTGATCTAGAGTCTGGGCAGACATTACACATCCTCTTTTTTCACGTTTAACTCGCGCTTCGAGCGATAAGTACCATTTTTGGAGTTAGCCTGACTGGTAGCTTCGGTTTCGGGGGCGTTACTTTTGAGCGGGGGTGCTGAACCGTCACTTGAAATGTGCATATAAATTTGCGTCGTTGAAAGCGAAGCATGGCCCAACAACTCTTGCACTTCGCGCAAATCGGCTCCATCCTTGAGCATATGGGCGGCGAAGGAGTGGCGGAGCGTATGGGGTGTAAGGTTGTCTAAACCCAATTTTTCGGCATAGCTTTTGAGAATCAGCCAAAAACCTTGGCGGGTGAGGCGTTTGCCGCGATGGTTGAGAAAAAGGGCTTCCGTTTTGAAATTGCCCCGAATCAACTGCGGCCAGGCGACGGCAAGATAATCTTTCAGTGAGGTAACGGCAGAGACGCGCAGCGGTAACGAACGTTTGCGCGTCCCGCGCCCGGCACAATTGACGACTGGTTTGTCAAGGTCGGCAAGGTCAAGATCGCCCCGGTCCAACGTAACAAGCTCACTTACGCGCATCCCCGTAGCATAGAGTAATTCAAGCATGGCTTTGTCGCGCATTCCTTCAGGCGTTGGCTTGTCCCGCAAGGGCAATTCCAAAAGGCGGTCCATCTGTTGCGGTGAAACAGCACGGGGGGGACAACGATCTACCTTTGGGTGCTGAATCTGTTGCACGGGGTCTCTTTTGACCAAACCAGCCGTCGCAAGATAGGCGTAAAACGATTTGAGGGCGGCGGTGCGGCGAGCAATAGTTGAGGTCGCATAGCGCTTTTCGCGCAGAAACTGAATGAAAGCTAAAATATCTTCGTGAGTAACAACGCTCCAATCGGTAAAGTTGCGGCTTTGCAGAAAAACCTTGAGTTGTTCAATGTCAGTGCGGTAGGCGGCGATGGTATTGCGGGTCAGGCCTTCGCTCACCATGTGGACTAAAAATTGCTCCAAATGCTCTTGCATCATTTTTACCTACTATGGGCCAATCAAGTTTTCAAATTTTGCCAAACGAAGTGAGGTTTGAGTCAGGTGGTTAATCCTGGCTCTTGACCATAGTGAGTATGTTACAGCAAAATAAAGGGTATGTCAACTAGCAGCCAAACCCCTTAATTGGAACTTTAGGGACGTTTTTCGCTTTGCAAAGCTGTTTCTACTTCGCGCAAATAGGCTTGGGCCTTGGTCTGCAAAGCTTGATCTTCAAGCGCAAAAGCAGCTTGAACCATAGTTTGGGCAAATTTCTGCTCTGTTTTAGAAAGAAGGAGCCAGCTAATTTGGGGGACAAGTTGGGAGTTGGTCGGCGCAACCCACTTCTGAAGTAATGCTCGCAGACCTTTAGGATCCCCTTTGGTCATGCCCTCTTGAAGTAACGCAAGCGCCAAGCGGGGCGTAGAAACCTTCCCAATCATTTCAGAAGTATCCTTTGCGGCTTGCAAAAAACGCTGCTTCTGGCGGCTATCCCCAACCCGTTCAGCCAAGAAGGCCCCTTCGGCCCAAAGGTCTACGCTGTTCCAGGAAGTTGCTAACCGCCAGACTTTATCCAGATTTGACCGTTCAGGGAGCAAGTTTACAACCTTCACGATCTCCGCATATTCTGAGGGAGGCAAAGGTAAGCTCTGACAAAGCAGGCTGTGCAGACAAGCGGCACTCTCCGCAAGATCTGGCTGAAGGTCAAGCGCTTGTTGCCATTCCCGCTTTGCTTCGGCTTCTCTCCCTTGCTTTTCCCGCAACCTTGCTCGCAAGATCGGCGCAACAGCCCAGCCTGATTGGTCTGCTTTCAAGATCACTTCAGCCTGCTGATCTTCGCCAAGAGCTAAGAGAAGGGCTGCTTCATTCAAGTGAGAAGCATAGTTTGTCGGATCGTGAAGGGTCGCTTCCCTTTGAGCCAAAAGAGCCTGAGAAAGCTTCTGTTGATCCTGCAAAGCTTGCCAAGCTAAAACGGTTGCGCGTTCACTATAGGCTGCTCCCTTTTGGGGATAGATCGCAATAGATTGCTCATAAAGCTTCAAACTTTGGGCTAAGGCTCCTTGTTGCCTGGCTGCACGGGCCTGCTTGAGCAAAGTATCCCACTGATTGCGCTGGAGAAGGACAAAGCTACTGCTTCCCCAAGCCAAGCTTGCGATTGCTACAAGGAGGATGGGGAAAAGAGGGAAGCGTACCTTTTGAGCTAAGGAAGCGGGTTTTCTTTGCCAACATTGCGCTGGTGCAAGCCCCGCCATAACTGTGCAAAGGGCCATTCCTACGGTTAAGGGAACAGGTACTTCTACTAAGCCATGAACTAAAATGCCCAACCCTGTTGTCCCGCAAGCCAAGGTGAAAAGTTGCTCGTTGGCTAGGGGTTGGGGCTGGGGCGCGGCGGGCGCGTAGCGCCCGCCGCGCCCCCCTATCCACAGCGTTAGCAGAAGTAGAAGACCTAAAGTAAAGCTTCCTGCTAGACCATATTCACTAAGAATCGCAAAGTAGATGCTATGCGCTTGCGGAGCGCGAAAGACCCGGCTAAAAGACTCTTCAGAAGCATAACGGTAAGCAAACCCTTCTGGCCCTACGCCGAAGAGAGGTCGTTCTTGGAAAGTTTTGATTGCCCTTTCCCAAAACAAAGTTCGCCCCGTAGTGGTCGTTAAACCTGAGATGGTCTGGTTAAGGGAAGGGGAAGCTTCGCCCGCAACGGTGGAAGCTTCTAACCTTTGTTTAGCAATATCTCCCGCATTACTTAGTACCAAACTGCCAAAAAGAGCAACGTAGCAACTTGTAAGGAGCAATGTAGCCCAAAACCTTTGCCACTTCTTAGCCCGATAAGCACTCCAAAGGAGCGAACCTACTAGCAGAAAGGTCATCACAAAAAGGGCTAACCAACTGCCTCGTGAGGAAGCAAAAAAGAGCGCAAAGGTTGCCAACAGCAGCCAAATTGCCCAAAGTAGTTGTTGCCAACGCTTTGTGGTTTGCCAGAAGTTTGCGATCACAAGGGGAACAGCAAGGTTGATGAGGAGAGCAGCTTGATTGGGATGGGTCTGCCCAAGGAGGCGGTGGAAGCTGACGGGAAAGAGTACCTCTCCAGGTTGGTAGAGAGAAAGCCAGTGGAATCCCCAACTTGCAAGCTCACCCGTCACGGACAGCAGGAAGATACTTATCGCTCCCAGCACAGCATTCGTGATCCATTGAGGTCGCCAATTGGCGGCTAAAACTTCTATCGTAAGGAAAAGCAAGACGGCCACTTCCCCCCACAAGAAGAGCATCCCTAAGCGCGTTACTTGGTCAGCGATGCCCAGCAGACTACTGGTGCAAAGGGAGAGGGAGAGGAGAAAGAAGGGCCCCGCTAAGGGTGAAGTAACTGGTGGACGGGGCTGCTTCCAGCGCCAGATAAGCCAGAGGAAGAGAAGGAAGAGGGGAATAACTTTCGCCAGCCGCACTTGCCCAGGAAGCAGAATGCGGGCTATGGGATAGCTTAGACCGATGAATACAAGAAATTGGGGCAATAGAGAATCGCGCAGAAAGGCCAAAGAAAATAACTTTTTCATCGTTTGTAATCAAAATTTAGTGATGGATTTTCTGAATCAAGAGCCAAGGTAGCTTGAGGCGTTCAATTGTCATTTGTTCCCACGTCAACGGTTTACCCATCGGCACAAAACCCAGTCGATATTGCATTAAAGAGAGCGTATTCCAGAAAATCAAACTTATTCCAACGCTTAGAATGATTCTTTGAAGACTTTTCCTATTCCAAAATTTATCTAATAAACTTGTTAAACCAATTCCCCAAACCCACATCGCATTGAGAAACATCCTTCCCCCAAAGGAGTCACCTTGCCACCAGGCCCACCACGCCGCGATGATGTAAAGGTTGAGCAGAAGCAGAGCGCAAAAGGCCCAAAGTAGCCAGCGGGGGAAGGTCTTAGGCAGCATAAGGAGGCCAATTAGCGCGAAGAAGTAGATTGGATGCCACAGAAAAAGGCCATGAAAGGGTGAGAAGAGAACTTCCCAAAGGTGAGGCTGAAGCCAGTAGAAGGGTGGATTATGGTCGCTAAGGTAGGGAGAAAAAAAGTAAGTTCCAAATAGGAGATGCCAAGCGAGAAGCTGCGGGAGAAAGGCTAGAAGGGTGCTTAAACCTGTAACGAGGCTGCTTAGAAGCCAATGCTTTGCTTGGGAAAGATCTCTCCTTTGCCAAGCTTGCACAACCCGTATTAAGAAGTAACCGTAGGGTAGAAGCAGAAAAATTACGTCCTGAAACCTTACCAAAGCTATCAAGCCGCCTGCCAGGCCAAGGGCTATTGCTTGCTGAAGGGAAGGCGAGGGTTTTTCCCAAAACCAATTAAACCATACGGTAAGAAAGAGGGAAACGCTAAAGAGGGAAAGACAATGGGCCATTGAAGGCTCAAAGACAAGGTAATAAAAAGCATTACTTGCCAGCCAAAGGAAGGTGATAGCAAGGAGGGAAGCGGTTTGGGAAAAGGATTTTCGCGCACAGAAATAGATCAGAAAAAAGCCTAAGCTACCATAGAAAATACTTCCAATACAGATTGCTGCTTGGTAAAGGTAGCCGTAACCATCGGCCACAATCGCGGGAGTCAAGGTCTGCCCAAGCAGCGCCAGCAGGTGGGCAAGGAGGAAGAAGGGAAGCCAAAGAAGGGCTGGGCCGATTGGATACTTATTGAAAGGTAGCCCTAAAGGTGTAACTTTTGGCTCCTTGAGAATAACAACATGGAAAGTAGCATACTCATTGTTGAAATTAAGGTCGTGGTCGAACACAAGGGAGCGCAAGTAGACGTAGTAACCTACCCCGTCAGAGCCGATCAGTTGCCCATCAGCGCGAGGAACAGGGATAAGCGCCAGAAAGAAGAGGAGGGAAAATAAGGTCAAGCTGCCCAAAATGAGGGAGGGAAGCGAGAGATTCATTCTTACTTTCATTCTTCTTGCACCTTGCATAAGCGCAGATCAGAAGTACGACAATTTCCTCTTCGCTTGTTATAAAAATCCCAGATGGCAAGCATAATCGCCCAGGCTTGAGCCTTTTGTTGTAGCCTAAGGTAGCGCAGAATGGTCCGGCCATGCCAATAAAATGCTCCTAAAAGACCCTTCCAACTTTGCCAACCTACCTGTCGATGTCGCTGGCGAAGGTAAAATTTATTGCGTACAAGAAGATATATCTTGAGTGGTGCATCGCGCCCCAAACTGCTACTTGCCCGATGCCAAACCACAGCTTGAGGGATAGAGTAAAGTTGCCAGCCCAACCGTCGGGCGCGAAGACACCAATCAACTTCTTCGCAATAACAAAAGAAAGGTTCCCAAAAGGAGCCTACTTGTTCCCAAGCTTCGCGCCGAATAAGGAGAGCGCAGCCGAAGAGAGCTTCTCTTTCAACGATTTTATCATACTGTCCACAGTCTTCTTCCCCACTACCCAGCATCACTGTTTGACCACTATTGGGATTTACTTCGATTCCTACAGCCTGGATGATGCAAGGTGTATCTGCAAAGTAGACTTTGGGGCTAACAGCCGCAACCGTCGGAAATTGTCTAAGGGCAGCTTCTAAAAGAGGTAAGGTTTGGGTTTCTACCAACGCATCATTGTTGAGCAGAAAAGCAGCTTTGGCTCCCGCTTGAAATGCCACCGCGACCCCGATGTTGCACCCTGCGGCAAAACCTACGTTGCTATCTAACCTTAGAGGGTTTATGGAAGGGAAGCAAGTAAGGATTTCGGGTAAGGGATTAGGTGAAGAACCATTATCTACCACCCACGCCTGCTTCAAAGCAACTCCTGCTTGCTCTAAAGAGGCAAGAGTATCGAGCGTGAGGGCTGTCTGATTCCAATTAACGATGATGATTGCTGTGTCATTCATGAGAGAGGTTTACGGGCATATACTTCTAAACCCTTACAAAGGTCGCTTCCTCGCCAGCGGAGTTGATACCAAGCCCGACTTAACTGTTCAACAACGCGCCAACTTAGGCCAAAACTCCACCAAAAAGGTGTTCGACGGTCTAAGCCATGACCAACCTTTGCCTTTAGAAGGTTAAGGAAGCGTTGGAAAGGATAGGGATAACGTGGTGCGCCAGGACTGTTGCGGTTTACTTTAATAACTTCAAGCCCACAGCTTGTCAAGAGAAATTGCAATGTTTTAACGGTAAAGAAGCCAATATGGGCTGGGGGCTTAAATTCCCGCCACCGCTGTGGTTGGTAACGAGCATCCCAATAATCGGTGTTAGGGGTAGAGATGGCCAGCACCCCTCCTGGTTTAAGCAAAGGAACAAGTTGCTCTAATTGGATACGCGGATCAGGGATATGTTCAATATATTCCCACAAAGTAATGGCCGTGAAGGATGCAGGGGAAGCAACCAAATCAGCTACACAAGGTACGATAGGTTGTCCAAGCAGTTGCGCTGCATACTTTGCCATCCCTTCCGATAGTTCAACCCCATAAGGTTGCCACTCCCTTTGTTGCGCGACAGAGAGGAAGAAGCCTGCGGCACAACCAACATCCAGAATTTGGCCCTTCGTGAAGCAAAGCTTTTCAATCTGCTCTAACCTTCTACGAGCATCGCGTTCGTGAATGGCGCGTTGCCCAAAGTAATCTGTGTAACCGATAGGGTCGCCCTGATGGTAGTCATCCCTTTGATAGAAAGCGGTCAAAGCTGCTTGTGTAGGGGGAGGGCTAACGAAAAGGAACTCACATTGCATACATTGGACAATAGGATAAGTATCCTTTACCAAGAAGGGTCGATGGTGCGATGAAGTACACAAAGGGCAAGTGGTCATAGAATCAGAACTCCTTGCGAGATTGGTTTCGGCGTTCCTTCCGCTCCCGTTGTTGGCGACGGTCATGCGTAGCAATCAAAGCTTCTAACTTTCGCATATTGCCCCTCTGCTTTTGAGTAAGTTCACGACGTTGAGCAAAGGTTTCCCCCAAGTGCTGAAAGTTCCACAACCAAGCCCAAAAGAGCTTTTTA